>JAABUQ010005957.1_pt1 | contig 18918 bp, 14 predicted proteins | sample 5560001 | NCBI WGS metagenome assembly JAABUQ01 (sample SAMN10711888, study PRJNA513371) | rock metagenome | isolation source: Antarctica rocks | place: Antarctica: Victoria Land, Finger Mt nord | collected 2015-12-18
CTTGCGACGCTTGGAGCTCGGCTCGAACTCGCGGCGTCGTTCGGGCTGAGCCGTGAAGACTGCCTGCCATAGCGCTTCCTCCCCCTCACGGGCCAGAGTAGCGTCACAACTTCCCGGGACCAAACACTTCTGATTGGCCATGGCGTCGCGTCGGCGATGGCGCAGCCTTCCCACCAGCAAACGGTTCTATCGACCGGTAACAAGCCGGGCAATGTGGTCATCCTTACGGGCTGATCCTGCGGACGAGCCAACCCAATAGCTCACTACTGATGTCGCCATCGCTGACAATGAGCCGAGAAGCACGTTGAGGATTGTGTCACTTCCGGTCGGTATCGTTCGAGTTAACGTAAGCGTCATAACGGTCCCAAACGAAATCAAAACTATCGCCGAAACGACGAGCGCCCCGTACGCGATCGGCGAGCGAGCTTGCGCCAGTTGCGTCAACTGGGTTCGAGCATTGGCCGTGTCAGACAGGCACGCCGAAACCAACGTAGTTTCGGCAGTACGCGCATCCTCCTGGGCTTGCGCCGCCACTTTGGCAAGCTCCACTCGGAGTTGGCATGCGAGTTCCGGATCACGCTCTAGGGCAATCTGCTGAGCGGCTTCGTCTTTGGTGCCTGTCAGCGAAGCCGCGATGTCAGCAACCGCCGCAGCCGTTCGCTCACTGCTTGATCCAATAAGGCAGCGCGCTATTTCGGGAGCTATCGAAATAGCAAATGGTATTAACGGGCCCATGTTAGCTTCTCCATGGTGTTGCCGTCCTCGTCCCGCTCTCGCAGATAGGCATCAATGTCGGGTCGCAGCCCAGGCTTGTCGCCCGAGTTCGAGAACCCTACACCTTCCGTTACAGGGTCGCCGCCACAACCGAAACGACAGTGACCGGGTTCCGCGAGGCGTTCCCCGATCTCAACTTCGAGGGCGCGGCGGACCTCATCGCCGAGGGCGACTTCGTGGTCGGCCGTTGGCAGGGCGGCGGCACGCACACCGGCCCAGCCTTCAGCGACTTCCTCATCGGCTCCCTCCCGGCGGCTTCCGGTCGGACGATGCGGTTCACCGGAACCACCGTGCTTCGTGTCGACAACGGCAAGATCGCGGAAGAGATCGGTTTGGACGATGGGGTGACCGCGCTGCAGCAACTCGGCCTTATCCGCGCGACCTGATCGATGACAACGGCCAATGCGGGAGATCATCGGCAACGATGAATCGGACATGAGCCGGACCAGGACGCGTCCCTGGTCCGGCTCATCGCCGGCGGCACGTCCGTCGGCTCGCAGGGACTCTGTTAACGCGACACTCCAAGGAGATACACGATGAGTACATACGTTCTGATTCATGGCTCCTGGCACGGAGCGTGGTGCTGGACAAGACCGTGCCGTTTCCTGGGACGCCCAGAAGCGAATGTACGAGGCCACCCCCTGTGAGCGCGTTCTCACGATCGACGCCAGCCACTCCGCGTACTTCTCGCAACCGGACCAGCTGACGAAACACATCCTGACCGCCAGTGGGGACATCAGGGCCAGCCTTAATGTCCGGGAATTGACGCCATGTCCTCGGACGTTCCCGTCACCCCGGCGAAGGCCGGGCTCCAGGACGCATGCGACAGTCGGAGCGGCGGCCCTGGATTCCGGCTTGCGCCGGAATGACCAGCAGAAGCAGTTGCTAGGTGTCGCTGTTATGTTTTCGGACTATAAAGGGAAGCCCATTTCTTGACGCATTACTTGACGTACACGAAACAAAAAATGGGTAATGTCAACAAGATTGTCTGCTAGGTTGAGTGATCGTATGACTTTAGCCAATTCCGCTTTTTGCTCTGTATATAGTTCTAATGCCAGCATTTTCTCCCCGGATTCATGAAGCTGCAGCGCAGCCCAGGCATCGGGGACTTGCCTTTTTATGTGTTGTATTACGTTACTAATACATTCGTCACTATAACTTCTCTCTAGGCCTTTTGTAATCTTCACCTTCGGTGCCCCCACATCGAGTAAACCCCAACCTCGTATTATGGCTCAAAGATACTTAACAGATCCCTGGGTGTGCCCTGTTCAATGCAGAAAACGCGCCGCTATCATGGCACGGGCCACGCTGGAGAGCTGCCGATGCCGGAAATGACGATCGACACAGACGCCTTCTTGCGCGATCTGCATGAGCTGCGCGAGATCGGGCGCTTCCGCACCGGCGTGCATCGGCCGACCTACTCGCCGCAGGACATGCAGTCCCGTCATTGGCTGGTCGAGCGGTTGCAGGCGTGCGGGCTCGACGCAACGATCGACGGCATCGGCAACGTCTACGGCCGGCACCCCGGGCCAGGGCCGCATCTGCTGGTGGGCAGCCATATCGAGACGCAGAACGAGGCGGGGTGGCTGGATGGCGCACTCGGCGTGGTGGCCGGCGTCGCCCTGGCGCGGGCCGGGCTGTCGGTGGACGTGTGCGCCTTCGCCGACGAGGAGGGGCACTTCGAGGGCGGCTTTCTCGGCAGCCGTTCCATCGTCGGCGAACTACAGGAGGCGGAGATCGACGGCAGCCGCAACCGCACCGACGGCATGCCCCTGCGCGATGCGCTGCAAGCGGCGGGGCTGGGCGGGAAAGAGCGGCTGCAGCTCGAGACCGGCCGGCACCGGGGCTTCCTGGAGATGCACATCGAGCAGGGCACGCAGCTCGAGCAGGCGGGATTGCGGCTCGGCGTCGTCACCGGCATCGTCGCGATCTGGCAGTGGCGGCTGCGGGTGCAGGGGCAGCAGGACCACGCCGGCGGCACGACGATGGCCGAGCGGCGCGACGCGGGGCTCGCGGCGGTGCGGCTGCTGGCGGCGATCGACGCGGAGTTCCCCCGCATCGCCGGCGAGCGCAGCACCTGGACCACGGGGCGCATCGCGCTCGAACCGGGCGCGCCGAGCATCATCCCGGGCTCCGCGGACGTCTGGTTCCAGTTCCGCGACGTCTCGGTTCCGGTGCTGGAACGGATGGAGGCGGGGCTGCGCGCGCTGGTGCGCGAGAGCAACCGGCGGGAGCGCTGCACCGTGACCTTGGAGCCCGTTTCCCGGGCGATCCCGGCGGTGTGCGACCCGGCGCTGATGACGGCGCTGGAGGGTGCGGCGGAGCAGCTGGCGCCCGGCGCCTGGCAACGCATGCCGTCAGGCGCCGGCCACGACGCACAGGTGATCGCGCGCCGGATGCCGGCGGCGATGCTGTTCGTGCCCTCCATCGGCGGCATCAGCCATCACTGGGCGGAGGACACCAAGGACGCGGACCTCGCGGTCGGCGCGCAGGTGCTGGGCGAGGCCGCGCGCCGGTTGCTCGCCGGGTAAGGCTCGGCTGCTGCCGGCGGCAGCTCGCCCAAGCGGATGTCCATGCCCTGCGCGAGCCGCAGCACACCGATCGCTAGCGCGTTCTTCGCCGCCCGCTCATCGGCGAGCGAGCTCACCTTGAGGCGCGCCGTAAGCTCGATGGCGACGCCGTTCGGCTCCAGCGCGCTGATGCCCGCCTGGGCGCTTTCCGGCAGCACCGCGGCCAGGGCGCTTGCCGTTTCGACCAATCCGGCCACGAACGCGTCCAGCTGTTCCGGCGCGATGCCGTGCGGCACCAGCAGCCGGAACTTGGCAAGCCGGTGCCGGCGCGTGCCGAGATTGTTGATGGTTGCATCGGCGAGCTTGCCGTTCGGCACCACGATCACGCTGTCCTCGGCGGTGCGGATGCGCGTCGAGCGGATGCCGACATGCTCGACCGTGCCCTGGGTGTCGCCGGCGGTGATCCAGTCGCCGCGGCGGAACGGGCGGTCGGCGACCAGGATGCCGGCGCCGAACACGTTCGACAGCGTTTCCTTCGAGGCGAACGCGACCGCCAGGCCGCCGATCCCGAGACCGGCGACGACGCCCTCGTACGGGATCGACAACACGCTCGCGATGTAGATGAAGCCGACCGTGAGCAGGACCACCTTGAACGCGCCCACCGCCAACGAAACGATGATCCCGTCCAACGCGCCCCGACGCTGGTCGTCAGGGTCGAGGGTGTGGCTGGCCAGCGCGTCGCTCAGCTTCCAGCCGCCCCACATGATGCTCGCCGCGAGCAGCACGCCCGAGGCGCCGGTGGAGACGCGCCCGGCCGCTTCCGGCAGTCCGATCACCGGGATGACGAGCTTGTAGACCGCGAACCCCAGGGTGAGGCGCAGCGGCCATCTGAACTCGCGCTCCGCCGCCTGCTCGCGACCGCGGATCGCGCGCCGGAGCAGCACGAGCAGCGGCCAGGCGAGCACGAAAGAGGCCACCAGGGACGTGAGGAGAACGATGGCCACGCCGAACGCCTGCCAGAGCTCGATCTGACCAACCCGGTGCAGCAGCGCCGGCATGTTGTCGCGGATTACCTGCCGCAAGCGGAAGAATTGCGATTTCGGCATTGCATCGGGACCCGCATCGGCTTCGATCGGCATATCCTCGATGGCCGCGTAGAGGTCGCGCGCGCTGCGCACCGTTTCGGTGGTGAAGCGCCAGCGGGTCGCGTCGCCTTCACCGACGGGGGCGAGCACGATGCGCCCGGCGGGGTGGCTGAACAGGAGGAACGGCTCGCGGCTGGCCGCTTCGTCGGGGATCTCCTGCGGGACGATCGGGCCGACGCGTTGCAGAACCTCGTTGAGGTATTGCGCATCGAGCCCGCCCTCGTAGTCGCGCGTGGCGTCGCTCAGGTCGGCGAGGTCGAGCGCGCCGAGCGCGCGTGCCCGCCCGCCATCATCCCAGTCGGCGAACGCGGCGAGGAAGCTGCGGACGGCATCGCGCGGGGTGCGCCGCCGCAGGTAATCCTCCGACGCCGGAAACCGCCCGTCGCTCCTGGCCAGCAGCGCCTTGCGCGCGCTCCGCAGGACCTCGGCGGAGGGCATCCGAATCCGCCAGAGCCCGTCCGTGCCCCGCAGGAGGGTCAACGGCAGCGAAGCGCTCGTGCCGGCCTGCTGCAGGTTCAGGTCCACGTGGTCGTCGAAGGACAGGCCGGGAAGCGTGAACAGGCGGGCCGTGGTCAGCGTCATGAGGTCGAACAGCGCCCGCGCCGCTTCGAGCTTCTTGCCGGGCACCATCGTGGCGCCGTCCTCGCCGAAGTCGAGGATGTCGGCGGCCCCGGCGATCTCGTCCGGCGCTCCGGCGACGGCGCGGTTGCCGGCCGCGAGGAAGTTACGCAACGCCCGGCGCGGCGTCGAGCGGTCCGGATCGCTCGGCTCCGCGCCCGCCGGTATGCGGCCGCCGGTCCACCACTCGCCGGACTCGAAGCGGCCCATGAACGATCGGTGGTCCGGGGCGAGCACGAACACCAGGCCGGCCGAGCGGCTGCCCTCGGTCCATCGCCCGGTGAGCGTGCGACCCTCCGTGACGCCTTCGACGTGGCCGCCGTAGGCCGGGTAGCTGCCGGTGACGTGGTTGCCGTGCTGCTCCAGGATCATGCGCGCGCCGCCGTCGCGCCAGCGGGTGTCCCAGGTGCCGGACCAGGAAGGCTCCTCCGCACCGGCCAGGGCGGGGAGGAGGAGGAGGAGTAGGGTTATCGTTACGCGCATCGAGACTTTTCCCCGCAACAAAGGCCGGGGCGAGCGTCTCGCCCGTCTCGCCCGCTGCCACTTCCGCCGCAGCCACGCGGTGGCGGCGTGGCCCTTGCCCGCGAGCGATGCCAGCCAGAGCTGCGCCAGCGGCCCACCCGTCGGCAAACGAGGCGACGCCGGTGCTGCGTGTCGGGTTTACGCTGGTGTTGGTGACCGGAATGCTAATGAGATCGATCAATGTCAGGCCAAGCCCGATCGCAAGCGGGCAAAGCTGGACAACGCGCGGTCCGATGTAGCTGCGAGCGTGGGCGTGGGGGAGCTATTGGCCGTTCAATACGTCTCCGCCAGATACGTGACGATGAGCTTGGCGTCGGCGTCGTCGATCGGCGCGTGATAGAGCTTGACCATCTTCGCCACCTCCGTCTGCCAGAAGGCCGCGCCGCGATGCGGCGGTTGGGTGGCGATGTAGTCGGCCGAGTGGCAGGCGACGCAGTTGTTTTGCGTGGCCTCGAACGCGGCACCTTGTCCGGGCCGCAGTTGCGCCGTCTCGTCGGGCAAAGTGTAGCCGAGGGGTGCCGCCGACGCGGCGCTAGACAGCAGCACGAGCAACGCGGTGAGGCGGGTCATGGCGGTCATCATGCGCTCCCTCAACTCGCCTCGACGCGGATCGTCTCGACGACGTTGCGCATGTAACCGGCCGGGTTCCACAGCGGGGCGAGCGGCTGCGACTGGCCGATGCGGTTCTGGGCGCGCACCTGGATGTCATGGCTGCCGGCGGCCAAGGTGACCGATAGGCTCCAGGGCCGGAACGAGTATTTGCCGAGGTCCGCCCCGAGCGCGGCGGCGGTCCAGTTCCTGCCGCCGTCGGTCGAGACATCGACGGCGGCGATGCCGTAGCCGCCGTCGAACGCGATGCCGCGCAGCACGCTGCGTTCGCCGGCGCGCAGCTTGGCGCCGTCGGCGAGGTTGGTGACGAAGGAGCGCACATCGTAGCGCCCGATCGGTTTGGTGGCACCGGGCGCGTGTCCGGGGTCGGTACAAGCGCAATCATTCGCCGGGACGCGGTAGGCGCCCTGCATCCAGAAGCCGTCGAAGGGGCCGTCGAGCACGGTGATCTCGTTCAGGTGCTTGACCCAGTAGGTTCCGTAGAAGCCCGGCACCACGAGCCGGACCGGAAAGCCGTTGAGCCAGGGCAGGTCGGCGCCGTTCATCTGGTAGGCCAGCATGACCTCGCCGTCGCGCGCGTGATCGATGTCGAGCGCCTTGGCGAAGTCCGGCGTCTCCGGGCTGACCGGCCCGTCGAGGCCGCCGAACGCGACCTGCACGGCTTCCTTTCGCACCCCGGCGCGGTGCAGCACCGCTTTCAACGGGACGCCGCGCCAGCGCGCGTTGCCCATCGCGCCGTTGCCGAGCTGCCCGCCGGCGACGCGCGGCTCGAAGAAGCCGCGGCTGTTGCCCGAGCACTGGTTCACCGCGACCAGCTCGACCGGATCGAAGGCCTTCAGCTCCGCGAGCGACAGGGACAGGCTCTTGTCGACCCGGCCCTTGACCTCGATCCGGTAGGTATCGGGATCGATCTCGAGCGGGATGCCGGCCAGGTGATAGCGGACGAAGAACGCGTCGTTGGGGGTGAGCACGCCCTCATCGAACACCGAGAACGGTGTTTCCAGCTGCGGCGGCCGGCTGGTGAGGCCGATCAAGGGCCGCTTGCCCGGATAGGTGACGAGCGGGCGATCCCCGTTGGCGAACGGCAGCGTGACCGCCTCGCCCGCACGCGCGAGTCCGACCCGGCCGAGCGCTAGCGCCGTCGCCCCGAGCCCCGCACCCCTCAACAGCTCTCGCCGTGCAAGCATCCTCTCTCCCCCGTCGTCGCGAACCAGCATCCAAGCGCTCGATAAGCCGGTTCAGGCGGGCAGCGGGATGAACTCGCGTTCATCTCCGGGCACCAGGCCGAAGCGGCCCGCTTGCCAGTCCTGCTTGGCTTGCTCGATCCGCTCGGCCGAGCTGTGCACGAAGTTCCACCAGATATGCCGGGGACCGTCCATCGGCTCGCCGCCCACGGTAATCAGGCGGGCGTCCTGCTCGGTCCGTACCGTGATCCGGTCGGCCGGGCGGAATATCAGCAAGCGGTGCGCGCCGCCCCGCGTCCAACGAGGCGTCCGCGTACGGGGTCTTCGAGAAGGTCGGCACCGGCGAGACGAGCCTGAAGGCGTCGCCCGCGATCAAGCGCAGGGCGACGCCGCCGTCGGTCCAGCGGGGCAGCTCCGTGCCGGCCACGTGCGTGAAGCCGGGTGCCACCTCCTCGTGGGCGCGGTTTGGCGTCACGGTTGAGCCGCCTCGCATGTGACGATCGCATTGCCGCCCGGCGGGTGAGCGTTTTCGGCTCGCGCAAGCGCGTGCGACTTACTATGTGTGCGATGCATCAAGCATCAATCCACGCCGTTTGTCCCGACGCCGCCGAGGCGCCGCCCTCAAGGTCGATCCATGAATATCCGCAACATCGCCATCATCGCCCATGTCGACCACGGCAAGACCACCCTGGTCGACAAGCTGCTGAGCCAGTCGGGCTCGTTCCGGGAGCACCAGCAGGTGGCCGAGCGGGCGATGGACCGCAACGAGCTGGAGCGCGAGCGCGGCATCACCATCCTGGCGAAATGCACCTCGGTGGTCTGGAAGGACACCCGCATCAACATCGTCGACACCCCCGGCCACGCCGATTTCGGCGGCGAGGTGGAGCGCATCCTCAACATGGTGGACGGCGCGATCGTGCTGGTGGACGCCGCCGAGGGCGTGCTGCCGCAGACCAAGTTCGTGGTCGGCAAGGCCCTGGCGCGGGGCATCCGCCCGATCGTAGTGGTGAACAAGATCGACCGCGCCGACGCCAGGGCGGACGAGGTGCACACGGAGGTGTTTGACCTCTTCGCCGCCCTCGACGCCAGCGACGAGCAGCTCGACTTCCCGATGCTTTATGCGTCGGGCCGGCAGGGCTGGGCCAGCGAAACGCTCGACGGCAAGCGTGAGGACCTCTCGGTGCTGTTCGACCTCGTGCTGCGCCACGTGCCGGCGCCGACGGTGGACGAGGCGGCCCCGTTCGCCATGGTGGCGTCGATCCTCGACTACGACAATTTCCTGGGCCGCGTGCTCACCGGGCGCGTGGAGCAGGGGCGGGGGCGCCTGAACATGCCGGTGAAGGTGCTGCGGTCGGACGGCAGCGCCGTCGAGACCGGGCGCTTGACCAAACTGATGTCGTTCCGCGGCCTCGACCGGGTGACGGTGGAGGAGGTGCAGGCCGGCGACATCGTCGCGGTGGCCGGGCTGACCGACGCCACGGTGCCGGACACCATCGGCGCGCCCGAGTTGGCCGGCCCGCTGCCGGCGATTCCGGTCGATCCGCCGACCCTGGCAATGACGTTCCGCATCAACGACGGGCCGCTCGCCGGGCGGGAGGGCAAGAAGGTCACGTCGCGGCAGATCCGTGATCGGCTGTACCGGGAGGCGGAGGGCAACGTCGCCATCCGGGTCTCCGACAGCCAGGAGACCGAAGCGTTCGAGGTGGCGGGACGCGGCGAGCTGCAACTCGGGGTGCTGATCGAGCAGATGCGCCGCGAGGGTTTCGAGCTCGCCATCGGCCGGCCGCGCGTGCTGACCCGGACCGATCCCGAGACCGGCGAGCGCGAGGAGCCGATGGAGGAGGTGCTCGTGGACGTGGACGAGCCCTATTCGGGTATCGTGGTCGACAAGATCAGCCGACGCCGCGGCGAGCTGCGCGACATGCGCCCGTCGGGGGGCGGCAAGGTGCGGCTGACCTTCCACGTCCCGAGCCGGGGGCTGATCGGCTATCATGGCGAGTTCCTCACCGACACGCGCGGCACCGGCATCATGAACCGGCTGTTCTCGGGCTACGGGCCCTGGAAGGGCGCGATCGAGGGCCGGCGCAACGGCTCGCTGATCTCCAACTCCGACGGCGAGGCGGTGCATTACGCGCTCTGGTATCTGCAGGAGCGTGGCACGCTGTTCGTGGACCCGGGCCAGAAGGTCTACGAGGGCCTCATCCTCGGCGAGCACAGCCGGGAGTCGGACCTCGACGTCAACCCGATCAAGGAAAAGAAGCTCACCAACATCCGCGCCGCCGGCAAGGACGAGGCGATGCTGCTGATCCCGCCGCGGCGCATGAGCCTGGAGCAGGCGATCGCCTATATCGAGGACGACGAGCTGGTGGAGGTGACACCGGCGGCGATCCGGCTGCGCAAGCGCCACCTCGACCCGCACGCGCGCAAGCGGGCGGAGCGGACGGAGGCGGCCTAGAAGCCCCGTCCTTTTCCGGCTCGCGATCAGGATTGTGAATTGGTTTGCTTGGCGTCGATCACACAATTTCGCGTTGTGTTCCTTCCCGTGATGGTGGCAGAATAATGCAATCCAAGAAATCGGGAGGCGGATCGATGTCCGTTCAAGTACAAGGTGATAGCCAGGAAGCCGTAGCTTACGGGCTCATGCAATGCGTGCTGTTCGCCGCCGGGCGCGGCAACCATGACCATCCCTTCCCCGCCGGCAGCACCTTGCTGCGCGGGCAGGGCGCTTGCAGCGAACGGGAAATCCTTTCCCTGTTCGCGCGATGCCTCAGCGTCGTCCGTGGCGGCGATCCGCACGCGCTCGAACAGGGCGGTCACGCCGGGGTCGAGCGGGAGCCCGCGCAGCTTCATTCCTGATCGCGGGTTCCCGGCTTTCCCGTTGCCCGGCTCGGCCGCATAGTGGGCCGCGGCGCCGTCTGGGCGCGGGCGGGGCAGCGCGATGCAGGCGATGATTTCCGGCGAGGTCTTGCCGATCTCGGTGCTGACGGGCTTCCTCGGTAGCGGCAAGACCACGTTTTTGCGCCGCGTGCTCACGGCCGAGGCCATGCGGGACACCGCGATCGTCATCAACGAGTTCGGCGCGGTCGGGCTCGACCACCTGCTCGTCGAGGCGAGCTCGGATGACGTGGTGCAACTTGGCAACGGCTGCCTCTGCTGCATGGTGCGTCAGGATCTCGTGGGCACGCTGTATGGATTGCTGGCGCGTCGGGCAGCCGGCGATGCGCCGTTCCGCCGTGTCGTGATCGAAACCAGTGGCTTGGCCGAGCCGGCGCCGATCCTCTATACGCTCGCCGCCGATGCGCGCCTCGAGCGTGCGCTGCGGCTCGACACCGTGGTGACCGTGGTCGACGGGATTGCCGGGCAGGCCACGCTCGAGCGGTTCGGCGAGGCGACGGCGCAGGTCGTGGTCGCGGACCGGCTGCTGGTGAGCAAGACCGACCTGGCACCGCTCTCAGAGTCGTTGCCGCGGGCGTTGGCGGCGTTGAACCCGACGGCGGAGCTGGCCGAGGCGACGGATGCCGATGCGCCGAGCCTGCTGTTCCGCGGCGCGGACGCGCCGGCTCGTGCGTTGTGGCGGCGCCCTTTCGCCTCGGCCGCGCACTCGCACGGGATCGTGACGCTTGCCGTGGCGCTGCGCCGGCCGATGAGCCGGCTGGACTTCGCGCGCGCGCTCGGAGGCTTGGCGCGCGAGCGCGGCGAGGACCTGCTGCGGGTGAAAGGCATCGTCGCGTTCGCCGACCGGTCGGGCGGCCCGGCCGCCATCCATGCGGTGCAGCATACGCTATACCCGCCGGACTGGCTGCCGGATTGGCCGGACGACGAGCACAGCAGCCGTCTCGTCTTCATCACCCGCGACATCCCGCAAGCCGATATCCTGGCGCGCTTCGCCGAAGGGTGCCCGGTGGTTCTTGGCTGACCGCAATCAGGCCAGGGCTGTGGCCAAGGCCTGCACACCTCCGATGCCGATGCAGGCGTAGTCCGGCACGGCACACGGACGGCCGAGCAGAAAGCCCTGAACCTGCGAGCAACATTCGGCGCGCAGCCGGGCTAGCTGGCCTTCCGTCTCGACGCCCTCGGCGGTCACGTCGAGGCGCAGGCTCTGCGCCATCGCAATGATGGAGCGCACGATCGCATCGGCGTCGGCATCCTCACCGAGGCCCTGGACGAAAGATTTGTCGATCTTGAGCTTGTCGAACGGGAAGCGTCGGAGATAGCTCAAGCTTGAGTAGCCGGTGCCGAAATCGTCGAGCGCGATGCGCACGCCGAGCGCCTTCAGCTGCCGCAGGATGGCCAGCGCCCGGTCGGCGTCATCGATCAGCACACCTTCGGTGATCTCGAGTTCCAACCGCGCCGGAGCAAGTCCGTGCCGATGCAAGGTCGCGGCGATCATGCCGACCAGGTCGGTCTGGCGGAACTGCACCGGCGAGAGATTGACCGCGATGCGCAGGTGGTCCGGCCAACGGACGGCGGCGGCGCAGGCCTGCTCGAGCGTCCATCGCCCGATGCCGTCGATCAGCCCGCATTCTTCGGCAATCGGGATGAACTGGCTTGGCGAGACGCTGCCGCGCAGCGGGTGCGTCCAGCGGAGCAGGGCCTCGTAGCCGCAGAGGCCGAGCGTCTGGCCGTCGAACAGCGGTTGATAGTGCAACGCCAGCTCGTCCCGACCGAGTGCTTCCCGCAGGTCGAGTCCCAACGTTCGGCGCTTGCGCAACTCGCGGTCCATCTCGGGCTCGAAGAAGCGGAAGACGCCGCGGCCGTCTTGCTTGGCGCGGCCGAGCGCGCAATCGGCGTTCCGCGCCAGTGCGTCCGCGGTCGCGCCATCCCCGGGGTGGAGGGCGATGCCGATGCTGACCCCTAGGCGCACAAGCCTGCCCTCGATCTCGTACGGGCGGCAGAGGTCGGCGAGGAGGCGTTTGGCCAGTGCGGCGGCCAAGTCGGGCTGGCTTGCAAGCGGTTGCACCACGGCGAATTCGTCCCCGCCGATGCGTGCCGCCGTGTCGGTGCCGCGAACGGTGGCGGCGATCCGGCCGGCGACTTGCACGAGGAGCCGGTCGCCGACCGGGTAGCCGAGCAGGTCGTTGGTGGCGCTGAAGCCGTCGAGGTCGAGCGCGAGCACGGCGAGCCCTTGCCCGGTACGATCGGCCATCGCGATCGCCTGCGCGAGACGGCCGTGAAATATCAGACGGTTGGGCAAGCCGGTCAGCGGGTCATGGTACGCGAGATGCTCGATCTGCTGCTCGGCCGCTCGGCGATCGGAGATGTCGCGCACGGCGAGCACGACGCGGCGGCCGGGCCCGGCGATCGGTCGGCGCAACACTTCGACCGTTTTCGTGCTGCCATCGGAGCAACGTAGCTCTCCCTCGACGGCTTCCGGGGCAACGTCCCGTGCGGGGCTTCGAAGCCGTTGCGCCGTGGCGGCGTCGAATACGGCCTCGAGATCTTGACCCGACATGGTTTCCGGCGGCCGTCCTAACAGGGCGCCGAGCGCGGTGTTCGCATCGGTGATGACGCCATCGGTTTCGAACAAGATGCCCTCGAAGGTGGCGTCGGCGAATTGGCGCCACCGCGATGTTTCCTGGGCCGCGCGGCCCGCGAGGCGCTGGTCGAGCATAGATCCCGTCAGGCTCAGCGCCAGCACCAGGAGCCCCGCCGCGGCTAAGGCCAAGGCAAGTACGCCGGCCGGGAGCGTGGCTGACCCCGCGTTGACCGCTGCCGCCTCGACATGCAGAGCCGTCATGCCGGTGAAATGCAAACCGCAAACGGCGAGGCAGAGCAGTATCGCGGCTCCGGGCAGGTGGCCGCGCCGGAACGCGGCCAGACTGGCGAGGCTGAGCAACAATCCGGCGGCAATCGAAGCCGCCACGCCGTTCGCCCCGAAGTGGAGCACGCCCGGCAGCACCATCGCTGTCACGCCGATGTAGTGCATCCCACCGATGCCGGCCGTCAGGAGGATAGCGGCCGTGACGGTGGTAAGCGGGGTGGAGTGCGTTTCGAGCAGGAACGCGAAGCTCGCGAAACTGAGACATATCGCCAGCGCCAGCGAGGCAAGAGTGATGTCGGGGGCGAGGCTGACGGGCACGCCGGCCCGGAACGCCAGCAGGGCAACGAAATGCGTGGTCCAGACGCCGGTGCCGAACGCCAGGCCCGCGGCGGCGATCCACATCGGGCGCATGCGCCCGTTCACCGCGTCGACGCGGGACAGCATGTGGATCGCGGTATAGCAGGCGAATGCGCAGAGAGCGGCCGCAAGCACGACGAGCTTCACGTCATGATCGTAGACCGTGCACTCGACGACCCGAAGCAGCATCCCGGACCCCTCGTCTGGTCCGAGAAGTCTCGCGTAGTTGTGATACTTAAAGTTTAACGCCGATCGCTGTCGGGCAACTGGCGCGTCATTTCGTGATCGCGAGTGGCGCGCCGCTCACGCCGGCGGGCGACAGCGCACGAGATTGATGGGCTGCAGCGACATCACCGTCTCCCCGTGCTGGTTCCGCACTTCCACCATCGAGCGCACGACCCCGCGGTCGGGCTTGGAACGGGAGCGGGTCGCCTCGATGACCGTGACGCGGACCGAGAGTGTGTCGCCCGGACGGACCGGCCGCAGCCAGCGGAGTTCGTCCAACCCGGGTGAGGCGAGGCTCGATGCCGGGGACAGGTACTGCTCGACGATGAGCCGCATCATCAGCGCGGCCGTGTGCCAGCCGCTGGCGATCAGCCCGCCGAGCGGGCCGGCGGCGGCGGCCGTCGCGTCGGTATGCATCGGCTGCGGGTCATAGCGGCGGGCGAAGGCGACGACCTCCTCCGCATCGACCGCGACCGGCCCGAGCTCCGCCACGGCGCCCACCGCGTAATCCTCGAAGAACCGATCCGCCACCCGCACCCCCGACCGTTGCGCCCGCAATGCGGGCTGCTAGGCTCCGAGCGAGAGAATGGAGGAGGGAGGGCGTGAACGGCAACGCCGCGGCGTTCTTCGTCGATCGCCATGTAGTTGACGGACGTAGCGCCCGCGTTGCCTTCAGCGATCCGTGGCGGTCATTGAGCTACGCGGACCTGCGCCTGCGGGCCGGCGCGTTCGCCGCCGGGTTGCAGCGGGCCGGCATCGGCCGCGAGCGGCGGCTCGCGCTGCTGATGCTCGACACGGTCGACTTCCCGGTTGCGTTCTGGGGCGCGCTGCGGGCCGGCGTGCTGCCGGTGCCGGTCAACACGCTGCTGCCCGCGGACCTGGTGGCCTACATCCTCGCCGACAGCCGCGCCGAGGGTCTGGTCGTCTCCGCGCCGCTGCTGCCGGCCTTGCTGCCGCTGCTGGGCGCGTTGCCCGACCTGCAGCTGGTGGTGGTCTCCAACCCGGATGGCGCGATACCGGCGCTGCCGCACCCGGCGCACAGGGCGTTCGACGCGTTCGGCGCCGACGGCGACGCAGAGCCGGTCGCCGCCTCGCCCGACGAGGTGGCGTTCTGGCTCTACTCTTCCGGTTCCACCGGCGCGCCGAAGGGGGTGCGACACGTCCACGGCAGCCTGCGCGCCACGGCCGACACGTATGGCGCCCAGGTGCTCGGCATCCAGCCGGACGACGTCGTGTTCTCGGCGGCCAAGCTGTTCTTTGCCTACGGGCTCGGCAATGCCATGACATTCCCGATGGCGGTCGGCGCGCAGGCCGTGCTGCTGCCGGAGCGTCCGACGCCGACGGCGGTGCTCGCCGTCATGCAGCGGTTCCGCCCGACGATCTTCGGCGGCGTGCCGACCTTGTATGCGGCGCTGCTGGCCGATCCGACGCTCGGAGAGGGTGCCGGATCGGACCGTCTGCGCCGCTGCATCTCCGCCGGCGAGGCGCTGCCGGCCGCGATCGGCGAACGCTGGTCGGAGAGGGTCGGCGTCGACATCCTGGACGGGATCGGCAGCACGGAGATGCTGCATATTTTCGTCAGCAACCAGCCGGGCCGCCTGCGCTACGGCACGTCGGGCTTGCCGGTGCCCGGTTACGCCGTTCGCGTGGTCGACGAGGCCGGGCGGGACGTGGAGGACGGGGACAGCGGCGAGTTGCTGGTGAGCGGCCCGAGTGCGGCCGAGGGCTACTGGAACCAGCGCGAAAAGAGCCGCCGGACGTTCGCGGGCGAGTGGACCCGCACCGGCGACACCTACGTGCGCGAGCCGGACGGCCTGTATCGCTGCTGCGGTCGCGCCGACGACATGTTCAAGGTGAGCGGCATCTGGGTCTCGCCGTCCGAGGTCGAGGCGGCGCTGGTCGCGCACCCGGCGGTGTCGGAAGCGGCCGTCGTCGGCCACCAGGATGCCGACGGCCTGCTCAAGCCGCGCGCCTTTGTCGTGCTGCGTGACGGGGATGGGCACATTGCGCCGGCGACCCTGCACGAACTGCTCAAGGAGCACGTGAAGGCGCAGGTCGGACCGTGGAAGTATCCGCGGTGGATCGAGGTGCTGGACGCGCTGCCGAAGACGGCCACGGGCAAGATCCAGCGCTACAAGCTGCGGGCGGGATGAGCGGGGCGACCGCTCAGCCCAGCAGGGCGGCGGCGTCCGACCATGCCTGCTCCACGATGGCGGCGGCGGACTTGGCCTGCGCCAGCGCGGCACCCTGACCGGCCCAGACCTGCATCCGCTCCACGTCCCCGGCCTGCTGGCCGGCGGCGCGCATCGCTGCCGTGAGGCCGCGCTGGACCGGATACGGCGCGGGTGGCGGTGCTTCGGGGGCAGCGGCTGCCCTGGCGTGGGCCGTGGCGATGCAGCGGCCGGCCCGGCCGCTGAACGCGCGGGTCAGCATCGTGTGCTCCGGCTGCGTGACGGCGAGCGCGTCGGCCCAGGCGGGATGGGTTTCGGCTTCGGGCGAGCGGAGGAACGCGGTGCCCATCTGCACCGCGCTGGCGCCGAGCGTGAGGGCGGCGGCGATCCCGCGACCGTCCATGATGCCGCCCGTCGCGATCACCGGAACGCGCAAGGCGTCCGCCAGGATCGGCAGCAGCACGAACAGGCCGGCGCCCTGGCGCTCGCCTGCTGCTGGGTCGAACGCGCCGCGATGGCCGCCGGCCTCGACGCCTTGCGCCACGACGGCGTCGGCGCCCGCCGCCTCGGCCGCGCGCGCTTCGGCCAGGGTGGTGGCGCAGGCGAACCAGGCGATGCCTGCCGCCTTCAAGGCCGCGACGAACGGCGGCGGATACAGCCCCATGATGGACGACACCACGCGCGGCCGGACGGCGAGCAGCGCCTCGCACTGCGCATCGAAGTCCAACGGGCTCGTGTCGCCGGCGGCCTCGCTCACCGGCGGCCCCCATGCGCCGAGAAAGGCCCGGACCCGCGCCTCCGCCGCCGCGTCGCGCGCCGGCGGCGGATCGGGGACCCAGAGGTTGAGCTGGAACGCGCCGTTGCTCTGGGCGCGAAAGGCGGCGGCCCAGTCGGCGATGGCGACGGGCTCCATCAGCAGCGCGCCGGCGCCACCCATGCCGCCCGCATTGGCGACGGCGGCGGCCAGGCGGGCCGGGCAGGCGCCGGCCATCGGGGCTTGCAGGATCGGCACGCGCAAGCCGTATCGCTCGCAGAAGGCGGCGGCGTTGGTGGTCGCGCGGGCATGGATCATGCGAGCATGTGGCATGGCTGGCCTCCGATGCGGGCAGTCTCCGCCGGTCGGGGCGATGCGGCAAACGAGGGTTTTCGATGGCGGCTATCACCGGAGCTGATCGCGGCGAGCCGGGATCGATCGCGGTGGCCGGCCGGCGATTCGAGGTCGCGTGGTGGGGCCGGCTTCCCGGCGAGGCACCGACCCTGGTGCTGCTGCACGAAGGGCTCGGCTGCGTCGCGTTGTGGCGCGGGTTCCCGGCCGCTCTGGCCGCAGCGACCGGTCTCGGCGTGTTCGCCTACTCGCGCTTCGGCTACGGCCAATCCGACACGGTGTCGCTGCCCCGCCCGCTACGCTACATGCACGAGGAGGCCGATCTTCTTCCCGAAGTGCTCGACGCGGCGGGCATCGGCGACTGCATGCTGGTCGGGCATTCCGACGGCGCTTCCATCGCGGCGATCCATGCCGGCAGTCCAGGTGCCGATCCTCGCATCCGCCGCATCGCGCTGATCGCGCCGCACTTCTTCGTCGAGGACGTCACGGTTGCCAGTATCGCCGCGATCCGTGCCGAGTACGAGCAAGGCGACTTGCGGGCGCGCTTGGCACGCCATCACCGCGACGTCGATGCGGCGTTTCATGGCTGGAACGGCGCCTGGCTCGACCCGGGCTTTCGCGCCTGGGACATCACCGCCTACCTGCGGCGCATCCGGCTGCCGATCTTGGTGGTGCAAGGCTCGGACGACCCCTATGGGACCGAGGCGCAGCCGCGTGCCGCCGAGCGATTGGCGGCCGGCCCCGTGTCGATCGTCATGGTCGCTCACGCCGGGCACGCGCCGCATGTCGAGGCCGCCCAATCGACCTGCGACGCAGTCGCCGGGTTTGCCCGATCGCTGCATTCATGAATTATGTTGCAGGTCTTGGCTATGCATGATACTGCAGCGTCGGGAGGATACGTGGCCATGAACCGGATCGACTTCGCGACCGAGCCGGCGCGATATCGTCATTGGCGGATGCTTGTGGACGGTCCGGTCGCCGAGCTGACCCTGGACGTCGATCCCGCAGCAGGCCTGTTCGAGGGGTGCGAGCTGAAGCTCAACTCTTACGACCTCGGCGTCGATATCGAGCTCGCCGACGCGGTGCAGCGGCTGCGCTTCGAGCATCCCGGCGTGCGCGCGGTGGTGTTGCGCTCCGGCAAGCCAGGGGTGTTCTGCGCCGGCGCCAACATCCGCATGCTGGCGCGCGCGAGCCATGCCCACAAGGTCAACTTCTGCAAGTTCACCAACGAAACCCGCATGGCGATCGAGGATGCCGCCGACAACTCGGGTCAGGCCTATCTGGCTGCGGTGAGCGGCGCCTGCGCCGGCGGCGGATACGAACTCGCCATCACCGCGGGCCACGTGATGCTGATCGACGACCGGCGCAGCACGGTCTCGCTGCCGGAAGCGCCGCTGCTCGGCGTGCTGCCCGGCACCGGCGGGCTCACGCGACTGACCGACAAGCGCCGCGTGCGGCGCGACCGCGCCGACGTGTTCTGCACGCTCGAGGAGGGCATCGGCGGCCAGCGCGCGGTGCATTGGCGGCTGGTGGACGAGGTGGTGCCGCCCTCCTTGTGGGAGCAGGCGGTTGCCGCGCGAGCGGCCGAGCTGGCCCGCGGCTCCGACCGGCCAGCGGATGCGCGCGGCATCGCGCTCACGCCGCTCACCCGCGAGATCAGTGATGATATGATCCGATACGATCACGTCCGCGTCGAGCTCGACCGCGCCGGCCGCCGCGCGGCGTTGACGGTGCGCGGCCCGGACGTGCTGCCGGACGACACCGACGCCATTTGCGCCGAGGGCGCGGCGTTCTGGCCGCTCGCCGTGGCGCGCGAGCTCGACGACGCGATCCTGCACCTCCGCCTCAACGAGCCCGCGCTCGGCCTGCTGCTGCTGCGCACCGAGGGCGATCCCGACCGCGTGCTCGCCGCCGATGCGCTGCTGGAGGCGCATCGA
>JAABUQ010005958.1_pt1 | contig 18910 bp, 11 predicted proteins | sample 5560001 | NCBI WGS metagenome assembly JAABUQ01 (sample SAMN10711888, study PRJNA513371) | rock metagenome | isolation source: Antarctica rocks | place: Antarctica: Victoria Land, Finger Mt nord | collected 2015-12-18
TTCTATTGGGTGCCCCCACGATGATGAGGCCGCCTGGCCATAGCAGCCTGACCATAAATGGTCATGGCAGATTGTCATGTCCCTGCGGGACGCCCCCACCCATGAAAATCGGCAATGTACACAGCAGAGCACGGACCCTGAAGGGTCTCCCCTGGCCCCTCATCCGACGCGCACCCGGTGTGCGCAGGGCTCGCACGCCGACCTTTTAAGGTCCATCCCTGCCATGACCATGTATGGTCAGGCCATAGACGCCAACCACGCGAGCGACGGACAGGTAAGATGAAGGGGCAGCCCAAGGACCGGATGTGCGCCGGGCAATCAGGGCGCTATATGAGGAGAGAACGATGGGTATGATGGGTAAGACAGTATTAGTTGGGCTGGCCATCCTGCTGGGGAGCCCGGTTGCCGCGGGGGCATCCGCGACGTTCACGCTGAGCAGCCCCGCCTTCCGCGCTGGCGGTCCCCTCTCGGTGACGAACGAATACGGCGGCGGCATGGGCTGCCACGGCGGCAACATGGCGCCGCGCCTGATGTGGAGCGGCGTCCCGGCGGGCACACGTAGCTTCGCGCTGACCGTGGTCGATCCCGATGTGACGGCCGCGCCGGGCGGGTTCGTGCACTGGGTCGTCTACAATATCCCGGCGTCCTGGCGCTACATGTACGGCAACGGCCCGCTCGGGACGACGGGCGGTACCAGCGGCTTCGGCGCGCGCAGCTACAATGGTCCCTGCCCGCCCTTGCACGCCAGCCCGCACCACTACCACTTCACGCTCTACGCGCTCGACCTGCCTGCCCTGGCCACACCAGGACTGACGCGCGACGCGCTCCTGCGCGCCATTTCGGGGCACGTCTTGGGCACGGCGCAACTGATCGGCACGTTCCAGCGGCCATAGTCAGCGGCCCGACGCGTCGAGACAGCGGAGGAGGCCCGGAGCGTTGCTCCGGGCCTCCTCTTCATCATGCGCGAGCCGACTGCGCGCGATGGCGCGTCGGGGGCCTGGCGTTAGCGTGGCGTGGACCTAGCGCCGCAGGATGTCGACGGCCCCGCGCAGGCCATGGTACGTGCGGTCGAACCCGATGCGCGGGATCTCCACCCGCACGCTAAAGGTCAGGGGCTGGCGCCGCCGCGTGGCGTCGCGCGTGACGCGCACCCGGAAGGCGTCGCCGCGCAGATCCGTGTGCCGCCTGCCGCGCAGGTTGGTTACGCCTGCGAAGATCGCGCCGCGCAGGTCCAGCAGCGTGCGGGGGCCGCAGGCCAGGGAGCGGTACGACCAGCCGGATCGGATGGGCTGACCGCCCAAGAAGGCGACCAGACGCCCGTCGGAGAAGAACAGCGGCGTGCGCGAGACCGCGCGGGAGCCCTCTCCGAAGACGTTGCGCAGGTCGTTCACCGCCAGCGCGGGGCGCGAGAGCGCGTGCGGCTGCGCGCGCAGTTGCACGAAGGCTACCACGCAGCCGGGGCTGGTCGGCCGCGACATCGGCGTGGACGTGGCGGTCCCGGTCGTCGTGGCCGGCACAGCGGTAGTGGTGGGCGTATTCACGGCCGTGTTGGTCGGCGTGTTGGTCGGCGTGCTGGTCGGCGCGTTGGTGGCCGTGTTGGTCGGCGTGGTGGTGGTCGTGTTGGTCGGCGTACTAGTGGGGGTATTCGTCGGCGTGCTGGTGGGTGTGTTCGTAGCCGTGCCAGTTGGCACGCTCGTTCCCGTCGCGGTCGTCGTCGGCACGCTCGTCCCCGTCGCGGTCGTCGTCGGCACGCTCGTCCCCGTCGCGGTTGCCGAACTGGCGCCCGTACGCGTCGGCGCCGGCGTACACGTCGCCGTGGACGAGGCGACCGGCGTGGTCGTCTGCGTGCCGGACATGGTCGCGCTCGCGGCGACGGTCTGCGTGCCGGAGACCGTCGCACTCGCCGCGACAGCCTGTGACCCGGAGACGACGGCCAGGGGCGCGATGGTCTGCGAGCCGCAGCCCATGGGCGTGGGGGTACCGCTTTCGCCGGCCAACTGGTAGACGTGTACGTAGTCGAAGTTGGCGGTATAGACCGTGCCGCTCGGTTGCTGGAGGCCCATCGAGACGAGGCCGATTTTGGCGCTCGAGCCCAGGTTGTGGGTCCACACGCCGCCGCGCACGAAGTTGACGCCGTCCTGGCTGGTGTAGGCGCGGTACAACTCCTCGCCGGTGCTGCTGTTCGTCGTCTTGACGATGCGCAGGTACGTGTCGTCGCTTGGCGCGCCGTCGACGCCGTTGCCGTAGCCGGTGGCGTCGTGCTTGCCGAACTCGGTCTGGCGCGTCTCGAAGATCGACACGTGCGCGAGCTTGACGTAGTTGCTGTTGTCGCCGTAGATGACGAGACCGGCTTGCGCGAAGTTCTGGCAGCAGCCCTCCGGCGGCAGGTTAAAGTGGACCTTGGTGTCCACGATGTAGTCGCCGGCCGGCGTGGGCTCGGTCAGCACGGAGGCGAGCTTTGGGGGGGTGGGACCCTGGGGCTGCAGGTCGGCCACCTGCGTCTCAAAGTTGAAGCTGCCGCCGCTGACGGTATAGGAGAGGGGCACGCTCGGGTCCCCGCGCACCCAGCTCCACTGCGGCCCGTAGCTATTGCCACTGAACTCGTCCGACAGCCCGTTGATTTGGGCGCCCGGCTGCTCGGGCTGGGCGTAGACGGGCGTATAGGCGCCGACCTCGCCGGGCTGCGCGGCCGGGGCGGGCTGCGGCTTGTCCGAGGCGCCGAAGCCGCCGCGCACCACCGGCCAGCCATCGGCGCCCCAGTCCAGCGGGTCCATCACCAGCGGGCGCCGCGGGGCAGGCGTGCCGTCCCCGTTGGTGAAGGTGGGGTTGGCGCGCTGGATACCGTGTGAGAGGTACCAGTCCTGGCCCCCTTCGTCGGTGAAGACGGCGTTGTGCCCCACGCCGACCAGGCTATTGCCGTTGGGCAGCACCACCGGGTCGCCGCCGACGCGCCCGCTGAGGAACGAGCTGCCCTCGCGGTCCGTGTAAGGTCCGAGCGCGTGCGGGGAGCGTCCGACGAAGACGCCGTACGAGGTCAGCGCGCCGTTGCAGCAGTTGGTGGCCGAGGCGAACAGGTAGAAGTAGCCGCCGTGCTTGACGATATAGGGGGCTTCGTAGCGGTTGGCAATGGTGATATCCGCGAGAGGCGTGCGGCCCGTCATCACCTGCGTCTCCGAGACGGATGAGGTGAGCCCGTCGGCGGAGAGCTTGCGGGCGGAGATGCCGCCGAAGTAGCTGCCATAGAAGATATAGGTTTCGGTTGGCGTCACCGTGTCGTCCGTGATCAGCGCCGGGTCGATGGTCGCGCGCGTCAACCCGTCACAGCAGTGCGGCGGCGCTTCCGGCTCGACCACCGGCGTGGGATCGGCCGTCCACGGGCCGAGCGGCGCCGTGCTGGTGACGACGAAGATGGCGGCGCCCGTGTCGCTGAGCGGGTAGGTCTGATTGAGTCGCGTGTCGGGGGCGGCATAGTAGAGGTAGTAGGTGTTGTTGAAGTAACGGATGTCGGGCGCGAACGTGCTGTCATTGAAGAGCCAACGCGGCCGCGTGGACGGCGCATCGCTCGACTTGCCCAGCACGTCGCCCCGGTAGGTCCAGGTCACCAGGTCGTGCGAGCTGAGCATCTTGATGCGGTGGATGACCAGGTTGCCGCTGCCGTCGCGGTCGTTGTTGTTGAGCGGGCCGCTGGTGCAGTAGGCGTACCAGTCGGTGTCCCCGGCGGCTTGCCCGCGGATGATCGAGGGGTCCGGGCAGTCCTCGTTGACGCCGGTGCTCATGGGGATGGAGGCGTAGATCGGGTTGGTGTAGGTGGCGGTGACCGGGGTCGTGGCGGTGGAGGCGCCAGTATGACCGGCCTGCCTCGCCAGGGTCTGGGCGCTGACGGATGCGGCGGGCGCGGCGCCGACCGGCGCGGCCAGCGGCGTGAGGGCCAGGATAAGGGCGGCGAGGATGAACCAGGGGCGGCGGCCGGGGCGAGGGTCGCCCGTCGGGCTCGTGCTAGCGCGCGCGGCGCCCTGACGGGCGCGGAATACAGTGGTCAACTGGGTACCATCCTTCATGAACTACTCCGTTCAACATGGGAGCTCTCCCACCTTAGCATCGTGGGCGCGCCACCTCCGCGCGCCTCTCGGCGGCGAGTAGATGACGAGATAGCATGGCCGATGTACTCCCGGCTCCTACACCCTCCTTCCAGCCACATCGCCGCCGGCACGGCACCCCTCAAGACAAGTCGGGTGGATCGCCAGCCGGGACGTTTACAACGTCGTAAAAGATATTAATGATGGTGTAGGAAGCATAGCATGGCTATGAAAGGACTGTCAATCAGTGTCGCACGGCGCAGGGCCATGTAGCTCTCGATCTCGCGAGCGATTCCCGACGGGTAGGGGCGTCTTGCATACGCCCGGATCGCGCCGCCACTGGACGTATGCAAGACGCCCCTACCCCGGCCTGGTCAACCTGTCGCGAGAACTACATGGCCCTGGCACGGTGAGTAGGGGCTGAGAATTGTCGGCCTGGGAGCGCGGGCGCTCCCAGATCGTCCCGGCCCTTCCGGGCGCCAACGACAATTCACAGACCCTCCATCCAGACGATGGATAGGGCCAACGCAGGCGTCATTGGTGGTATCCTGTAGGAATGGTGTGGCGAGCACGTCGATCGTTCCAACCGGGTGTCGCGGGTCCGCATCCCTCCCCGGTCGCCCTCCGACGCTGGAGATGCCTCTGGCGCCACGGGGGCGCGCGGACACGCGTCGTCGGCGTTGTGAGCGGAAATCATCGCTCGGTCTCGCCGGCCGCACCAATGAGGTGAGCCGCCGACCGTGCTGGCAGGGGCAGGGGCAGGGGGAGGCAGGCGGCTTGGTAGTAGTAGGGAGACGAACGGTCTAGTGGCGTCGATCAACCCGACAAGGCTGCTCATCATCCTGCTAACGATCCTGGTGACAGTGGTCCTGGCCGGAATCGTGTTCTGGGTGGCGCTGCATTTTATCGCCGATCTGCTGCTGCTAGCCGTTGCCGTCATCCTGGCGTACCTCCTGCACCCGCCCGTCGTCTTCGTGCAATCCCGCCTGCGTGTCCCCCGGCCCGTCGCCATCCTGCTGCTCTACCTGGCGACGGGCGCGGCCCTGACCCTGCTGGGCTACCTTTTTATCCCGCCCATGGCGGACCAGGCGCGCGTGCTGCAGGCGCGACTGCCAGCGCTGCTGCACGGCCTCAACGTCAGTTCGTCCGGCCTGGAGCAGGCCTTGCGGCAACACGGCATTACCTTGCCCGTGAGCAATGTGACCGGCAACGCGGCCGGGGCCATCGGCGCCGTCGGGCCGGGCGTGCTGGGCGGTGTGCTCGGCCTGGCCGCCTCGGTCGGCTCGACCCTGCTCGACATCGGGCTTGTGCTGGTGATGACGTTCTACCTGATCAATGACCGCGCGAGCATCGGCGGTCTGATGTCGGGTCTGGTCCCCCGCCGCTACGCCGCCGGGATAGCCTTTGCGACCCGTAGCGCCGGCGAGATCATGGGGCGCTACGTGCGGGCGCAGCTGGCCGTGGCGGCGATGGTCGGGCTGCTCGGCGGCGTGGGCGCGGCCGTCCTGGGCGTCGAGTATGCCCCGCTGATCGGCCTGTTCGCCTTCCTGGCCGAGTCGATCCCGGTGCTGGGACCGATCATCGCCACGGTCCCGGCGGTCTTGATCGCGCTGCTGGAGCAGCCGTGGCCGTGGCGGGCGCTGGCCGTTTTGGTCTGGTTCATCGTGGTGCAGCAACTGGAGCAGAACGTCATCATGCCGCGCCTCTCCGGCCACGCCGTGGGCATCCACCCCGTCGCCGCGATCATGGCGGTGCTGATCGGCTTTAGCGTCGGGTCGGTGTGGGGCGCCGTGTTCGCCGTGCCGCTGGTCGGCTTCGCGGTCGCGCTTGTGCGCGAGGCGTGGCGCGTCTACAATGCGGGCGACACGCCAACGGCGGAGGAAACGGAGTTTCCCCTTCCTGGCGCCATGGCGGACGATCCCGATGGCGCCGCGGTTGGATGGGCAGGCCGCCCGGTAGAGAAGGTGTCGCGATGACGAACGACGTGAACGCGCCCCTTGAGATGCCCCTCACCTCGCCGCCCCGGCGACGTCTCACAGAACCAGGCCAGCCCCTCAAGGTCTGCGCATTGTCCGCCGCGGACGCCGGCCGCCCCCTGGGCAGCGGAGCGAGTCGCCGCAGTCCCCGCGGTCATGGGTGCGGGCGCGCGGTGTGCCGGATACGGACGAGCGTCCCGTGACGGCGTGCCGCGGGGACCGCGGCGGTCCCAGTGGAAACGCTCGTCGCCGACTTTTCACGGGACCAGGCCGGCTCCTGGCCATAGGTGCGCTGTGCATCGCGCTGGCGCTGGCGGCCCTGTTCCCGTCCATGACGCGGGCGAGCCTCGGTCCAGGAGGCCATGTGCCCGCGCACGGGTATGACGTCGCCCGCGCCATTGACCGTGCCGTCGCGGCAAGCGTGGTGCTGACGCTGCCGTCCCCCGGGGGGGCCACGCGGCTGATGGCGGCGGCCGATGACCTCTATCTGATCACGCCCAACCTGGTGCTCCGCTACACCCTGCATGGGTTGCCCACCGCGCTGCAGTTCACCAACGTGATGCGCTGGCGCGAGGACGACAACAAGGTGGTCATGGGCCAGCCGCTCGACCTGTTCCTGGACGGTGAGCGGCTGTTGATCCTGGACAGTCTCGGATCGCTGTGGAGCTACGACGGGCCTACCTTTAGCCGCGTCCTGGCGCCGTTGCGCCTGCAGTCGGACCAGGGGACGCCGGTCGCGATCCTGCTGCACGGCGCTACCCTTTTGGTGCTTGATCCTCAGCGCGGACAGATCTGGTCGTACGCCCCGGCCCTTCCCGGCTCCGCCTGGGACTACGACACGGTCCCGCGCCCGCTGCTGCCCCGGCCGTCGGCGCTGTTCTCCAAAGCGGTCCGCCTGACGGCCACGGCCACGGCGCTGCTGGCGCTCTGCTCCGACGGCGCCGTGGTCTCCATCCCGTGGGCTCGTCCGGTGGCGGCGCGGCTGCCCATCGCCGACGCGGTCGCGGGCCTGTGGTCGAGCCCCGCCGCGACGGGGATGCTGGCCGCGACGGGGCAGGACATCCTGGCGCTGGACGGGTCGGGCCGGGTCACGCAGAGACTGCGCCCCGGTGGCCTCGACGGCGAGACCATCGTCGACGTGGCCGAGAGCCCCGCGGGCCGGTTGTACGTCCTCACCCCCACGCGCGTCCTACTCGTGCACACGCGGGTCTCCCCCTGACCCTCTGACCCCCTCACCCTTCTCCCGCATATAGGGAGAGGGGGGGCGGGAGGTGAGGGGCGAACCCTGGGGGTGCTCTGAGATTGTGGTCGCCGCCTGCGACTAAAGTCGCATGGCACACGACGGACACTGAAGTGTCTCCGGATCGGCGTCCGAGCGACTTTAGTCGCCGGGGTTTGCCCTGCGACTTCAGTCGCAGGCCTGCGGCGCCCATCATCACAATCGTGAGGCCATCAAAATGGGCGAGCCCATGCGAGTCTTTCTCGTTGGTACCGCTCTGTGCTACCGTAAGGGCATGACGCGGCGATGATGATAGCCCCGGACCGCCGGCGCGTCAACGGCGGCCTCTTCTCCTTTTAAAGAGGGTACCCCATGCGCGCGACCCTACTCCGCACCACGCCCGATGTCACGGCCATGCTGAGGTGTGCTTTTGCGCACGTCGGCATACCCTTCCAGGAGGTTGGCAAGCCGTCCGCCCTGGACGAGGTGGAACAGTACGCCGGTCCGGACGATTTTGTGATCCACGACTGCTCGCTCAACCGGCCCAAGGACCGCACGCGCTGCGCGCGCATCGTCGCGCGGATGGCCATGGAAGCGCACATCGTCAGTCCCGACGAGGCCTTCGTGCGGGACCTGCAGCGCGCCACAGTCTCTCCGCTGAAATGGCTCCCGACCGATGTAGATTGGCCCACCTTGCTGCACACGCTGCGCGACCTCCACGCCGAGCGGTTGCAGGCGCGGGCACACGCCGCGCACCCATCGCTGAGTGAGGGGCAACAGGCCGTGCTGGACCTCGTCCTGCAGGGACAAACCCAGGACGAGATAGCCAGGACGCTCGGTGTCGCGACCGGCACGGTCAGCACCCATGTGGACCGCACCAAGGACAAGATCGGGGTCAGCAGTACCGCCGAGCTGATCGTGGTGGCCCGCCTGATGGCCGACCTGTAAGCGCACCCAACACCCACGCTGGACTGCGCGCCATCCACTATGATCGTTGGCACGCGGATGCCTGCCTCGTGTCTGGTGGGCGCCTTTCCAATGACTGACAAAGTCTTCCCAATCGTATATGGTGGGTACACGCCTCGAGTGATGGCCGGTTGCAGGCCGCACGCGACGAGGCGAGCCGATGGGAGACGAGCGCGATCTCGCGTGGATTGGGTAGACGCGAAAGGATGGCGGCCATGGGCGGGCGGACACGGATAGGGACAAGAACGGTCGCGGTGGCGCTGTGGATCCTGCTCATGGTTGGGGCCAATCTGGGACGGTCCGCGTCGGCCCGCGGGGACGGCGCGCATGGACGGAGTATTGCCGCCCTCACATCAACTGACCTGCCAACCGTGACGGCTTCGGTCGCTGCCTCTACCACGGCCACCGCGACTATTGAGACCGGCGGGACGCCGACAGCCGGCTTGCCCACGGCGCCGGCCGTGTCCGCTACCGCGCCGAGCGCCACACTGTCCGCGACGTCCACGTCGTCCGTGGCATCCTCGCCCAGCGCGACGCTCACCACATCGAGCACCATCGCGCCGTTCACCCCGACCGTGACAGGTACGACCACGCCGCCCGTGACGACCACGCCGACCATGACGACCATGACGACCACGCCGGGCATGACGCTGACCTCGACCTCGGTTGTCAGCGCGACCGAGAGCGCGACGGCCACGGCCACGGTCGCGACAGCGACTCCATCGCCCGCTCCGCCAAGCGTGACTGCCGTCACCTCCACCGTTCCGTCGAGCACGACCACCCCGTTGGGGGGATTGCCGCTGCAGTTCGAGGCCAATGCCGGCCAGACCGATCCGCGCGTGCAGTACCTGGTTCGTGGCGGCGGCTACACCCTCTTCCTCACCGCGACCGAGGCCGTTTTCGCCCTGGCCGCATCATCCCCTCCCCTGCACCCCGCCGACCCTCTCAGCCCTGACCCCGTCACGGGTCGACTCCCGACCGCGACTGCCGGCCTGACCGAATCGGTCGTGGCCATGCGCTTCCTCGGCGCCAACCCCGCCCCGCACGTCGTCCCCCTCGTTCCGCTCTCGGGGACCGTGAGCTACCTTGTCGGCAATGACCCCCAGAAGTGGCGCACCGGAATAGCGACCGCCGCGCGCGTAGCCTATCAGGGCGTCTATCCCGGCATCGATTTGACCTGCTACGGGACAGCCGGGCAGCTGGAATACGACTGGGATATCGCTCCCGGCGCCGCTCCGCGGTTGATCAACTTCGCCCTCGACGGCGCTCAGGGCCTCTCTCTTGATGGGCAGGGCAATCTCGTCGTGGGGACCGGGGACGGGCCGTTGCTCCAGCGGCCGCCCGTGGCCTATCAGGACATCGGTGGCCAACGTCATGCCGTACCCGTCAGCTATACCCTCGACCCGACCGGACTGGTCGGCTTCGCGCTCGGCGCCTACGACCCGACCCAGCCCCTGGTCATCGACCCGGTGCTCAGCTACGGCGCGTATCTGGGCGGCAGCGGCGCCGACCAGGGCTTCGGCGTCGCGGTCGACGCCAGCGGCGACAGCTACGTGTTGGGGGCGACCACCTCGGCCAACTTCCCTACCACCACCGGCGCCTACTCCACCACCGCCACCGGCTCCGACGATCTCTTCGTGACCAAGCTCGACCCCACCGGCACGTCGCGGGTGTGGAGCACCTACCTGGGCGGCAGCGGCGACAACGTCGGCCCCAACGTGGGCGGCGGCATCGCCGTGGACGCCGCGGGCGACGCCTACCTCACCGGCGACACCGCCTCCGCCGACTTCCCCACCACCGCCAATGCGTATTCCCGCTCGCTGGCCGGGGCCACGGGGTACGGCGGCGACGCCTTCGTGACCGAGCTGAACGCGTCCGGCAGCGGCCTGGTCTACAGCACGTACCTGGGGGGCACGGGGCCGGACTACGGCAAGGGCATCGCCGTGGACGCCGCGGGCAAGATCGACGTGACCGGCCACACCGGCTCGGCGGACTTCCCGCTGGTCAACGCCTACCAGAGCGCGCCGCCCGACCCGTTGGGCAGCGAAGCCTTCGTGGCCAGACTCGACCCGACGGCCAGCGGCGCGGCCTCGTTGCTCTACAGCACCTACCTGGGCACGACCCGCTACAACGGCGCGCCCGCGTTCACGGGCGGGTCGGCCGTGGCCGTGGACGGCGCGGGCGACGTCTACGTGACGGGCGACACGGGCTCGGGCGCCTACCCGGCCACATCCAACGCCGCGCAGCCCGCCTTCGGCGCGGGCTGCTCCAACTGCCACGACGCCTTCGTGACCGAGCTGAACCCGGCGGCGTCCGGGACCGCCTCGCTGCTCTACAGCACGTTCGTGGGCGGGAGCGGCGACGAGCGCAGCCAGGGTATCGCGCTGGACGCCGCCGCCAACATCTACGCGACGGGCTGGACGACCTCGACGGACTTCCCGACCGCCAACGCGGCCCAGCCGCACATCGGGGCGGGCGGCGCGAACGCCTGCGCCAATCCGCCCTGCCAGGATGCCTTCGTGGTCAAGCTCAACCCTACCCTGAGCGGGCGCGCGGGGCTGACCTACGCGACCTACCTGGGCGGGAGCAACAACGACCAGGGCAACGGCATCGCGGTGGATAGCGCCGGCGACGCCTACGTCGCGGGCCAGACCCTCTCGACCGACATGCCGCTTGCCCAGCCCCTGCAAAGGAGCGGTGGCGGCACGCACGCCTTCGTGGCCGAGCTCAACCCGAGCGGCGCCCTGCTGTTCAGCAGCTACCTGGGCGGGAGCGGCGCCGACTCCGGCAACGCCATCGCGCTGGACAGCCTCGACAACATGTACGTCGTCGGGACCACCAGCTCGTCGGACTTCCCCACCGGCAACGGGGTGCAGAACACGGCGCCCAGCAAGAGCGCCGGGGGCACCGACGCGTTCGCCGTGCGGCTCAATCCGCTGCCCACCGCGACGACCACGGTCGACGACGCCGCGCAGGGGAGCGGGCTGGGCCAGTTCATCTACGTGGGTAACTGGATCCACTGCAGCGGGCCGCCGAACGGACCCAACTGCAGCCCCTTGTACTACAACGGCACCAACAGCGCCGACAACACGACGGGCGACTACGCCACGCTACAGTTCAGCGGCAGCGGCATCCGCTATTACGCCACGGGCGACGGCAACCGGGGCATCGCGGCGGTGTCGATCGACGGCGGGCCCGAGACGCTGGTGGACCTGTACGGGCCGCAGCAGGGCAACGTGCTGGCCTACACCAGCCCGCCGCTGGTCAACGGCACGCACACCTTGAAAGTGCGCGTCACGGGCGCGAAGAACCCGCTCAGCAGCAGCACCTACGTGACGGTCGACCGGGTCGACATCATCGCTCCGACCACGCGCGTCGTCGCCATCGCCTCCGGTAGTGCGACGGGCGCCAGCCCCTACAGCGCCGATGGCTACTACAGCGGCGGCAGCACCTACGCGACCAGCAACGCGGTCGACACAAGCGGAGTGGCCGATCCGGCCCCGATGTCCGTCTACCAGAGCGAGCGCTACGGCAACTTCAGCTACGTGGTACCCAACCTTGTGCCGGGTACATCATACACGGTGCGCCTACACTTCGCCGAGATATCTCTCAGCGGGCCGGGGCAGCGGGTATTCGATGTCGCCATCAACGGTCAGCAGGTCTTGAGCAAGTTTGACATTTATGCCGCTGCGGGTGCGGAGAACAAGGCTATTGTGGAGGGATTCACCACGACAGCGGACCGTAGTGGTCGAATTACGATCCAATACACGAGCGAGGTGAATGACGCGCAGAGCAACGGCGTCGAAATCTTCGCCAATATGGCGATCGACTCCGGCGGCGGCATCGCGGGCTATTTCACGCCCGACACCGACTACAGCGGCGGTAACACGTATGCGAACAGCAACACTCCAGATTCCAGAAAACTCTACGAGGAGGTTAGAGGCGGGTAAACAGCCGCCTGAACACCTGCGCGGATGGGCTAGAGCGTGCTTTATGGTCAACCAGCGACAGCGGCCGGCACGACGAGCAGGGCATACTGCTGTCGTTAGCCCTCCTATTGGAGGGCTGTCAGGGCTCAGGCACCGTGGGCAAGAGCATGATCGGCCCTGTGTACGCCAAAAAGGGCGACTCAAAAAGTTTTCTGGAATCTGGAGGCAACACTATTGACACGAGCGGTGCAGCCAATCCAGCACCCCAGACGGTCTACCAAAGTGAGCGTAATGCGGGCGGTGCTGGCAGTTTCGCTTACACCATACCCGACCTCGTGCCAGGCTCCGCGTACACCGTGCGCCTGCACTTCGCCGAAATATACTGGACCACCGCTGGTCAGCGCATCTTCAACGTGTCCGTCAACGGCGTACAGGTCTTGAGCAACTTCGATATCTATGCGGCCGCAGGTGGGGCGAATAAGGCCATCGTCGAGGAACTCACGGCGGTCTCGGACGGCAATGGCCAGATCACGCTCGTGTACACGACTGTCAAGGACAACGCCAAGAGTAGCGGCATCGAGGTCATCGGCCCGCTGGAGCCCGATCCGCCCCCCAACACGGTGAGCCGTTATATGAAGACGACGGACCAGACCACGCTCTATCATGAGGGATGCACCGCAGGCACCACCGCCAGTGCAACCATAACCAACTACCAGGCAGGGATCGCGGACAACCTAATCGTGCTGGATTTCGGCCAACCGACAATCAGCGGGACGGCCAATATCTCCGGCACGTATCTCCTCAATAATAGCTTTGCCTCCACGACGGATATCTCGCTCGCCGCGAAGCAGTTCCTTAGTGGTTTCTGGACCTGTACGCGGACGGCGCAGAATAATCCCTTCCTCCTCCTTGCCATTGGAGTGAACAACGCGTATGGTGCACTTCCCCTAAACGGTGTCGGCGCCGAGACGGCTACAGCATGGGCTGCTCATGGCACGGCTTGGGGTAACATGGTTAACAACATCGAGTCGTATGTCGTCAATCAAGGGTACAGTTCCCAGGAGGCGGTTGTCGGTGCAGCCGACATAGAAAGCGGCCCGACCTTTGGCCCGCTCTACCTCGCTCGCGCCTGGGTCGACGCCTATAGCGCGACCCCTAATAATGGGTATGGCTACTACGATTATGGCAGTGCCGACGGCTGCCCTCCGTACGGGAATTGCATTTCCGATACGCGTTGTCCCCCTGGCGTAACAACCGCTCCTTCTCCAGGGTTCTGTGACTGGACGCAAGATGGAGTGTGGTATGTCTCCTGGGGCGCGGCTGCGGCCTTTCCCTTGCCCGAGATATACACCCCGGGCACTCAACCGAACCCATACGGAGCGCAGGCCACGGAGTGGCAAAATATGAGCCTCTACGCATACACCAACCACGGGCACCGTATTGACTTCTCGGGCGTGCTCACACAGTATCAAGCTAATCTCGACAACGGCGGATCACCTAGCGCGACCAATAAGCCTGCTGCAGGCTACAACCAACTGTATCGCGCTCTCTCGCAGGATCCCCGTACGAGTCAAACTGGGGATCCAAGAAGCTTAAACCCCAAACCCCAGTACTTGACTGACATCACGTACCAGAACTAGACTAGAAAGGATAGACACATGCACCCGCGCAAGATTCGTCGGCCATATATGTGGCCGACAGCACTACTATTTTCTGCAATTGCGGTCGTACTCGTTCTTCGTGCGCCCGTTGGAGCACAGGTCAGAAGCCGCGCTGTCTTCGCTCCGACGACCCGGCCTCGGGTGACGGCTACGCTGCCAATGAGCTATGGAGACACTCTGCCGCCTGTCAAGCAAGCGATACTGGATCGGGTCCAACAACTCCGTAGAGAAGGGCTAAACAGGATCAGATCAGCCGTCATTGAGCCACCCCCTCAGACCACGCCCGCGCCATGGCCGTCGGGCATCTTTGAGCGTAGTCAGGCGCCATTGCCCGCATCGCTTTACACGATTACGAACCAGTGGCAAAATGATGTAGGTGGGAGGCACGTCCAGGTCTATGTGGGGTCAGAAACGCCGTTCCCTTCACAGGGAGTAGTGATTGTTCAGACCACATCGCTTGACCTGCAAACAGTGAGGACCATGACGTATCTGACGCCAGTCACGAGTGGCCGCCTGCGCATTGTAGCGGCTCAAGGGTCTCAACTCACCCTCACTGCGGCAAGCGGCACGTCTTACGTCTTCGACGTTGTCGCGCGAACTTTGCTATCGAAGGCGCCCTAGCGGTATCTGGATGCGCTGGAGAGTACGAGCCTCGTGGCTAAGGGAGGAGTGCATGCGACCAGAACGGAACGCTCTCGGTATGCTACAGCGCGCTACCGTGAGCGTGGTAAGCGTAGCCCGTGTCGTTGCCGTACTCCTGCTGATCCCGGCGTTTGGGTTAGTGCGCAGTGTATTTCCCAGCCTCCCACACCCCCTGCATAGCCCGAGCACCAATCCCATCCTGCGCGTTGTCTCAGTTGGCAGGGCTCCCGAACTTCTCATAGTGGATGCGTGGACGGGACGCGCCTTTGTGCTCAATCTTGCCGTCGATGATGTGGGCAACCCCACTGGTCCGGGGACTGTGAGCGTACTAAACGCGTCGAGTGGGACGCTTTTGCATACCGTTACGCTCGACAAAGTTCCCTCCAGCATGATCGTCGACCCGTCGACGGGGCACGTGTTTGTAGCGAGCATCGGGTTCGTCGGCGCCAATGCCTACCCTGACTACCCTGCGCATGGACGCGTGAGCGTGCTGGATGCGGCGAACGGAGCACTGCTGCGCACGGTTTCCGTGGGCGCCCATCCCGCTAGTCTGGCCCTCGATCAGCGGACGCGCCACATCTTTGTCGTCAACGGGGATGGCCTGAGTGTCCTTGATGCAGCCACCGGCGCCGTGCTACACGTCAGCCCGCTCGTTGGCAGCGGCTCCGGCTATACGGCCGTCGATGAACAGGCCGGGCGCGTCTTTGTCAGTAGTTACGAGCCCAGCCGGGTGAGCGTGTACGACGCAAGCAGTGGACGATGTCTGCGTACGCTTTCGGTGGGAGATCATCCTGCCCAGGTGGCGGTCGACTCACAGACCGGGCGCGCCTTTGTGTCTGATGCGAACAATGAGGCCAGGGAGGTAAACATCCTTGACACGACCAGTGCGACTGTGCTACGCACGACGGTAGTTGGACGGCTCCCCGGCAAAATAATTGTGGACGAGCGGACTCAGCGGGCTTTTGTTCTTACCCATGGCGTCGATGGCGGTGTGAGCACGCTTGACGCCCGGTTCGGGACACTCATCCGCAACAGCTCCATCAGCGCACAGGTCAGCGACATAGCGCTGGATACAGGCGCCAACCGTCTCTACGTCACGAGTGACAAGGGAGTGAGTGTCTTGGACGCGAGGAGCGGGAAAGTGTTGCGTACCGTGGCAGTGGGCGGGAATGTGGGGGCGATTGCCGTCGATGCGCGGACCAGGCGTGTGTTCGTCGTGAACCGTGGCCGCGCCACCGTCAGCGTCCTCGATGCGATGCGCTTGTAGACGCACATACGCATTGGCGCTTCATGTTGATGTGGCACTGGGCTGACACCAAGAACGCTGCAACTCCCTCACCGGCGCCACCCGCGGCATCGCGATACGCATTCGCGCGTCCGGTCGCGCTGGGCCTCCCGCTTGCAGGGGTAGGGCAAGCAGTGAAATAGAAAGTGGCGCTAAGCTGTGCAACAACGAATAGACTCGCGCAGGGTGATGACACGTACTGTGAGCATAGCCTGCACTATCACTATCCTGCTCGGTGTGCCGGTTGCCCGGCAGATGGCTGGCTCCCGCTTTTCTCACAACTTTCAGCGCGGCGGCAGAATGCCTGGAGGCGCCGGCGCCGTCATACGCGTCGTCTATCTCGGCGAAGGTCTCAATTTCATTGGCGTTGACGAGCATATAGGCCGCGCCTTCGTCTTGAGTGATCCTGGGAACAATGACGGCCAGCCCACGGGCCTTGGGATCGTCAGCGTTCTAGATACAAGACGTGGAGTCCTTCTGCATACCACCACGGTCGGTCTACGTCCCTCCGCTATGGTCGTCGATCAGAACACCGGGCGCGTCTTTGTCACGGTCATCGGTTTTCGTGGCACGAATGTCTACCCCAATGACCCATCACACGGCCAACTGCGCATATTGGATGCGCGGAGCGGGGCACTACGACACACCGCTCGTGTAGGGGCCGCGCCCGATGAGATTGCTGTTGATGACCGTACGGGTCGGGTTTTCGTCGTCAGTGGCGCGAGCGTGAGCACCCTCGATGCAGCCACTGGACAGCTCCTGCGCACGGTCCGGATGGTGGGCCTCGGCGGCGGTCAAAGTGTGGTCGCCCAGCAGGTCGGGCATGTCTTTGTCACGATCTATGAGCCGAGCAGTGTAGCCATGTTCGACGCGACTACTGGGTGCCCTATCCGTGCCCTCCGTGTCGGAGATCATCCCGACTCCATCGCCGTCGATGAGCAAACAGAGCGCGTCTTTGTGGCCGATCAAACCAGCGCCGTCGTCAATGATGTGAACGTGCTTGATGCAAGGAGTGGAGCCCTGTTGCGCACAACTGCCGTTGGCTTTGGCCTCAGTACGATCATTGTGGACGACCGGACGCAGCGGATCTTTATCCTCGACCTCAACGGTATTGCCATGCTCGACACACGAACCGGCGCCCTTCTGCGGCGAGATACGATGAATCGCTACCGGGGTCAGGCAGGCGGGATAGCCCTGAACGCCCGCGCCGGACGACTCTACGTGACGACCGATCGAGGATTGTTAGTCCTCGATGCGCGCACCGGGGTGATTCTACATAACGTAGCGGTCGGCCAGGCGACCGGCGCTATCGCGGTCGATACGCAAAGGCAGCGCGCAATTGTGATCAACGGCAGCCGGAACAGTATCAGTGTTATTGACACAACTAAAATCTAGCCTCAAGTATAGTTAGGGCTCATGCATACTCGCCCACTATCCATGTTGCTGCTGGCAGCATCCTGACAGGTTTCTGATGGAGGTTGCACTGGCGATGCGTGTCTGCGCCGATGTCCCGCCCGCGTTGGTCACGGCTCGTGGGTGGAAGATAGCGCCGTGAACGAAACGTGAGCGGCAGATTGTTGATGCGCAAGCGTGTCGCAATGGCCGTCGCTGTTCTAGGAGCATGTGGTCTGGCAGGCGCGGCAATCGTCCACAACAATAAACCTGGGGCGATTGTCAGTGTGGTCTCCCTGGACGATCCGCCGACGGATGTGACGGTCGATGCCCGCAGCGGTCGCGCGGTCGTGACCGCCCAACCAGAGGCGATCGTCGCCGCTCAGCTCGGGACAATCCGTACGTGGGTGCTTGATCCCCGCGATGGCCGCGTCACCGCGACACGCGTTGAATCGAACCCCTCCTATTTCTGTCATGGCTATGTGCTGGACCACTGGCCGAACATGGGGCCGCTGACCACTCCCTGCGCACGCGCTGTGATGGCGTCCACGCCTCAGGACACTGTGACACATCGAGCCTTTCTTACAGGAGTCGAATACGTCGTCGTCGTGGACACGCGCACAGGCGCGGCCGTCGCTCCGGAGGTCGACGTCTTTTCACAACCTCAAGATCCTCTCGTGAATGAGCAGATCCATCGCGCCTACATATCGATTGGGAGCAACAAACCTGGTGGGCAGACGATGTGGGTCTGGGACACACGTTCCGGCCGCGTGCTGGCCGTTGTGGGCTTCCAAGGCTTGCCATCCACACCTCTCGTCGCTGTGCGGACGAATCGTGTCTTTGTCCCGGTGCATGACGATATATCGTTTCCTCCGCTTGACCGCATCTACACGCTTGATACGCGGACAAACCTTGTGCGACAAATGGTTGTGCTGCGTCGCGGACCAGGTGTGTATGGGGTCATGTGGGCGGGCGTGGCGGCGCGCGCCAACCACGTGTTCGCCATCGAGGAACACGGCAGCGTCGTGTCTTACGACAAAGTGGGAACGGTGTTCATGCTGGACGCGTCAGGCGGCGCGATCATCCACAGCGTCGATATCGGGCTGAATCCGCTGATGGGCGCGGTCGATGACCGGCGGGGACTCGTGTACATCCTGAGCCGTGGATCACTGAGCACGCTACCGGACACGACGTACACCGATGGCGTCGACGCTCCGGTTGGCGCCGGCAGCGTCAGTGTGCTGGACGCGGCAAGCGGGCTGCTGCTGCACACCATACCCGTGGGCGTGGACCCGCATGGCCTCGCCGTCGACGAGCGCATGGGTCACGTGATCGTCGTGGCGGGCGGGGGGACCATTGACGTGCCGGACGCCGATCCGTGGGCTTGGGCGCCAGGGTGGCTGCGCCAGCGCCTCCCCTTCATGGCACGCCCGGCACACCACTGGCGCCACATCAAGCCGACCGTCACCTTCCTGGATGCGACGAACTGAACGCATACCTCTGATCCTTTCTCTGAAACGCTATAGTGTGGCCGAACATCTCTCGGCAGCCCTATCAAAGGCAGATCGCCAGCACCAAGGATGCGAGTCTGTTATGTTGATCTGGGCAAGCGTGTTGGTCGCCTGTCAAGGGCAGATCCTCCAGATTCCAGAAAACTCAGGTGAGCCAGGCGGAGATCCACGCACGCTGATGCTGCTGGTAGTCAAGGCTGATCGCTTCGGCCAGTTTGCCGGGCGTCAAGCGATCTCCCACCACGCTGAGCTG
>JAABUQ010005959.1_pt1 | contig 18910 bp, 22 predicted proteins | sample 5560001 | NCBI WGS metagenome assembly JAABUQ01 (sample SAMN10711888, study PRJNA513371) | rock metagenome | isolation source: Antarctica rocks | place: Antarctica: Victoria Land, Finger Mt nord | collected 2015-12-18
CGAGCAGTTCATCGACTACTTCAACCGCACTCTCGCCAAGCCCTTCAAGTGGACCAAGACAGGGAAGCCCCTTGCCGCATGAGATACGCCCAAATAGGGGCCGTTCTTCCAGCGGGTTGTACTAGGTCCAGGCACAGTACCGCAGTGGTGCCGCCCCGGCGCATGCGCGGCAGCACGCGCCCTATATGCTCGCGGAACAGCACACGGTTGGGCAGGCCAGTCAGCGCATCGTGCCGCGCCATATGCGAAAGCTGCTCCTGCGAGCGCCGTCGCTCAGTCACGTCCTCAAAGGTAGCGATCCATCCCTCGCCCGGGACGGCCTGGCGCGACACCTGGATCACGCGCCCATCATCCAGTTCATATGTGCGCCGATCCTCACCGATACAGCCGGCGGGACCAGGAGGAGCGAACATCTCGCTTGGCGCACGTTCACTCGCAAGGGTCGCGGCGGGGACGCCGGGCGCGGGCGCGCCGAACATCCGGGCGAAGTATTGGTTGTGCACAATCAGCCGTTCCTGCGCGTCGAACAGGCACAAACCCTGCGCCATATTGCTTAGTGCCGCGTCGAAACGGTCTCCGGTCTGCCGGAGATGCACAGCCAAGGTTTCCGCCGCTGCATGCGCCCGACGGAGGTCGCCGTTCTGCTGCCTCAGCGAAGCGATCAACCCAAATCCGCAGACAACCAATCCCGCCAGCACGGCCTGGAACAGGCCATACAGGAAGTTGAGTTCCTGCTGGAAGCTCGCGACCATGTCCCCGCTCCGGATGTTCGCGGCCGACGCCAGCCTCGCGAGCTTGGCACTGAGGGGAGAGAGCAGATCGAACAATTGGGACGCGGAGCCGGCCTGTTCGAACCGGTCCACCAGCGGCTGCGCTTGGACCAGGGCATCCGCGAGCTGCGCCACGATCGCCTCGAACTCCGGGTCGCTCCGGATGAACGTCTGCACGTCGCCCGCTTCGAGGACATGAAGCCGGTTCACCAGGATGTCGAAGCGGAGCTGCACGTCCTCCACGCCGGACGGGGCGTCGGGAAGTACGGCGCCGCCCACCGCCGCCTGCAGCCGGGCAAACTCGACGCCGGCCTGGCTGATCAGCCAGGTAATGTTGTAGCGGGATACCTCGCTGGGCGCATTCTGCTGTTTCGCCACCAGCATGGACGTGTATCCAGCCGCCGCGGTGAGCACCGCGAGGAGGCCTGCAAGCACCGGTACGGTGATGCGTTGACGGATCGTCCGGCCGGGGCCGCCCGGAGGCCAATCGCTGGCACGGGGCGCCACCGCACCGTTCACCGAACGACGAGGCGGGCGAGCTGCCAGGCCGATCGGCTATAGAAGCGCTGATGGTGCAACGCCGGGTCGCTGTCGAACGGATATACGATGAACAAGGGGCCCTTGTCGCGCGGCGTCATGTATTCGCCGTCGCGCTTCAGGGCGAGCAGGACGTTGTAGACCGAGAAGTCGGCGATCGGGATTTCCGTCACATAGTCGTTCAGGGCGGTGGCCACGACCGTATCGCCGGACGCGCCGACGGCCGCCATGAGGCGTACCATTGGCACCCCCTCAAACGTGACCGGCCCCGGATACCAGGGGGTCTTGGTTACGAACGAGGCTGTGCCGAGCGCCTCCAGGCCCGCGCGGTCGAACTGGAGGGAGGCTGCGCCGTCAGGAGTTTTGATCTTGCCCGTGACTGTGAGCAGCGGCCTTTCCGCTGCACTCGCCACGCCGGCCCGGCCGGCTGCAGCCAACCCAGCGCCGCTAAGGACAAGGCTGGCCAGGCGGCGTCGCGACAATCCGAACTTCATGATGCTCTCCGATGCAGACCCAACGGGCAGCAGCGTTGCGCATGAGAATTAAGAACCGGTGAAACAGGTTACGGCGGCGCCGGTAACCGTTCCTCAATAACTTGAACTGATGATCGCGGCGTGCCGGCTGTTTCGATGCCGGTGAAGGAACCGATCATGAGCGTCACACTCCACCGCTTTCGAAGCGGCGCGCGCGCAAACGAGGCGACCCATGCTCCCCTTACACATGCCGAGAAGGCGGCGATGATCCGCGCTGCCGCCACGAAGCTTGAAGAGTTGTTCGACGTGCTGCGCATTGACCACAGGAACGACCACAACACGCGCGATACGCCTCGCCGCGTCGCGAAGATGTATGTCGAGGACCTGATGGACGGGCGCTTCAGCGAGCCGCCCGCCATCACGGCGTTCGAGAACGTGGGTGGCTTTGCCGAGCTGATCATGACAGGCCCGATCGAAGTCCGCTCGACCTGCGCGCACCATCTCATGCCGATCTATGGGGAAGCCTTCGTGGGCGTGCTGCCGCAGCCGGGGGGCAAGATCATCGGACTTTCGAAGTACGACCGGATCGTGGACCACTTCTCCTCCCGCCTGCAGATTCAGGAGGAGCTGGTCCAGCAGATCGGCGCCTTCATCATGGAGAAAACGGCGCCCCGCGGCCTCGCCGTCCGCGTCAATGCCGTCCACATGTGCAAGACCCACCGCGGCGTCCGTGCGAGCCATCGCAGCAGGATGGTCACCTGCGTTTATTTCAGGGAGATGGCTGCCGACCCGGCGTTCAAGGCGCAGTTCCTGCAGGAATGCATTGCCCTTGAGGGCCGGACGTGAGCGGGGCCGCCGCCGCGGACACGTGCACGGTCCAAGACCGGCCTGCCGTCCTCGTCAAGCCGCGCCGCGCCAGGGACAATTACAGCGATGGCAGCTTCCTGTATGGCGAAGGCGCGCAGGCGCCGCAGCACTCTCCATCCGCTGCCGCGCTTTATCGTTCGACGAAGACATACGATCACAGCGAGGGCCTGTCCTGCTGCTTCCGGCAATGGCGCGCCGGCCACTCCCACTGCCGCCTGCTGCACGGCTACGCCCTGGCGTTTAAGTTTACCTTCGCCTGTTCCGAACTCGACGAGCGCAACTGGTGCTTCGATTTCGGCGGCTTGAAGCCGGTCAAAGCTTGGCTGCACGGGATGTTCGACCACACCCTCGTTGTCGCCCAGGATGATCCGGCCCTGCCGCAGTTCGAGGAGCTTGCAAACGGCGGTTTGGTCGAACTGCGGATGCTCCCAGCCGTAGGCTGCGAGGCGACAGCGGCCTTCGTATTTGAACACGTGTCCCGCTTCGTCGCCGAGCAGACGCAGGGCAGGGTCTGGCTTGAGGCGGTAGAAGTGAGGGAGCACGGCGGCAACTCGGCTATCTACGGGCCCAATCCGCACCATTGCCGTCCCGTGCTGTAGCTGCAAGCGGCTTTCATCGGAAAGCCACCATGCACCCTCCATGCCCAGCCTGGTATTCATCAAGGACATCTGGCACAGATCGGGCGCCTGCCTGCCCGTTCTTCAACGGAGTAATTTCCATTCGGACTCGTGGGGCAGACGCACCCCTGGAGGCTCGACGGAATCTCGTCACCCAAGTGGGCCGGGCGGTCCGGCGCCAACGCGAGGACGTTTAGCAGGTCCTTGGGCCTGACCCCTGCTTGCTTCCGAAAAATGCTGTGACGGTTTCCGCTGCTCCAATGTCCCTCGGGATCAGAACCTGAACTTGGGGGCGCGCCGGTCACGCCCGCCCCGCCCACGGCCTGCGCAGCAGCAACCGCACCGACCCCTGGTTCGCCGCGTGCGGGTGCGCCGCTGCCAGCACCAGCGGGCGCAGCTCATGCAGGTTCAGCCACAGCGGAAACTCCCGTCTGATCACCCCGCCGCCTTCGCCGCTGCCGCGCCCGGTAATGACTTCGACGACGCGCAGCCGGTCGGCATGGGCACTGCCCAAGAACGCTTGCAGCGCAAAGAATGCCCGTTGCGCCGTGCGGCCATGCAGATCCAAGGTGCGGCCAGCCGGCAGTTTGCCTGTGCGGAACCGGCTCCAAGTCGAGTTGTCCACCCCCGGCGGCTGTATCCCGACCACCAGCAGTCCCATCCGGTGCACAACCGGCGCCGGCAAGGCGGCAGGAAGCGTAGGGGCAGCAATCCCTAGCTCCGGCGCGGGCGGGGCAGGGGGCGCATTCGGCCGCACCACGCCGTCAAGCGGCGCCACATTCTGCACGTATCCCGCCCAAACCGCTTTGTCCCCCTCCGACAACACCCGGCGGCGAGACACGGCGCCCAACCGTTTCGGCGCAGGCGGCATCAGGCGGCGCGGGCCGCCGGATCGTCCTCGATCAGCACGACATGCAGCCGCCGAGGACCGTGGGCGCCCAATTCCAGTGTCTGCTCAATGTCGGCGGAACGGGACGGCCCTGTCACCAGCATGACGTTGCGCGGCATGAAGCCGCCTGTCACCACATCCTGCCGCTCCCGCCGTAGCAGGTCCCAAGCATCCTCGTATGGACCTACGACCCGACTGGTCCGCAACACGACAATTGCGGTATCAGAAAGCAAGTTGAGCGTCGTTGGCCGTTCCGGGTCGCTCGGCAGCATCAGCGTGCCGGTCTCGGCGACCGCTGCGAAGGCCTGTTGCACGCTGACCATGTCTGTCGGCAGCGCCCGCCCTTCCCGGATCAGCAGCAGCGGCCGGCTGCTCCAAGGCATCGCCTGCAGCTCCGGATGCGGCGCCATCGCCAGCATGGACGGCAGGTTATTCTGCGCCAGGTAGCCCGCGACCGCCTCCGGCACCGCATCACCGTCCGGCACGCATTCCAGGGTGCCAAAATCCTTCTCGATGTTGCGGATCAGCAGAGCGACCTGCTCCGGACGCGGCACCTGGCTGCGCCCGGGTATCAACTGCCGCGGCGGATGCGCCATACGGTCCCGCAGCATCGCCTGCTGATCAACGGGCAATTCCCCTCGGCGAAGGCCCCGGCGGATCGCGCCGAGGATAGCCTCCTTCGTCATGCGCCAACCTTCGCATGATCGGCCCTCTGCCGGTCCCGCTGCTGCTTGGCATAGCGAGCCATAAAGGTATTCCCTTCCGGCGCCGGCAGGTCGCGCCCCGCAGTCCAGCCCGCGGCCAGCGGCAGCTTGGCAAACCGCCCGCGCCGCCGCCCCATCAGCCCCAGCGCCACCGCCCCGGCCCGAGACGCCAGCCGGTAAAGCGCCGGCCGTCGCGCAAAGAACGCCCACACCCCAAGGTTGCTGCGAATGCCGCTCGGCTGCAGGTGCCGTTCGAACTCCCGCTCCCGCCAATGCCGCATCATCTTCGGCAGTGGTATTTTCACCGGGCACACGCTTTCGCACTTGCCGCAGAAGGTGCTGGCGTTGGGCAAGTGCCCGGACTGGTCCACGCCGATCAGGCTAGGCGTCAGCACGCTGCCCATCGGTCCGGGATATACCCAGCCATAGGCATGGCCGCCCACCGCGCCATACACCGGGCAATGGTTCATGCAGGCGGCGCAGCGGATGCAGCGCAGCATCTCCTGGAACTCGGTTCCCATCATCGCGCTGCGCCCGGCGTCCACCAGCACGACGTGATACTCCTCCGGCCCGTCTAGGTCGCCAGGCCGCCGCACGCCGGTGCTGAATGTGGTGTAAACCGAGAAATCCTGCCCCGTGGCCGACCGCGCCAAAATACGGAGCAGGCTGGTCGCGTCCTCCAACGTTGGCACCACCTTCTCGATGCTGGCCAGCGCGATGTGGACGCGAGGCAGGGTCTGCGTCAGGTCGCCGTTGCCCTCATTGGTGACGATCACGCTGCTGCCGGTCTCGGCAATCAGGAAGTTTGCGCCGGTGATGCCCACGTCGGCGTCCAGGAACTTCTCCCGCAGCTTGCCGCGCGCTTCCGTCAGGATGTCCCGCCTCTCCGCGAACACCCGGTCGGCCGGCAGGTCGGTGTGGGATAGGCGGAACTGCGCCTCCCAATCCTCCCGGTTCAGGTGGAAGGCCGGCGCGATGATGTGGCTGGGATGCTCGTCGCGAAGCTGGATGATATACTCGCCCAGGTCCGTCTCGACCGGCGTGATGCCGTGCTCCTGCAGGTGCCCGTTAATCCCCAGCTCCTCGGAGATCATGGACTTGCCCTTGGTCACGGTGCGGGCGCCGGCGGTCTGGCAGATTTTCAGCACGGCCGCACGGGCGTCCTCCGCCGTGCTGCACCAGTGCACATGCCCGCCGGCCCGCTTCACGTTGGCCTCGAAGGCTTCCAGGTAGAAGTCGAGGTTGGCCAGCGTGTGGTTCTTGATGTCGCGTCCGGTATTCCGCAGTTCCTCGAACTCCGGCAGGTTGGCGACGGCCGCGCTGCGCCGGGCCATGAACTGCGGCTTGCTGAAGGCGAGCGCTTTCTGTAGCCCCTTGTCGGCCAGGGCGGCATGAGCGTTCGCCTTAAAGTTGGTCGAAGTGGCGTGCATGTCGGCAATCTCCCTTGAGCTTCAATCTAGTGACTTCCCAGGGATGTGCCAGCGCCGCCCGAATCGAAGTGGCTGGTACGCCGCGCATCGCCGGCTGGTGCGCGGCGGCCGTGGTGTCCCCGGTGCTGCACAGTATTCTTGGCCGCGCCCAGGCACTGATGATTGAGGGATCCCTATGGGGCCTGGGCCCGAAAACCGCGGCCTCCCTGCTCAAAACCCTGGTCGTGCACGACTGGAACGGCATCCTCGCCTTCGCCGCCATCCTGGCACTGCGCACGGTGCTGAAGCGGCTGTTCATCTGGGAGCAGCAGCGCATCGGCGCAGCGCGGTGAACGGTCAGGGACTTGTGGCAGCGGCCCCGGCCCGGCGCTAGGATGCCAACATGGACCAAGCCGTGCAGCATCTCGACACCCCCATGACGGTTGCGCAGTTCCTGGTGTGGCATCCACCCGACAACCGCATGTGGCAACTGGTAGATGGGACGCGGGTGGCGACGGCGCCGTCGAGCCGGCCGCGCCAGGCCTTGCTGGGCGGAACCCATGGTCACATCCGCGCCCATTTGCTGGACCTGGGCAGCCCCTGTTCGTCGCTGCCAACGGCAGGCACCGTTACGCCCAAGCACGCCGACCGCAACATGCGCATTCCCGACCTGGCATTGACGTGCTCGGACCCTGTCAACGACCTGACAGACACGCCGGCCCCGTCTTGGTCGTCGAGGTCCTGTTCCCCAATAACCCGGCCGAAACCTGGATCAATGTCCAGACCTGCACGATAGTGCCCAGCGTGCAGGAGGTAATCGTGCTCCATACCGCGCCGATACGCGCCGACCTGCTGCGCCGCCGCGAGGACGGCGCCTGGCCGGACAACCCCGAACCCGTGCTGGCGGGCGATCTGGTCCTGCAATGCATCGGCCTCCGCACGCCACCGCAAGACTTTGATTGCAATTTCCCGCTGCACCCCGGCACAGCAGCCTGACATGCCCGCCCCAACCCGCCGTGCCGCCCTTGCCGGCGCGCTCGCCCTACCCTGGGCCGCCGCCCAGGCTCAGCCGCGCCCGCCGCTGCGTATCGGCGTCCTGACCACCCTGTCCGGTCCGGCCGCAGACGGCGCCGGTGCTGGCTCCGTCCTGGCTGCCCGCATGGCCGTCGAGGCGCAGGGCCTTCCAGCCGAAATTTTCTCCGCCGACATGGGCGACCGCCCGGATGTCGGCGCCGCCCTGGCCCGCGCCTGGCTGGACCGCGACGGCGTCCAGGCAGTCGTGGACGTCCCCAACTCCGCTACCGCCCTGGCCGTCGCCGGCATCGTGCGGGAGCGCAACTGCATCGCCCTGTTCAGCGGCGCCGGAACCACTGCGCTGACCACCACCCATTGCAGCCCCAACCACCTGCAATGGACCTACGACACCGCCGCCCTTGCCGCCTCGACCGCCCGCGCCGTGCTGGAAGAGGGCGGGCGCACCTGGTTCTTCCTCACCGCCGACTACGCCTTCGGCCACGCCCTGCAGCGCGACGTGACGGCGGTGGTGCAGGCTGCCGGTGGCAGAATCCTGGGCGCGGCGGCGTTCCCCGGCGAAATGACCGACTTCTCCGCCCTCTTGCTGCAGGCCCAGGCCAGCGGCGCCCAGGTGATCGGCCTCGCCTGCACCGGCGCACCCTTCCAGACCCTCGTGAAGCAGGCCGCCGAGTTCGGCGTCGTCGCAGGCGGCCAGCGCCTGGCCGCCCTGCTGTGCCTGCTGACCAATGTCGGCGCCATCGGCCTGCAGGACGCCCAGGGTCTGCTGGTGACCGAGCCGTTCTACTGGGACCTGGATCCCGGCACCCGCGCCTTCGCCGCCGCCTTCATCCCGCGCAACCGCGGCATCCCGCCGACAATGGTCCACGCCGGAGTGTTCTCCGCCGTATCGCACCTGCTGCGCACCGTCGCCGCTGGAGCGGACCCGGCGGACGGCGCCGCAACGATCGCCGCCATGCAGCGCCTGCCCGCCCGGGACCCGCTGTTCGGCGCCAGTACGCTGCGTGCCGACGGCGGCGTGTCGCACCCGATGCACCTGTTCCAGGTCAAGGCGCCCGGCAGCAGCCGGGAGGCATGGGACGTTTACCAACCTCTGCGGACGGTCCCAGCGGCGGAGGCGTTCGGCGGCCGGCCAGGCTGCCGGACCGCCATTCCTGGCTCCTCCGCGGGCGTGATCGCACCCGGCTGACAGTCTGCGCTGGCCGTCTTCATTCCCGCAAGGCGCAACCATGCGGCTCTGCCGCCGAGCAGGACCTCAACCCAGCCCCGCCCTGGCTCGCCGGGCAGCAGGATCACGCCGGCCCGCTCGTCTTCGTCCACTGCCCCGGCGGCCCCAACGCCGCCGCGTCAGGCCGCGTCACGTCACCTCGACCTGCATCGTCTCCGTCTGTACGGCTCCCAAGTCGTCCGTCCAGGTCAGCACCACAGGCCCGCTCGCCTCCGCCCGGGCGGCAAAGTGCAGAAAGGGGTTGGCCGAGATCGCCGGGAACAGCTCCAGCCGCACCACCTCCGCGCCGCCATAGGTGCAGACCACGTCCTTGATGATATTACGCGGCACGATCTGTCCGGTCTCATCCCGCCGCTGGCCGGTTTCCATAGGATGGTTGATGAGCAGCTTGATCTCGATGGCCTCGCCCCGGTGGGCCTGCTTGGGCACGTTCAGCAGGATGCGGGCCATGCGCGGCTTACTCCAGGCAGGCGGCGAGGGTGACGACCAGGTCCACGCTGCCCGTCCAGCACGCGCCGTCTTGCAGCACCGCAACGGCATGGACCGTCTGCGAGCTGGCCAGGCGGATGCGTGTGATCACCTGCGGACGGAACGCCGCCGGGCCAAAGGCCGCGTGCAGCACGTTCGGCAGCGGGTTGCCGTCCGCGAACACATGCAGGGACCGCACGGGCGACGGCGGGTCGTCCACCCCGACCGTCATGCCGACCGCGTTGCCGTTCTCGACCATCATCGGCAGGTCCAGCCGGACCACGCCCTGTTGCAGCGGGGCGCCCCCCGTGACCTCGCGAATGGCCGCAGCTACGGCGTCCGGCGTGGCGCGCGCGGGCAGCCAGGGGGCGGCAACCAGCGCGCCGCCCATTACCAGGAACCGGCGCCGGTTCACGGCTTCGCGTCCGGCATGGGTGCCGGCTCCCGCAAGGTGGACAAGTAGGCCACGGCGTCCTCAATCTCCTGCGCGCCCAGGATGGGACGGCCCTGCCAGGCCGGGCCGACGCGGGTGCGGCCTTCCGTGCCCCAGAAGGTCGGCATCGGGCTGTCCGGGTTGATCCGCCGCGCATCCACGATCTGCGCCCGCAGCTCCGGCACCGTCAGCCGGGCGCCGACGCCACGCAGGTCCGGGCCGACATCGCCCTGCAGATGCGGATTGGGGAACGGCCCGGCGTGGCACAGGATGCAGGTGCTGCTTTGCCGGGTCACGACGGCCTGGCCGCGCACGGGGTCACCCTGCAAGCCCTCCAGCGGCTCCGGCATCCCCGCCGCTGTCAGCAGCAGCAGCGCGGCGCTAGCCAAAAGCTTGCAGCGTGATGGTGCGATACCAGGCCTCGGCATACTGCGCCTCCAGCGCCCGCACGGACGCCGGCGCATCGAGCGCGCTGGTGCCGCCCGCCCCCTCGATGTCCGACAACTGCCCGTGCACCGGGCGATACACCCCCGCAACCGAGATCGCATACCCCGGCTGCACCAGGCTGTAGCAGGTGTTGATGAGCCGCGGCTCCTCCGGCTGCGCGTCGGACAGCAGTGCGGCAATGGCTGCGGCGCAGACTTTGGCCTGTGGATTGGCGGCAAACGCCGACTTGGGCATCGCCCCCATGATGGCCGCGTCGCCGATCACGTGGATGCCCGGCGCCTGCTTGCTCTCGAAGGTCACGGGATCAACCGGGCACCAGCCGCTGCGGTCCGCGGCGACGGACGCAATGCGCCCGGCCCGTTGCGGCGGGATGATGTTCACCACGTCCGCCTTGTGCGAGCCGAAGTCGGTCTGCATCGTCCCGTCCGGGTCCACCGCCGTCACCGTGCCGCCTGCGGACTGCCCGACCCACTCCAAGGTGTCCGGATACAAGGTCTGCCACGCCGCCTGGAACAGCTTCTGCTTGGAGAATACGTCCTTCGCATCCAGCACCAGCAGCTTGGCGCGGGGCTTATGTGTCTTCAGGAACCAGGCAATCAGGCTCGCGCGCTCATACGGCCCAGGCGGGCAGCGGTAGGGGTTGGCAGGCACCGACATCAGCACCGTGCCGCCGTCCGGCAGCGCCTCCAACTGCCGGCGCAGCAACAGGGTCTGCGGCCCAGCGCTCCATGCATGCGGGAAGCGTTCCGCGGCGGCAGCGTCGTAGCCGGGCAGGGCGTCAAACCGCATCTCGATGCCGGGCGACAGCACCAGGCGGTCATAGGGCAGGGCGCCCCCGTCGAACCGCACCTCCCGAGCCGCCGGGTCTATGGCGGTTGCACGGGCCTGCACCAGCCGGATGCCGTCCAGGCCGCTCAAGGTGAACCGCTGCCCGTCCATCTCCCGCAGTCCGGCCACGACCGGGTTGCTGAACGGGCAGGACAGATACTCGGCGTTGGCCTCCACCAGCGTCACATCCAACTTCGGGTCGGCCTGTCGCAGCGCCCGGGCACAGGACGCGCCGCCATAGCCGCCTCCCACCACCACCACGCGTGCCGCCCCAGCAGCTCGGCCCGGCCGGCCCAGGAACGGCGCGGCCAGAGCGCCGCCAAGGAGTGCGCGACGAGTGCTCATCCCCGCGTCGCAAACCAATCGGACAGCACACGAACCTCATCTGGCGTGAACCCGCGCACGATGCGGTTCATCAGCGTAGCCGGGCGCACCCCGGAGCGGAACGCCTCCATCTCCCCAGCAGTCTCAGTCGCAGGCCGCCCCTGCAGCACCCCGACCCCCGCCCCCAGCATGTGGCACCCAGTACAAGACGAAGCCCCCGGCGGCGCCGCAGCCCCGAGAAGGAGAAGGGCAGAGGCAAAAAGGGCCGTCCTGCTCCCTCTCCCTCCGGGAGAGGGCCGGGGTGAGGGGGTCTTGCGCCGGTATGGAAGACTCTGCGCGCTGCCAGAACACATCCCTGTGTTGGAATGAGCAGCGCCTAAAGACCCCCTCACCCCGACCCTCTCCCAAAGGGAGAGGGAGAGGGAGAAGGGCGGCTCTCCCTTCAAGCAGGTCTTTTTCATGCCTTCCGCAAATCCTGGTCCTTGATCGGCAGTTGCCGGACCCGCTTGCCCGTCGCGGCAAAGATCGCGTTCAGCACCGCTGGCGCCGCCACAGTAATCGTCGGCTCCCCGACCCCCCCCCAGAACCCCCCGGACGGCATCAGGATCGTCTCCACGACAGGCATTTCCGCCATCCGCAGTACCTGATAGGTGTCGAAGTTGGCCTCCACCATCCGCCCTTTCTCGACCGTGTTCTCCCCATACAAGGTAGCACCCAGTCCATAGGCAAAGCTGCCGCCACCTGGGCGTTGATCTGGTCCGGATTCACCGCCGTCCCGGGATCGGTCGCGGCGACGATGCGGTGCACCTTCAACTCGCCCTTGTCCGACACCGAAACTTCGGCGCACGCCGCAGTGTAGCTGCCGAACCCGGCATTCTGGCACAGCCCCCGGAACACCCCCGCCGGCGCCGGTGTTCCCCAGCCCGCCCGCTCCGCCACTGCGTTCAGCACCGCCAGGTGCCTCGGATTGCGCGCCATCAGGGAGCGCCGGAACTCCAGCGGATCCCGCCCGGCGGCATGGGCCAGCTCATCCATGAAGCACTCAAGGTAAACCGCATTCTGGTTGTGGTTCACCCCGCGCCAGAACCCCACCGGCACATGCGTGTTCCGCATCGCGTGGTCAATCAGCAGGTTGGGAATGGCAAGATAGCCGAATTCATCCGCCAGCAGCCCCTGGAACTGCTGCGGGTCCATGCCCGTCCGCGTGGGCTGCAAAGTGGCGGCGATGCTCTGCCCGCTGATCCGCATGGACATCGCCACCAGGTTTCCCTTGTCGTCCAGCGCCCCGGTCATGCGAGCCTGCGTGATCGGGCGGTAATACCCGTGCTGCATGTCCTCTTCACGCGACCAGATCAGCTTCACTGGCGTGCCCGGCAGTTGCTTGGCCAGCAGCACCGCCTGCCGCGTGTAGTCCTGGAACCCGCGCCGGCCGAACCCGCCGCCCAGGATATACTTGTTCACCTTCACGTTCGAAAGCGGCACGCCGCCAGCCTCCGCCGCCGCGGCCAGGGTAGCATCGCCGTTCTGGGCGCCGACCCAGACCTCCACCCGGTCGCCCCCGCCTTCACCACGGGTCACCTGCGCCGTGCAGTTCATCGGCTCCAGCGTGGCATGGTTCAGGAACGGGGTGCCGTAGTCCGCCGTAACCTTGCGCGTGGCGGAGGCCAACGCCGCCGGGGCATCGCCGATCTTGTGGCCGACGAAGGCGTCCGTGGCGTCCAGCCCTTCATGCAGCCGGGCGGCGATGGTGGCACTGCTGACCGAGGCGTTCGGACCCTCGTCCCAGGTGATGGGCAGCTTCTCCAGCGCGGTCTTCGCCTGCCACCAGGTGTCGGCCACCACGGCCACGGCGTTGTCCCCCACCGGCAGGACATGGCGCACCCCGGGCATTGCCTTCACCCCGGCCGCGTCGAACGACCCCACCTTGCCGCCGAACACCGGGCACTGCGCGATGGCTGCCTGCAGCATGCCCGGCAACCGCACGTCCATCGCGTAGGTTTCGCTCCCGTTCACCTTGGGCGCCGTGTCCAGCCGGGGCAGCGGCTTGCCGATGATGCGCCACTCTGCCGGCTCCTTGAGCGGCACGTCCTTGGGCACCGGCAGCTTGGCGGCGTCGGCGGCCAGCTCGCCATAGCGGAGGCTGCGGTTGCTGGCGGCATGCCGGACGACGCTCTCTCGCGCCACGCACTCGCTGGCCGGCACGCCCCAGCGGGTGGCGGCAGCCTGGACCAGCATGGTGCGTGCGGCGGCCCCGCCCTGCCGGACATAGTCCACTGACGTGCGCAGGCCACGGCTGCCGCCGGTCAGCATATCGCCCCAGGCGCGCTTGCTGGCCAGGTTCACCTCCGGCGCCACGTACTCGGTCCGCACGCGGCCCCAATCCGCCTCCAGCTCGTCGGCGACGAGCTGGGCCAGGCCGGTCATGGTCCCTTGGCCCATCTCGGACCGGGCAATGCGTATCGTGATCGTATCGTCTGGCGCGATTGTGGCCCAGATGCCGACTGGCACGGCGCCGGCGGCGGGCGCAGCTTCGGCCGCAGTGGGCACGGTGCCGGGCCAGGCAAGGGTCATCGCCCCGGCCGACGCGGACACCAGGAAGGCGCGCCTGTTCAAGCGGGGGGTCATGTGCGTCATGGCCTATGCCTTCCCGCTGGCGGCGCTGTGGATGGCAGCGCGGATGCGGCCATAGGTGCCGCAGCGGCAGATATTTGGTCATGGCATCGTTGATGTCGGCATCCGTGGGGGCCGGAGTGTCGCGCAGCAGGGCCGCCGCCGCCATGATCTGACCGGACTGGCAGTAGCCGCACTGCGGCACCTGGTGCGCCATCCAGGCAAGCTGCACCGGATGGGTGCTGTCGGGCGACAACCCCTCAATGGTGACGACCTTGCCCTGCACGTCGCCGGCCGCAAGCTGGCAGGACCGGGTGGGAGCGCCGTCCAGGTGGACGGTGCAGGCGCCGCACTGGGCGATGCCGCAGCCATACTTGGTCCCCGTCAGGCCCAGCGTATCGCGCAAAACCCACAGCAGGGGTGTCGCGGGGTCCACGTCCACGTCATGCACCTGGCCGTTAATGTCCAGCTTCATCCCATGCGTCCCATCACGAGTGGTTCCTGACCGAATTGCCCGAGCCTGGCGGCGCACCTTAACGCGGAAGGGGGCTGGGGACGCAACCGGTTTCGGTGGAACTCGCAGACCGAATGATTGATGTCGATAAGAAATGTTAAGTTGACCGTAATGTTGACTTGACCAGATACACAACTAATGCGATCACGGTTCCGCGAGCAGAAAGCATCATTGAAGGATAACTCAAGATAGCGCCGTCATTATCAGCACAATTTGCGTGATGACGGCTTGCTTGATCTACAACCTGTGGTTTTACGAACATTTGTCAACTTACATCGGGAGATTCCGGTATGGCGATATTGATCGTTGGCGTTAGCCAGCAGTTCTCCACCATCTCTGCAGCGGTTGCAGCCTCACGGGACGGCGACACCGTGCAGGTCCAGGCCGGCACCTACGTCAACGACTTCGCCACCGTGAACACCAAGATCACCATCCAGGGCATCGGCGGCATGGCCCACCTGGTCGCCACCATCCCGCCGCCGGACGGTAAAGCCATCCTGACCACCAACACCGACGTCACCCTCGACCACCTGGAGTTCTCAGGCGCCGCCGTCGCCGACCGGAACGGCGCCGGCGTCCGCTACCAGGGCGGCAACCTCACCGTCACCAACAGCTACTTCCACGACAACGAGAACGGCATCCTGGGCAATGCCTCCCCCACCGGCACCGTCACCATCCGCAACAGCGAGTTCAGCCACAACGGCGAAGGCAGCGGCAGCACCCACAACATCTACATCGGCGACATCGCCAGCCTGACCATCGACAGCAGCTACTTCCACGACGCCGTGGTCGGGCACGAGATCAAAAGCCGGGCCGAGAACACCACCATCACCAACAGCCGCATCCAGGACGGCGCAACCGGCACCGCAAGCTACAGCATAGATACCCCCAACGGCGGCAACGTGCTGATCCAGGGCAACGTCATCCAGCAGGGGCCAGCTTCGCAGAACCCAGCCATCATCGCCTTCGGCGAGGAGGGCAACGTCCATGCCGGGTCCGTGCTGAACGTGACCGGCAACACCATCCTGAACGACTTGCAGTCACCCTCCCTCGCAGCAGTGTGGAACGCGACCGGAGCCCAGGCCACGGCGACGAACAACAGCTTCTATGGCGTGCCGGCGGCGCAGATCACGCGCGGCAGCGTAACGGTATCCGGCAGCACTGTGCTGGCAACGGAGCCGGCGCTGGTGATGACATCGCCCTGGACGGCTGCGGCCTCAACGCCTGCGTCCATTCCGGTTCCGACCCCCGCGCTGGTCCCGGCGCTTGTGTCCACCCCGGCACCCACGCCCGCTCCCGCGCCCGCCGCCACGGCCAGCCTCGTGCTGAGCCTGAGCGAGGACGCCTACAAGGGCGACGCGCAGTTCACCGTCAGCGTGGACGGCCAGCAGCTCGGCGCGGCGCAGTCGGTGACAGCGCAGCATGGCGCCGGATCGCAGGCGTTCAACTTCGCGCCGAGCCTGACGCCAGGCACGCATCAGGTGTCCATCGCCTTCGTCAACGACCTTTGGAACCCCGGCGTCGGCGACCGCAACCTGTATGTCGAGGGCATCACCCTAGGCGGTGTCGCCGTGCCCGTCAGCAACGGCACGCTTTACAGCAACGGGTCCGTGACCGCGACCGTGACCGAACTTACCACGCCTACACCGGTGCCCACGCCCACGCCGGTTCCGACGCCCACACCGATCACGTCGGACACGCTGGTGCTGAACCTGAGCGAGGACGCCTTCCAGGGCGACGCGCAGTTCACCGTCAGCGTGGACGGCAAGTCGCTCGGCCCGGCGCAAACCGTCACGGCCCTGCACGGGGCAGGGGCGTCGCAGGCGTTCACCTTCACCGGCCAGTTCGGACCGGGCGCGCACGGCCTGGCGGTGACGTTCACCAACGACAACTGGAACCCAGGCATCGGCGACCGCAACCTGTATGTGAATGGCGCGACGTTCGACGGGACTGCCGTTCCCGTCGGCAACGGCGCCCTGTATTCCAACGGGTCCTGGACCAAAACCGTGACTACGCCAGCGAACACCGTCACCGTCCCAACCGGGGCGTAGCGGGCAGCAGCGCCCCGGAGCCAGGCGGCGGACAGGTCGGGTCCGCATCGCCGCCGGGGTGCTGTGGCAAGGAACGCCTGCCGCCCTCCGCTTGCGCCGCGTGCCATGTCGCAGAACCGTCCATTGGCGCCGTAGCGGAAGGCCGGCGTCTTGCACTACAAGGGCGCCGAACAAAGGACCATGCCCCATGGACGCCCCGCCCGACGACCTGCCGCGCTACCGCCTGCTGACCGGCCCCGATGACGCCGCCTTCTGCCGCCGTGTGTCCGAGGCATTGAGCCTCGGCTACCAGCTCTACGGCTCCCCGGCCATGACGCATGACGGAACCGCGGTCATCGTCGGTCAGGCCCTGATCTGGCCGGCGGTGGAGGGACCGAGCGTACCGCAGGCCAGTCGCCGCGTCGGCTTCATGGGCCTGTAGCGGCGCGGCGCCGCCGTGAAGGTCATCGGCCTGACCGGCGGGATCGGCATGGGCAAAAGCACGGCGGCGGCGGCTTTTCGTCGGGCCAGGCTGCCGGTGTTCGACGCGGACGCTGCCGTGCACCGCCTGCAGGCGCGCGGCGGCCGGGCGGTGCCGGCCATCGCCGATGCCTTTCCCGGCACGGTGCATGACGGCGCCGTGGACCGTGCCCTGTTGCGCCGCGCCGCCATCGGCGACGCAGCCGCCATGACCCGGCTGGAGCGCATCCTGCACCCCTTGGTACGCCAGGAGGAGCAGGCTTTCCTCGCCCGCGCCCGCCGCGCCGGCCGCCGCGCAGCGGTGCTGGACATCCCGCTGCTGCTGGAAACCGGCGGCGACCGCCGGGTGGACTTGGTGGTCGTCGTCAGTGCTCCGTCCGCCGTGCAGATGGCCCGCGTGCGCGCCCGCCGGCGCATGACGCCTGACCAAATACGCGCCATCGTCGCCCGGCAGATGCCGGATGCCGAGAAACGCCGCCGCGCCGACGTGGTGGTCCGCACCGGCCTGTCCCGCCACCACGCCCAGCGCCGGCTGCGCCGCCTTCTGCTGGACCTGCGCCGCTGAACCCCCACATTCCTATGCCGATGCCCTGGACCCCTGCATGACCCGATCCGTCCTGTTCGACACCGAAACCACCGGCCTCGACCCCCTCACCGGCGACCGGGTGATCGAGGTCGCCTGCCTGGAGCTGTGGCGGGACCTGCCGACCGGCGAAACCTTCCACCGCTTCATAGACCCCGAGCGCGATATCCCCGAGGAAGCAACCCGCGTCCACGGCATGACCCGCGCCGACCTCCGGGGGAAGCCCAGGTTCGCCGAGGTCGCCGACGACCTGCGGGCCTTCCTGCGTGATGATCCGCTGATCGCCCACAACGCCCCGTTCGACTTCGGCTTCCTGAACGCCGAGTTTGCCCGCCTGCGCCTGCCGTCGCTGGACCCTGCGCGGATGGTGGATACCCTGGCGCTGGCCAAGGCCCGCTTCCCCGGCGCCCCCAACAGCCTGGACGCGCTATGCCGCCGCTACGGCATAGACCTTGCCGAGCGCACCAGCCACAACGCCGTGCTGGACTGCCGCCTGCTGGCCAACGTGTATGTGGAGCTGACCGGCGGCCGCCAGCGCGGCCTCTTGCTGGCCGAAGACGGGCAGGAGGGCCTGCCCGGCGTCAGCTACGCCGCCATGGGACCGCGCACACCGCGGCTGTTGCAACCGGACAAGGCGGCGCTGGACCGCCACGCCGCCTTCCTGGGGCGGCTAAAGGACCCGGTATGGACGAGCTAGCCGGCGATCGCCTGCCGCCTCCCCAGCCGGCGTCCCCCAGCATCTTCGGGGGAAGGCTGCCGCAAACAAGAAGCGCTGTCACAGCTCCAGCACGCCCCTGACGCCGTCCTCGACCGCCCGCAAATCCGCCGCCGCCAATTGTCCGATCCGCCCGGCTAGTCGCCCCTTGTCCACCGCCCGCAGTTGATCGCATGCCGCGACGCTTCCAGTTCCTGCGGACGGCGTAGCAACCACGATAGGTGGCCGGGGCGCCGGCCCGGTGGACAAAGGTATAACCACCACGGTGCGCCTCGCCCGGTTCAGCGCATCCGCCGTCAATACCACTGCTGGCCGCGTTTTCTGGATCTCGCCGCCCCGGGCGGGTTCGAGGCTCACCCACCATACTTCACCGCGCCGCACTGGCACAGGGACCGTGGGACTATAGGTCATTTTTGCGGCGCTGCGGACGCCTCGGGCGTCAACCCGTCGCCAACGGCCGTATCCCACTCCGCCATTTCGGCTGCGAGCAGCTCATCCCGTTCCACGTCCAGGGCCGCCTGGTAAAGCGGATCATCCTCACCCTCGTCTGCCGGCAACGCCTGTTCCAGCAGTTGCTGCACAAAGGCGCTCCGCTTCCGTGCTGGCACGCGGCGTTTGAGCCGACGAGCCAAGTCCTCGGGCAAGCGGACCAAAAGCTGTTGCATGGCCAGGATAACCTCCTTTCTGCCGTTTGAGGAACGCTATCAATATCAATAGCCAAGCCCGACGGCAAGAATTGTCATCTTGTCATTCCTATTTCGCCTTGAGGCAAAGGTGGCCGGCAATGGGCGATGGCCGGACCAGCCGGCGCCAATAGTCACTAGTAAGGCTCATGTTGGGTTCCGGGGTGTTGGTTTGCATCATCTGACAAGAGCGGCAATTAGGGCGCCAAGCAGGGCTTTGCCGCGGCGGCGGGCGTTGTGCACGAACTGAAAGAAGCCGAGGTAGAGCG
>JAABUQ010005962.1_pt1 | contig 18896 bp, 18 predicted proteins | sample 5560001 | NCBI WGS metagenome assembly JAABUQ01 (sample SAMN10711888, study PRJNA513371) | rock metagenome | isolation source: Antarctica rocks | place: Antarctica: Victoria Land, Finger Mt nord | collected 2015-12-18
TTGCGCGCATATCCGATGCCGCTGCTGGAGCGGCTCGTCGCGCCGGAAGCGCCTATTAGATAAGAAAGATGTTAGGTAGCCACACTGAAACTGAAGTTCGCGAGCGACTCTGTAGAGCGAACGGCGCCAAGTGGCCGTTTCGCCCTGATGTGCGACGCCATCGCGCGAAATTGCCGATAACCGCAGCCAGGGACTTGACTTAAAGCTAGCTTTAGGCTGTACGCTCCAGACATGGATTTGACGAAAAACCCGCCGCGTAGCGCCCGCGACCGTTTCGCCGGACTTGTGATGCTCGGACGGACCACTGATAAGGCGCGGGCCAGCACCGCAGGAACGCTTGGCGACTACGATTTCGGATGCCCGATGGACCGTGGCGTTCTCTCGTTTGTCGGCATTGAACCTGCTGAGTATGCGCAACGCGTCGCAGAGCTTAACGCGGACGCCCGCATCGAGGCGTGGGTTCGTGATAGTTACCTTGATCGCAAATCGATGGCTGATATGGAGCGGTTCAACGACGACTTTCTTGTTGCTCCTGTGCCGCTGCCTGACGGTCACCCGCTTAAGTTCATCCCGAACGAATACTTCTACCAATTGCGCACACAGCTCGCGGCCGACCGCTCGGATCTCACTTCGCTGGCTGACATCCTCGACATTGACGAAGGGCGTCCGGTGCCGAAGGGCGGATTCGTGGGTTCGCTGGAGAGGTAGAGCTCGATGATGATTCGCGACGTCGCTCACGCAACCGGCGTTCCTCCCTCGACACTTCGATTTTATGAGAAGACGGGCGTTCTCCCGGAGCCTCCGCGCACCGCCGCTGGACTGCGTAACTACACGGACGACCATGTCGCTTACGTGCTCTTTATCGCCGAGCTGAAGGCGACCGGGATGTCGAATGGTGAGATCGTCGAGTATATCGCCGACGGTTACGGGTGCCCGGTCCGCGCGCCGGCTTCAGACCGTCCGAACGCCGAAATCGCCGCGACTCGAATCGCGATCCTCGCACAGCATCGCAAGCGTCTTGTCAATCAAGTTAGTAATCTGCAACGGCTGATCGGCATGACGGACATGCGCATCACTCACCTTGAAAAGTGTCAGACTTCTTCCAGAATCACAAGCGGACGCACGCGATCGCGAGCTACGAAGCGTGTTCGGGCCGGCTTGGCGCGCTCGGCGCGATAATGCTCCAACGGATCTGTGCGACCATCGTACTGACGGTGTTTTTCACACTGCCGTCGATCCAAGCCATGGCAGCTCAACAGTATATCTCTATCGTTGCCAGTGACGGGATCGGCGGTGACTTCTGGAAGATCTTCGCGCATCATAAAGCCGTCGTCAACGGTATTCACATCCACTATGTGATCGGTGGCCACGGTGATCCGCTCGTTTTGCTGCACGGCTTTGGAGAAACATGGTACGAGTGGCGCCACATCATGCCGACGCTCGCAACCCATTACACGGTGATCGTGCCGGACATCCGCGGAGCGGGGGACTCCGATCGGCCGGAGTCAGGTTACGACAAGCAGACAATGGCCTCAGACGTCTATGACCTCGTACATCAGCTTGGCTACGAACGCATCAATCTCGTTGGCCATGACATCGGCATGATGATTGCCTACGCCTACGCCGCCGCGCATCCTTCAGAGGTGCGGCGCCTTGTCGTGATGGATGCGCCACTTCCTGGAATTCCGCCGTTCGATCAAGTAACGCATAGTCCCGGCGCGTGGCATATTCCTTTTCAGCAAGCCCCGGATTTGCCGGAGGCGCTCGTGGCTGGTCGCGAGCGACTCTACCTGACGTACCACTATCAGCGGTTCGCGTACAATCCGGCTTCGATTACAAATGCCGAGATCGACGAGTACATCCGGCATTACGCCGCGCCCGGCGCTATGCGCGCTGCCTTTGCATGGTTTCGTGCGTTTCCTCAAGACGCGAAAGCAAATCAAGAATATGCGAAGGCGAAGCTTCCTATGCCGGTCTTGGCAATGGGGGGAGCTGTTTCAAACGGCCCCATCATGCTTGCTGAGTTTCAAGTCGTCGCATCAAATGTTCGCGGAATCGTTATTGATGACTGCGGACATTGGATTGCCGACGAAAGACCGCAATACTTTACGGAGCGATTGCTTTCGTTTTTGCGTTAACGAAGCTACGAACGAAAACGGGCTGAACGTTGTAGCGCGGAAACCGAGAGCGATGTGACAAGCGATGGATGGAAGGGGGGTTCGGGGGAAACCGACGCCGGCGAGTCGCCGATCGCGTATATCCAGCGCCGCGTCAGTGAAATCGTTGCGAAGCTGCGTGAGCCGGAGTGGCCGCCGTAGCAGTTCTTGATTTAAGATCGCAATTCGAGAGATTTAGTCGCTGCGATGTAGTGCCGCTTCGGCAGCGTGAAACACAGCGTTTGGATCTGCAATCGGATTCGCGGCGACAGAACGCAACCAGCGGTCCTGACCGACGTACGCTATCGAGACATAGGCGTTGCGTAGCCGTTCGCGCAGTTGCGCCGCGTCTTCGCCAATTGGTCGCCATAAAACGACCCCCGTGGTCGGCGGTGCGTACAGTTCAAACTCCGGCGAGGCGGCGACAAGATCGGCGAGACGTTCAGCAGTTCTCATGCACCGGTCAATGCGCTTTGCGATGCCCTTTCGGCCCCACGCGAGTAATGTGGCCAGCAACGTCGAGGCGGCGGCCCCGTGCGAACCGAGGAGGCCGACGTTCGGCGCGGCAAGATACGCGCCGTCGAACGTCACCGAGTCGAGCGCATCGATTTCGCGAAACAACACGAGCGCGCTTTCCTTGGGTTGGAACAACCACTTATGGGCTGAGATCGCGATGGAGTCCGCGCGCTCGATCTCGTCAAGGAGGTGGCCGTACGTCTCCGACCAGCGCAACGGTCCGGCCCACGCCGCGTCAACGTGCACCCAAGCTGCACGCAAATCCAGGGGATCGACCGCGCCCAACGTGGTGGTCCCCGCGGTCAACACGAGCGCCGATCGAGACACGTCGCCAAGGGCATCGACGCGCAAGCGATGGCCGGCGTCGACCGGAACGGTACGGTAGGGAAGTCCGAGTATCTGAGCAGCCTTACGAACGCTCAGATGCGCCATCTCCGAGGCCACAACGTCGCGTACGCCGCGCCGTTCGCGCGCGGTCCACAAGGCCGTAAGATTCGCAAGTGTTGAGCCCGGCACGCACTGCCCGGCGCGCATGCCGAACGTCGGCGCTATCCATGAAAGGACGCGTCGTTCGAGATCGCGTGCGTGCGGAGCTGTATCGGGATGGAGCAGATTCTGGTTTGTGCTCGCCGCCCACGCTGTGGTTACCCATGTAATCCAGGGCGTTGGCGGATCCATGTGTGCAAAGAAACCTGGAGCGCCGAGACGCCGCGCGTTGGCGAGCATCGGCCCGACCATGTGGGCTAAGGCCGGCCCTTCGCCGATTCCATCCTCCGGCAGTCTCTCGGGCAGTGGGCGCGCCGCGTCTCCCTGACCGGTTGGCGCGTATAACAGTGAAAACGCGTCGCGGAGAGCATCTGCGGAAGGCGCGAAGGACCCGTCGCCGAGGTCATCATCAGCGTTCACGAGTCCCTCGCTTAGCGTTGCAAGTCGCCGATGTATCTATTCTTACTCGGCGACGCATCCCCGCCACGCTTCACTCTCTAAACTAGGGCGAAGTGGGCGCCGGGAGTTTTTCCAGGAAGGCGTCGATTATCGGGACGATTCGGCGTGCATGTTCCTCAAGTACGAAGTGTCCGCCATCGAAGAAGTGTAGTTCGGCGCGCGGAAGGTCGCGAAGATACGCTTGCGCTCCCGCCACCGTGAAGAATGGATCGTTTCGTCCCCAAACGATAAGCGTCGGTGGCTCGTGCTCGCGAAAGTATCGCTGCCACCGCGCATACTCGGGCGGATTATTGCGGTAGTCGTATTGCAACTCGAGCTGGATGCGGTCGTTCCCGGGTCGGTCCATGTAATACTGATCAAGCGACCATGTGTCGGGACTGATGCGGCTGGGGTCAGTAGCACCCTCGAGATACTGAAAGCGCGTGATGTCGAGCTTAAAAAGGGCAAGCACCGCAGCCTCGCGCTCTTCATCCCGGCGTTCCCACAGAGAGCGAATCGGATCGAAAAGCGGGCCAAAGCCTTCCTCGTATGCGTTTGCGTTCTGAATGATCAGACCGGTGACGCGGTCTGGATGACGCGCGGCAAGACGAAATCCTACCGGGCCGCCATAGTCCTGCACGTACAGGGCGTAGCGCGTGAGGCCGATAGCAGCGCTAAATTGCTCGATGACGTCAGCGTATGCTGCGAACCCATACGTGAAGTCGTTCATCGCCGGCATGGAGCTCTGACCGAAACCGGGGTAGTCCGGTGCGATTACTCGCCAGCGATGCCCAAGCCCGTTTAGCAACGCACGATACATGTGTGACGACGTGGGAAAGCCATGTAGCGCTAGCAGGACCGGAGCGTCCACCGGCCCCGCCTCCCGGTAAAATACATCAACATTGCCAACACGGACGGAGCCATATCGCGGTGCCGCATTTGCAGGTGCAGCGGTCGTCATCGTTCATTGCCTTTCGTCTTGTCTGTACGTTGGCGCCGGCGGTAGTGCACTGCGGCTTTGTGGCGGTTGCCGCAGGTGCGCATGCTACACCAAGCACGGCTGGCGGCTTTACTTCGATCGACAAAGAACAGTACGCAGTCCTCGCCACCGCAACGCTTGATACGCTCGGGCGCCGTATCGTTCAGCAGGTCCACGAACGAATCGGCGATGTCACGGATGAGCCGGTCGACGAACGTTCCGGTTTGTGGAGCTGCCTCAACAACGACGCGGCCGAATGCTACGCCAAAGACGGGTGCCAACAGTCCGGCGCCGAGAACGTTTTGTAGCGATCTCGCGTCGTCATCCGTCGCCTGCGCGCGTACGTGATGCTCCAGCGCCAATCGAAGCGTTGACCGAAGTGTGCGCAGCCGGCCGAGCCCGGGCGTCGCCCGTGAATCAAGCAAGGACGCACGAGCGTACGTTGGAGCAACCCGCCGATACCAACGGTCGACGTCCTTGAGCGACGATAAGCCGTCGATCTCGGCGCCGTCCTCGACGAAGAGCGTGTTGACGAAGCCAAGTGCCAGGGGCTCCTCAATGGCCGCGGCGGGAAATCTAACTACCTTGGACACGTTGACAGGTTATAACAATACAGCTATAACTGTCAAATCATGACGCAGGGCGGATGGGGATCAGCGGCCTTCTTCGGTGCAACGACTGCCCTAGCCGCAGGCATTGCGATTGCCATTCAAGGTGCGTTGAACCAGACGTTGGCGCGCACGAACGGGCCGTTCTCGGCCGTCGCGGTCTCCGGACTCGGCGCCGGCACGCTCGCGCTCTTGGCGTTCGCGGCGACCCGAGGATCAGCGTCCTTGCACTCGGCACCGGTGTGGGCGTACTTCGGCGGAGCCTGCGGTTTCGTGCTGCTCTTAGGCATCACATTGGCTGTACCGCGCATCGGCGCTTTATCGACGGCCGCACTCGTTGTCGCCGCGCAGCTAGCGATGGCGGCGGCTATCGACCAATTTGGCTGGCTGGGAGTATCCACCCGACCGCTCTCGGCAACAAGATTGTCCGCGCTGGTCGGGATGCTATTCTTCGCGTGGCTCAGTGTGAGGCGATGACGTTGCCGTACGTTGCCTCACTAAACGTTGGCCGCGTCGCGCCGATGGCAACCGCGCTCGGCCGTCCCAACCGGTTTCTTCAAACGCCCCACGAACGCTGCAGACGTAGGCGACCGGTGGGTGATTGGAACCGCCGAACTCATGGTCACGCAGCCGCGCGTCCCCTGTTACAAATTCGCGGCCCGGATGAACGATCCGACGTTCCCGCGACGATTTGCGAAAGCGCTTCGAACGGGCTTGTACCTTACCGTAACGAGGCCGGGTTACATGAGGAGTAGGGACTCGATCACCGTTGTGCCTGCATCGGGAACGCTGTCAATCTTGGATGAGGCACGAGAAGTCTTCAACGTTGCTTAGGAGGTCGAGGACCTGGTGACTGAGCGTTTAAGCGCAGGCTGAGCGTCGCGATTGATGAAGTTTTGCCTCAGGTATGCGCGAATGGCTTAATTCAGTAAATAATACGCGGAAGTCGTCTTTTTAACCGATCATCGCACGTTTGGCGCCGTTCGTGCAATGCCGGCCCGCCCGGAGAAGCCTAGCAGCGATTGGTTCGCTTGATGAAACTACGATCACCGCTGGGATATCTAAACCTCGAAATCATCTTTGCTTCAGTCTCAGACGCAGAGCGACTTGAGATTGCTTTAAATGCGGCTGATCTACGTGTTCTCGATGACCAGCCGGGCCCGCGGCATGGCTTCATCGCCGGGAACGTGTGACTTCACGAGCCGTCGGCGCCCTTGGTTCGACCGTAAGAAGTTCGAGAAGGAAAAATCGCGAAAGCCCTGATCACCTATTGATTGCGTGATGACCCGTCTTATCGCAAGCCCCTTTTTACCGCCGCTTCGAATGAATCGCGACGAGCTCTCCGAGGCATAAATCTTCCTGTGTCACTTCCAGCAATGACGAGCGTTAGCGACCTGATTCCGACGTCTATCGTTGAAACGAGCCGAGCGTCGGGTTGGCGAAGCGTAGAGGTAATGAAGGCGAAGATCTTCGCTGACGAACTCGAAGTCAAGGACCTTACCACGCACACGATAGCAGTGAACATAGGCGACGCATATCACCTTCGAGGCATCGTTGATGCAGCGCCGGTCCAGGCGATGATGCAGCCAGGTATGCTGAAGGTAGTCCCCTCGGGTCCGGTAAGTCGTTGGAATTGGACATCTAAAGCGCCCCTTAACATCTTGCATGTAAGCGTACCCGAGGAATCGGTCCGGGCATTACTCGTCGAAACGGAGCTTTCTCAGACCGAGATCCTCACGCGCGTCGGTGTCATGGATGGGCGAGTCGCAGCATTATCGGGATTGCTAGCCATGGAGGTCGCGAGCACGGCGAGCGATGGCCGTCTAGTCGCAGAGAGTCTTGCGCAAGAACTAATCGTCCATTTAGTCCGGAACTTTTCATCCCGCGGCGAGCTGCTCTTTCTGGAGCCACGAGGTCGGCTCACGCCACGCGAGATGAGCGCCGTTGGATCCTTTATCGAAGCTAATCTCGATAAGAGCATCAGCCTCGACCAACTCGCCCAGGTAACGGGAAAAAGTCGCTTCCACTTCTCTCGCTTATTTCGCCAAAGTGTCGGTACCGCACCGTACCGCTACGTAATGGAGAGGCGAATCGCCCGCGCGTTTGGCTTATTGCGTCATAGCGGCCTGCCCGTATCTGAAATCGCAGTGGCGACCGGCTTTGCGGATCAGAGTCACCTCAACCGAAGCTTCCGAAGGGCCTACGGTGCGACGCCCGGGAGTGTACGTAACCACGACAGCAAGATCGTCCAAGACGGCAACGGAACCCGTAGCTAAGATTGTCGATGTGGAAAAAGTTGGAATTCTAGGGACCGGTCGCATCGGCGGATTTCTTGCCGATGCCCTCGCCCGAGCCGGCCATGCCGTTGAAACGAGTCACCTGACCGAGATGAATCCGAAGGTGGTCGCGAATGCCGATATCGTGATCGTCGCCGTACCCTGGATGAAGGTTGCTGATGCCGTAAAAGGCAGTGCGTTTTCGGGAAAGCTGGTGATCGACGCGACCAACCCGTTCGATGGCAATTTCCAGGTCGTTCGGCCGAGTCCACCGTTCCAATCAGCGCTTGAGGAGAATGCTTCGCGCTTCGTCGGCGGTCGATTGGTCAAAGCATTCAACACCTTGCCGTCTGAGCAACTCGCCCAATTCGCTACTCCGGTAGAGGCATTGCGCACGGCGCTGCCCATCTGCGGCGATGATTCTGAGGCAAAAGTGATCGTCGCGCGAATCGTCGACGCTGTCGGGTATGACGCCGTCGACATCGGTACATCGGATGATGCATCCGCCCAAGAGCCCCATGGCGTTTACTATATGCAGCGCTTTCGTTTAAGTGAGCTTAAAAATGCAGAAGTGGCGCGTCGGTTCGTCGTCTATGGCTTAGCACGAGGGGATGGCGCGACGCTCGACAAGCTCGTCGCCGAAGACGTCGTCGTAACGTCCGGTATCTCGCCGTTGGCCCCGATGGTCGGGAAAGCCGCGTTCTTCGCGGGCCTAGGGACGCTCGGCGCGTTCAGCAACGTCGAACTCGTGCTCGAAGATGTCTTGCCGAAAGCAGATCGTGTCACGGTCAGATACACTTCCCATGGCACCCATACTGGTGACCAGCTTGGCGTTGCGGCGACTCAGAAGCGAATCACGATGAAAGAGATTCGGCTGATGCGGATTCGCGATGGGCAGATCGTCGAAGACTTCGTTGCGGATATCAACTACGATTGGCCGTGGCTTGTGGCGCCGCGCTATCGCGATGCATGGTTAGCTGAGCGCTCATAGGTTGCGCCGTAACGCGCGGCAGAAAGAAACGTCGTGACCATCATGGATACGCGCGCCGCGGCGGCCGCTCGTGAGGTCACATGAGTCGGCAGCGCGTCGCTGTTGTCGGCGGCACGGCCGGCATCGGCGCAGGTCTAGTTCCCGCCGCAGCCGCGCGCGGTCTCGATGTCGTGGTGCTGGCCGCCACGCTTCCGCTGAGATGCCGCCGGACGTGCGACTTCTCGCGACCGCATGGCGCGGCCGCCACGAAAATTCTCTTCGAGATTGCATCTCGGCCTCGCGCGCAAGGGGCAAACGGTGCCTAAAGCGCCACTCTGCGTTGTCATCGGTGCGGGACCTGGTCTCGGCGCGTCCATCGCGCGCCGCTTCATCACAGAGGGCTTCGCAATTGGACTCGTCGCTCGCGACGTCAAGTCCCTTGGCTCGGTCGTCGAGGCCGTTTCGGCTCAGGAGGGCCGCCTCGTCGGGAAAGCCGCGGACGCCTCGGATCAGCGAAGCCTCGCGCTGGCAATCTCATCCTTAACATCGACCATGGGCGACGTGGAGGTGCTGGTATACAACGCCGTCGCTTTCGTCGACGGACCGGCGTCGGAACTTGACGCGGATCGTTTAACGAGCGATTTTCGAACAAGCGTCGTCGGCGCGCTGTTGGCTACGCAAGCGGTGGTCGGCGCAATGCGTGCACGAAAGCGTGGGACGATTATCCTGACGGGCGGCGGCGCGGCGATTTATCCAGGTGCCGCCTGGGCGTCACTTTCCGTCACAAAAAGCGCCTTACGTGCGCTCGCGTTCGCGCTGCACGAGGAGCTTAAACCAGCCGGCGTCCACGTCGCGACCGTGACGATCGAGGGCGCCATCGCTTCAAGGCCACGCTTCATGCCAGACGTCATCGCCGACGCCTACTGGGAATTACACTCGACTCCGGTGTCGCAGTGGTCGCCTGAAATCGAGTACCGCGACTGAGTCATCGAGAGTCCGCCTCCGTCCGCGGGACAGAAGGGGCAAGCGATATGCACGAAGGTGATTCGCTTTCGGCGTTGTTAACTGTTTTAACGACCGAACATTATAACTTGCAGAGCCAGAGAGTCGCCACCATTAGCGAAGCGAACGGCCGAGCGTCGATTTTTCTAGGAGCTGTGTCGGCGGGGCTCATAGCCTTAGGGTTTGCATTCGGTGGGGGACGGTCTTCTGCCGAAGTCATCATTTACGCCGTCGTCGTGCTTGGAGCGCTCGCTTTTCTTGGCGCCGTGACTATGGCTCGCTGCCAGCAATCGAGCATGGACGACGTGGCTTTGGCTTCACGGATTGACAGCGTCCGAGCGGCATATGTCTCGACGGTTCCCGGAAGCGCGAGCCTCGAGCATGAGATCCGCGGCGCCGAGGGCGCGTTCCGCGGCGTCGGCTTGCGCCGTGACATGCAAATGTTGCTGACGGTCGCTGGGTCCGTATCGGTCGTGACGGCGCTTCTCGTCGGGGGTTGCGCAGCGCTGGCGTTGTTCGGCGTAGGTCGCTCCCTGGCGCAATCAGTCGTCGTCGGATTCGTCATGTCTACGACGACGGAAGTCGCGTCGGTGTTTTTTCAACGAAATGCATGGAAGCGCTTCAATGTCGCCGAGCGCGCGCGAGATTATGGAGCCACACCCGCTCGTCGCTGAGGCCGCGACACTTCTCCCGCAACAACGAGACGCACCGGCTGTTAATCACCGCAGGTGTGCCTACTGCGTTGACCCCTTCACCGATCTCCGAGCGTGATCGCCCAACATCGTGAATCGGAGGTGACGCCGCGGCAGAAGTACTTAGGTCCGCGAGGCAGCTCTCGTACGAAAGCTTTTCACGCGCGCCGAGGAGCGAATGTCGCACCGGTGGTCCGACAGTTTGGACCGCCGCGCGTAGCGGACACCGACGTGATGATCGACAGAATGAGGTTCGAGGGAAACGAAGCCGGCGGATGACCACTTGCGTATACCCAGTCTGTCGTGACGCGCTTCGTACCGCGGTCACTCGGGCGCGAGACGAATGAGGATTCCGCAGCCGTCCCAAAAAGGGTCCTTTACGTACAAACTTTGGCATCCTACGGTGGCAGTTGGAGCAGCTTTTTCAAGGCGTCGGCTGCTGATTCGTATTCTGGGCGGTTTCCCTTGAAGTACTCTTTGATAATCGTCTGCTGCCACCCCGAAGCTTGTTCAAGACGAGGCTGTACGACAATTGCCTGGATGTTCTCAAAATGCGGGCCACCGTATTTCTGAACCTTCGATTCGAAACTCTCGCCGCTTTCGTTCTCTCTAAGAAAAAGAGCGTACACCTCCGGCGGGGTCGAGATGCGCCAGGTGTAGCTAGGGTAATGGAGTCGTTCGATGCGGTGCGAGGCCGTGGCGATCAGCGCGACGACGAACCTGTCATCGATGGCGGCGAACACCTTGCACATCGTTTGTGCCAGCGAATCTCCAGCTGCGTCGGCATCGTAGTGCTCAGTGTCCGGATCATAAAAATCTTCCAGCGTAACGGCCATCGGTCTTGAACCTTCTTCTCTTCTTGTCTCGGCGATTCAGTCATCGAGCTCGATCGTATCGGACTGCCGCGGGGTCATGGGTCTCACAAGTTTCTCGCGGCATCTTCCGATCATCCAATCTTTGCGTTCAGGTAGTGTAACAGCGTGCGCACCGCGTTGATGACGAGCATCGCTTCGGGTTCGTCGAGCAAAGTCGCGTTTGCATGTGCCATGCTGCCGCGATTCCGAACCGGATTGAGCGCGTCGACCACGGTCGCAAAGGCCATCACGACTCGTTGCGTTTCAACCGCCTGCGCGCCTAAATGGGAAAAGGCGGGGTGGTGTTGTCGAAGCAGCTTGAAAAACTCGGTGATGCTGGGGTCAGGACCGTGCGCAATTGAGCTCTTGTCGCACGCGGCGCGGAGATATCCGTGCAGCGCCGTGTGGACACGATCAATGCCGCTCGTAGCGCCACTGGTGCTTAGAAGTCGCTCGGCGTCTTGCAGTGCGCGTTCGACGACATCGTTCGTGATTTGAAGATTTGGACTCTCTACCGCGGCCGGACCCTCGTCAGTATTAAGCTCGACTGCGACGAACCGGATATAGGTTGACGCCACCTCGGTAACGGTCTTCGCGATCTGTTCCAACGCGCTGCGATATGCCCGGTTGTCCTTCCACTCCGCTGCTTCGATGTAGCGGTCGAATGGTGCGGACCAGTAGAGCACCGAGAACTCGTCCCCGAACCCGTTGGTCCCTTCGTGCAGCTCGAACGGAATGTCGTTAAGAAGCTGTGCCGCTTGCTGATGACCGCGGGCGCGCAGCATCCGCGAAGCGATCTCCCGCAGCTTGCCCCACTTATCATTTGGAGTTGCGTCACCGACCAGCTCAACGTCTTGCGCTCCGCCGCCATGATAAAGGGTAATCAGTGTCGCGATTCCCCGGTCGGCGGTGTAACGCGCGCGACGTCGATCACGCGTAGACCTCGAGATCGTCGTTTGTGAGCTGCGGCACCGACAGCACGTCGTCGAACGCGGTGCCGTCGACGGTGAGCAGCGCGACGGCTTGGTCTGGTGAAAGGGCGCGGAACGTTTGCGCGGTGAGGAGCCGCTGCCGCTGCTGCGAGGCGGAGTGGCCTTGCGAGACTGAGGCCGCCTTCGGGAAGAAGATGGTCGGCTGGTCGGAGCGGCCGGTGTTGTAGGTCTCTTTCCAGACGTCGACCTCGCCGAGTTTCCCGGCGACGTACTCCATGGTGCGCTCGGTCGAGCGGAACGCAACCACGTTGGTGAAGTTGCCGAGCAGGGCTGAAGCCGCATGTTCGTTGCCGATCGCGGCGATGTAAGCTTCGATGGACTGCGCTGCGACGATGCCGATGACGCCGAGTGCGCGCGACGTGTCGAAGAACTGCGCGTCGCCGGCGCTGCAGATCTGCTGGTACTCATCGCACAGGAAGAGGAGCGGCCGACTCTTGCGCGGTCCCGCTGGGAGTTGCGCGCGGGCATTGGCGGCTTGGAAGAAGCGTTCCTTGACGAAGAGGTAGACGACGCTTGCGGCAGCCTTGAAGCGCTCGCGCGGGACGTTGACGACGAAGACGCTGCCGTTGAGGACGTCGGCAAGGTTTGCCTGATCGCCGGCATCGGTGCAGAAGGCGTCTTCGAGCTCAGGATCGGCGAAGCGCGCGAGGGCGGTCTCGATCGTACGGTTGACGCCGCTGCGTTCTTTTTCGGTGTACTGCGCCGCGATCGTCGATTCGTAGTCGATCGCGCTCTTGAGGCGCCGGGCATCGAGACTCGCGTCCCGGTCGCCGTCGGCGGCACGCACCTGGAGCTCGAGGAGCGCCTCGCCGGCGGTCGCGATCGCGGCCTTGCGGCAGCGCTCGTCGAAGACGTAGTCGTAGAGTCCCTTGAGCGAATACGCACCCGGGACGTGGAAGAGGACGGCGAGCGGCTTGCGAGCGTGCGACGGCGAGCGAGAGCCAAAAGGCCGAGTCGCCCTCGCCCTGGCCCAGTAATTTGAAGGCGGCCTCGAGGAACCCGGCAGCGGTGTTTGGGGTGAGGCCATCGAGCAGGTTGAGACCGAGCTGTCCGACGCCGATGCGTTGGATCGTCTTGCCGGTGAGCTGTCCGGCGTGCGCGGCGGTGGTGTGGAAGTCGCCGCGCACGTCAAAGATGAGCCCGCCGCAGTCGAAGTCGAGTGCCTGAACGAGGAGATGGTTAACGACGCGAGTCGTCTTGCCGGTTCCCGTCTCGCCGAAGATCACGATGTTCTTAGCTGCATCGCGCAGGTTGAGGGTGACGTTCGAGCCGCGTTGGAGGCCGGCGGTGTGCCCGAGTGCGGAAAGCGTGCCGGTCGCCTCACCGATCCAGAGGCCGAAGTCGCCCGGCTCGCTGAGGTCCGGCCCGACGGACGGCGTTGCATCGACCGCCTTGCGCAACGGCAATGTCGGGAGCGGTTTGCCGTCGAGCACACGCACTAGCGGCCGAAAGCCAAGTCCACCGAGGACGGCCGCCCCTACGAGAGTCGCGAGCCCATGCGAGAGCGGATAGACGAGCGCCGTGGTCGGGACCGCGCCGAGAACGAACATGCCGGCCGCCGGTGTGTCGGCGAAGGCATTGCCGTTGAACACGCCGCCGCGTAAAGCCGGCAACGCGAAACGGGAGAAGGGCCGCACAACGAGGAGCGCCGCGATCGCGGCGACGACGTAGAGCGCCATCTGGATCGCGAGCGCGACAAGCATGACGACGTAGATGGCGACGATCACGAGCACCAGGCCGAGGCACCCTGGCGCGAGTCCGTACTTGATTCGTGGGCGTGACGGCGCGACGCCGCGGACGAGCTGCTGCCGTCCGAGCCAACGCCGGTAGCGCAGCCCGCGAACGAGATCGTTCGGTGTGGCAGTCGTCGTCATGAAAGAGTGGAGATCAGCCTTTAGCTGACGTCTTCCGCGCGGTGACTTTACGCAATGAGCGCTTCGACTTCGCGTGACCGTTCGTGCCGGCGTTGCCGTTCGTGATGCGCTGGACGTAGCGCCGGATCGTTTCGGGCGATGCCTTGAGGCCGGCGCCACGCAGCGCCTCGGTGATCGAGCGGTAGTTGTGCCCCTTAGCGTGGGCTTGGGTGATGAGCTCGCGATGCGGTTCAAGGGTTGCTTCGAGGACGGAGCGTCGCGGGACGGGCGCCGCGTCGATGAGCGCGGTGAGCCGAGAGCGGATTTCGGCGTGCAGTGGTTCGTCGGCGTGCATAGGTGGGTGCTCCGCTGGCGGGTGGTTGCGGGTATCGTAGCAGATACGGTATGCTGGTTGCAACGCGGGATAAAATGGGGGGGAACCTAGAGGGTGGATAGCCACCTTCGGCGGCTTCCACCCTGGTACGTGGGGTGCTCGCATCGCTTGCGCGAAGCTCGCCCGCTAGGAGAAGACGATGCCGGCCAAGTCTGCGGAGCAGCAAGCCGTCTACGACTCCAAGCGCAAGCGCTCGGAGCAGCTCCTCGTGCGGTTAACGCCAGAGGAAGCCGATCGTGTACGCACGGCCGCAGCGTCGTCGGGACAATCCATCGCAGACTTCATGCTGGCGATCGTCGATGATCGTCCGCCGCCAATCATCGATCTCGCACAGGTCGCGGAAATTTCATCGGCCGTCGCGGCGCTGAGCGGCGTCCTGGGCGCGATCCGCGACTTGGAGGCCGACCTCGGTCGACTCTCAGGCCGCCTCTCGCATTTATTTACGGTGAACTACGCGCGCGCAAGCCTGCACCGCGACGAGATCCACGAGACGCTGTTCGCGCTGCAAGACTTGATGCGCCGCGTCGAGCCCGAGATCGCAAAGATGAGCGCCGCCGTCGCCGAGCCGCGAACCGAGATCGCGACCGTCATGCGTGCGATCGCGCGGGAACTCGCGGCGACGTGATCGCAAACCGAGGTCGCGGGCGCATGACGGGCACGTCGAGTTTCGGTGCGGCGATCGACTACATCGTACGCGAGGGGCCGGAGCACGAGCGTGACCACGAGCCGCCGCTGGCGGTCTGGAGCGAGAACGTCGCGACGCTCGAAACCGCGGCGCTGGAGATGGAAGCCGTCTCTTCGCAGAGCCGCGCGAAGGAACCGCTCTACCACCTCATCGTTTCGTTCGCTGAGGGTGAGCGGCCGACGTACGAACAGGCCCGCGCGGCGCTCGATACGCAAATCGAGCACCTCGGCTTTGGCGGTCTCCAGTACGTTGCAGCCTTGCAAAATGACGGTGTCGGCGGCATGTATCACGTGCATGCCGTGTTCAACCGGGTCGACCCGCTGACGCACGTCGCGCGCGATATTTGGCAAGATCGCGAGAAGATGCGGGCGGCCAGTCGCGAGGCCGAGCTCGAACAGGGCTGGCGCGTCGTCGACGTGGCGCAGCGCCAAGAGTTGTCGCATGGCGCCCGGGACGTCGAATACTATGGCCGTAAGCGCTCTTTTGAGCGGAGCGTTCGAGAGGACGTGGCTCCGGCGTTGCGCGATGCCTTGGCGAAAGAGAAGACCCGTGACGGGCAACCATCGTGGGCGGACGTGCATCGCGTCTGCGGCGAACACGGCGTGCGGTACGAGGAAGTGCGAACCGGGCGCCACGACGACGTCGTCGGCGGCCGGCTCGTTGGCGCGGAGCGCGGTGAGTACGCGCGGGCCCGTGACCTTGGCGCGGACCTCACGCATCGCAAGCTGTTGGAGCAGCTCGGCCCGTTCGAGCGCGATCGCGACCAGGACCGCTCGCGCGATGCAACGCGCCCGTTTGCGGAGCGATGTCGTTCGGCCGCGGCCGAGGTGGAGATGTTGCGCGGCACGGACGGCCGCACCGATGCCGGTTGGCGCGAGGTGCATGCCACGTTCGAGCGGCATGGCGTGGAGTACAAGCCGTATCGCACCGGCGCGCGGATCGGCGACCTCGATAGTCCCGAGACGGTCAAGCCGTCGGAGATCGATCGCGATCTTTCGCTGCGCGCCATGACCGCGACGTTCGGGCCGTATCAGAGTTCGCAGCAGGCGCGCGATCGGGCGGCGGCGCGCGAGGCCGTCCAGCGCGCCGAGAACCTCGTCGTGGGCGCGCGGCTGCTCGAGGATCCAAGTCCGATTATGGACCGCCTCACGGCCAACAACGCGACCTACACCCTCAGCGCGGTGGAGCGCCTCGTCGGCGAGCGAGTGTCGGATACGGAGCAACGTCAGGCGATTACCGAGAAGATCGTTCACGAGTCGGTGCAGCTCGTCGACGACCGCGGCAAGACGCGGCTGACGACGCGTGAGGTGCTCGAGGCCGAGCGGACGCTCGCGGCCGCGGCGGACGGCCTCGCCTCGAACCGTCGCGACGTCGCGATCGCGCGGCCGGCAAGTCAGCAACTCGACGAGCAGCAGCAGCGTGCGTACGCGTATGCAACCGACGACAACGCGTGCCTGAAGGTCATTACCGGTGTGCCGGGCGCCGGCAAGACGCGGCTTATTAGCGAGATCGGTGCGGTGTACCAGGACGCGGGCTACAACGTACGCGCGATCTCGGTTGCCAATTCCGCCGTTGACGTGCTGCGGCGCGAGACCGACGTGCCGGCGCGCTCCGTCGCCAAAGAACTCTACGAGTGGGGCCAGGACCGCGAACGGCTGACCAACCGCGACCTGCTCATCATCGACGAGGTTTCGACCTTGGGGACCGCACAGGGTGCCGCGCTCCTGCGCGACGTGCACGAGCGCGGCGCTGTCGTCATCGCCTTGGGCGACGACAAGCAGTTCCAGTCCGTCGCGCATGGCAATGCGCTCGAACTCATGCAGCGCGCCGTCGGCGATCGCAGCGTCGACCTGGAGAAAACGCGCCGGCAGAGTGAGGCGTGGCAACGCGGGGCAACCGAGGCCGTTCGCCGCGGCGACGTACGCGGCGCGACCGACGCGTACCGCGAGCGGGGCTTCGTGCATGAAGTTGGATCGCAGGACGAGGCGCGCGCAGCGCTGATCGACCGTTGGCGCGCGATCGAGCGTTCCGGCGTCGAGTGTGGGATCGAGGCGTACACGAACCGCGAACGCGTCGCCATCAATGCGCTCGCGCGTGAAGAATGGCGCGAGATGGGCCGACTCTCGGGCGACGACGTACGACTCGAGACGGTCGACGGCAACGTACCCTACGCCGTCGGCGATCGCGTGATTATCCGCGAGACGATCCGTGAGGCTGGACTCTACAATGGCTCGGTTGGAACCGTCCGCGGCATCGACGATGCGACCTTGCAGATCGAGCGCCGCGACGGCGTAATCGTGCCGGTCGACACGCGCGAGCACGGCGGGATGCAACACGGCTACTGTTCAACGGAATACCGCGAGCAAGGGTCGACGCGGTACGCCGAGCTGCAGCTCGTCACGGAGCACGTCAGTCAGCGATCGTTGACTGTCGGCATGACGCGGCATACGGATTCGTACGAGATGTTCTATTCACGCGAGGCCATCGGGTCGTACGACGATCTTGTCGGCCTCGGTCTGCGCACGAGGTCCAAAGAATTGGCAAGCGACTATCGCGAGCTCGAGCGCGCACAAACGCGCGACATCGATCCGACCCGTGAACTCACGATTGGGGACCTTCGCCGCGAGCTCGAGCCGATCGCACAGGGCCACGACGTCGGCTACACGCGCGAGGAGCGCAAGACCGCCTTCGACTTGCTCAACCGGACCGAGCGACTCGATCGCGACGAGCGCGTTGCGGTGCGTTCGGATTGGCACGCGACGCTCGCGCAGCCGCGCGACGTGAAAGAACAGGTCCGCGAGGTATCCGAGCGTGTCGCGGCACGGAGCGCCGAACGTGAGCAGAGCAAAGAGCAGGATCGAGGGTGGAGCTGGTGAGTGTACGAGAGATTCGCCCGCCGCGGGCCGCCTCGAGCGGCATGGTTTTGGGATTCGGGATCGGTTTTTTACTTTTCGTCGGATTGCTCGCGTACGAGACGCAACATCTTGCAATGTTCGCGCGCTATCCGGCGTGGTTCGGCAAGCCGCTCTTTGCGCACATCTACAATCCGTTTGCGATCCTCTGGTGGATACAGCGGATCGACCCGACGGCGTTCTTTGTATTGCCGATGCAGCATTTCCGGCCGGTGAATCCAGCGGTTCACCGCATGGTTCTCGACATTCTCAAGCAGCTTGAGTGGGGCGGTGGCATCGCGCTCATTGTCGGGTTCGTTCTTGGCCTGCTCCTCGATCGGCCGCAGCGCGGTTCGGGCCTGTATGGACGCGCGCACTTCGCGACGGCGCGCGAGCTTGGGCGATCGACGTTGCGCGAAGCGAAGACCGGCATCGTACTCGGTCAGACGAAGCGCGGCGAGCTGCTCATCCACGGCGGCACGGAGAACGTGCTCGTACTTGGACCACCCGGCGTCGGCAAAACGGACGGCACTGCGGTGACGACGCTGCGTGGCGGGTGGCAAAGCAGTGCGATCGTCTTCGATCCGGCCGACGAGCTGCGCGCCCGTACCATCGAGGCGCGGCGGCTCTTCGGCCCAGTCTTCGTTTTTGATCCGCGCGATCCGAAGACCGCACGCATCAATGTGCTTGCCGGCGTCCGACCTGACGACGTCGATGCCGTGCGCTCGATCATGTCGGCCTTCGTTGCGGACGCCGCCGACTTCGCGGAGCTCCCGGAGCAGGCGAAATTCTTCCTCAGCGGCGCGATCGAGCTCGCGACGGCCGTTGTCTTGCGGATCCTGGAACTCGGCGAGCCGAGCCTCGAAGCAGCAGCGCGTTATTTTTACAATCCCGACTACAAGAACGAAGCGCAGTTCGCCGAGATGCTGCGCGATGCGTCACGCGTCCCCTATGTTCGCGAGACCGGTGCAAAGTTTGCCAATATGGACCCGCGCTTGCGCTCGAGCATCGTCGCGACGGTGACCCAGCGTTTTGACATCTTCCGGACCGGCGGCGCCGCGAACGCAACGAGCACCTCGGACTTTAAGCCGCAGCTTCTGCGGA
>JAABUQ010005963.1_pt1 | contig 18895 bp, 19 predicted proteins | sample 5560001 | NCBI WGS metagenome assembly JAABUQ01 (sample SAMN10711888, study PRJNA513371) | rock metagenome | isolation source: Antarctica rocks | place: Antarctica: Victoria Land, Finger Mt nord | collected 2015-12-18
CAACCCACGCCCCGTGCGCTCGACCTTGCCGAACCGCTCGGCCACGCGCTCGCCGAAATCCAGCGCACCCTCGAGTTCACCCAGGCGTTCGATCCCCGGTCGTCGACCGCCGTCTTCACCCTCGGCCTGTCCGAGCACCCGACGCATGTTCTGCTCCCGCGTCTCGTCGAGCGACTTCGCGAGGCGGCGCCTGCGATCACGCTGCGTATCCGCAGCTTCACCGCGCGCAACGATGCGGTGACATTGCTCGACGCCGGTCAGATCGATCTGGCGGTCGGCGTCCCGGCAACCACGCCGGCAGCGCGCATCCTCCTGCGTCCGCTATTCGAAGAACGGTTCGTGTGCGTGCTACGGCGCGGGCATCCGGCGGCGGCCGTGCCGCTCGACCTGCCGGCGTTCCTCGCGTTGTCGCATCTGTTGGTCTCGCCCGAGAACGAGCGCTTCGGTGATGTCGATGTAGCTCTCGCGAAGCTCGGCCTCAAACGCCGCCTCGCGCTGACCCTGCCCCAAATGTACGCCGCACCGCGGCTCGTCGCCCGATCGAGCATGATCGCGACGCTCATGGCCGGTCTCATCGACGCGTCAGGCCACGCGGACGAGCTCGCCATCGTTGCCCCTCCGCTGGAGCTTGATCCGGTGCCGTTCGTCCTGTTCTGGCATCGTCGTAACGATGGCCATCCCGCGCAGCGCTGGCTGCGGGAGACCATCGCCGCGCTGTTCACGACCGATTGAGCTCGGCGTACACAGCAGCACAGCAGCACAGCAGACACATTGTCCATTTCCAAAGTGGGCGTCAGTGGTCGGTCAAAGCCGGCGTCAGCGAACGGGCAAAAGTGGCGGTAAGCGGATAGACTGGTTCCGATCGGCGGATGGCGATAGCTGTCGTTAGCAGCACGCACCATCGGCTTCTCAATAGGGATCGTATTAAGAAAAGCCGTTCCATATCTTTTGTTTGATTGGCTTGTCGGGGGGCATGATGATCGGCCACCCCCCCCCCCCCGGTTCGTCACTCGCCCCAGCCCACCACATCGTGGCCGCCGAAGACCATGCGACGGATGAAAGGCGCTGCCAGTCCGGAACTAAACCCCGGCACCGGTGCGCTCGCCTCGTTGAGACGTTTCATCTGATCATCGTTCAGCCGTAGATCGGTCGCTGCAACGTTGCTTTCAAGCTGCGACACCTTGCTTGCGCCGATCAGCGTCGATGCGACCCCGCTTCGGGCAAGGGTCCACGCCAGCGCAACCTGCGCCATTGGACGATCGATTTCGGCGGAGACCGCCCTTAGCGCGTCGAGGATGTCCCAGTTGCGGTCGACAAACTTGCTGTTGCCGAACGGATTCGCGCCGCTTAGCCGGCCGGTGTCTGCAGTGTTTCCGCGCTGGTATTTGCCGGACAGGAATCCGCCCGCCAAGGGACTCCATGGCATGACGCCCATGCCGCCCTCTCGCGCAGCCGGGAAATGCTCACTCTCAACGTCTCGCGCGACGAGCGAATATTCGAGCTGCATCGCGATCGGTCCCGGTACCCGCCGCTCTGCGGCGATCGTCGCGGCCTTCATCGCCAGCCACGCGGGCATATCCGACAGGCCAAAATAGCGGATTTTGCCGACGCGCACGAGGTCGCCGAGCGTCTGGACGATCTCCTCGACGGGGGTGACACCGTCCCAGATGTGCATCCAATAGAGGTCGATATAGTCGGTGCCCAGCCGATTAAGCGACGCATCAAGCGCGCGATGGATGTTCTTCGCTCCAGCTCCGCCCGCGTTCGGGTTGCCGCCGCCAGCCTGTGTCGCAGTCAGCGGGCTCGCTGAGCCGTTGAAGGCGAACTTTGTCGCGAGCACGATGTCGTCGCGTGTGCCGCTGTCGGCGATGAACTTACCGACCAGTTTCTCGCTTTCGCCACCCGTGTAAATGTCGGCGGTGTCGACGAAGTTGCCGCCGGCACCGCGATAAGCATCGAAGATCGCTCGCGAGGTTGCCTCGTCCGCGCCCCATTTGCCCGGGCCGAAGGTCATCGTTCCCAGGGCGAGCGGGCTGACGACAAGGCCGGAGCGGCCCAACGTGCGGAAATCTGTGAGGGACATGCGCGCTACTTTCCTAGGGTTCGATACGAAAGCTATGCTAGGGCGATCAGCAGCCGTCAACCTGTTTTAGAGTGTTTACTATGATATACGCCGAGGCCAGTTCGCAAACGCGCCGTAAGACGGGCCGCCCCCTCTCGTTCGATCGCGATGTCGCGCTCGAACGGGCGATGCTGACATTCTGGCGGCATGGTTATGAAACGACCTCGATCGTCGATTTGACGACCGCGATGGGAGTGACGGCGCCCAGCCTGTACAATGCGTTCGGAGACAAGAAGCGGTTGTTCCTCGAAGCGATGCATAGATACGCTGGAGATCTTGAAGCGATGGCGCAGGCGATCAATGCCGCTCCGACCGCCTACGACGCCGCGCGCACGATGCTGACCGGCGCTGCGACCGCTTATACTGGTGACGCGACGCCCAGAGGATGCCTGCTTGCCAGCGCGACGGCGAGCGGCTCGGCCGCATCGTCCGATGTTCAGGTCGCAGTCGCCAACATCCGCAGATTCATTGGCGACCAGCTCCGCCTCCGGATCGAACACGACATCGCGACGGGCCTGCTCCCGCCGCAAACGGATGCTACCGCGTTAGCAGGTCTGGTAGCGACCGTTACGCAAGGTATGTCGGTGTTGGCACGAGACGGAGCACCTCGGGCGTCCTTGTTGGCTATCGTTAACGTTGCTTTGCAGGCGTGGCCTCAAGATTGAGTTTAAGCGCGCAGTAGCGTTTGAAAAGACGCCGCACGCAACGACTACGCTGATCCGGGCTTTCTCGAAAAGGACCCGGCTGACGGGAAGCACCAGACCTGCGGCAGACTGCCGATGGGCCCGTCTTGCGCCGATTACTCAAAAAAATGTTCTCAATCGACCATTCTTATGATCCGCAGTTTCATATGGAGTTATGAGGAGGAGGAGGAGGACATCCTTCACCAGATGCGCAACGCAATCGGCTACGACGGGTTTTAGGAAATGCGAGTTGTTGCCGGAGCGGCGAAGTATGGTCGCTTCCTGCCCATCCGCTTTGGCCGGACGCCGATCGCCGATGCAGGCGGCGGGGGATGATGGAAAGCAGTCACGTAGCTTCCCCCGTAAAAGCGAAGCGAAGCGGCCGTTCCCGCGTGACGGGAATTAGGGCATCGAACGTTCCGCTCCAAGACTCACCGATCAAGAGGCGCCGCGGTTGGAGAGTTCCCGTCGGGAGCTGGCGGCCGGAACCCTCATCTGGCGGTCAGCAGGGTTCCGTCGCGTACCGCCGCATCAAGGTAAGAAGCTCTTCGGAACTCGGCGCGCCTTTGGCGCTGAGGTCGGCCAGTTCACGGAAGTAGTTGACGTAGAAAGCCGGTGTGAAGGTGCTGAAGAACGCGACCGGCGCATCCGACACGTTGGCGAAGGTATGCGGTGCCCCGATCGGAACGACGACATAGTCGCCGACCCCGGCGTCGCGACGGGTATCGCCCAGAGTGAAGCGCAAGACGCCGCTGGTGACCAGAAACGTCTCGTCGTGCATCAGGTGGCGGTGCTGGGGAGGTCCCGCCACTCCGGCGGGCATTATCGAAGCGATCGCCCCGATGCGGTTGTCGGTGCGCGATCCGTCCTCGAGCACACGGATGCGTGTTTGGCCCACGACAAGCAGTTCGCCCGCCTCGGCGGTGATCAGGTTCAGGTCTGGCATGCGTTATCGTCCCTTATGATGGTCACGCGAATTGGTCGATCGTTACCGCTTCGGCAGGGTAAGCGCGTTCACATCCGTCGTCGCGCCGCCGCCGCAGACGGGCGCACCGGCCACGAAATAGGCGACATGGCCGACGGTAGCCGCGCCGAACGCATGGCGCGCCTGCGGCAGGGGCCGCACCGTCGTCCAGCTGTCCGTCCTGGGGTCGTAAGCGGTCACGTCGTCATAGGCGTTGGGCGTGTAGGGCTGCCCGCCCGGCTTGCACTCGCCGCCCGCGTAGAGGATGCGGCCGTCCAGCACGGTATAGGCGCCCGCCGAACGCGCCCGCGGCAGCGGCGCCGCGCGCGTCCAGCGGCCGGTCGCCGGATCGTAGACGTCGTGCCGGTCGAGATTGTTCTGAACGTCGGCGGTACGACCGCCGAACAGGTGGATCTTGCCGCCCAGCAACGCGACGCCCAGGTGGTCGCGCCCGGGACCCGGGATTGGCGGGCCCGCCGACCAGCGGCCCGACGCGGGATCGTAGATCTGGTGGGTCGTGACCGTGCCGAACCCGGCGCGCATCCGGGGGCCGCCCGCGGGAGTCGGGATATCCACGACCTTGTCGGACACCCGCCCTCCGAAGACGTGGAGCTTGCCGCCCGCCGTGACCGCGGCCACCGAACCTCTTGGGGACGAAAGCGGGGGCAGCGCGCTCCATCTGTTGGTTTGCGGGTCGTAGACGAAGGCGAGGTTCAGCGGACCCATGTGCACCGGCTCGGTGAAGCTGCCCACGGCGTAGAGCTTGCCGCCGAGCGCCGCGACGCCCGCATGGGTGAACCCGTGGGGCAGCGGCGCGCGCGTCCGCCATGCGTCTCGGGCAGGATTGTACATCATTGTCAGGCGCGAGTTCCAGATCGTGGGTAACTTGCCGTGTTGCTCGGTGCCGCCGACGACGTAGACCTTGCCATCCAGCGCGGCGACGCCGACCTCCGCCATGGCCACGGGAAGCTGCGCCTTCGCCGTCCAGGTTCCAGTCCCCGCCGCCTGGTGAACTGGCGCCGTGGCCACCAAAGCCGATCCGGCAAGGGCCGTCGATAGGAGCCACTCGATCATGTCGTCGTTCCTTTTAGAAACCGGCTTCCGCTCGCATCGGCCTCGATCCAAGACTATAAACACGTTTACTATAAAGCGGTTCCACTATCGGCTTGAAAGACCCACCGCATGCAAACCGACGCGCGTCCCCTCGACCATCTCTTCGACGCCGCGTCGCTGGGCGGGCCGGAGAATGCGGTGGGGTTCGTCCTGTGGCGCGTCGTCCACCGCTACGTGCGCGAAGTCGACCGCGTCCTGGCCCCGCTCGATCTCACCCATCTGCAGTTCACCACCCTGATCCTGGCGGCCTGGCTGGGGCGGACCGACGACGCGGTGACGCAGGCCAAGATGGCGCGGTTCGGCGACGTCCACCCGATGCAGGTGTCGCTGATGCTAAAGGCGCTGGAGGCCAAAGCCCTGGTGACCCGGCTGCGGAGCGCATCGGATGTCCGGGCCAAGCGCGTCGAGGTCACGGCCGCCGGTGTGACGGCGCTCCGCCGCGCGCTGCCCCTCGTGAACGAAGTTCAGGGGCGCTTGTTCGGCGACGCGGGCAGACCGGGGGGCGGGCTGCTGGCTGCGCTTTTGCGAGTAGAAGAGGAAGAACTTCCCAGCAAAGATGTTGGTAGAATGTCGAGCGATTAGCTGTCCGCCCGCTTCTGGCGAGTCAAAGCTGCTTCGAAGAACATCCACCCTGTATCAGCGAGGTAAATGCCTTGATGGCTTCAGCCTCGCTACAATTTCCGCGTACCATAGCGGTTGAGAGTGCCTCGCCCGCGCCGACCAAGCCGATGCAACGCCGTTCCAACTCGGCTGGCGACAAGCTGCTGTGTGGCTTCAATACCGAGACGAACATCTGGACGCTGTGCTTTAGTAATTCCTGGAAGACTGCAGCCTTCTCCTCGCTACCTGCCAACGCAGCGCCCACCGCGTGGAACTCACCAGTCGTATCAGCGGTACATTGGATGTATGTGGCCGCTAGGATATCGACCGTCTCTTCGGGACCCCGCTTACTGGCAGTCATCGCCTCCCGGAACGCATCTACCTTCTCTGTGTCGATCCGCCTGTAGAGCTCGATCAGCAGCCCCGACCGCGTACCGAAGTGGTCGTAGGCGACCGGCTTGGAGACTCCGGCGCGCGCGGCGAGATGCCCAAGGGTCAGCCGATCAGCACCTTCCTCCCGGACGATCAGAAGCGCCGTGTCGAGTAGGTGACGCCGCCGCTCTGCCCCGGAAAGCCTGCGCGAAGTCGCGCGCTCCGCCGCCCCTTGCGCATTGCTCTTCACCTCATCACGCCCCCTTGCGAACCTACTAAAGGTAGCCTGCTCAGGACTGCCTACTGATCCCGCTCCGGCGCACTCGAGCGTAGCTCATTCAAAATCCGGTTCCGCAAGGAGTGCCGGTTCGACCCCGGCCACCCGCACCATCTCTTCGCTTGCTGGCCTGAAAAGGTCGAGAGAGAGTTTCGCGCACGTCGCCTAGCGTTGGTCGGCGGCAAAGATTCCGCTGACGGATGTCAGCGAGGTGCAGCAGAAAGCTCGAAATATTGCGGGGGCATCCGCACGCCCCCACCAATGACAACGACGTCCTATACTTGTACGCAGCACCCCTACTGGACGTTGATTGCCTGGCAACACTGGTCACTTTCAGCACGACCCGCGTGTAACCACCGGCTTATCGGCGCGCGGGCCAATGGCCGGAATGAGTGACTTTCCTTCCTGACCGTTTTTCAACGCGACGAACACGTATGCGGACGCTACGCTAACTAAGGGCGGATCAGTCCCAGCCGATCATGAGAATGCAATGATGCAGCAATGCTCAGTGTCAAAGACGGTCGACAGGTTCAACACCGCACTTGGCGATCCGATTGCCTTGCTTCCCGTCCGAAGCTGCGGGCGGTTAATTGCAGCGATCGGCCGGTGGCATCATCACGGTGCTCGTATCGATCTCGCGACCACTCGAACGACGCAGCTCGTGCTAAACATGACCAGCGGGCAGGCGATCGAGCAGCGAAGCGGGTCCAGGTTCGTTCGGACGCGCGCGACCGCCGGAGACATCGCTATAGTCCGGCCAGGGTTCTTGCCGAAGGTCAAGATCAGCGGTGATGCCGGAACGCTGCAGGTCATCCTCTCTACGGATATTGTTGCATCGGCCGCCCGCGGCGTTTCCGACCAGCGAATTGACGAGCTGGCACGGCGAGGGCAATTGCAAAGCTTGGCGAGCCAGGCTTTGGTGGCGCTTCCCAATCCGTCCGGCGACGAAACCACCCTCGCGGCGTTGGTCGCTGACATTGCGCTGCTCGTCGCGGTGCAAGCTGCTACCGTATCCGCGCTGGCGTGCGGAGGATTGTGACCGGCCGCAGCGAACCGCGTCAGATCGTTAGTCGACCGATGCCTCCGCTGCGAAACGTATGTGCTGCCTTCGGTCGCGGAGATGGCAGCTGCTGCGGGCCTCAGCCCTTATCACTTCATCCGGGCGTTTCACGTGAGTGAAGGCCAGACCCCCCATGTTTGGGTTTCGGCAGGCCGTCTGGATTTGGCGCTACGGATGCTGATCGAGGGAGGCCGGGTGGACGATATCGCCGATCGCGCGGACACGACCCTCGCCCTCACATTTCGTCAGCGCCTTCCGGCGCCGTATGGGTGTCACACCGGCGGTCGTCCGCAACGCCGCAAGCTGAATCCACTACCGCTGAAAGCGCAATTTTTTGATACCGGCCGGATTCAGTCTGCCGATAGGCTTCGACATAAGGAGCCCTTCAATGAATATGATTCTGATGGAAATCGCCAAGTGGATTGTCGCCGTGATCGCCGTGTATAATTTTGGCGGCGTTCTGTATGATGCGATCATACCAAAGACGGCGAAGATGCATCTCTATAATGCTGCGTGGCCGCCGCACGCCAAATTCCACAACGCCCAAACGATGATGCTCGGCATGTCGCGCCCGTCAGAAATACACGCATATCAATCTCCTGAACCAGTCTGAAACAGCGGTTCGCCAAGCCTTTTGGTCGGTGACTGACATAACGACTTTGTCAGTGACTGGCAATGGATCATACCCGGAAATCATGGCGATAAGCGGATGTCGCTCACCCTTGCTAGCCGCTAGATGAGCTTCCAAGATTACCGCATTATCGCGCGCCGGTCCGACCTCAAGCGTTAGATGACAGGACGCGCAGCTCATCGAAAGCAGTGAACAAATGTGCGCCCAGTGTCCGGGAGGGGTCCTGATTCCAGGAGATTACGGCGTGAATATATGCGACCATGCCAGCCTGTGCCGCGAGGGATGCTCGACGATCATCGATACCGCGATGTTGCAACGCGGCGGCAAGATGGTCCGTGAGGGAGGCAAGCTTTGCTAGGTGACGCTCTTTGAGCGCGGGGGTGGTGGCGATAATTTGTTGCTGACGTTCGGAAGAAGCCTTGTGCTCCTCAAGTAACGCTTCGGTCGAACGAAACGCCCAGATCAAAGCGTTGTACGGCCCCACCGTCTCCGGCGCGTCAGCCATGCCAGCAAGCAAGGTCTCTCGCAGCGCTTCTTCTTCGAAGAGGACCTCGCGCTTGTCTGCAAAATATCGAAAAAATGTTCGTTCCGTTACACCCGCACGGGCAGCGATCTGCGCCGTCGTCGTCAGGTCATACCCTCGCGAGCCGTAGAGTTCTAAAGCGGACTGCCGAAGGCGCTCCCGCATTTTTTTCCCATGTTTCCCCACTTGCACCGCTTTCCATCTTGTCAGCCACTGCCAATAAGCTTATGACAGTGACTGCCAGAAATCAAATGTCCAGACGGGTAGCATTCCGAGATGACCCGCCCGTACCGGCTCAAGCCAGAACGCAATTTGGAGAGGTAACATGAGCGCCACCGATAACGCCATCAAGACCATGCGCACGGTCCGATACCATGAGTATGGCGAACCAGCCGACGTGGTGAAGTTGGAAGAGGCAACCGTACCAACTCCGGGCGCGGGGCAAATCCGGATTGCGGTGCATGCCTGCGCGCTTAACCCGGCAGACTGGGCTCTTTGTCGGGGCATGTTTCCAGGAGCGCTGCCGCGCGGCATCGGGTTTGATGTTTCCGGTGTTGTTGACGCTATCGGTGATGACGTCACCGGTGTCAGTGTTGGCGATAAGGTTCTGGGGGTGCCGGACTGGGCGGGGTGTCCGAGCGCGGGTTTAGCGGATTATGCGGTTCTTACGCATTGGGCACCTGTGCCGGACGGCCTTGACCTGATCGAAGCGGCGTCGTTGCCGATGGTCGTGGAAACCACCGTCCGCAGTCTCGACAATTTAGAAGTGGCGGCAGGCCACACCCTCATGGTGCATGGGGCTGGGACGATGGTCGGCTTTGCCGCCGTTCAGGTCGCGCGGATGCGCGGCACTCGGGTAATCGCCACCGCTGGCAAGACGTTCGCCGAACGGCTGCGAGCGTTGGGCGCGATTGTCACGCCTTACGGCGACGGCATGGTCGAGCGGGTCCGTGATCTGGCGGGCGGGTCGCCGGATCTGATCCTCGATACTTCCCCGCCAAGCGGTGGGGTATTGCCCGATCTGGTCAAGATCGCCGATGGCGATCCAAAGCGCGTCCTCACCGTCACGGACCACGAAGCGGCCAAGGAACTCGGCGTGCGCAACACCTTTGGTGAGGATGCCACCATTCGTTACGACGCGCTTGCGCCGTTCGCAGAGCTTGCGGCTGCGGGCAAGTTTGTGGTGCCTGTGGCGCGCACGTTCCCAATGAAAGATTGGCGTGAGGCAATGGATGTCAGCTTGAGCGGGCATGCGCATGGCAAGCTCGTGATCCAGGTCGCAAGGAACTTGGCGGAAGACTGATGCCGCGTCGTGGGATCGCGCACCGCGACTGAGGCGCTGCGCCAGGAAAGCAAGCAACTAAGGGTCACGGAGGTGTCGCCCGGTTACGTGGCAACCGATTTCGCCAGTTCCATCACCGACCCGGACGTGTTGTCCCATATCAAGCGCGGCATGGCGGCGTTTGCCATTCCGCCAGAAGCGGTGGCGCGTGCGATTGGTTTCGCCATCGAGCAACCGGACGACGTCGAGATCGGCGGCATCGTCATTCGTCCGATGGCGCAGGACTAGATGGCGCCAAGGTGCTGATTTCTTGTCGCGACTCCACGGTAATTAGACGAGCGACGTAACTTTGACGTTCACGAGGTGACATGGAATTGCGTCATCTACAACATTTCGTAGCGGTCGCCGAAGAGCTGCACTTTGCAAGGGCTGCAGCGCGCCTCGGAATGGAGCAATCCCCTCTGAGTCACTCGATAAGAAATCTTGAGGCAGACCTCAAGGTTAGCCTCTTTCATAGAACGACGCGGAAGACTTGGCTGACACGTGCCGGAACCCAGTTCTATGCCGAGGCAAAGCGCATCCTCGGGGACATTGATGCCGCGACTGCCTCACTGCGAGACAACGACCGCGAGGAGCCGAGTCAGGTTCGTCTGGCTCTTGGCGAGGATTTGGCAGCAGAGTCGTTCACGCGCTTCCTGTTCGAGCTGGAGCATCACCGCCCGCCTCTCTTTATTGACGTGCGCGAGCTGTCTCACGCCGAGGCCGTCCGCCTCGTCAGGGATGGCGGCAGCGACTTTGCCTTGACCCTGGACGGTCGAGGAACGGGCGGACTGCGCCAGATCTTAGCCTGGGGCGAACCGCTCATGCTGGTCGTGCCTATCGGTCACGCCCTAGCGGAGCGCGATCATGTTAGCTTGGCGGAGGTCGCTGAAGAGCGATTAGCGCTTCCTCGGCCGGACATCTGCCCAGGCTACCTGACGCAGATTGAAGACCTATTCGCCGCTCGTGGGTTGACCATTGCCCACCGAGTTACGGTCAGGCACTGGAATACCGCTGTCAGCTTCGCAGCGACAGGCCGTGCCGTCGCCCTGTGCCCGGCATCCATTGTCGCAGGCGCGACCGGGGCAGCTGTCGTGCCGGTACAGGACGAGGTTCAGCTGATGACCTGGATGCTCTATCCCGAAGGCGAGCCGTCCGCTGCCGTTTCGCTCGCGCTGGAGGTGGCGGCTTTGGTGAGCGCCGATACTTGGTCGCGCGTCGTCTGTGAACGCGACGCCTGACGGGCTTTTCGGAACGCGCGGTCCCGCTCCATGAACGCCGCAAGTATGTGTGGCACGAGCGCGGCCGCATCGACAGTTTCGCCGTAGGCGGCGCCGTACAGCTCGGCGTAGCGATCGAGATCGGCCTTCACCGACGCCGGCAACACCAGCGTCACGCGCACCACCGCCGACCGCGGCAGCGGTCCCAGCCTGAGCTTCTCCGTCATGGCCTCACTCCTGCGGCTCGCACCGCGCCTCCCCGGGTATAGGGCCGCAACACGAGGTCCTTGTTGACGATCACCCGGACCGGAAAGCCCGGCCGCACGGTCAGGGTCGGTTGGACGTTGAGGTTGCGGCGAGTGACCTGCTGGCCGACCTGGTTGACGCTCTCCTCGGCGCTGCGCGACGCTGCGACCACTACGGTCTGCTGGCTGGTGCCACCCAGGCCGCTGTTCTGCGAGCCGAGCTCGGCACCGACGCCCAAAAGCGTCGATAACGCTGCGCCAGCGATGAGCTTGCCCCAATGATTGTCGGTTTCGTCCGCGATCCCGGCAAACCCCTTGGTGTCGGCCCCAGGCAGGCGATCGAGCACGATCGACGAGCCGTCGGGCATGACGAGCCGCGTCCACACCAGCAGCACTCGGCTCTGCCCGTAGGTTACTTGAGCGTCGTAGGTCCCAAGCAGGCGCGACCCCTGCGGGATTAGGAGCGTCTTGCCCGTAACCGTATCATAGACCGGTTCGGTAACGCTAGCGATCGCCTGGCCTGGCAGGTCGGAGTTGAGACCCGTCACCATAGCGGCAGGGATGATCGTGCCAGCCATGACCTGGAACGGCGAGGCGGGCGTTTGCAACCGGCCCGAAGCGTAGATCTTGGTGTCGGTCGTGGCGGTCAAGAATGCGCTCTTCCGATCCTGCCCGTTCTGGCTCGCTGCCTCGTCCGGCCGCGCGCTCTCGGCGGAGCCGGGCAGCGGCGCGAACGGGTTGGGCGGGGTGGTCGGTCCGGCAATGCCAGGGTCGACCGCGGACTGGTCGACGCTTCTCTGGCGAACCTGCACAAACAGCGCCCCGCGCCGATCCGCCTCGGCTTCCTGGCGCAGCCGCTCGCGCTCGGCGGCGGCGGCCTGTTCTGCCGCGGTCGGTCCCGCAGCCGTGGCCGGAGCAGTCACGGGCGCGCCCTGCTCCTGCTGGGCACGCAGGAACGGCCGGCCGAGGTCGCCGGGCAACGGAGGCCCGAGCGGCGGCACGCCAGCGGGCAGTGCGGGCTTGGGAAGGCTGCCATAGTCTCCGGGCAAGGTTCGTAGACCCTCCGCGATGGGCTTGCGGTCGGTGGAGTAAAGTTCCTGCGGTGGCATCCCGCCGCCGTGCTGGACGCCAAGCGCCCACATTGCGAGGCCACCGACGGTCAGTGCGGAGACCGAGCCGAGCAGGATCAGCGCGCGGCGCGACAGGCGCGTGACCGGGCGCGGCTTGGCGCGGAGCGCCAGCGCCTCGGGCGCGATCTTGGACTGCTGCGGCGCGTTCGGCGGGATTGGCTGCGCCCCGGACGGCGGGCCATTCGGGGGCGGGCTCATGAGCCGACGTTTCCACGTCGGCGGCCGTCCGTGCGCTCGATCCGGACCACCTGCTGCTTCTTGCCGCCGAGCCGGAGCTCCGCCGCGCCGAACAACCGGTCGACCACGTAGTAGGGCACCCGCGAACGGTAATTGACGAGCTGGTTCTCGCCCGTGGGTCCAACCACGAACAACGGCGGCAGCTCGCCCTGGGCAACGCCCGCGGGGAACTGGATGTAGACCTTTTCGCCATCGTCGAAGGCACGCAAGGGCCGCCAGGGCGGCGCGCCGCCGGTGATGGCGTAGCGGAAGTGCAGGCGTTCTACGGGCACGCCATCCGAGAGAGGCGCGGTGCCCTCGGCGCGGCGGTTCTGGTTCTGGAGCGCGAGCAGCCGGTCCTGCGGATAGTCCCAGGACACCGAGGCCATCCAGGTCAGCTCGGTCGCGGTCAGCTCGAGGAGGTAGGTCCGGCGGTCGGTGTTGACGACGAGGTTGGTGTGGAGATCCGGCTGCGTCGGCTTGACCAGGATGTGGACGCGGGCGGTCGCGCCCGTGCCCGACGAGGTGTCGCCGACGACCCAACGCACCGTGTCGCCGGCCGAGACGGAGACGAGCTGTTCGCCCTCCTGGAGCGCGACGTCGGTCACCTTCCCGGGCGAGACGTAGACCTGGTAGAGCGCGCCCGCCGCGTAAGGCCAGACCTGGGTCGCGTTGACGTAGCCGTAGCGCGAGGGCTGCACGCGCGCGGCGCGATTGGCGAGCGAGACCCGCCTCCGCGGGTCGGCGGGCTCGGGGGCGCTAACGCCACTGTGGAGCGGTGGCTTGAGCTGGCCGGGCAGCGGCAACGGCGTCGGGACCTGGACGATCTCGACGGGCTTCGGCGGATCGACCAGTGCGACGGGCGCGGCGGCGGGCCCGTCGAGGCTGATCTCCGGCGGCGGTGTGCGATGCGCGCAGGCGGCGAGCGCCAGGACCGATGCGGTCAGGCTCAGGACACGAGATGTCTGGATCAGGGTCATGCGCGCTCTCCTCATGACCCACCGAGCTCCCGGCTCCAGTTCAGGCCGTTGACGTAGATGCCGAGCGGGTTCTTGCGCAGCTGTGCCTCGTTGCCGGGTGGCTGCAGCACGATCGACAGGATGGCGGTCCACCGGTCGGTGGCGGCAAGCGCGCCGTTCTCGTAGCGGCGCTCGATCCAGCGCACCTGGAACGAACCGGGCGAGGCGCGGACGACGCTGACGATCTCGACCGCGACCGACTGCTTGCCGACCTTGCCGAACGGGTCATTGAGCCGGGCGTATTCGTTGAGCACCGCCGCACCCCGGTCGGTGGCGTAGTCGTAGGCCTCCAGCCAATCCTGGCGGACCACGATCGGGTCGAGCGGCAGCGAGCGGAAGTCGTTGATGAACCGCGCGAGATGGTTGGCGATCTGGGCGTCGCTAGGCTTGTAGCTCTCGGCCGCCGCCCCGACCGCGCGGACGTCGCCCTGCTTATCGACCTCGACTACATAGGGCGTGATCGAGGAATGGCTGGCTTGCCAGAGCAGCCCCGAGCCCATCAGAACCGACAGGCCGAGCGAGCCGAAGGCCATCAGCCGCCAGTTGCGCGCCTGGGCGCGCGAGGCGCCGAGGCGCTCATCCCAGACCTGACCGGCGCGCTGGTAGGCGGTTTCAGGTTGGGGCGTGTCGGAGTAGCGGACGCCGGGTCGCTTGAAGCGCATCGATCAGATCTCCTCGTCGGAGCGGAGGGAGGGTGACGGGCCGGATCCGCCGCTGTCGCCCGAGCGGAGCGCATGGGCAGCGGCATCGACGCCGCGCCGGGCGCCTTCGCCGCGGCGAAGGTTCTTGGCCCAGCGTGGCGCGGCCTCGGCGCCGCCAGTGTCGGCTCCATCAGCACCTTCACCCGCCTTCCCGGCCGAGCCGCCGGTCCAGACACGCCGGGCGGCCGAGCGGACGCTGTCGCCTGCCGCGCTCGCGCCGGCGCGGGCCATGCCCGCCACGCCGGCGCCCGCACGGCCCAAGCCCGATGCGCCGGAAGCTGCCGCACCCTCGGCGTAGGCGGCACGGGCGCCGCCCGCGAGCGAGGTGGCCGCGCGCATGCTGCCCATGGCTGCGCCGCCAGCGAGCCGGCCCGCAGCGGCGGCGCCAATGCCGCCCGCGGCGAGAACCCCGACGCCGGCCGCGGTCGCGCCGACGGCGGAGCCGGCTCCAAGCTGCGGCGCGCCGGAGACGAGGCCGTTGGCGATGCCGGGGCCGAAGATGCCGAGGCCGAGCAGCGCGATCGCGCCGAGCACGATCGCGAGCGCTTCGGAGATGTTGGGATCGGTTCCGGCGGCCGACTGGAACTGGCTGAACAGGCCGGTGCCGATGCCGACGATGACGGCGAGCACCAGCACCTTGATGCCAGAAGCGACTACGTTGCCGAGCACCTTCTCGGCGAGGAACGAGGTCTTGCCCCAGAGCGCGAACGGCACGAGCACGAAGCCCGCGAGCGTGGTCAGCTTGAACTCGAGCACACTGACGAAGACCTGCACCGCGAGCACGAAGAAGCTGATGATGACGATGATCCAGGCGATGAACAGGACGGCGATGGTGTCGATGTTGGTGAACACCGACGGGAAGCCCGCGAGCTTGCCGATCTCGGTCAGCATCGGCTGCGCGGCCTGGACGCCGACCTGGGCGAGGCGCCCTGGCTGGAGCAGCTGGTCAGGCCCAAGCGACGCGCCCGAGGCCTTCAGGCCGAGGCCGGCGAACGACTTGAAGATGACGCCGGCGAGGAAGTTCCAGTTGCCGATGATGAAGGCGAAGGCGCCGACATAGAGGATCTTCTTGACGAGGCGCGGCATCACCTCTTCGCCGCCCATCGCCCAGAACAGGCCGGCGAGCGTGATGTCGATCGCAACCAGCGTCGTCGACAGATAGGCGATCTCGGGCTGCAGCAGCCCGAACCCGCTGTCGATGTAGCGCGAGAAGGTGTCGAGGAAGCGGTCGATGACCGAGAGGTCGTTCACGGCCGCGCGCTCACAGGATGCTGGACGCGTGCGGCCGAGCGTGCGCCTTCGGCTTGGCCGTAGGCGACGTCGTGGCGGACGGCGTCGCCTTTTGACTCGGGAACGGATCGACCCGGTGCGGGGTGTAGCGCACGCCCTGCCCGCGGAAGCGCAGGCGAATCGCCTGCGCCGCTTCGCGGCACAGCGCCTCGGTCACCCAGCGCACGTTCGTCTTGCACCCGCGCTGCACCTCGTCGAGGCGCTTCGGGTTGGCCAGCAGGCTTGTGGCGTCCTCTGCCCGCGCCTCGCAGACAGCGCCGCCGAGCGCGACGCCGATGGCGAGGCCGGCGACCAGCTGCACGCCGTAGCGCTTCAGCCGCGACGCGGTGAGCACCGCGCTCATTGTGGGTACACCTGGACCGGCGCGGGCGTGTAGGCGACGCCCGAGCCCTGGAAGCGGGTGCGGTTGGCGCGGCCCTGTTCGTCCGCCTCCAGCATCCGCAGCTGCTCGGACGCCGTCGCGCGGTCCTGCGCCATGCGCAGCTGCTGTGACTGCATGGTCTGCTTGGCCATGAGCGCGAGGAGCTGGTTGGTGGCCTGGGTTGCCTGCAGGATGCCGACCGCGCCCTGGCTGGAACCGGCGATCTGGCCCAGCGTCGCCTGGTCGGCGGTAATCGAGTCGTTGATCTGCGCCTGCATCGTCAGCGTGGTCTGGAGCGCGGAGCGCGAATTCGACCATTGGGTGCGCGCGTCGGCGAGCGTCTGGTCGGCGGTCGCGCCCCCGCCATAGCCGTTCGGATATTGCTGGCGGAACTGCTGGTCGAGCTGGGTCACCTGCGTTGTCAGGCCCTGGGCCTGGCTGATGAGCTGCTGCGTGCGCTGGATGTCGGCTTGCAGCGTGGCGAGCGGCGAGGTCGCGAGGCTGGCTAGGTTCTTGCCCTGATTGATGAGCGACTGACCCTGGTTAAGGATCATCGTCGCCTCGTTCTGAAGGCTGTGGATCTGGTTGTTGATCTGCTGGAGCGTGCGGGCCGCGGTCAGCACGTTCTGGCTGAAGTTCGAGGGATCGTAGACGACCCACTGCGCCGACGCGGGTGCCGCCACGCCCACCGCCAGCCCGGCGGACAGCAGAAGCGCCGGTATGAACCGCCAAGCGCCCTTCCTCTTCTCGGTCATAGCAACGTCTCCTCATCTTGGGTTCTGAAAGTCGGAAGCAGCTCCGCGGCCCAATCGAGGCCGCGCGCCCTGAGCCAGGTCGCTGCGAAATCGGCCGGCCAGGCGGCGAGCGCGGTGTCGATCATGGCGTGGTCGCGCGGGGACGAGGCGGCGACGAACGCGAGCGCCACGGGTCCGAGCCCGAGGTCGAACAGGCGGTTCCCGCGCGCGCTCTGGACGTAGTAGTCGCGCTTGGGCGTGGCGCGGGCGACCATCTCAATCTGGCGGGCGTTGAGGCCGAACCCTTCGTAGATCGGCCTAAGCTGCGGCTCGACCGCTTGCGGGCTCGGCAGGAAGATACGCGTCGGGCAGCTCTCAACGATGGCAGGCGCGATCGACGAGCGCTGGATGTCGGCGAGCGACTGGGTCGCGAACACCACGCCGACGTTCTTCTTGCGCAGCGTCTTCAACCATTCGCGGATGCGGCTGGCAAACACCGGATCGTCGAGGAACACCCAGGCCTCGTCGAGGACGAGCAGGGTCGGGCGGCCGTCGAACTGCGCCTCCAGCCGGTGAAACAAGTAGGTGAGCACCGGCAGCACCACACTGCGCGCATGGAGCAGCTCCTCCATCTCGAATGCCTGGAGGTCGCCCAGCGTGAGGTCCTCGTGGTCGGCGTCGAGCAGCCGCCCGAACGGACCGTCGAGCGTGTAGGGCTGGAGCGCCTGGCGCAGCTTGTTGGACTGAAGAAGCGTGGCGAGGCCGGACAGCGTCCGCTCCTCCACCGGCGCGGAGCCGAGGGAACCCAGCGCCGACCATACCGCGTCCTTTACCTCCGGGGTTACCTCGATCCGCTCGTGGCCGAGCAGCGCCTGCACCCATTCCGCCGCCCAGGCGCGTGCAGCGGGATCGTCGACGGTGCGCAGCGGCTGGAACGTCAGGCCGCCTTCGAGGCCGAGGTCATGGAACTGGCCGCCGAGCCCCAGCATCGCGGCGCGGACCGAACGTCCCTTGTCGAAGACGTAGATCCGGCTCCCCGCATATTTGCGGAACTGCAGGATCAGAGTCGCGAGCAGCACCGACTTGCCTGCGCCGGTCGGACCGACGACGAGCGCGTGGCCGACATCACCGACATGGGTCGTAAGCCGGAACGGTGTCGCACCCTCGGTGCGGGTGATGAGGAGCGGCGGTCCGTCGAGGTGCTCGTTCCGCTCGGGGCCGGCCCAGACCGCCGAGAGCGGCATGAGGTGAGCGAGGTTCAATGTGCTAACGAGCGGCTGGCGGACGTTGGCGTAGACGTGGCCCGGGATCGATGAGAGCCAGGCTTCGACCGCGTTCAGTGTCTCGGGGCTGGTCGTGAACCCGCGGCCCTGGATCACGCGCTCGACGGCTTTCAGCCGCTCGGAGGCGAACCGCTCGTCCTCGTCCCAGACCGTCACGGTGGCGGTCAGATAGCCAAATGCGACCTGGTCGGAGCCGAGCGTCTGCAGCGCCTCGTCGGCGTCGACCGCCTTGTTGGCGGCGTCGCTGTCGACGAGCGGGCTTTCCTGTTGGAACACCGTCTCGCGGAGCAGGGTGACGATGCCCTTGCGCTTGGCGAACCATTGGCGGCGGCGGCGCGAGAGTTCCTTCTCGCCATCGGCCTTGTCGAGGAACAGGAAGCGCGTTGTCCAGCGATACGGGAAACCGAGCCGGTTGAGGTCGTCGAGAAGTCCTGGCCAGGTCGAGGCGGGAAAGCCGCGCACGGTCAGCACGCGCAGGTGCGATGCTCCCAGCATGGGCTCCAGCCCGCCGGTCAGCGGCTCGTCGGCAAGCAGCGCGTCGAGATAGGCCGGGGTCTCCGGGACCGCGACCGTATGGCGGCGGGTCGAGACGGTCCCGTGCAAATAGGTCAGCGTCTCGACGTCATCGAGCCAGGCGAGCTCGGGCAAGAACCCGTCGAGCAGCGCGCTGACCCGGTCACTGGCCTCGACAAACGCCGAGAGCTGCTCGCGCCAATCGACCGCGGGACGGTCGGGCGCGTCGAGCATCAGCGCGCCGGCACGGGCGCGGCCCTCGGGCGCGGGCAGGTAGACGAGGGTGAGGTGGTAAGCGCTTTCGAACAGTTCGCCCACCTCATCGAAGTCGGCGCGGCGCTCCTGATCGACGAGCCAGGACAGGGCGTCGGGGAAGATCGATGCGGGATAGGGAGCGGCTTGGCGGCGGTCGGCTTCGACGAACAGCGCCCAGCCTGTCCCGAGACGGCGCAGCGCGTTGTTGAGGCGCGCGGTCACCGCGACCAGCTCGCTTTCGGTCGAGCTGTCGAGGTCGGGC
>JAABUQ010005964.1_pt1 | contig 18894 bp, 17 predicted proteins | sample 5560001 | NCBI WGS metagenome assembly JAABUQ01 (sample SAMN10711888, study PRJNA513371) | rock metagenome | isolation source: Antarctica rocks | place: Antarctica: Victoria Land, Finger Mt nord | collected 2015-12-18
GTGTGGGAGGCGTGATCGGGGGCGGTGTGGGAGGCGTGATCGGGGGCGGTGTGGGCGGCGGAGTCGGGGGCGGTGTGGGCGGCGGAGTCGGGGGCGGGGTTGGGGGCGGTGTCGGAGTCAGGGGGAGGCAAACATCGGAGACGGCGTTGGTATCCAGGGTCACGGCGCCATTCTGGGCCAGGACCCGGCCGGAGGCGATGTTGGCGCCGGTGTTCAGGGTAATGCTCGTGAGCGCGAGAATATTCCCCTCGAACGCTGTGTTGGTTCCGAGCGTCGCGGAGCTTCCCACCTGCCAGAAGACGTCGCAAGCGTCGGCGCTGTTGATCAGGAGGACGGACGAGTTGCTGGCCGTGGTCAAGGTGCTGCCGACCTGGAAGACGAAGACCGCGTTGGGGTCGCCCTGGGCGTCGAGGGTGAGAGTTCCCGTCAACTGGGCCGATGACGAGAAGTGATAGACGCCCGGCCTGAGCGTCATTCCGCCGAGGTCCTGGCCGGTCAGGTCGTGATCGACCGCCTCTCCGGCGAGGACGTTGTACGCCGTGGTATTATCGACCTCGGCCAGTGCCGCCGCGGCGTCTCCCGAGTGGATCGTCCCCCCGGTCTCGCTACCCGGAGGGAAGCCGCTGATCGCCGTCCCCGGGCTGACGCCCAGATTGCCGACGAGAACCGTCGCGCCGGTATTGGTGACGGCAGAGCCGGCCAGGACCGCGAAGTTCGCGGCCGTTCCCAGCGTCGGCGCCGTCGCCATTAGGATTCGCGCCTCGCACTGTTCGACTGGCCGCGCCGATTGGCGGCTTCGGTTGCGGTTCCGGCGTGAAAAGAGCATCAGTAAGACTCTCGGGCGTGAAGTCTGAAATGATCGGGCCTACGGGGAACATAGGTCAGTCGCCGACGGATCGACGACCGACTGATCAAAAATTTGATAAATTTCACAAATCCTGATTCGCTCGAGCCACGGCCTCGTTTTGCCAACGGGCCGAGAGCGACGTGATGCGTTGCTCGCCGGTGGCCGGTCGGCGAGAATCGAGGCACGTCCGTCCGAGCCCGAATCTCGCCTCAGAGGAACCACCCGGATGATTAGCTTCGGACTCGCCGCCCTCGTCGCGCTCGCGGCGACGGGCGACACCCACACGGTGGCCGCGTCGACGTACTACCGGACCTTCTCGCACGCGCACCCCGTCCTGGAGCGGGTCAAGCCGGGGGACGCGATCGTCACCAAGACTCTCGACTCGGGCGGGGTCGACGAGAAGAACGCGACCCGGAGCGAGCCGTTCAACCCCCTGACCGGCCCGTTCTTCGTCGAGGGGGCCGAGCCGGGCGATGCCCTGATCGTCCGGATCAAGGGGCTGAAGCTCAACCGCGACTGGGGCTGGAGCGCGTACCGGCTCGGCCTGTTCAGCTTGCTGCCCGAGGACGTCGAGAAGGTGTATTCCAACGAGTACAAGCCCGACCTCGTCCGCAAGGGGCGGTCCAACCTCGTCCCCTGGGACATCGACCTGGCCCGCAAGACCGTCCGGCTCCGCGAGCCGAAGAGCGCGAAGCTGGCGATGGAGTTCCCCGCGCGGCCGATGCTCGGCTGCATCGGCGTGGCCCCCGCCGGCGACTTCGCGCCGACCTCGGGCCCCTCGGGCGCCTACGGCGGCAACCTCGATTACAATCGGATCAACGAGGGGACCACCGTCATCCTCCCCGTCTACCACCCCGGGGCCCTCTTGTTCGTCGGCGACGGCCACGCCCTGCAAGGCGACGGCGAGGCGACCGGCACCGGCATCGAGACGTCGATGGATGTCGAGATGGTCGTCGAGGTCCGCAAGGGCGCCGCCCCGGCGGGCCCCCGGGTCGAGACGGTCGACGAGATCATCTCGATCGGCTCGCAGCCCGAGTTCGCCAGCGCCCTCGACAACGGCTTGAAGATGGCGACCTCGGACATGGTCCGCTGGCTCACGAGGGACTACGGGCTCGAACCGTGGGCCGCCCACCTGGTGATCGGCTATCAGGGGAAGTACGACGTCGTCACCGTGGCCGGCTCGATGGCCCTCCGCCTCCCCAAGGCCCTCCTTGGCGAGCCCAGGCCGCCGGCCCAGGCCGAGGCGAAGCCGCCGGAGCCGAAGCCGCCGGCCGAGCGGGCGGTCGCCGACCGGGTGGCGAAGCTGGCCAAGGTCGATGGCTTCGTGCCGCTCTACTGGGACGAGGCGACCGGCAAGGTCTTGATGGAGGTCGCCCGGTTCGACCGCGAGTTCCTGTATCAGGTCGCGCTGACGACCGGCGTCGGCTCGAACCCGATCGGGCTCGACCGGGGGCAACTCGGCGGGACCCAGGTCGTGGCGTTCCGGCGGGTCGGCCCCAAGGTGTTGCTGGAGGAGCCGAACTATCGGTTCCGGGCCCTGAGCGACAACTCGGACGAGCGGAAGTCGGTGGCCGACTCGTTCGCCCGCTCGGTCGTCTGGGGGTTCAAGGTCGAGGCCGAGGAGCCCGGCCGCGTCCTGGTCGACGCCACCGCCTTCTTCGGCCGCGACGCCCACGGCGTGGCCGACGGCCTGGCCTCGGCCAAGCAGGGGAAATACAAGGTCGACGACTCGCGGAGCGGCCTGGCCCGCGACGGCCTCAGGGGGTTCCCCAAGAACACCGAGGTCGAGGCCACCCTGACCTTCGCCACCGACGACGTCCCCGGCCGGCTCGTGGCGCGGACCGCCCCGGCTCCGCGGTCGATCACCGTCCGCGAGCGGCATTCGCTGGTCGAACTCCCCGGGTTGAACTCCGGCTATGCCCCGCGCAAGCTCGACCCCCGCGTCGGCGTCTTCGGGATCGAGTTCGCCGACTTCGCCACGCCCACCGGCTCGCCGATCGAGACCCGCTGGATTTCCCGGCACCGGCTCCGCAAGCAGGACCCGAAGGCCGCCAAGTCCCCGCCCGTCGCGCCCCTGGTCTACTACGTCGATCGCGGGGCGCCGGAGCCGATCCGCTCGGCGCTGGTCGAGGGGGCGTCGTGGTGGTCCGAGGCGTTCGAGGCCGCCGGGTTCCCGGGGGCGTTCCGGGTCGAGGTGTTGCCCGAAGGGGCCGACCCGATGGACCTCCGGTACAACGTGATCCACTGGGTCCACCGATCGACCCGGGGCTGGTCCTACGGGACGACCGTGACCGACCCCCGGACCGGCGAGATCCTCAAAGGCTCCGTCGCCCTCGACTCGCAGAGGGCCCGGCAAGACGCCCTGATCGGCTCGGGGCTGGTCCCCGGCCCTGCCGGATGCGGGATGCTCGCCCCGCCCGCCCCCGAATACCTCGCCGCGGCCGACCCCGCGGCCGACCTCTCGGGGCTGGTCCTGGCCCGCATCCGCCAGCTTTCGGCCCACGAGGTCGGCCACACCCTGGGATTCGCCCACAACTTCGCCGCCAGCACCTATGGCGGCTCCGTCATGGACTACCCGGCCCCCTACGTCCGGATCAAGGACGACAAGCTCGACCTGTCCGAGGCTTATGCGAAGGGCATCGGCGCCTACGACAAGTTCGCCGCCCGGTTCGCCTACGCCCAGTTCCCCCCGGGGGCCGACGAGTCGAAGGAGCTGGGGGCGATCGTCGACGCCGGCCTCGCCGACGGCTTGCTGTTCCTGTCCGACGCCGACGCCCGGCCGCTCGGCGCCGCGCACCCCCTGGCCAACCTCTGGGACAACGGCGACGACCCCGTCGTCATGCTCGGCCACGAGATGAAGGTCCGCCGGATCGCCCTCGGGGCCTTCGGCCTGGGCAACCTCCCGGTCGGGGCCCCGCTGTCCGACCTCGAAGCCAAGCTGATGCCCCTCTACCTCCACCACCGCTACCAGCTCGCCGCCGCCGCCAAGAGCGTGGGCGGGGTCTATTACACCAACGCCGTCAAGGGGGCCGCCGGCCCGTCCCCGGCCCGGGTGGTCGAGGTCGTCCCCGGCCCTCGCCAGCGCGAGGCGTTGGGAGCGATCCTGGCGACCCTGGATGTTGACGAGTTGTTGATCCCGACCCGCATCCTCGACCTGATCCCCCCCACCGCCTTCGGCCACGAGGGCGGGACCGCCGAGCGGTTCACCGGGCGGACCGGCCCGACCTTCGACCCGATCGCCGCCGCCACCACCGCCGCCGACCTGGCGATTTCCGCCTTGTTGCAGCCGGAGCGGGCCGCGCGGCTGATCGAGTCCCACGCCCGGGACCAGTCGTGCCCCGACTTCGACGATGTGCTCTGGAATCTCTCCGTTCAGGTCTGGAAGTTGGATGACGGCCCCAAGGATAGCCCCCGAGCCGCCACCGTCCGGGCCGCGATCAAGCACCTGCACGCCACCCGCGTGAGGGAACTCGCCGCCAACGAGGACGCCTCGCCCCAGGTCCGGGACGCCGCCGTCCGATCCCTCCGCGCCATTTTGAAGTCGCTGCCGGCCTGGGAACACGGCGTGTCGAACGGCTATTCCTCGCTCCGCGACGAGATCGAACACTTCCTCGATCGCCCCGCGCCGACCCATCGACCAACCCCTCCCCTGCCCTCGCCCCCCGGCGACCCGATCGGCTCGCCGGGCCGATGAGGCCGAGGACCGCCCGGCGATCGGCGGATCGCTCAGGCCGGGGCCGAGGGCTGGGGGCGAATCCCGGCTCGCTTGGGGAGGGTGAAGGCGTGGGGGAAGCCGACTCGCCGGCAGGCGACCGCCAGGGCGAGGGGCCCGAGCAGGCCGGCGATGGTCCCGAGCGTCAGGTGGGTCGCGGGGTCGTGGATCTTGAGGAACTTCTGGAGGACGATCCTCAAGGCGGCCGAGGCGATCGTGTGCGCCACGAAGATTTCCAGCGAGTACCGGCCCAGGACCGCGATGGCCCCGGCGAACCTCCCCCGATCGGCCAGGACCGAGGCCGCCACGACGCCCGCGATCCCGCCGCTGGCGAGGAACGGCCGGAGCCATTCCCGGCCCGTCACCCCCCAAGCCACGGCGAGCGTCGGGGCGAGCAGCCCGGCCACGGCCAGCGCGATCAACCACGGCCCGCGAGCTTTCGCCGCCGCGGTCGCCCCGCGGCCGGCCCCGAACACGATCCCGGCGGCGAGGTAGATCGCGAAAAACCTGGCCTCGATCAGGGGGGCCCACCCGCCCGTGGACACCGGCACGACCCCGGGATAGGCCACCATCGCCAGCGCGACCAACCCGAGCGGTCCCGCCCCCGCCTTGAGCAGGACGCCCGCCGCCATCACCAGGAAGAACAGGACATAAAGGAACCAGAACTGCTCGATCGGATCGCGGGCGATCCGGGCCAGGTCCGAGAAGCCTCGCGGGTTGTTCGCGAGCCGCCCGAGCCCGACCTTGATGATCACGGTCAAGGTCGACCAGACGAGATAGGGGTAGGCGATGGTCCGGAGCTTGTCCCCGGCGAACACCCCGAACGGCTTGGCGGCCGACCGGGCCAGGAACAGGCCCGACAGGAAGAAGAACAGCGGCATGTGGAACGAATAGATCCAGTCGTCGACGGCCCGGGCCGGCGGCGTCCACGTCGTCAAGCCGCCGCCGACCACCCCCCGGAGCGTGTGGCCGACGACGACGAGGAAGATCCCGACCCCCTTGGCCGCGTCGACCCACGAGACCCGCCCGCCGACCCGGGCGGCCTCCTGCTCGGGTCCCCCGCCGGCGAGGCGGGACGACGGGGCGGGCGAATCGATCCCTGCGTTCATGGAAGCGTCCACCGCTGGCGGTTGCCCGAGAGTTCCCGATCGAGAACCGCCACGATAACGCCCCGCGTGTCCCCCGACAACGACCCCGCCCGGGGACCGCCGGGTCGGATCGAAGGGCCGTCGCTCACCGGGTCCGGCCGAAGCAGACCAGGGCGATGTCGTCGGACTGGGGGCGGCCGAGGGCGTGGGCGCGGACGGCCTTGAGGATGGCCTGGCCGACCTCGGGGACGGTGGGGGGGGCCTGGGCGAGGGTCCGGCGGATGGCCTCGGTGCCGAACTGGCGGTTCTGGGCCCCGAAGGCCTCGCTGACCCCGTCGGTGAACAGGACCACGACGTCGCCGGGGCCGAGGTCGGTGGAGGCCGGTCGGTAGGCCTGGCCGGGGACGATCCCGAGGGGCGGGCCGGCCTCGTCCTCGCCGATCGCCTCGATCCGGCCCGAGGCCCGGCGGACGAACGGGGCGAGGTGGCCGGCGTTGACCACGGTCATCCGGTGGACGTCGGCGTCGACGACGATCAAGAGGAAGGTGATGAAGCGGTCGAGGATGTCGGTGTCGAAGAAGTGGCGGTTGAGCTGCTCGACGACCCGGGCCGGCTCGGGCTCGGACCGGACCCGGTGGCGGACCTCCGACGAGAGGCTCGACATCAACAGCGCCGCCGGCATCCCCTTGCCCACGACGTCGCCGGCGGCGACGGCCCAGCGCGACCAGGGGGCCTTGCCGGAGGGCTCGGGCGGGTGGATCGGCAGGTAATCGTAATAATCGCCGCCGACCTCCTGCGCCGGCTCGTAATGCTCCCAGAAGGCGTAGCCGGGGGCCCGGGGCTGGCGGCGCGGCAAGAGGGCGCGCTGGACCTCGCCGGCGGCGGCCCACTCGGCCTTGGACCGGAGCAGGCGGTTGTTCTCGACCGCCACGCCCAGCGGCACGGCCACGGCGGCCAGCAGGTCGAGGTCGTCGGCGCGGAACCCGCCGAGGCCGGGGCGGCTGACGAGCTGGATCAGGCCGATCGGCAGGCCCGAGCGGTCCAGGAGCGGGGCGCAGAGGATCGTCCGGGACGTCGACATGCCGGGGTCGCCGAACGACGATTCGGTGCTCAGGAGCCCCTGCCCCTTGTTCATGACGTGGTCCAGGGCCGTCCGGGCCAGGGTCAGGGGGTCGGACCCGCCGCCCCGCTGGCGGATGGCGCGGGGGCTGAGGTCGCCGTCGGCCTCGCGGGTCAGGATGAAGCCGTAGTCGGCCGTCGGGAAGATGGCGAAGAGGGTGTCGAGCGTCTTGCCCAGGGCCTCGTTGAGCTCGATGGTCCCGCCGAGGTTGCGGTTGATCTCCAGGACGGCGCGGAGGACGTCCTCGGGGCGGCCGACGCTGGACACGACGTCGAGCGACGTCAGGTTTTCCAAGGTCCCCAGGATCGTCGAGCCGCCGTCGCGGTCCTCGACCCGGACGGCCTGGAGGCGGAAGATCAGCGAGTTGTCGCAGATCTTGATCTTCTGGCCGTCTTCGAGCCGCGCCGGCGTCTTGGGCGCGAGCTTCGCCCCGTCGAGCTGGGTGCCGTTGCGGCTCTCGCGATCCTCGACGTGATAACCGTCGGGGCGGCGGAAGACCCAGGCGTGCGACCAGGACACGTCCTTGCGGTTGAGGTGGATGTCGGAGCCGGGGTCGCGGCCGATCCGGACCAGGTCCTTGTTCAGCTCGAAGAGCCGGCCGGGCAGCACGGGGCTGATCAGTTCGAGCGTCGGGGCGATCTGCCGCGAGTCGGGCATGGCTGGGCGTGTCCACTTCCCCCGGGGAGGACGCATGCTCCCATTATCGCCGAGGGCCGGCCGGCTGACCATACTCCGGCACTCGGCCCGGGCGATCGCCGGGGCCGGCCGCGGCGATCCTCGGCGATCCGGGCCGCAAGTCGCCGAGGTTGATTCGATGCGACGGACGATCGTGGCCGCCTTCTTGATGACCGCTTCGTTGAGCATGACGCGGCCCGCCTCGGCGGGTCAGATGACCTACCTGTCCCTCGGCGACTCCGTCGCCTTCGGCGAGACCGACTACTCGAAGGACCCGTCCAACGGCAATCGGGGCTACGTCAACCTTGATGACAAGTACCTTGGAGCCCAGAACGGCGGCGTCAACCCCAAGGTCATCAACCTGGCCGTCGACGGCGAGACCAGCACCAGCTTCATGACCGCGTCGGGCCGCGTCGCCCCCGGGCCGGGGATCACCGACGCGATGTTGGCCGCCAACAACCCGCGCTATCAAGCGAACACCGCGCTGTCGCGGAACACCAAGCTGATCCAGGCGATCGGCTCCGAGATGGCCAAGGAGAACACCATCGGCAACGTGACGGTGTCGCTGGGCGCCAACGACCTGTTCGCCCTGGCGATCTCGCCCGGCTTCCTCGCCGACGCTCCGGGCCCGCGCCCGCGAGCGGTCGGCCTGAATGGCGATCAGCCTTGCTCCCGGGCCTCGCCGGTCGTCCAGCTCGGGACGACCGGGGGGACGGGGATCTTGGTGAGGTGGCCTTCGATCTCCTCGGCCTTGAGGTAGAGCCGGTGCGTCGGGACCGACCCCCGGGCGATCCGCCGCCGCTCCTCCAGCCATCGGAGCAGCTCGGCGCCGGCCTCGGGCTCGACGGCGTTGATCGGGGCCTCGATCGCGGTCGAGTCCCGGAACGTCGCGTGAGGGACCGGGACGAGCTGGCCGAGGCTCTCCCCCCGGGCGAACCAGACCTCGCCGGGCTCCGTCAGCTTCCAGTTGAGCGTGAACGTATAGTTGAGCCACCACGTCTCGATCACGCCTTCCAGCGGGGCGCAGCGGGCCTTCCAGCGGTTGCTCGGCCCCTTGGCGTAGAGGTCCCACCCGGGCGGGGTCCGGAACACCCACGGGGGGGAGAACGTGACGATCCCCCGGCCGAACTGGCTCTTGATCGCCATGGCCCAGCGCGGGTCGATCGTCACCCGGAGCCCGCCCAGGGCCGGCGACCCGTCCCAGGTGACGCCGACATCGGTCGGGCACAGGACCTGCCAGCCCCACTGGTTGGCCGCGACCATCGGCAAGCACTGGTAGGCCCGGGGATACTCGTCCATCCAGGCCCGGCGGGTCGGCGAAGGGCGGAGCGCCCACCCCTCGCCCCAGCCGTCTTCGAGGATGCGCAGGGCCTTGAACGCGAACGGCGCGAAGGTCGGCTCCGCCCCCTGCCCCGCCAGCCGGCTCTCCAGCTCGGCGACCCGCGTTTCCAGGTCCCGGCATCGCGGGCAAGGCTCGCCCGGCTCGCTCATGGCCCCTCCTTCTGTAACCTGAAATCTCCGATCGTCGATTCCAGATTCCAAACGAGTCGGGAACGTCAATCGATCTCCAACCCCCGATCGGTCAATCGATACGGGCGGATCTCGTCGGACGCCGGGCTGCCCCGGTGCTTGGCGACGTGGAGGGAGCGGCCCATCCGGCCGGCTTCGCGGGTCCGGCCCATCAGGAGGACGGTGTTGGCGTTGGAGAAGATGTCCCCCTCGCCGATCGGCCGGGCCATCAGGTCGTCGAGCAGGACGTCGGGCGTGGTGTACAGGTAGAGGCAGCCGATGGACTTGTGGTCGTAGCGGTGGGCCATGACTCGATCGGCGTTGGCGCGGAAGTGCTCGCGGAAGACCTCGCGGGCGGCCCACTCGTCTTCCTTGCGGAGGACGTGCTGATACAGGTACTCGAAGAACTCGAACTGGATCGACTCGGCGAACCGCTCGGTCGGCTCGATCCCGTCGACGACGACCCGGCGGGCGCCCCGGACGAACTGGGCGTAGAAGTAGGCGGCCGACCCCCGGAGGACCCGCGCCAGGTCGGACTTCCAGGCGTGCCAGTCGTCGGGGTCGAGGTCGCGGCGGGTGACCCGGCGGCCCGAGCGGGCGAACGGGTGGAAGTAGTCGCCGAGGGGTCGGTCGAGGTCCCAGGTCGCCCCGAGGTCGACGGGCCCGTCGGCGGGGTGCTCGGCCAGGTCCCAGGCGAACTGGTCGCGGGCGTAGGCGTCGTGGTTCTGGGCGTCGCCCCGGCTGGACAGGTCGCAGATGACCCCGCGGCGCCCCTCGGCGGCCCGCCCGGCGTCGGCCCATCGGAGGCCGAGCTGGGTCTTGCCCGCGCCCGTCGCCCCGGCCAGGACCGTGAGGGTCCCGGGGATCAGGCCGCCGCCGAGCATCCCATCGAGTCCGCCGATCCCGAAGGATTGCCGAGCCGTCGCCGTCGCCATCGTCGCTTCGCCTCCCGTGTCGCGCCGGGGCGCCATCATAGACGCGGGCGGCGAGGGGCGGCAAGGCGGCCCGCGTCGCGGGGCCGTCGCCGGGGCCGGGTTCACCCTCGGGGCGGGGCGTCGGGCCGCCCCCGGTGCCCGGCCAGGGCGAAGGCGGCGTTGATGAGCGCGACGTGGGATAACGCCTGGGGGAAGTTGCCCGTCATCCGGCCGGCGTCGGGGTCGAACTCCTCGGCGAGCAGGCCGACGTCGTTGCACAGGCCGAGGAGGCGCTCGAACAGCCGGCGCGCCTCGTCGTCCCGCCCCAGGGCCTGGAGGTTCTCGACGAGCCAGAACGAGCAAGGGAGGAACCGCCCCTCGCCCGGCGGCAGGCCATCGACGTCTTCCTGGGTGGCGTAGCGGGCGACCAGGCCCCCGGCCATCAGCTCGCGCTCGATCGCCTCGACCGTCCCCTTGACCCGGGGGTCGGTCGCGGGCAGGAAGCCCATCATCGACATCATCAGCAGGCTCGAATCGAGGAGGTCCGAGCCGTAGAACTGGACGAACGCCCCGCGGCCGGCGTGGAACCCTTCCCGGCAGACCTCGGCGTGGATCTCGTCGCGGATCGCCCGCCAGCGGTCGACCGGCCCCGGGAGTTGGTACTCCTCGGCCGATCGGACCGCGCGATCGAAGGCGACCCAGGCCATCATCTTCGAGTGGGTGAAGTGGCGGCGGGGGCCGCGGACCTCCCAGATCCCGTCGTCGGGCTCGCGCCACGAGGTTTCCAGGGCCTGGTATAGCCCCAGGCCCATCCCCCAGGCGTCGTCGGCCGTTTCCAGGCCGGCGCGGCGGCACTCGTACATGGTGGCGCCCAGCTCGCCGAAGACGTCGAGCTGGAACTGATCGGCCGCCGCGTTGCCGATCCGGACCGGCCCCGCCCCCTCGTATCCGGCCAGCCAGGGCAGCTCGATCTCGGGGAGCCGGCGCCTCCCGTCGAGTCCATACATGATCTGGAGGGTGCCGGTCGTGCCGGCCACGGCCCGCTGGAGCCAGGCTCGCCAGGCGGCGGCCTCGTCCAGATAGCCGGCGTTGGCCAGGGCGTAAAGGGTGAACGTGGCGTCGCGGACCCAGCAAAAGCGGTAATCCCAGTTGCGAACCCCACCCAGTTGCTCGGGCAACGAGGTCGTCGGGGCGGCGACGATTCCGCCCGTCGGCTTGTAGATCAGCCCCTTCAAGGTGATGAGGGACCGCAAGACCGAGTCGCGCCAGGGGCCTTGATAGACGCACTTCGATGACCAATCGGACCAGAAGCCGACGGTCTCGCGCAAGGCCACTTCGGCGTCGACCGAGTCGGGTTCGGGGTCATAGGAGCGATACCAGGTCATGACGAACGGAACTCGGTCCCCCTCGCCGACGGTGAATTCAGCGACCGTGGTGAAGTCTTCGCCCCGGACCTCGGTCCCGGTCAGGAGTCGGACCATGTCCGGGCCAGCGACCGCCGACAGGCCCCCTTCCCGGCGACGGACCCAGGGGATGATCGAGCCGTAATCGAATCGGAGGGCCAGTTCCAGCCGGATGGGGACTTGTCCCCGGACTCCTTCAACGATCCGAACCAGGTCGGGCGCGGTACCCCGAGGGGGCATGAAGTCGATCAGGCGGACGACGCCCTCGGCGGTCTCGAACTCGGTTTCCAGGATCAAGCTATCGCCCTGGTACTTCCGCCGGGTCGCCAGGATCTCACCGACTGGGGTGATCCGCCAGCGGCCGTTGCTCGGGTCGCCCAGGAGCGCCGCGAAGCAGGCCGGCGAGTCGAACCGGGGCAGGCAAAGCCAGTCGATCGAGCCATCCTTGCCCACCAGGGCGGAGGTCAGGCAATCGCCGATCAGGGCATAATCCTCGATCCGGGACGACATGGCGCGTGTTCTCGCGAAGGGGAAAACGAGGTGGGTCAGCCGCCGATCGTGATGATCGGCTTGACGTCGGTCGGCTCGCGGTGCAGGGCGTCACGCCAGCGGTCGAGCGGAACCCGGCGGGTAATCAGTCGCCCGAGCCAGCCCGCGTCGGCCTTCGCCAGCGCTTCGGCGGCGGTCTCGTAATGGCGGCGGTTAGCGTTCACCGAGCCGAAGACCACGCCGTTGCTCAACACCATCGCGCGGTTGATCGAGCCGGCGTCGACTTCGAGCGTCCGCCCGCCCGAGGAAACCCCAGTCAGGCAAACGATCCGATCGGGCGACGAGTGGGCCATCACCTCGAAGATCAACGAGCCAACCCCCGTGCATTCCAGGACCACGTCGGCGAGTCCGCCCAGCCGGGAAAGCTCGCCCGTGTGGTAGGTCGCGCCCAGGTCGCCGACCAGGTTCGGCTTGGGGCCGTCGGTCGCCCTGTCGAGGACATGGACTTCCAGGCCCCGCTGGACACCGAGCAAGGCCGCCAGGAGCCCGATCGGCCCGGCCCCGGTGACGAGCACTTTTTTTGGGGCCCAATCGGCTCGCCGGCCAATCCGCTCGATGTGCTCCTAGGCTTTGGCCACGACGCTGGCTGGCTCCAGGAGCACGCCGAGGGTTCCCAGCGCCGGGTCAACCTTCACCGCGTATTTCGGCTCGATCCGATACCGCTCCGAGCAATATCCGTCGAGTTCCTTGATCCCTCGTTCGGTATATTGACCATTCTTGCACATGTCCCACTCATCGACCGCGCAGTTCGAGCAGGGGACCGGGTCGGGGCGACGGACGATCCCGACGAGATGATCCCCGGCGGCGAATCCGGAACCGGCCGGGGCTTCCAAGACCTTGCCGAGCGACTCATGCCCCAGGATCAGCCGCTCGCGTCCCGGGGGGGGCCAGCCGTAATGGCCGGCGACGATCTCCTGATCGGTCCCGCAGATCCCGATGGCCAGAACCTCGACAAGGATCGGCCCTTGGTCATCCGGCGGTTCGGGGACATCCGATAACTCGGCCGAGTTGGCTTGTTTTGGGATCACTGTCAATGCGCGCATCGGAACCTCTCGCCCGGTCGTTGCCCCGAGGCGATTCGCTTGCTAATCTTGCGCCGGGCACACTTCAACGCCCAAGCCCTCGCGACCCTCCGACCGGGGCCCCGCGCCATGCACCTGTCGCCGCCGTTCGCCGACCGCCCGAGCCGCTGCGGCTACCTGCCCGACCGCGACTGGCGGCTCATATATCAGGTCGCGATCGACCTGACGGCCGCCGAGTACGCCGACCGGATGCTCCAAGGCTGGCGCCACTTCGGCCGGACCCTGTTCCGCCCCCGCTGCGTCGGCTGCGAGGCCTGCCGGCCGATCCGCGTCGACGTCGCCCGCTTCCGCCCCGACCGGAGCCAGCGCCGCGCCCGCAAGGCCAACGAGCCCGACCTCCGCCTCGAGATCGCCCGCCCCGCCGCCGGACCCGCCCAGCTCGACCTGTACCGCCGCTACCACGCCCATCAGGCCGTCGCCAAGCATTGGCCCGACCGCGGCGACGAGACCCCCGACGAATACCACGCCACCTTCGTCGATAACCCCTTTCCCGTCCAGGAGTGGCGTTACCTCCTGGGCGAAACCCTCGTCGGGGTCGGCTACGTCGACCCCCTCCCCGTCGGCCCCTCCGCGATCACCTTCATCCACGACCCCGCCCATCGCGACCGCTCGCTGGGGACCTGGAACGTCCTGGCCCTGATCGACCAGGCCCGGGCCCAGGGCCTGCCCCACGTCTACCTCGGCTACTACGTCGCCGACTGCCCCTCGATGGCCTACAAGGCCCGGTTCACGCCCAACCAGGTCTTGGGCGTCGATGGCCAGTGGAGAGACTTCCGGGAATGAAGGCTGGTGAAAACAGCTTGGCCCTTGAGCAGCCGTTGTCATTGTCCACCGGGTAGATCACGCCATTCGAGATAGGCCGTCGGTTGGGAGGGCAATAATGACCACTATTGAATCTTCACTGCTTGATGAAATGCAAGCTTTCGTCGAGGCCCAAGAGGTCCAGGACGGCTATGCGTCCGCCCAGGATGAGCCGGAGAGATTCGGGCCGGTTGATGGAGACAAGACCACCGGATTGGATTAGACTGCCGTGACCTGGTGGAAATGGTTACGTTGGAGGTCATATGGAAACCGTGGGTTCTCTCGAAGCCAAGTCCCACTTGATTCAACTCCTCGAACGGGTTTCCCGGGGCGAGGAGTTCACCATCACCGAGCATGGCGAGCCCGTCGCGAGGTTGGTGCCCGCCGTCGCCGCCAGGCCTCGGCCCGACGTCCGGAAAGTGATCGAGGAGTTCGAGGCATTTCAAAAAGGCAATACCCTGGGTGAAGGGCTGACGATTCGCGACCTGATCGAAGAAGGGCGCCGTCATTGACCCACCCCCGGAGGGTTCATCATGGAAGAAACCAAGGATGGTTTCGTGCTCGATTGTTCGGTGACGATGGCCTGGTGCTTCGATGACGAGGCCACACCTGACACGAACGCCATTCGCGCCCGACTTGCGGATGTCCGGGCGGTCGTCCCTTCGCTTTGGCCGCTCGAAGTGGCCAACGTCGCGGTCGTGGGCGAACGTCGCAAGCGGCTCGACGAAGCCCGTGTCCTCCGCTTCTTCGCGCTCCTGGGCGGCCTACCCATCGTGATCGACGAGGAAACGGCCGCACGCGCCTTCGGCGAGACGACCACCCTGGCGCGTGCCCACGACCTTTCCGTTTATGATGCCGCTTATCTGGAATTGGCGATCCGTCGGGGCTTGCCGCTGGCCACCCTCGATGCCAGGCTCAAGGCGGCGGCGCTCGCCGTCGGCATCCCGATGTTCGAGGTCGCCTGACCTTCGCCGCCGCTCCGTGAGAGGGGTCCGCGATGGGGGGATTGGCGAATTCTCCGCCGGGGGTGCCCTTGCGGTCGCGGGTGGTCCGGCCTAGAATGGTATGCCCCGACGCCTGATCCTCCGAGGCGATCCGGGCCCGTCGACACGGACGATGGGTCCATCCCGCCGCCTCAGCTCGCCTCCCCCTCGAAGTCGAGACACCCGACCGCCATGATCCGCCTCCTCAACGCGCGCAAGAATTTCGGTCGCCAGACGCTGTATGACGGCGTCGACGCCTCGATCGTCCGCGGCGAGCGGATTGGGCTGCTCGGCAAGAATGGCGCCGGGAAGTCGACGTTGTTCAAGGTCTTGATGGGCGTCGACCACCTCGACGGCGGGGAATTGCTCCGCGACCGCAAGGTTTCGGTGGGGTACCTGCCCCAGGAAATCCACCCGCTCAAGACCGGCACGGTGTTCGAGAACATGCTCCAACACCTCGGCCCCTGGACCGAGGCCGACGTCAAGCTCAAGGCCGTGATGGCGGGCCTGGAGGTCGGCGACCCCAAGGCCCTGGAGCAGTTCGACGACGCGATGGAAGCGTTCAACGTCGCCGGCGGCTACGAGATGGAGGCCCGCGCCAAGGGCATCCTCCTGGGCCTGGGCTTCTCGCTGGCGCAGCTCGACGCCCCGGTGGCCACGCTTTCCGGCGGCTGGGCCATGCGGCTGGCCCTGGGCGGGCTGCTCGCCTTCGAGCATGACCTGCTCCTGCTCGACGAGCCCACGAACCACCTCGACCTGCTCAGCGTCAAGTGGTTCGAGGACTTCCTCCGCTCCTACGCCGGCGCCATCCTGATCACCTGCCACGACCGCGACTTCCTCGACCGGGTCATCAACAAGACCTTCGAGCTGGAGATGGGCAAGCTCCACGCCTATTCGGGCAACTACTCGGCGTATCTCCCCCAGAAGGAGCACCGCCTGGTCATCCAGCAGTCGGCCTTCGACGGCCAGCAGAAGAAGCTCAAGGAGATGCAGGACTTCGTCGACCGCAACAAGGCGCGGGCGTCGACCGCCTCGCGGGCCCAGAGCCGCGCCAAGGCGATCGACAAGATGGAGCGCGTCGAGGCCCCCCAGACCGATGCCTCGTCGATGCGCATCCGCCTACCCGAGCCCCCCCGGAGCGGCCAGCTCGTCGCCAAGCTCGACGACATCGGCTTCGCCTACGGCCCCAAGGTCGTCTATGCCCGGCTCGACCTGGAAATCCAGCGCGGCGACCGCGTCGTCCTCGTTGGGCCCAACGGCGCGGGCAAGACGACCCTGATGAAGCTGTTGGCCGGCGTCCTGAAGCCGACGAGGGGCGAGGTCGCGCTGGGCTCCAACGTCTTCGCCACCTATTTCGCCCAGCACCGGGTCGAGGCGCTGAACCTCAAGTCGACCGTGCTGGCCAGCCTCCGCGAGGTCCACCCCAGCCTGCCCGACGGCAACCTCCGGGGGATGCTCGGCGCCTTCCTGTTCTCCGGCGACGCCGCCGACAAGCCGGTGTCCGCCCTTTCCGGCGGCGAGAAGACCCGGCTCTGCCTGGCGAAAATCCTCACCGTCGCCCACAACTTCATCATGATGGACGAGCCGACGAACCACCTCGACATCGCCAGCCGCGACGTCCTCGAAGAAGCCCTGCTCACCTATCAAGGGACCCTCTGCTTCATCTCCCACGACGAGCACTTCATCCGCGCCGTCGCCACCAAGGTCATCGAGGTCGACTCCGGCAAGCTCACCGTCTACCCCTGCGACTACGAGAGCTACCTGTACGCCAAGTCCAAGGCCCCCGTCGAGCAGGGCGACTGGCGCTCCGTCCTCGCCAAGGGGGCCAAGAAGCCCGGGACCGTCCCCATGACCACCCCCGAGAAGGCCCCGGCCCCGGTCCCCAAGAAGGCGGGCAAGGCGTCGGCCTGAGCCGCGATTGGAACTCGGGGGTCGGTCGGCGTAGGATGGATCGTGGCTCCGGTCGTCTCCGCCGTTGGTTTCGGATCGTGGGAGGATCGCGATGGCGCAGGAACAAACCGCATCGACCGGGGGAGTCCCCGCCAACGGCCCGGCGGCGGCCGACCTGGAGGCGTCCATTCGGCGGATGGTCAAGTCGGCGGTCCGTAAGGCGCTGCCCGCCGCCATCAAGTCGGCGACCGAGCGGTTGGGCCATGACGCCGAGGTCGCCGGCCTTGTCCGACTCCTCGCCTCCAGGTCGAACGACGCCCGGGAGGAAGTGATCCGCAAAGCCTTGACTTTCTATGGTCTTGCGCTGGATGCGAGGGAGAAAGGCAACAAGGTGGTCATCGTCGGACCCGATGATGAGATCATTCACGATGTCGTCGGCTTCGAGGCGATCACGGGCTGAGGGGGCCTGGCAAAGCGTCATCCTTCGGAGGACATGTGCCAGGCCGATCAGAACTGGAGAAGAGACGCAGGAAACCGTCCGCCACGCCGGTCTCTCTCACGCCAGTGGGACGCCTCGAAGCGATGACCAGGGAGCGAATCGACGCCCTCGAGGCCGACAAGCGGGAGTTGAAGGCCGAAGTGGGGCGACTGATCCGCTTGGCCCCGGAGAACGCCCGGCTCGAGGAAGCCCTCGACAACGCGGGGGCGAACAACCTCGTCGCGACCATCTTGATCAGTGTCGGCGGCTTCCTCGTCAGTTACGCCACATTCACCGACAAGATGGCCCCGAAACTGGCCGCCGCGGCGGCTGGATGCCTGCTCGCGGGGATCGGGTTGATGGCCTGGCAATCCCTCCGACGCTGGCGGAAACGCCAGGACCGGGACAGCCGAGGTTGATCCAACTTTCAATTTCGCCTAAAATCTCCGTAAGAAACAGGCGGAGCGTTCCGGGCAGGCACGCCGCCCTTTCGCGGCGAGGAAGGTTGGGTCCGACGATGGCGACCGAGGCGAGTCGGTTGGGGGTGATCCGCGAGAAGGTCGAGGCGGGCGTTCGGCTCAGCTTCGACGATGGGCTGGCCTTGGAGGCGTCGAACGACCTGTTCGCGATCGGGTCGATGGCCAACCTGGTCCGCGAGCGGTACAACGGCAATTTCGGCTATTACAATGTCAACACGCACATCAACCCGACCAACGTTTGCGTCTACAAGTGCGACTTCTGCGCCTTCCGCGCCGACCTGAACGACGAGCGGGCCTACGTCATGGACCGGGGCCAGATCCTCGGCCGGGCCAAGGCCGCGCATGAGCGCGGGGCGACCGAATTGCACATCGTCGGCGGGCTCCACCACAAGTTGCCGTTCGATTATTACGTCGACCTCATCCGGTGGATCAAGGGAGATTACCCCGAGATCCACATCAAGGCGTACACCGGCGTCGAGGTCGAGTTCTTCGCCAAGATCGCCCGCCTGTCGATCCGCGAGGTCTTGCAACGGCTGGTCGACGCCGGCCTGGGCAGCCTGCCCGGCGGCGGGGCCGAGATCTTCCACCCCGAGGTCCGCGAGCAGGTTTGCGGGGCCAAGGCGTCGACCGAAACCTGGCTCGAAGTCCACCGGACGGCGCACCAGCTCGGCCTGCACTCGAACGCGACCATGCTCTACGGCCACATCGAGAAGGCCAAGCACCGGATCGACCACATGGTCCGGCTCCGCGAGCTTCAGGACGAGACCGGCGGGTTCCAGACCTTCATCCCGCTGGCATTCCACCCCGATAACTCGCGGATGGACGAGATCCCCAAGCCGTCGGGCGTGATGGACCTCAAAACGATGGCCATCAGCCGCCTGATGCTCGACAACTTCCCGCACATCAAGGCCTACTGGGTGATGCTCGGGATCAAGACGGCGCAGGTCGCCCTCGCCTTCGGCGCCGACGACATCGACGGGACCGTGGTCCACGAGACCATCTACCACGAGGCCGGCGCCGAGACCCCTCAAGAGATCACCGTCAACGAGATCCGCCGCCTCATCGCCGAGGCCGGCCGAATCCCCGTCGAGCGCGACACCCTCTACCACCGGGTCGACCGCGACGGGTCGAGCTGGACCAGCGGCGAGGCCATCAAGGTGGCGGCGCTGGCGGTCTGAACGGGTCCAGGCCGTGATCCCGGGAGGCGAGGAATTTCGATGGCCATCAAGACGATCCCCCTCAGAGGGGATCTGGAAATCTGAACAATCTGGCTAAAATCTTCGCCAGCCGGTCTCATGAAGGCTGGCGTTGATGAATCTGCCCTTCTCACCCCTGGAGATTCACCCCGACGATGCCACGCAGCG
>JAABUQ010005965.1_pt1 | contig 18888 bp, 23 predicted proteins | sample 5560001 | NCBI WGS metagenome assembly JAABUQ01 (sample SAMN10711888, study PRJNA513371) | rock metagenome | isolation source: Antarctica rocks | place: Antarctica: Victoria Land, Finger Mt nord | collected 2015-12-18
CCGTGGTGCTCAAGCCCAGCTCGGTCACCCCGCTGACCTCGCTGCTGATGGCCGAGTGCCTGCGCGAGTGCGGCCTGCCCGACGACGTCTTCCTCGTCGCCACCTGTGGCGGGTCAGCCGGCCAGGCGCTGATCGACGAGGCGGACATGATCATGTTCACCGGCTCCACCGCCACGGGCAAGAAGGTCATGGCCCGGGCCGCCGAGACCCTCACCCCGGTGTCGCTGGAGCTCGGGGGCAAGGACCCGATGGTCGTGCTCTCCGACGCCGACGTCGAGCGCGCCGCCAACGCCGCCGTGTACTACTCAATGGCGAACGCCGGGCAGACCTGCATCTCGGTCGAGCGGGTCTACGTCGAGGCGCCGATCTACGACGAGTTCATCGGCAAGGTGGTCGAGAAGACGCGTGCCCTGCGTCAGGGCGACCCCGGGCCCGGTGCCGGCGAGGTGGAGGTCGGGGCCATCACCACGTCGCCCCAGCTCGACATCATCTCCAACCACGTCTCCGACGCGGTGGCCAAGGGGGCCACGGTGCTGGTCGGCGGCCACGCCAGCACCGAGCACGGCCGCTACTACGAGCCGACCGTCCTCGCCGACGTCGACCACACGATGAAGTGCATGACCGAGGAGACCTTCGGCCCGACGCTGCCGGTCATGAAGGTGGCCGACACCGAGGAGGCCATCCGCCTGGCCAACGACTCGCCCTACGGGCTGGGTGCATCGGTGTTCTCCAAGGACACCGCCCGCGCCGAGGCGGTGGCCCGGCGCATCGACGCCGGCGCCGTGGGCGTCAACGACGCCCAGCTCTACTACGTCGCCCTGGAGCTGCCCTTCGGCGGGGTCAAGGCGTCGGGGCTCGGCTCGCGCCACGGCGCCGGAGGCATCCGCAAGTACACCCAGACCCAGGCGCTGATGATCACCCGCCTGGCGCCCAAGCGCGACGTGCACATGTTCCCGTACAAGGCGCGCACCACCAAGCTGCTCGGCCGCCTGCTGCGCCTGCTCTACGGGCGCGGCAAGCGCGACTAGTCCGGGGGGCTCCTAGCTGGCCGCCGTACTGCTCGGCCTGGCCTCCAGCATCTGCTGGGGCCTGGCCGACTTTCTGGGCGGGTGGCAAAGCCGACGACTGCCGGTGGTCACCGTCGTCGCGGTCTCCCAGACCGCGGGGTGGGTGCCGCTTCTCGCCCTGATCGCCCTGACCGATGCGCCGGTGCCGCCGCTGACGGCGGTGCTCGAGGCGGCCGCCGGAGGCCTGGCCGGGCTGATCGCCCTCGGCGCCTTCTATCGGGGGCTGTCGGTCGGGACGATGAGCATCGTGGCGCCGATCTCGGCCACCGGGGCGGCGCTGCCGGTGGTCGTCGGGCTGGTGGGCGGCGACCGGCCTGGGGGGCTGCGCCTGCTCGGGGTGGCGGCGGCGATCGTCGGGGTGGTGCTCGCGTCGCGGGAGTCGGGCTCGGGCGCGCCGGGCCGGGCTCCAGCTCGCCAGCAGGTGGCGCTCGCCCTGGCTGCGGCGCTGGGCTTCGGAATGTTCTTCGTCGGCGTCGGGCGCGCGGCTCCCCACGGCGTGCTCTGGTCGCTGGTCTGCGCCCGGACGCCGGGCGTGCTGCTCCTCTCTGTCCTGCTGCTGGCGCGGAGCGTCTCGCCGGCCGGCCTCAGCCGTCGCAGGTTGGGCCTCGTGGTGCTCGCCGGGCTGCTCGACGTCTCGGCCAACGGCCTCTACGCGGCGGCGGCCACCGTCGGCCTGCTCAGCGTGGTCGCCGTGCTCGGGTCGCTCTATCCAGTGGTCACCGTGCTGCTGGCCCGGACCCTGCTCGCCGAGCGGGTGCGACAGGCTCAGGAGGCGGGCGTGGTGCTCGTGCTCGCCGGCGTGGGCCTGATCGCGACGGGGTGAGGGCGGATCGGGCTGGGGCGAGGTTCCCGTGGGCACGGTGCCGTCGCCCGGGGCGACCGCGCGCGGTGCGGGGTCGTCGCCCGGGGCGACCGCGCGCCGTAGTGTCAGCTGGCGGGCGATCGGGGGACGCCTGGTCAGGTTCGGGCGAAGCGTACGGGTGATGAACGTGAGGTGAGGTCATGAACGTGAGGTGAGGTCATGATCACCGGAGTCCACGCAGTGATCTTCACACGGGACGCCGAGGGGCTCGCGCGTTCTTCCGGGACGTCCTCGGGTCCTGCGCTGTTGATGCCGGGGCGGGTGGCTGATCTTTGCCCTACCGCCCGCCGAGCTCGCCGCCCACCCCACCGACCGCGCCTTGCGAGCGAGACCACCAAGGGCAACCGGATTTCCGGCCGGGACCGCTCAGCGCGCGCGCAGCTCGACACCCAGCAGCGCTTCCAGCGCGGCGACCGTGCAAGCAGCATCCCGATGATGCACGGTCCCCATCCCAAGGGCCCGAGCCGGCTTGAGGTTGCCCGGCAGGTCATCGACGAAGACGCAGTCTTCGGGCGCCAGCTCGATCGCCTCGGCGCCCAGGGCGTAGATGCGGGGGTCGGGCTTGCGCAGACCGACCTCGCCGGAGATGACGACGCCGTCGAAGAGGGTGGAGAACTGGCCGCGGTCGTAGCGGGCCTCACCCCAGGAGTTCGAGATCAGCCCGGTGCGCACGCCGGCGGCGCGCGCCGACTCCACGGCGGCGAGCATCGCCTCGTCGGGCTCCATGCCCCCGAAGAGCCGGCCGATCAGGCCGTCGGACTTGACGCCGAGCAGCTCCGCGAAGCGCGGCTGAAACTGCGCCTCGGTCAGCGCGCCCAGCTCGAGCCCCTCAAGCAGGCCCCGGGCGTCGGGGTCGCCGAGGAAGCGCTTGCGCACCGTCTCGGGCGCCAGGCCCTCGGCCCGGCAGAACGCGGTGAAGGAGGCGAACACGTCGCTGGTCAGCACCCCGCCAAAGTCGACGAGCAGGCCGCGGTAGACCCTCCCCGGATCGGCGCCGACGCCCGCGCGCTCGGCGGCGATCATCCGCTCACGCGGCCGGTGCGCCCCGCGCGAGATCCCAGGCGCGCTGGGCGATCTCGGGCACGCCCTGCTCGAGCATCTCGAAGAAGGGGTCGTCGGTGGTGCCGGCCAGCAGCCGCTGGTAGGAGCCCTCGAGGAAGATCGCCGACTTCCACAGGGCCAGCGTCCGGTACCAGGCCACGGCGGACATGGAGCGGCCCGAACGCTCCTCGTAGCGGTCGATGAGCAAGCTCGCGCGTCGGGAAGCCAGGACGCGTGGTGACGGCGCCCAGGGAGGCCAGGGTGCCCTCGTCGCCAGGCTCGACGTAGGTGGCCGTGAGGTAGCCCAGGTCGGCGAGCGGGTCGCCGATGGTGGCCAGCTCCCAGTCAAAGATGGCCACCAGCCGCGCCGGCGCCCCGGGCGCGTACATCGTGTTGACCAGCCGGTAGTCGCCGTGGACGATGGTGGCCGGCCCGGACTCGGGCAGGTGCTCGCCCAGCCAGGCGGTGACCCGGTCCAGGACAGCCAGCTCGCGGGTGCGGTTGTGCTCCCAGAGCCCGGAGAAGCGCCGAAGCTGGCGCTCGAGGTAGCCGGTGGGCTTGCCGTAGCCCTCCAGTCCCCGCTGCGCCCAGGGCACCGCGTGGACCTCGACCAGCGCGTCGACCAGCTCCTCGGCGATGCGGGCCCGCTGCGCCTCGGTGTCCAGCTCGGGCGCGACCTCGGTGGTCATCACCGTGCCCGCCACCTTGGCCATCACGTAGAACGTTGCCCCGATGACCGAGCCGTCGTCGCAGGCCAGTAGGACCGGCGGGGTGCGGACGTCGGCGCCGGCCACCGCGCTGAGCAGGCGCGCCTCGCGCAGCACGTCGTGGGCCGACGGCGGCAGCGGTCCCCGCGGCGGGCGGCGCAGGACCCATTCCTCCTTGCCCCGACGGATGAGATAGGTGACTGTTGGAGTGCCCCTCGCCGACCGTCTCCGCCTCGATCGGGCCCGACCCCAGCTCGTGCGCGTCGAGGTAGGCCTCGAGCGGCCGGCGGATCAGCAGCGGCTCGAGCTCGAGCCGGGCCGCCTGCTCCGGGGTGTCGACGATGGTGGTCACGCGGCTGGCCCGCGCGGCATCGTATCCGCCGGCGCGCGGCCCGCCGGCGCCTCGAGCAGCGCAGCGAGCAGGCGGACGATCCGCTCGGGGTCACTGATGATCTGGGACCAGGTGATCCGGATCACTCGCCAACGGGCGAGGGTCAGCTCCTGATCGCGCCGCCGGTCGCGCTCGAAGGCGGCCGCGGTGCGATGGACGGCGGCGCCGTCGGTCTCGACGATCAGCCGCGCATCGGTCCATGCGAAGTCAGGCCGGACGTGCCCGTCGCCGACGGCCAGCCACCGGTTGCGGTCCGGCTCGGGGACGCCGCATCTCGACACAGCGTCCGGAAGCGCTCCTCGAGCTCGCTCTCGGTCAGGCCCTGTGCGGGGTCGAGCTCGGCCAAGGCGGCACGCAGCCGGAGCGCTCCGCGGTGCCGCGGCGCGCGGGCCAGAGCATCCCGGATGGGGCCGAGGTCGAAGACACGCAGCCGCTCGGCCTGCCCGAGCGCACGTTCCAGGCGCTGGAGGGGAAGCACCGCGGCCAGATCGAGCAGGGTCCGCGACACGCTGCTGACCGGGATGCCGCTGACCACGGTCCGATCGGCGGCGGTCAGCCCTCCCGCGCGGTGGACGGTGAGCCCGTGGTGCGTCCGCCCCGCGCGCCCGGGCGCCGTGACGTCGATACGCGTGGCATCGGTTCGCGCGAGGTCGTGGAGCATGGCGGCTGAGCGGTGGGAGAGCAGCGCGTCGGGCCGCAGACCAGCACCGCCGCCATCCACCGGCCGTGGAGGCTGAGCCCCGGACGGCCCACGGCGTAGACGCCCCGGTACACGCGGTGCAGGCGCCGGTGGCCACGCGGCAATGGGCCGCCTTCGCGCTGAGCCCGACCGCGCCGAGCTGGCGGAGCGCGACGACGCCGTGCTGGCCGTCGGCCAGAGCCGCGAGGGCGTGATCGTCGGCCTTCCGGGCCCCTTCGGACTTCCGGGCGTGGTCGGCCTTCCGGGCGTGGTCGGCCTTCCGGGCCTGTTGTTTCCCTCCTGGGCGAATAACACGCCCGGAAGCTCCCATGGCTCGATGATGGCGCGCCCGGCGTTACGTGTCACCCCACGGATTGCGCCGAAACCGCCGCGCGCCCGCGCCAGAACCGCCGCGCGCCCGGCCGCCGTCCGCCCCCCCGGGTGAACATCCGCGAAACCCCACGCTCAGCGGGCGTCTCGCTGCGAGAATCAGCCCATGAAGACCAACGGTCGCTCGCGGGGCTCGATCCTCGTGGTCGACGACGAGCCGACCATCGGCGAGGTGGTCTCACGCTACCTCGACCGAGCCGGCTACGACACGCGGGTGGCGCGCGACGGTCAGCGGGCCATCGAGCTGGCCGGGATCCGGCGTCCCGACCTCGTCGTCCTCGATCTCATGCTCCCGGGCATCGACGGCCTGGAGGTCATGCGCCGGTTGCGGGAGGGCGACCGCGAGCGTGTAGCGGTGATCCTGCTCACCGCTCGGGGAGAGGAGTCCGATCGGGTGATCGGGCTGCGCCAGGGCGCCGACGACTACGTGGTCAAGCCGTTCTCGCCGGCCGAGCTGGTGGCCCGTGTCGATGCCGTGCTGCGACGGATCGAGGCCGTGCACGCGCCCGAGCGCGAGATCGAGTTCGGTCCGCTGCGCATCGAGCCGGCTGGTCGCCGCGTCTTCGTCGATGGCGCCGAGGCCGGCCTCACCCAGCGTGAGTTCGACCTGCTGCTCTTCCTCGCCCGCCATCCGGGACAGGTGTTCTCGCGCAATCAGCTCATGGACGCCGTGTGGCAGTACTCCTTCTACACCGACACCTCAACGGTGACCGTCCACGTTCGGCGCCTGCGGGCCAAGCTCGAGACCGACCCGGCCAACCCCCGCTTCCTGCAGACCGTCTGGGGCGTGGGCTATCGCTTCCAGCCGTGAGCCGTCCGAACCCTCCCACGCCACCGGCGCTCGGATGACGCGCTCGATCGCCCTCCTCGCCGCTGCGGCGATCGCCGTGTTCGGGGTCCTGCTGGTGGGGGACTCCATGCACGGCGCGCTCTTCGGGCTGGCGGTGCTCTCGCCCCTGGGCGCGGGGGCCCTGGCCCTGGCCCACGCCGGGGCGCGGGCCCGGCGGCGGCTGGGGCCGCTGCGCCGCCAGTTCGCCTTCGCCGTCGCCCTGGTCAGCGTCCAGGCGCTGGTGGCCGTGGCCGCCGCCGTCGCGCTGATGTTCGTCTCCCGCGCCGACGCCGTGCTCACCTGTGCCATGGTCGTCTTCGCCGGAGTGGTGGGCGTGCGGGTGGCTCAGGTGCTGGCCGCCGGGGCCCTGGACGACGTTCGCGTCATCCGCGACGGCTTGGCCGCCGTCCGCGGCGGCGAGCGGGAGGTCGCGCTCCAGGGCCACGCCGGCGGCGAGCTGCGCGAGCTGGCCACCGAGACCGAGCGCACCGTGGCCCGGCTGGCCGCCGAGGAGGCCGCCCGCGCCCACGCCGACCAGGCTCGCCGCCACCTCATCGCGGCCGTCTCCCACGACCTGCGCACGCCGCTGACCTCGCTGCGGCTGGTGGTCGAGGCGATCTCCGACGACGTCGTTGACGAGCCGACGCGGCGGCGCTACCTCGACCAGATGGGCACCCAGATCGCCACGCTGAGCGCGCTGATCGACGACCTGTTCGAGCTCACGCGGCTGGAGGCCGGCGACATCCGCTGGACGATGGAGCAGGTGCCCCTGGCCGAGCTGGTCGAGGAGACGGTGTCGGCGATGGCCGTCCAGGCCCGGGCCCGGCGTATCGAAGTTCGCGCCGAGGTCCCGGCCGAGCTCGCCCCGGCCCGGGCCAACCCCGAGCGCGTCCAGCGCGTGCTGTTCAACCTCATTCAGAACGCCATCCGCCACACCCCGCCCGACGGCTCGGTGGTCGTGCGCGCCGAGCCCGCGGGGGCCACGGTGGAGATCGAGGTGGCCGACACCGGCGAGGGCATCGCCGCGAGCGAGCGCGACCGCGTGTTCGAGGCCTTCTTCCGCGCGGGGGACAACGCGGCTCGCTCGGCCGATGGCGCCGGCCTGGGCCTGGCCATCTCCCGGGCCATCGTCGAGGCCCACGGGGGCCGTATCTGGTTGGTCGACAGCCCGAGCGGGACGCGGGTGCGCTTCAGTCTGCCCACCGCGGCGCAGACCGAGGGCATCGCCGTCGCCCATGCCGCCCAAGCGCGGCCGGCCGTCTTCTAGCCGGCTCCCGCCATCCTCTAGATTGCCCGCGTGCCCCGTCAGCTCTGGCTCCTGCGTCACGGCGAGGCCCAGCCCCATCATGCCGGCTCCGACGCCGATCGACGCCTGACGCCCGAGGGCGAGGGACAGTCGCGGAGCGCCGGCGCCGCGCTGGCCCGGCTGAATCTGGAGCTGGCCGCCTGCTACGCCTCGCCGCGGGTCAGGGCCCTGGAGACCGCGCGCCTGGCCTGCGCGTCACTGGGCGTGGATCCCGTGGTCCACGAACCGCTCTCGGGTGGCTTTGACTCGGGCGGCGCGCGGGAGCTGGTACTGGGTGAGGACGATGATGCGCGGGTGCTCATCGTGGGTCACGAGCCCGACCTGTCGGGGATCGTCGAGGCGCTGACCGGGGCGCGCATCGCGATGAAAAAGGGGGGCGTGGCCGCCGTGCGCCTCGACGGCTCTCGCGAGGAGCTCCTCGCCGTCCTGCGTCCGCGCGACCTTCGGGCCATCGAGGCCTAGGAGCTCCTGGGCTCGTGCCCGAGCTGCCCGAGGTCGAGATCACGGCCCGCCGCCTGGGCCAGGCGCTGCGCGGTCAGGCCGTGGAGTCCGCGCTCGCTCCCGGCATCAACGCGCTGAAGACCTTCGACCCGCCGCTGGACGCGGTGGTCGGACAGACGGTGGCCGACGTGCGGCGCATCGGCAAGCACGTCGTGGTGGAGATGGCCGGCGGGCACTCCCTGCTCATTCACCTCATGTCCGCCGGCCGCCTCCAGCTCTTTGACACCAGGGCCAGCCTGCGCGACCGGACGTCGCGGCTGCTCGTGCGCCTCGGGGACGGGCGCGAGCTGCGCTTCCGCGAGTTCGGCACCCGCCAGCGGGCTTGGGTGAAGCTGCTCTTTACCGACGCGCTGGCCGAGGATCCGGCGCTGGCCGAGCTGGGCCCCGAGGCATGGCCGGATCCGCCCGAGCTGGCGAGCCGCCTCGACGCCCCGCGCCCGCTCCACGGCCTGCTTCGCGATCAGCACGTCATCACCGGCATCGGGCGCTCATGGGTCGATGAGATCCTCTGGACCGCGCGCCTGTCGCCGTTCAAGCGCGGTGACGATCTCAGCGAGAAGGAGGCCGTGGCCCTGCGCAAAGCGACGATCGACCGGCTCGGGGGCGCCCTGGAGGGCTACGAGCGCGAGATCGCGTTGCCCATCCCTGACAAGGTGCCCATGCCCCTGCTCGTGCACCGCCGCCAGGGGGAACCGTGCCCCCGCTGCGCCACGACGATCGAGGCCGTCCACTACGAGGACTACGTCATGTGCTACTGCCCGGCCTGCCAGACCGAGGGCCGCGTCCTCAAGGACCGGCGCCTGTCGAGGCTTCTGAAGTGATCGACATCGGCCAGTCCGCCCCGGACTTCACCCTTCCCGACCAGCACGGCGATCCGGTCACCCTCTCGGAGCTGCCGGGCCAGCGGGTGGTCGAGCGCTACGGAGGATGGGGGGAGAAGTTGATGTATGGCCGCACCTATCTCGGAGCCCAGCGCGCGACCTTTTCGCCTCAGTCGCCGCCGGTAATGAGATCGCGGGCTTTGCCCAGTGGACCAGGCGCGTTGGGGTCGGGCAAGCGCTCGGTGACGCGCTGGACATCCTCCTGAAGCGCGCGGAGGGTTTCCTGCATGCCGGCTAGCTGCTTGCCCAGCGCTACGACGCTCTGGTTGAGATGGGAATCGTCTCCTTCCAGTCCCGCGATGACCACTTTGAGAGCATCGAGCCGGCTGACCAGCTCGTGCTTGAGGTCGTCCAGCGCGGGCAGCAGTTCCCCCAACGGCGCGCTCTGCAAGCGGATCCGGGTGATCTCTTTGCGAATCGCGCTCAGGTCCTCGAGCGCGGTCTTGGGCAGTCGGGCCAGGGCCGCGACGTCGCGCACGGGGTTGACCACGGCGCGGCCTCTAGGTCTCCAGCGACACGTCGCTCGTCGCCGGTATCGCTTCGGGATCGGTGATCCGCTCGATCATCGAAGAGTGGGTACCCCCGGTCACCGCTCGGGACTCTGATCAGGATCGCGGGCGCCGCACCGAGACGGCCAGGGTGATGACCAACCCGGCGGCGAGGACCAGGCCCCCGGCGTCGCGCCACCAGCCCCCGGCGCCCACGGCGACGCGCAGACCGGCGGCGATCAGCACGGTCACCGCGATCCCCAGCGGCAACGCCATCGTCTCGCCCAGCAGCAGCTTGCGCACGGCACGCAGGGCGCTCACGCCAGGGTCCCCTCCCGGTGGGAATCCGCCCGGCCCGCGTGCGCCAGGCTGCTGGCCAGCAGCCAGGAGACGGCCAGCCATCCGGCGGCGATGACGAGCAGGGCAGCGTCGCCCAGGGGCCAGCGCACGTCGAGACCCTCGGCGCAGAAGAAGGTCCCGAACGTGCTCAGCACGATCCCCACCAGGTACTTGAGCTCGGTCTCGGGCACCCGGCGCAGCGGCCGGTGCAGCACAGCGCCGAGCCCGACGGTGGCGATCGCCGCCAGTCCCGCTCCGAGCAGCGCTGGGGTCCGACCCCCGGGCCGGGCGGCGAGCGCGGTGACGATGAGGATGACCTCGACGCCTTCCAGGAAGACGCCCTTGAACGCGATGGTCCGCCCGGCCCAGTCGGGTCGGCCTGCCGCGGGGAGGTCCATGGCCTCGAGCGCCTCGCGCTCCTCCACGAACTCCTTGAAGGAGTCCGAGCGCGATCGGCGACCGGCCAGGCGCAGGATCCCCTTGCGCAACCACTCGAGGCCGAAGAGCAGCAGGGCGACCCCAACGACGAGACGCAGCGGGGCCAGCGCGATGCGATCTATCAAAGCCGGGCCGAGGATCAGGCCCAGGGCCAGGCAGGCCAGGACGGCGGCCCCGGCGCCGATGACGGCGTCGCGGGGACGGCGGGTGAGGGCGACGGCGAGCACGATGGCCAGCGCCTCGAAGAGCTCCAGCGCGCAGGCCAGCGCGGCCCCGAGCAGGGTGAGGGTGAAGGCCATCAGGGATGGAGACGGCGGCCGGCGGCCAGCAGCTCGACGAAGTCGGCAAGCCGTCGCGCCCGGGTCTCCGGGCGCCGCGCGTCGTGGAGCCGGTAGAGGATGGCGTAGCGGTTCTGACCATCGAGGCCGGCGAACGCCGCGGCCGCCACCGGATTGGCGTCGAGCGCGGCCCTGAGGTCGTCGGGGACGGTGGCGCGGCGCGCGCCCGGGTAGGCCGCCCCCCAGCGTCCGTCGGCCTTGGCGCGGTCGATCTCCGCCTGACCTGCCGGGCGCATGCGCCCGGCAGAGATGAGCGCCTCGACCTTCTCCCGGTTGATCTGCGACCAGCGGCTGCGGGCGCGCCGCGGCGTGAAGCGCTGGAGGAAGCCACGCTCGTCGCCGCCGGCCTTCTGCCCGTCGATCCAGCCGAAGCACAGGGCCACATCGAGGGCATCGGAGTAGGTGGGCGAGGGGATGCCCGAGCCCTTGCGGGCGATGCGCAGCCAGACCCCCGGCGCCGTCTCATCGCCGGCCCGGGCCTCGAGCCAGCGCTCCCAAGCGGCGGGAGAGGGCAAGGCGAGGATGGGCAGGCCGTCGGCCCCCGTCTCGCTGTCCGACGCGGCCATCGGCCGGTCTCGCTCGCGGGTCGCTACTGGAGCCCCTGCCGGGCCTCGCGGACCAGCGACACGGCGTCGGGGAAGACGATGGCCATCACCGAGCGGATCTGCTCGGCCTGGGCCTCGGCGTTGCCCTGGAGGTTGATCCGATTGATGGCGGCCATGGTCATGTCGACCGCTAGCTTGATGGCGTTGTCGGCCCACGCGAGCTTCTGGGCGCCCTGCATCTGCTCGGCGAACTCGGCCATGCGCCGCTGCAGCTCCTCGGGGTCGCCGAACAGGCCGCCAAAGCCGCTGTCTTCCATTCCCCGATCGTACCGAGCGGCCTGCCCCGGCGCCATTCCGACGCCTGGCCCGGGGCCGGCCAGCCGTAGACTCCGGCCGGATGGCCCCGCTCACCCCTGACCAGCAGCGCATCCGGGATCGCGTCGAGCTCGGCATCCGGCTTGCCTCGCCGGCCCTGGACCTCGTGCTCGCGGTGGGCGATCGCGTCTCGCGCCTCGTCGAGCGCAACCGGCTGGGTGACGGCGATCTGCGGGCTCCGACCACCGTCGGCGCCGGCGGCCGCCGGCCGGCGCGCCGTGCGCTTCCACCCGGCTTCGAGCGCGCCGGCCGCGAGCGCGACCCCGCCGCCCGCCGCTAGCATCGGCGATCCATGGACGCCCGATTCACGCTCGCCTGGGAGAGCGAGCGCCGCACTCGCGCGGTGATCGCGGCGGTCCTGGCCGGTGTCCTGCAGGCCATCGCCATCCCGATCCAGGCGGCGGGTCTGGCCACACCCGCCCACGACGACGACCTTCGGCTGCTGCACCGGCTCCACGGGCACGGCACGACCATCCTGGTGGGCACCGGGATGCAGATCCTGGGCCTGATCGCGGCCGCCTACGCGCTCTGGTACCTCTACAAGGCGATCCAGGCGCGGCGCAGCGAGCCGGTGGGACCCGTCGGTATGGAGGCGCTGGTCATCGCCGGTCCCGTCGTGGCCTCGGTGACCGTCGGCGCCGCCGAGGTGCTGCAGACCATTGGGGTGGGCAACTTCTTCTCCGGGTCGGGACCGCAGACCGTCGCCACCGCCACCGCCACCCTCAAGCACGGCAGCGAGTTCGTCTTCGGAGCCTACGTCGCTCCGGTCGGGGCCCTGCTGTTCGCCGTGGCGCTCGTGCTGGTGTCGCTCAATGCGATGCGCGTCGGGCTGCTCACGCGGTTCATCGGCGTCCTGGGCTGCCTGCTGGGGGCCTTTCAGGTTCTTCCGCTCCTGCCCCCGATCGTCGTGAGCTTCTTCTGGTTCGGCGCGCTGGCCGCGCTGTTCGCCGGCCGCTGGCCGCAGGGGCTGCCGCCGGCCTGGGCCAGTGGGAGGGCCGAGCCGTGGCCCTCGCGCCAGCAGCTCGTCGAGCAACGCGACAAGGGCCGGCCACCGGCCGGCCGGCCGGCCGGTGGCCGCGCCGGGGGCCTCTTCGGCGCCTGGGGAGCGAGTCGCCAGGCGCCCGAGCCCGCCGAGCCCGAGCCCGAGCCGGTGCGCGAGGCGGCGACCGCCGGGGCCCGCGTCCGCGGTGCCGGCAATGGCTCGCGTCCGAGCGGATCGGCGTCGAAGAAGCGCAAGCGCAAGCGCCGGCGCTGAACAGTCTGCGGGCACGCCTTCGCCCCTCGTGCCCCCGCTCCAGCGCTGCCGCTGCCCGTCGCCGCGCCAGCACCGCCAGCACTGGCGGTGCCGTCGGCGCTGCCGACCATCGTCTTTCGCAGTGTCCAGCGCACGGTCCGCCGGGAAGCCATCTCGCGCCACCGCCCGCCCCTCTTCGACGACTCGCAGCCTGACCGTCTCGGTGCGAGCGGTCCCCGCGTCGGTTCCGATGCATTCGCTGCGGATGGCGGTTGCGGCGCGCACGCCCCGGGCCCGAGCCGCGGCCAGTCACCGGGTGGCGGTCTCCGTTCCGGGGGCACCCTGCTCCTTCCCACCCTGCTGAGCTCGCCGCTCGGAGCGCGGCAGCGAGCTAGGCTAGGCGACGTCGCGCCGGGCAAACCGCCAGGCAGCCAGGCCGAGGAGCACGGCGACGTAGCCGCCAAGGACGAGACCCGCGAGGGCCGGAGAGAGCGGCACGCCCTCCTGAAACATGTGCGGCGCGGTCAAACCCTCGTCGCCACGACTGGGAAGCAGCCGCGCGAGCGCGGGATCGAGCCCGGCCGCCAGGCTGGTGCTGATTACCCAGCCGACGATGATCACGACAAGGGCCAGCGCCGGTCCGCGCAGCACGGTGGAGACGGCAAGGCCGAGCAGGGCAAGCAGCACGTAGGCCCCGACCATCCGCGCGGCTCCGCCGGCGAGATCCGCGGGGGGAGAGCCCGATCGCCAGTCCGCGCGCCCCGAGCACGACCGAGCCGATGCCGGTTCCCAGCGCGGTCGCGGCAAGGGCGAGCAGCCCGGCGGACAAGGTGAGCACGGTCGTCTTGGCCAGCAGCACCGTTCCACGGCGCGGGAAGGCAGCCAGCAGCGTGTTGAGGGTTCCGTGGCGGTACTTGTCGCATGACGCCCAGCCCGAGCGCTCCGAGCTGGCCGGCGCGTACGGCCTCGAGCACCGGTGGCCCCTGGGCTACACCGGCCTCGGCGCTGGCCAGCGCGGCCTGGACCACGGCCAGCGCCGCGCCGACACAGAGCGTGCCGGTGAGCGCGGCGAGCAGCCCGGGCGTCACCCGCAGCTTGAGCGCTTCGACGCGCAGCGCCCGCCGCATCAGGCCGTGCCCCGACGCACGACTGAGCGCACTCGGTGCGCGCGATCGGCGCGCACCTCGCGCAGCTCGCTCAGCGCCAGCGCCGACGCGGCGGCGCAGGCGCCAATCTCCTGGGCGGTCAGACCCTCAACCCGGACCAGCTCGCCGTCGACCTCGACGGCCGCGGCGAGCGGGCGCAATGCCTCGGCCAGGGCCTCGGCGGCGGTGCTACGGGCCACGACCCGACGCTCACCCACCATCCTTGACAGTGACTCCTTCACCGTGACGCGCCCGCGGTGCAGCACGGCGACATCGTCGACGATGTCGGCCAGGGGGTCGGTGACGTGACTGCAGACCAGCGCGGCGCCGCCTCGGCGTCGGTGCGCGTCGAGCAGCTCGATCAGCCAGTCGACGCCGGCGGTGTCGATGCCGCTGAGCGGCTCGTCGAGGAGCAGCAGCGGGGGGTCGCCGACCAGTGCGACCGCGAGCCCGAGTCGCTGGCGCATGCCGCGCGAGAGGGCTCCCGCGCGGACGTCGGCGGCGTCGGACAAGCCGACCTGGGCCACCGCACGGGCCGCGGCAGCCCGCGACAGACCGCCCGCGGTCGCCGCCAGGCGGGCCTCGGCCAGCACGGTGCGGCTCGGGTGGTGACGCGGCGTCGCGAACGCGACCCCGACCCACCGCGCCGCCGGCTCCAGGGTGCGCAGCGGGCGCCCCCAGAAGGCGCAGGATCCACGCTCCGGGCGCGCCAGGCCCAGCGACGCTCGCAGCGCCGTGCTCTTGCCGGCGCCGTTGACGCCGGCCAGCAGCACGATCCGCCCGGCCTCGACGCGCAGCTCGAGGCCATCGATGACTCGGCGCCGCCCATAGCCCTTCACCAAGCCCTCGACCCGCAGCGCCGGCTCTCGGACCGGCGCCCACGGGTCAGGCTTGTTCACCGTTGCCCGGTCGAGGGGTCAGTGGTGCTGTGGTCCTGCGCCTGAACCGAGCCCCGCGATCAGGACGGGAATCAGCACGGCGAGGACAATGACGACGACGATCGTGCTGATGATGGGATGACGTCGGATCACGATGCGCTCCTGACTGGCTCGGCGACGGCGTCGTCAACCGCGGGTGCAGTTGGTGGCAAAGAGTGCGTCGGAGTTCTCGCCCAGGGCATTGGTCGCCGTGGCATAGGCCGTGCCTGAGCCGTCGTAGTGCAAGTACGTCCGAAGAGAGAGCTGGAGGTCACCCAGACAGGCGTTGTGGGTCGGCTCGCAGCCGCTGAAGTGGGCGACGGTCTTGATCGCGTAGCCAGACCCGTTGCCCTTTCGGTGGTAGTTGTACGGATACTGCACGGTCCCGTCAACGCCGTCGAAGTGGACGAAGGCCCCAACGGTCAGCTGCTTATAGATCTTATGGAGAAGCTGCACCTTGACGTTCGTCATTCGGTCGTTGTGGCGACACCAGCTCACAGCATCCATGGTGGCGGAGAACAGCAAGGGCAGATTGCGCTGGCCGCATACCCTCCAGCGCCATGGCGGAAACACCTCCCGCCGGGCGCTGGAGTCGAACGGTCGGCGGCCCCTGGGGACCGCCGATCCATAGGGTCTCTACACCTTGCGGAACTGCGGCACCCAGCTGCCGTTCTCGTGGCGCTCGAAGTCCTGAAACAGCCCGGGCGCCTCGGCGCGAACGATCTCGGCCACGCGATCGAAGACGAGCCGCAGCTCCTCCTCGGCGCCCTCGGCCGTCCGCATCTCGATCACGTGACGCAGCGTGCGGACGTTCGCCGTCCAGACGATGTCGGTGCTCAGGCCGATCGGCGCCAGACGGCGCAGGGCCGATGTCACCTCCTTCTTGACGTGGAAGGGCACGCCCTCCTCTTCGATGCCGAGCTCGCGGGCCGCGCTCACCTGGAACTCCTCGAGCTGCTCGACGATGCTGATCACCTGGTCGCGAACGGGCTCCAGTGCGGGCGGGACGCGAAAGCCGATGTCGGTGAGCCGCACGTAGCGCAGGCTCTCCTGGCTGAACGCCGAGCCGGCGCGATGCCGAACCAGCTCGTGGGTGAAGGCACGGCTCACGTTGCGGAACGCAAACGAGTAGCTGGCGTGCTCGAGCACGCTGCCGTGGGCGCTGCGCAGGAGGTTCTCGAAGTAGGCGCGCTGGTCGGTTCGCACACGTGAGACGTTGGGGTTGAGCCCCGGCTCCCAGCTGCGGTAGCAGGCCCGGCCGCCGAACTCGATCAGCAGCTGCGCGGCGTTAGGCGCCCCATCGGCCTCCTCGAGGCGGCGCTCCAGCCACGACTCGCCGCCGACGTCGCGCAGGTAGCTGCGCATGCCCTCCAGGTCGAGTGAGGGCCGGCCGAGCAGGTGGACGGTGGGGGTGGTTGGGTGCATCGACCGGCGCCGGCGGCGGCCACGGGAGGCGCACCGGGCGGGCGATGCTAGCGGCGGGTCCGGCGTGCCGCGGGCCCGAAGCGCGAAATCCGGGACGAGCAAGCCCGCAAGTCGCGGCCGGGCGAACAAGTCTGGCTATTCCTCGTCGAGGATCTGCAGCAGCTCGGCAACGAACGCGTCTTCGTCGGTCAGGCGCGCCGGGACCTCGCGGGGTTCCCGTAGCAACCGCGCGAGAAGGGGTCGCTAAACGTTGGACGCGGCTGACGGTGCCGCGCTGGTGAGCAGCGTGAGACGCGTGAGGCTGCTCAGAGTGATGCCGTTGTCCTTTGGTGTGGGCGTTGCCCGGTTGGGGGCACGATCAGGGATAGGTCGTGGTTCTCGTCGGCATGCGCCCGGTGCGGTGCCGACGACTCCAAGTCCTGAGTCGCGGCAACATCGATCTCAGCGTCATCGCGGGATCTGCTGGAAAATCGAGCGGCAATGTCGAAATGAGCATTCCCTCGCTGTCGAACTCACGCACGATCACGTTGACCGGCAGCGCGACCTGCTCAAACACTGTCAGCCACGCGCCCGCAGCACTGACTATTGGATGTTGCAAGCGGCCGGCGGCGCTCGTCGTGACCGTATTGGACGGCGACAACATCACATCTCCGATAACCAGAGAATCACCGTCCATGCAGCTCGCGGGCCCGTCGTATGCCGGTGCGGCGCTTGCGTCGCTGCCATCCGTGCCCTCGTTCTGGGTCAGCAGCCAGATCGGACCCTCCTCGCTCTCGCGGTGTAGCGAAGCTGTGAGTCCACCTCTAGCCGATACGCTCACAAGGGCTCTACCCAGGCCTTGAGCTGCGAACGGTGTCCACTCGCCGGGTGCCATGGATGGCCGGAGAGCAGCCCTAGTTGCAGTAGCTGAAACTCTTGTCGTTCTGCGAGCGAACCGATCCTGAGTACCGGCCGGGGCCGTTGGGTCCGTTGTAGAAGATAGACCCGAAGATGACCGTCCGCCAACGTCCCGTGCCGTTCGGATCGCAGGGCTTGATCGTGGACACAGGGCGAAATGTCGGCCTGCGGTCATAAACCTCTCGACCGCAGTGCGTCTTCTTGAAGTACGAAACGCCTAAAAAGTGGTGCTCCTTGTAAAGGCAAGCCTGCGTTCTTTGCCCGACACCCAGAAAACACGCTTGGAAGCCTGATGCCTCTACGGCCTTTCGTCCCACTGGCGCGACCAGGAACGGGTCGTTGGCCTCGAGTGTGCAGGCAGCGACGGAGACGCGGGCCCTCGGAGCCCGAGTGTGTCTCGCGACGCCTGCCTGATCGGGAGCGATGTCTGATCCACTCACATCGCCGGCAGCTGGACCTTGGCCACCATTCGGATCAAAGGCGCCGCCAGCTGAGCCGTAGCTGACCTTGCCCGTGGGAATCGCGTCCGCCTGAGCGGCCGTCATCTGGTCGACCGGAGATGTCGGCGCACTCGCAGGCGCTGTGGGAGGCGCTGGCGCAGATGAGCTCGCGATTGCTGCGGCACCCGTCGCTAGCAGACCAGCCAGAATCGCTCCGAGTACAGCTATAGCCTTCCGCGATGAAGTCATCCTGGGACTCCTCCCTGAATTGGCGATCATGCTCAGGGGGATCCTACCCCCTCTTCCGCGGAGTGTTGTTGCGACGATGTTGCGCTTTGCTGTAAGCAGCCAGTCCGCAAGGGAGGCCGAGAGGACCGCTTCTAAACGCCACTGGCGAACGCTGGTCGTCGACTCCTCACGCGGCCGTCTGGACCGCCGAGCCTACGAGCTGGCGGTCGCGTTCGAGACACGGTCGGCGCTGCGCGCTGGACGCCTGTGGGTCGATGGCAGCCGCCGGCACGCCAACCAGGCCAGCTACCTGCTGCCCGAGGATCGCTGGCAGCAGATCAAGCCGCAGTTCGCACAGACCATCGACCGGCCGCTCACTGCCACGGTCAGGCTCGACGCGCTCGCCGCTGAGCAGGCCGAACTGGTCACCGCGCTGCAGGCGATGAGCGCCGAGACCGGCATCGAGATCGACGGCGGAGAGCTGCAGGTCACCAGCGGCGATCGCGACAACGACAGCAGCCGACTGTCAGAGCTGATCGCCGAGCGACTTCCCAAGCTCGAACTCGGCGAGCTGCTCGTCGAGGTCGACGGCTGGACCGGCTTCACCGCCGACCTGGCGCACGCCAGCGGCGCGAGCAGCCGCACCGCCAACCTGCCACACGTCCTCTTCGCGGCGATCCTCGCGCAGGCCACCAACCTCGGCCTGACCGGCATGGCCGATTCAAGCGACCTCTCCTACGACCAGCTGGCCTGGGCGACCGAGTGGTACCTCCGTCATGAGACCTTGGCCGCGGCGAGCGGACGGCTCGTCGACCACCACCACGGCCTGCCGCTGGCCAGCTCGTGGGGGGACGGCAGGCTGTCTTCATCGGACGGACAGCGGTTTGCGACGAGCGCGAAGGGACCGGCGGTCGCCGCGTTGCCGCGCTACTTCGGGCACCGTCGGCGTGGCGCGCAGTTCTTCACCTGGACCTCGGATCAGTACTCGCAGTACGCCAGCAAGGTCGTGCCCGCAACTGTCCGCGACGCCGCGCACGTGCTGGACGGGATCCTCGATAACCAGACCGAGCTGGAGATCGCCGAGCACACCACCGATACCCACGGCTACACAGTTATGTGGACAGTTGGTTGTGTCAAGGGGCGGCGGCGTCATTTGTCTGCTGGGTCGATCGGTTCGCCGAGCTTGTCGAGGAGGTGCGCGAGGCGCGCCGCGGTGCAGCGGTGGCGGTCGACTTCGCGCGGCCAGCCGCGCTGCTCGGCGTCCTCGGCGAGGCGTAGCTCGGTCTCGCGGCGGGTGCGGAGTCTCGGGGCGTAGTCGGGTGTCGTGACGAACTTGGCGCAGGTCAGGTAGAGGTCGCACTCGCAGGGGCCTTCGCTGGGGAGGCGCAGGCAGTGGCCGAGCTCGAGCTCGGTCTTGAAGAAGTT
>JAABUQ010005966.1_pt1 | contig 18884 bp, 19 predicted proteins | sample 5560001 | NCBI WGS metagenome assembly JAABUQ01 (sample SAMN10711888, study PRJNA513371) | rock metagenome | isolation source: Antarctica rocks | place: Antarctica: Victoria Land, Finger Mt nord | collected 2015-12-18
CATGCTCGCGCTACACGCGCGAGCATGCGGGGAGCAAATACTCTCAGAGAGCCACAACGGATATGCGCTTGAACTGCCCACGGAAAACAACATCTTTCCCGGCGCAAAAGTCCCCTCCCCCGCACAATGGGTATCTATTTTTCATATATGTACTATAAGAAATTGGAGAAGGATCAAACTATATGACAGAAGAGCTCTCCCCTTTTGCGCTCGTCCTCTCCACACCGGATACAGCGATGGATTGGCTGCCCAGTGGAGATATACATGCTTCCCCCTGGGAGCGCTGTATGGCGCAGTTCCTGCGCCAGTTATATGATCGGAGCCGCAGCGAAAAGAGCGTGCGGGACTATCGCCGCACGCTGCTCGCGTTTTTTTCGTCAAGTGCGCAGGGCGGTCCTGCTAAACATCCTGAGCACTATACCCGTGAGGATGTGGAGGATTTTCTGCATCGTCCATCAACCTCGTCACGCAATACTGGAGCCCCACCATCAATAGCAACGATGAACCAGCGGCTCTCGATTCTTTCCTCGTTCTACACTTTTGCCGCAACCTTTACCATCCCGGGACCTGATGGTCGTCCACGGGCGCTGCTGCAATCGCCCAGCCCAACGCTCGGCCTGCGTCATAAACGTCCAGATCGCGTATACCGCGCCTTTAACGAGGACGAGCTTGATCGCTTCTTCACGGTGATCCCGACCGACACGGTAATGGGGCTGCGCGACCGGGCGATCTTCCTGCTGTACTTCTGGACCGCGCGGCGGCGCGAGGAGATCGCTCGCTTAAAATGGGGAGATATCGAGCGCGCTACCATTGTTGATGAGCGGGGAGGACGCCGGCAGGGCTGGCGCTATCGGTTTTATGGCAAGGGAAAACGTGGCCAGGAGGACATGGCCGAGCTTCCCGTGCCAGCCAAGCTCGCCATCGACCGCTATCTCACAGCCGCGCGGAGAATGCAGAGTATCCGCGCTGACGATCCGCTCTTTATCGCCATCGGCCCGGAACAGGGAGGAGGTAAGCGGGGTGTGACGCTGCCGCCTGACGACCATACGCCGTTAACGAGTCGCGCCATTGCTCATGCCTTAAAGAAGTACGCGGTCCTCGCCGGCATCGATGCCCAGCGGCTCTCGATTCACTCGTGGCGTCATACCGCAGCACAACAACGCTATGAAGCAGGAGAAGACATCCGTTCACTGCAGCGCTTACTGCGCCACAGCAATATCGCGACCACTGACATTTATATCCGGGGCCTGTTGGGGACGGCCGATCCGGGGGCGAGCCTGCTCGAAGAACGCTTTGCACATCTCTCAGCGCCACCGCCCAGCACATCTTCACCTGAACGACCGTCAAAACGGTGATGCTCTTATCCTCTCGGGATACCAACATTTCCAAAACTTTTTGCGGGCCACATCTAGACGGTCTTTTTGTTTAGTTTTTGTTGAGAAGTCTCGCGTAGGATAGGGACAAGTTGATCAGAATCGACAAAAATCATGCATACAAAAGGAAAAAGCAGAAGCGGTGGCGCTTGCGACTGTCTTCTGCCTGTGAATGACCTCACAAAAGTCTATCGCGGCGGCGTCCAGGCGCTCCGGGGGATCGATCTGACCATTCCAAGCGGGATGTTTGGGCTACTCGGCCCCAACGGCGCGGGCAAAACAAGCTTGATGCGCATTTTGGCGGGCATTTTGCATCCCACGAGAGGATCTCTACGCATTGGAGAATACGATGGGACGACGGAAAAGGGGCGCACGGAGATCAAACGCACGCTGGGCTACCTGCCCCAAGATCTGGGCATGTATCCCGATTTGAGCGCGCGCGAGTTCCTCGACTATGTGGCTATCCTCAAAGGGATGGATCAGCGCAAGGGACGTGGGCAACGCATTGAAGAGCTATTGGAGATGGTGGCGCTCAGCGATGTCGCCACACGCAAAATCAAGACCTTTTCCGGTGGGATGAAGCGTCGCGTGGGCATTGCACAGGCACTGCTCAACGATCCCAAACTGTTGATTGTTGATGAACCTACGGCGGGACTCGATCCCGAAGAGCGCATTCGCTTCCGCAACCTGCTCTCCGATCTAGGCGGCAATCGAACAGTGCTCCTCTCTACCCATATCATCGAGGATATCGCCCAGACCTGCCAGAATTTGGCGGTGATGAAAAGTGGCAAAGTCATCTTCCGGGGCACCATCACGCAAATGCTCCAGGAGACGCGCGGCAAGGTATGGACTATTACGACGCAAGGTGCGAAGCCCGAAGGCAACTTCACCGTCGTTTCGACACTCAACCTGGGTGCCACTACCCAGTATCGTGTTGTAGGGGAGTTGTCAGCACAAGCGGGAGCTGTTGCGGTAGAGCCGAGTCTCGAAGATGGCTATGTCTGGCTGATGCGCGAACAAAGCGTTCCTGTATTCACGGCACGAGCACGCTGAGACGGACAGAGACCCATGCGTAAGCCATCCACTTGATGGGTGTAGCCATGGTACGATTATGAGACGGAGACGATGCACCAGCGGATACCTGTTCACCAGCATCCACTGGTGCATCGTCCCGAGGGAGGAAAACGAACGAAGCACCAGTGGATGAGGAACGCTTACTGTCGTCAAACAGCGGTCATTTGCAGGTCCAGTTTCCTTAGCGTATGTTTTACCCCCCGTAATCTAGTGATCCCATTAATCGGTTTTCCTTAGCCCCATTTTAGAACATTTTCCCCAGGATGCAACGAGCTAGTGTCCACCATCAGACCTGGTTGCCGCCTTACGATTGTGAATTAGAGATCAACAGCTTCGGACGTCACAACTGTTCGCCAATACTCCAGCGTGTTTTGTAGTGCTCGCTCGAAGGGCACGCGTGGTCGCCAATGGGTGTGTGCCTGGAGACGAGACGTGTCGGCCTCCAATAAGGGCACATCCACCGGTCGCAAGCGGGCAGGGTCCTCGTAGATCTCGATCGTTGTGGGGGTAAGTGTGAGGAGGAGGTCCAGGATCGAGCGGATGGAGCGCGCGTGCCCGGAGCCGATGTTATACGCCTCCCCGGGCTGGCCCTGTTCCGCGAGGGCGACATAAGCATCCACCACATCCTCAACAGGAAGGAAATCCCGGCGCGCCAGCAGATTGCCTACCGGTACGACCGGCGGCGCTTTTCCCGCCTCGATAAGCGCGATCTGGCGCGCGAAACTGGCGACGACAAACGTAGCTGCCTGGCGTGGTCCGAAGTGGTTGAAAGGACGCGCGCGTATGATAGGCAGACCATAGGCCGCGAAGTACTGATAACCGTAGAGATCCTGCGCTGCTTTGGATACAGCGTATGGATTTGCTGGTCGGAAGGGACATTCCTCGCGAATCGGGTTATCTTCAGGTCGAATCATGCCATATTGTTCACCTGAGCCGATAAGAACGATACGTGGGGCCAGCCCTTCATGACGCAGGGCGTCGAGCAGGTGGAGTGTGCCCTCGGCGTTCACTCTGAGCGTTCGCACCGGGTCCTGCCAGGATGAAGCGACCGAAGACTGCGCGGCGAGGTGGAATACCAGGTCCGGGCGCGCATGGACAACGGCCTGCTGTACGGCCTCCCGTTGCGAAATATCTGCTGTCAGGAACTGGAGAGCGCTCTCAGTCTCCTGACGAGGGGATGCAGGGCTGGTGAGTCCGAACAACTCTGCGTGTGGATAACGCTGGCGGCAGTGTGCCACCAGGTAGTCTCCCACAAAGCCTGTACATCCCGTGATGAAAATGCGTGATGGGGTTGACATCATCCTCCAACTACCTTCCAGCCGCTCCCTGGCGCGCGACCTGCTGGAGGTCGCTCTCTACCATCATACGCACCAGTTCCTCGAACGTCACACGTGGTTGCCATCCAAGCTGCTGCTGTGCCTTTGTTGCATCACCGATCAACTGATCCACTTCAGCGGGTCGGAAGAAAAGCGGATCAACCTCGACGTAACGCTGCCAGTCTTGAATCCCGGCATGAGTGAAAGCAGCGCTCACAAAGTCTCGTACGCTATGCGTCGTCCCGGTCGCGATAACATAATCCTCGGGTGTGTCCTGTTGCAGCATCAGCCACATCGCCTCTACATAATCGCCAGCGAAGCCCCAGTCGCGCTGGGCGTCCAGGTTCCCCAGCACAAGTTTGTGCTGGAGGCCGAACTTGATGCGCGCCACGCTCTGGCTAATCTTACGTGTCACAAACTCCAGGCCGCGCCGTGGCGATTCATGGTTGAATAAGATGCCCGAGCAGGCAAACATAGTATAGCTTTCGCGGAAGTTCACCGTGATCCAATGCCCATAGAGCTTGGCCACACCATAAGGACTGCGCGGGTAGAACGGGGTGCGCTCGTTTTGTGGCACCGTCTGCACTTTGCCAAACATCTCGGAGGTGCTGGCCTGGTAGAAGCGGACCGGCTTGTCCAGCAGACGTACCGCCTCTAGCATACGAGCAACGCTCAGTGCTGTATATTCTCCTGTCGCAACGGGCTGCTGGAACGAGGTCGCGACAAAGGACATGGCGGCCAGGTTATAGACCTCGTCGGCCTGAGAGCGGCGCAGCGCCTGAATCAGCGAGAGCTGGTCGAGCAGGTCTGCGTCGATGATCTCGACGTGGTCGAGCAGGTGACGGATGCGCTCGTCGTTGAAGGTGCTGGTGCGCCGGACGAGGCCGTAGACGCGGTACCCCTTGTTTAATAAGAGTTCCGCCAGGTAACTGCCATCCTGTCCTGTAATTCCAGTGATTAATGCGTTCGGCATACGTTTTATCTATCTTTCAAGGATATTTCGGGTTCAATGGTATCTGTAAAGGTTGTACTGCCCTGAGCCAGTTGCTGGTAGACGGCCAGCATTTTAGCCGCCGCCGCCGACCAGGTATAGCGTTCAGCCTGCGCGTAGCCCTTCTGACGCAGTTCCTCGCGCACCTGTGTGTCCTCCAGCAACCGATGCAGCGCGGCAGCCATAGCCCCTGTATCGTGTGGATCAACCAGGAGCGCGGCGTCACCGGCGACTTCCGGTAGGGAGGAGGTATTTGATGTGATGACGGGGGCGCCACAGGCCATCGCTTCTAAGGGAGGAATGCCAAAGCCTTCAAAAAACGAAGGGAAGGCGAAAACATCAGCCAGGCTGTATAATGCGATCAGCTCGGGTTCGCTGACACGCCCCAGGAAGCGCACCTGGTCCTCTAATTTCAGCTCAGCAACGACGCGCTGCGTCTCTTCATACATCCAGCCCTTGCCTCCCGCGATCGCGAGCAGAGCGGACGTATTGGTGCGACGCACAACCTCGTGAAAGGCTTTAATGAGGCCAAGGTGGTTTTTACGCGGCTCCAGCGTGCCCACGCTCAAAATAAAAGGATGTCGCAGCGCAAATTTGCGACGCGTTTCCTCCAGCACCACCGGATCACTGACGCGACGAAACTGGGGTCCGACACCGCAGGGAATGACGGTGATCTTTTCAGCGGGAGCATGATAGTGCTGGATAAGCGCCTGCTTTGTCGTATGAGAGATAGCGGCAACGACATCAGCCTCGGCGACCGCCGCCGGTACAACCCTGTTCAGATAGGCCGCCAGCGAGGGGACCGCCGTCTCGGGGTGCTCTAAGAAGGCGAGATCGTAGACGGTGACCGCTCTACGTACCTTGCCACTGAGCGGGGGGAGCGCGAAGTCCAGCCCGTGATAGATATCGAGCGGGCCAGTGAACAAATTAGCATAGAGAGGGAAGCGCAGGCGATACCAGAGGATGTTCAGGTAGCGGTCGGGGATAAAGACGCTCCGCCCCTTCACGTTTGGTGCGACAGGAAACGGATGCTCTGGCGAGGGACGTCCACTGGTAAGCAGGGTATATGTGTTGTCCATATCCTGCGCCAGCAGCGCGCCCACCAGGCTCCGTACATATTGCCCGATTCCCGCACCTTGCCTGATACCCGCCGTATAGTCAAGCGCAATACGCATTGCATCATCCTTACGTTGAAAATAACAATCCAAGCATCGCCCCACAGGAGTTTTCTGGGAAACTCTTTGCCGTGAGCGAAATCTCGACCGCTGTCGGCCCCAAGTATAGCAACTCGTCTAGCACATGTCTAGTAGGAACGTAGCAATCTCGCCAGTCCTCGTGTATAGTGTGAGAGGTACCATAAAAGATGGATAGTTCCACACAGGCTGGCGTCCATTGCAACAAAGCTGTGACATATTCGCGATGCGTGTGCGACATATACCCTGTAGTATTTCTTCCAGAGCAGTGCACAAACGAAAGTAAAGCACAGATGTTAAGACATGGAAAGAAGACTGTATGAGCTGGTTTTTTCCCCTCCAGATACTCCAGAACGCGTTACACGTTATTGGATATCCGGCGGTTACGCTCTTTATTCTTGTTGAGAGCGCGGGGATACCGCTGCCTGGCGAAACAGTGGTATTGCTGGCCTCATTCTCCGCCGCGACCGATGGAGAGCTAAGTCTCCCGATCATTATGGCTTGCGCGGCATTTGGCGCGATTATGGGCGATACTATCGGGTTTTATGTGGGGCGCACGGGAGGGCGGAGATTTGCCGAACGCTTTGGGCGCTACTTTTTCCTGAAGATAGAGCACCTGGATAAAGCGGAGAAGTTTTTTGCCAGGCACGGGGCGAAAGCAGTGTTCCTGGGCCGTTTCATCAGTCCTCTGCGTATCTGGGCCGCCTTGCTGGCCGGGATGAATAGAATGCCCTGGCGTACCTTTCTGGTCTATAATAGCCTGGGCGGTGTCATCTGGGCCATCTATATCAGCCTGCTGGGCTACTTCGCCGGGCGAACATTCCACGACCACTTCGACCAGGTTGAGCGGATCGCGAAAACGATTGGTTGGGCCGGGCTGGGCATCTTTGTACTTGTGGGAGCCTGCGCGTTTCTCGTCTTACGCATTCGCCAGGCACGCCACGCCCATCGTGCAAACGCGAGCCAGGAAACTGATGGTTGATTGCGGCAGTCGGAGGGACACTGCCGTCCGTTTTTACAAGAGCGCATGGATTGAGCTGCCAGGACAAAAACGGACGGTGGATAGGTGTTGACCTGCGCTTAGTTGGTGTTGTTCTCACCTTGCAGGACTTCAAAGAGGAACCATTTGCGGCGCTCTGTCTGATCGATAATCACTTCCAGTTCGCTGGCGGTAGCGACGTCGCGGTTCTGCTCACAGACTTCATGGGCCGCCCGCTGTGCCTGAGCAAGCTTGCCATTATCTTCCATCAAACGGCGCACCATTTCGCCAGCAGGGACAAAATCGCTGTTGTCATCCTGAATAGTCTGCAACTGGCTGATATGGCCGATGCTGCGAATGGTCGTTCCGCCAATGCGCCGTACACGCTCCGCCAGGACATCGATAGAGGCGAAAATAGCATCCGCGTGCTCATCGAAGAGCAAGTGATAGTCGCGAAAATGCGAACCGGACAGATGCCAGTGAAAATTCTTAGTTTTTACATACAGCGCAAAAGCGTCAGCCACCAGCGGGTTGATCGCTTCGGCAATTGCCTGCACCTCTTCCTGCTTTAAATCCGTCATCGTTGCTAACTGGGCAGGAGAAGCCTTTGTCTGCTGTTTCGTCGGTGCTTTTTCCTTCGTTGTCATTGCACTATTTCCTTCCTGATAAACAAGCATGCCTTTTTACGCAACGAACCGCGTATATGGGCACCAGTGATACACTCTTCTTCTTATCTGGAACATAGGGATAGGCAAGCATATCTGTTCGCGTTATGTTAGGCAAGCATATCCCTCGTCTCTCAATACTCGTGCCACTGAGAGACGATCCGTAGTGAGTACACGATTCTTTGCGTTGCGTTGTAACAGGAGGGAGTGCAGGTAGTTTCCTCTATGAACAATCTTTCCTGGAAGCATGGAGAGTGAGATAGAAAAAGCCTGAACGCACCAGATAGAAGGCAGTTCTGTTGCAATCGATGAGACTGTCGGACAGTCTCACATAGGCTATCTCTTCCTCATAGCGACGGAAGAGATCTCAGATGGCGTGCTTCGTCCAGTGGCCATAGTCAGCGTCAAGCTGCCGTTGTATTTCGTTTATACTGTCAATATAGAGGTACGCGTCGTGACGAATCTCGAAAGATCGCACAAGACGGTCATCAGATCCTGGTGCTCCGTCCAGGGAGACACGCTCCCTGACCAGAAAAACATGATCAGTCAGATGTTGAACATAATAACGATCACCTGTTTTCATAACATCTCCACCTTTTCGCTGGGAAGGGATATTGGTACTTCTTGTTTGCATCTATGATATTTCCTTATATACTACTACTATAATGCATTTATGCGCCCTGAACAGGGACCGCCACCGTGTCACGTTTAGCATTGCTAAAAACGGTTTTTGTTATGTCTGCATCCTCTAAGTCCGCACCCCGTAAATCTGCATTGCTGAAGTCAGCCTCGCGTAGATTGGTACGAGAGAGGTTAGCGCCACGAAGATCCGCTCCATGCACATGTGCTTTCTGGAGATTGGCATCGCTCAGGTTGGCACCCTGCAGATTCACATGGCGTAAGTCTGCGTCTCGCAGGTCTGCGTCTCGCAGATCCGCACCTTGCAGGTTTGCCTCAGTAAGATCCGCGCGGTACAAATTCACACCACGCAGATCCGCGCCGTGCATATCAACGTTATGCAGATCAGGCTCTAGAGCCTGTACATCGTAATCCGTTTGCCGCCACGTATTCCACTGTGTTTTCCCGGAAAGTAAAAGATCATAAGGTTTCTGGTATGACATAGTTTTTCTTTCTTTTCGCTCTAGATGTCCACTTCATAAGACAACACGGGTAAGCGGTCAGGAATAAACGGCGACAATACAGTAACGTTGTGTTTTGTCCCCGGCCAGTTGTGATGAAGCATGTCCGAGAACATGTTCTGGTCTTAATCTTCCCTTTAAAATAAGCTGAAAGCAGTTCGCTCTATGAAAGTGCTCACTGGACGTATCTTTTGAAAAGACCTCTTGCACAGAGTAGTATCCATGATCATTGGTGCGATTGATCCATACACCTTCTGTTTGATCGAGCGTTGGTATAGACATCGATTTCTTCCATTTCTACAACACAGGCTTCACGTGGTCTCTGCTTGAGAAGAACACACACGCTAGAGTCCAGTTAGCGAGAGAACGCTCTTTTTAGTCTGCTGTGCTGTTCTTGCTCCCCGATTCAGGAGAGACAAACTCAATGTAAGCATCTTTATCATCATACGCTGAAAAGACCCTGGTTTCATTGGTCTCATCTATGAGCACGTAAACGACACCTCCATCTACCGCGTTGATTTTTCCTTGCTCGCCGGTGCGTTTGACACGTATAGTGTCACCTTCCTGAAAGTAGGTTCCTTCTGCATTTGTCTCCATACCAGAATATTTCCTTTCTCAAGCAGCCTTTTATGCTTACTGTGTCTACTGTTTATCGTGTCGTCTTGTCTTTATCTATCGTTCATACCGAGGAGTATGGCGGATGTCGCATGCGCGGGCGAATAGGGATGGAAGGAGCAGGAGAGACACGTTCTCAACGTTGTTCGTGAACGGAACACGTGGATGTTTCCATGTGACTCTATAAGTATACAGTATTTTTCAACGAAATACAATATTTATTAAAATACCGGGTGTCATTCATTTTTTTGCACAGCCCTCTTGAAGAAGACGGCGCGAAAACGTGTGTCTTCCCCATTGTTTTTGTCCCTCTGTTCGTCCTTTCCGAGGAGCAGGGTGTGGAGCAAAAGTTGCGGAAGGCAATCGGAGACAGATATGCACGATCTGCGTTCGCAGCTCTTGAGCACAGCGTGCGCGTTTCTGCTCACTGTGCTGTTGTCGTTGAGCATGCCGCTGATCTTTGCGCCAGCGGTGTTGATGCTGCCACCCCTCTTCCCAGCGCTCGTTACATATCTGCCCACGTAATGCGAGCATCGGATTGACGTTGCCCAGCTCCCAATGCATCCCAGCGCCCTTGAGACGGGCTTGCATCACCAGTTTGTTCGCACTTTCTACCATCCCTGATCCAATCGGCCAGCCTTGGGCTTGGAACTGAGGATAGTCCATCTGGGCCAGGCGCTTGCCAAAGTAGCGCACGGCATCGCTGACGGCAGGCAACGGACGGTGCTTTTGCCACCACGCCAGATGCTTCATGATGCGCGCTGGCCCATGATGCTTGAGCTCGTGAAGCACGACCGTGAGCCAGCCTTTGGGTACAGGCTGACCTGCCTGTGCCCCCTGTTGGGCCACCCGGCCCAGATACTCGGCTGCATGCGCAAAATCTACAATCCGCACGGCATCATGGCGATGCCCATCAACAAACCCTTGCAACCATTCTGCTCCATCTTGAATTGCACACACCCGCTTGGCACTCGCGATCCCTCGTCGCGCTATTTCAGCCGATGCTAGATCGGCAAAGGTGTGAGCATCGGTGAGTCGAGCAAAGTAGCTATGATCGTGCGTCTTTCCTTGTTCGGGAACGGACCTGCTGGCGGTGTCCGTGGCAACCTGGGCGATCACGACCGTTTTGACTTCCGCCCACACTCCCCCTTTCAAGGGCACCATGCCTCCATCACTGCCCATCACCATCTGCTCGCCCGGAGTGGCCTCAGGCAAAGGGAAACGGAGCTTGGTCTGCTGCGCATGGGCCTGCTCGGTTTGAATCGCTTCGGCAATGCTCCCCGCCTGCAAGGTGCTGCGTCGGACGGTCGCCTCACTGAGGGAGATACCCAGCAACGCGTGAAGGTCCTTGGCAACCTGTGCAAAGGGCAGATGGGTTCCTAAACGCACGACACTTTGGTGCGCATGAGGTAAGAGGGCCGTTGAAGGCAGGTCCAACTGCTCATCGAGGGGGAAAAAAGCTGTACCCGCACGCGGGACAGCTGAGGTAGTCACGGGTGAGCGTGACTTCTTGACCTCCTCGCGTTTGGAAGCGGCGGGGGTGCGTCCCTCGACGATGCATCCCTTTTCCACACTGGGGACACCGGGTGAGCTCTGGCTCGGCTTCTGAACCCATCTCCGCTTGGGCCACCTCTTCAATGATACGCGCCCGCACGTGATCAAGCTGCTGATCGATAGCCGTTTCAATTTCGGCCATCGTGGCCTTGGGATGATCGTACCGCCACTGTGCAATCGTCTGAAAGGCTTCTTGACTTTTTTGCTGCCAACGCTTTTCCAGGTCTTCTGCATCCATGATCTTGTCCACCTTCCTTTTGTTGAGAACGCTCACTCCCGTTTTATTTTACCATTTTGGCGCTGCAAAAAAATGAATGACACCCAAATGATAACCCCCCCTTGACACGCCTCCCATTTCGCCCTATACTGCTAAGTAATCACAACACAATAGCGAAGCAACGAACAGGAAAAGTACATAGCTGCCCCTGATTACAGAGAGTCGGGTATGGTGGAAACCGATATCAACGTCGCTATGGAATGGGCCTGCAAGCTAAAGAGCGAACATTCTGGCACGCCAGAACCAGTAGCACTCTTTCGGAATGTCCCCCGTTATCGAGGACAGGATATACGTGCCACGTTCTCGCGCACAACAGAGACGATCCCTCGCGATCGTCCGTTGCCAAAGCCCATTATTATCCGTTGTCTGGCAGATTGAGAACAGCCTCACCGTATCCGGCAAAAGGGATTGCCCACCGCTGCGCGCAGCGTGGGGAATCTAAACCAGGGTGGTACCACGAAAGCAAACACAACGCTTCTCGTCCTTGCACAGGATGGAGGCGTTTTTTTATGACTTTTTTTGCACATATCAGGAGGAAGCACAATGGCAATCGACACCAATGCGACGGCCGCGCCTCAGCCAAGCGGGCAGGGCGCGGGAGTAAAGAAACGCGTCTTTTCAGGCGTACAGCCGACCGGCAATATTCACCTGGGTAACTACCTGGGCGCGATCCGCAACTGGGTCCGCTCTCAGGATCAGTACGACAATATCTTCTGTATCGTTGACCTGCACGCGATCACGCTGCCCATCGACGCGAAAGAGCTCCATACCAATACGCGCAAACTGGCCGCGCTCTACCTGGCCTGCGGCCTGGATACGCGCTACTGCAAGCTCTTCGTGCAATCGCACGTCCACCAGCACGCGGAGATGAGCTGGATCATGAACTGCTTCACGCCGATGGGCTGGCTCAATCGCATGACACAGTTCAAGTCCAAAGCGGGCAATGACGTGGAATCGGTCGATACGGGCCTCTACTGCTACCCGGTCCTGATGGCCTGCGATATCCTGCTGTACCAGACACACTATGTGCCCGTTGGGGATGACCAGCGCCAGCATATCGAATTGACACGCGACCTGGCGCAGCGCTTCAACAACCTCTATAAGCAGCGGGTCTTCACCATCCCTGAGGGACAGATCCGCGAGGTCGGCGCACGTATTATGTCACTGGATGATCCTACAAAAAAGATGAGCAAGAGCGATCCCAATCCCCATTCGCGCATCAATCTGCTGGATGATGCCAAGACCATTAAACAGAAGATTGGCCGCTCGACTACAGACTCGCTACGCCTGGTCACGTTCGATCCCGAGCGGCCTGGCATCACCAACCTGCTGACCATCTACCAACTGCTCACGGGCCAGACGCAGCAGGAGATTGAGGCGGACTTCACGGGCAAAGGCTACGGCGATTTCAAGGCGGCCCTGACCGAGAGGCTGGTCACGACGCTCACGCCGATCCAACAACGCTATAACGAACTGATCAACGATCTCCCAACGCTGGAGGCGATCCTCACGCAGGGCGCCCAGGAGGTCCGTCCCCTGGCGGAAGCAACGCTCCAGAGTGTGAAGAATGTCGTCGGTCTGGGCTAAAAATAGGAGTACCTTATGTATTATCCAACCTTTGACGAGATCGCACGGCTGCGTGATGCGGAGCTGGGCCACCAGGAGGAGGATCGTCGTACGCAGGATAGCAGTCGGCCGCTGCTCCCGCTCTACCGCGACATCCTTGCCGATACAGAAACCCCTGTCTCGGCCTATTGTAAGACCGCGCAGCAGCCCTACAGCTTTCTGTTAGAGAGCGTCTCAGGCGGCGAGCACGTCAAGCGCTACTCGTTTATCGGCATCGATCCGTACATGGTGATGATCCAGCGCGGCGAAACGGTGACGATCCACAGAATGCGGCACGCGCACGATGCAGCACAGCAAACACACGATGTTGAAGAGATAACCTGCTACGATCCGCTCAAGCTGATTGAGGAGGAGCTAGGGCAGTACCGCCTGGTCACACCGCCGCGCCTGGTGCATGATCAGTTGCCCAAATTCCACGGCGGCGCGGTGGGCTACCTGGCGTACGACGCGGCGGCCCGCTTCGAACGACTCCCTGTGCCCCCACCCAACGAGCTGAACCTGCCCCTGGCCGTCTTCAGCTTCACGGAAACGGTGCTCGTCTTCGATCACGTCAAGCATCGCGTGCGCGTGGTTACCCACATCCACCTCGATGCGCCCGATCTGGAGACCGAGTACCGGCGCGCGACCGCCATTATTGATGACGTACAGAAGCGCTTAAGCGCGCCCATTCGCTTGCCGCAGGAGCCTGAACCTGTTCATGATCAGGAACAACTGCGTGTGATCTCAAACCGCAGCCAGGAAGAGTTCGAAGACATGGTGAGCCGCTCAGTCGAGTATATCCGTGCCGGGGATATCTTCCAGGTCGTTCCGTCGCAGCGCTTGAGCCGCCATGTGAATGCCGCGCCCTTTACCGTCTACCGCGCGCTGCGCGCCATCAATCCCTCGCCGTACATGTTCTTCCTGGACCTCGACGACTTCCATATCGTCGGTGCTTCACCAGAGCTGCTCGTACGCTACGAGGATAACGAAGTGACGATCCGCCCGATCGCCGGGACGCGCCCACGCGGCACGGATAAGCAGAGCGACGAACAACTGGCAGCGGAGCTGCAGCAGGACCCCAAAGAACGCGCGGAACATGTTATGCTGCTGGATCTGGCGCGCAACGATGTTGGCCGCGTCAGCAAGGTCGGCACCGTCACCGTGAGCGAAGTTATGGATATCGAGCGCTACTCGCATGTTATGCACCTGGTCACCAATGTGGCGGGCGAACTGCGCGAGGACATGTCGCCTTTTGAAGCCCTGCGCGCAGGCTTTCCCGCCGGGACCGTTTCGGGCGCGCCCAAGATACGGGCGATGGAGATTATCAGCGAGCTAGAGGGCGAGCAGCGCGGCGTCTATGCGGGGGCTGTGGGCTACTTCAGTCACTCCGGCAACCAGGAGACGGCGATCGCTCTGCGTACGATGGTCATCAAGGACGGCCGCGCCTATATCCAGGCCGGAGGAGGCATAGTGGCGGACTCGCAGCCTACGAACGAATACCAGGAGAGCCTGAACAAAGCTAAAGCCCTGCTGCGCGCGCTTGATGAGGCCGAACAGATCGCCAGGGAAAGCAGAGAGGCCAGTGTAGAAATGGCCGCAACGCGGGGAGAGAGAGGGTAACATGCTGCTACTGCTCGATAATTACGACAGTTTTACCTATAACCTGTACCAATACCTGGGGGAACTGGGCGCGGAGACTACGGTTCGCCGCAACGATCAGATCACGCTGGACGAGATCGCGGAGATGCGCCCCGATCACATCGTGGTCTCACCCGGACCATGTACCCCCAACGAAGCGGGGCTCTCCTGCCAGGTGATCGAGACGTTCGGGCCGCGCATTCCGGTGCTGGGCGTCTGCCTGGGACACCAGGCCATCGGCCAGGTCTACGGTGGACGCGTGGTCCGCGCCCCCGAGCCCATGCACGGTAAGACATCATTAATGTACCACGAGGGCAAAGGCGTCTTTCATGATCTCCCGCGACCGTTTGAAGCCAATCGCTATCACAGCCTTATCGTAGAGAATACCGAGCTCCCCGCCGAACTGGAGGTGACGGCCTGGACAGACGATGGCCTGATCATGGGTTTACGTCATCGCCAGTACCCGGTCGAGGGCGTGCAGTTTCACCCGGAATCGATCATGACCCCGGTCGGCAAAGATCTATTGCGTAACTTCTTAGCGCGCTAACGATACAGGGCATCGTGTGTATGCTCTGGCTATCTATAAAAGAGAGGAACGAGATGATTCGCGAGGCTATTGCTCATGTAGCCGCCGGTGCGACGCTCACAACTACGGAGGCGGCGGAGGCAATGGAAGAGATCATGACGGGCACCGCCACGCCCTCCCAGATGGGTGCATTTCTCACGGCGCTGCACTTACGACCGGGCGGCGAGACCGTTGACGAGATTACCGGCATGGCCAGGGTGATGCGCGAAAAAGCTATCCATGTTCACCTGGCAGAAAAGACGGCGGCCAGGGCACTGGATACCTGCGGCACCGGTGGCGACGCGTCCGGGACCTTTAACGTTTCGACGGCGGCGGGGATCATCGCTGCAGCCGCGGGGGCCGCTGTGGCTAAGCACGGCAACCGCTCCGCCACCAGCAAGTGTGGCAGCGCGGACGTGCTGGAGGCGTTGGGCGCGAAGATCGATCTGGGACCGGAAGGGGTCGCGCACTGCGTCGAGCAGTGTGGCTTTGGCTTTATGTTCGCCCCGGCCTTCCATCCAGCGATGAAACACGTCGGCCCGACCCGGCGCGAGATCGGCATTCGTACAGTCTTTAATATCCTTGGCCCACTGACCAATCCCGCGCAAACGCGCTACCAGATGCTCGGCGTGGCGGATAGCTCACTGCTGCGCAAAATGGGGGAAGCGCTGCTGCACCTGGGCTGTCGCCACGCCCTCATCGTGCACGGTGAAGACGGTATCGATGAATGTTCCCTCGGTGCTCCTACACGGGTCTGCGAAATACGCTCCGGCGAACTGCACGAGTACACCATCACCCCGGAAGAGGTCGGTCTGCGCAGTGTCAGCGATCGCCAGTACTTCCAGGGCGGCGACCCACAGCATAACGCGCATATGCTGCGTGAGCTGGTCTCGACCTATAGCGACTCCCCGGCCACCCATATGCTCTGCCTGAACGCCGGGGCCGCGCTCTTAGCCTGCGAGCAGGTCTCATCGCTGACCGAGGGCATCAAACTGGCGCGCACTATGCTTCAGGAGGGCCGGGCAAAGCGCAAATTAGCGGAAGTTGTCGCATGTTCTCAGGCGAGTAGCAGGTGATTTATGTTTCTTGACAAAATCGTGGCCCAAACGCGCCTCGACCTGGCGCAGCGCAAGAGCGAGTATCCACTCGAAAAAATACAGCGCCTGGCCGCCGAACAACCAATGCCGCGCGACTTGCTGGAGGCATTCGAGCCGCGCGACCGGGTGCACTTGATCGCCGAGGTGAAGCGCGCCTCGCCCTCAAAAGGGCTGCTCGCGCCCGATATCGATCCCGTCGCGCTGGCGCGTGTCTACGAGGATAATGGGGCCACGGCGATCTCTGTGCTCACGGAACCACACTTCTTTCTTGGCTCACCAGCCTATCTGACAGCGATTAAAGCAGCGGTCGGCGTGCCTGTCCTGCGCAAGGATTTTATCGTGGACGACTACCAGGTCTATGAAGCGCGTGCCTGGGGGGCCGATGCGATCCTGCTCATCTGCGCGATCCTCGACGATGAGCAATTGCGCCACTTGCTCCAGCTCGCGCATTCGCTGCGCATGCGCTGCCTGGTCGAAGTACACAGCCGCGCCGAGGCGCAGCGCGCGGTTGACGCGGGCGCGGTCATCATCGGCGTGAACAGCCGCGACCTGACCACCTTCCAGATGCATCCATATCTTATACGCGAGATCCGCCAGTTCATCCCGCCCGATCGCGTGATGATAGCGGAGAGCGGTATTCACAGCGCGGCCGACGCGCGGCGGCTGGCGCGCTACGATGTACAGGGTATGCTGGTAGGCGAGTCACTGGTCGTCTCGGATGATGTGCCTGGTAAGATGCATGCCTTGCTGCATGGCGCGAATGCGAGCACGCAGGTAAAAATCTGCGGACTGCGCACTCCCGAACACATCAATGCAGCGGTGGAGGCGGGAGCGGACATGCTTGGCTTTATCTTTTATGAACCAAGCCATCGCTATATCCCTCCCTCGCAGGTACGTTCGCTGCTGGAGGCAAGCCTGAGCTTTATGCAACCGCCTACGGGCTGCGTACAACCCGATCTCGTTGGCGTCTTCGTCAATAAGGATACCGCATATGTAAACGACACCCTGGAACAGGCAGGGTTGCACTTCGCCCAACTGCATGGCGATGAGACACCCGCGTTCTGTCAAACAGTGCAACGACCTGTGATCAAGGCGCTCCAGGTACACACTGAAGAAGACCTGCACCGTATCTTGCCCTACCAGCACACCACCTGGCGCATCCTGCTCGACACTCCCACACTGGGCTGGGGAGGCTCGGGGGAGACAAACGACTGGGAGCTCGCCCGCCTGGCAGCGCGGACCACCCGCATCTTTCTGGCCGGTGGCCTGACAACGGAAAATGTTGCGCAAGCCATCCAACAGGTACACCCCTGGGGCCTCGATGTCAGCAGCGGCGTCGAGACAAACAGGCAAAAGGACAGCGGCAAGATCCGTGCATTCATCGAACAGGTACGCCAGAGCGAGAGAGACGACCACACACTATGATTGTTGACAACATAATCTGGCAATAGAAGAAAGATAAGGTCAATGAGTATCAAAAATAGTGAACAGCAGCATACAAGCTACCAGCACAACCAGTATCCAGATGAGCGGGGACGTTTTGGCGAGTTCGGAGGCAAGTTTGTGCCCGAAAGCCTGATGGCCGCGCTGACAGAACTGGAGACGGCCTATGAACAGGCGCTCACCGACAGCGCATTTCAGAGCGAACTACGCAGCGAACTGCATAGCTATGTTGGACGGCCAACCACGCTCCATTACGTGCCGCGTTTCTCTGCGATGGTCGCCCCCGGCATCAAGGTCTATCTCAAGCGCGAAGACCTGGCACATACCGGTGCCCATAAAATCAACAACGCGCTTGGTCAGGGCCTGCTCGCCAGGCGCATGGGCAAGCCGCGCATCATCGCGGAGACGGGGGCGGGCCAGCATGGCGTGGCGACCGCGACCGTATGCGCGAAGCTGGGCCTCAACTGCATCATCTACATGGGCGAAGTAGACATCGCGCGCCAATCGCTCAATGTCTTTCGTATGAAGCTGCTCGGGGCCGAGGTGCGCGCGGTCAATAGCGGCACGCGCACGCTGAAAGATGCGATCAATGAGGCGATCCGCGACTGGGTCACCAATGTCGAAAACACCTTCTACCTCTTCGGGACGGCGGCCGGTCCACATCCCTACCCGCGTATTGTGCGCGATTTCCAGGCGGTCATCGGCAAAGAGGCACGTGTGCAAATTATGGAGCAGGAGGGACGGCTCCCGGATATGATCCTGGCCTGCGTTGGCGGTGGCAGCAACGCCATCGGCATGTTCTATCCTTTCGCCGACGCGAGCGAAGTACAGCTCATTGGGGTCGAGGCCGGCGGTGCCAGTATGGAGCCGGGCCAGCACGCCTCAACGCTGGTCGTGGGCAGACCGGGCGTACTCCATGGTACGCTCAGCTACCTGCTGCAAAACGAGGACGGCCAGGTCCTGGATACGCACAGCATCTCGGCGGGCCTTGACTATCCGGGCGTTGGACCCGAGCACAGCTATATGAAAGAGACGGGCCGGGCTACCTATATCTCGGCGAGCGATGCCACGGCGCTGCGCGGCCTGCAAGCCCTGAGCCGCTGCGAGGGGATCATTCCCGCGCTGGAATCAGCGCACGCGCTGGGCGCACTGCTGGAGATGGGCGAACAGGGCAAGATCCCGCACGGCTCGCTCATCGTCGTCAATCTCTCGGGGCGCGGCGACAAAGATATGATGACGGTCGCGCAGGCGCTGGGCGTCAGCCTGTAGGAAGAGAGGAAACAGTGAGCGCATTTCGCTACCATGCCGATATCCTGGCCCGCTATCCCCACGTTGTTGGCGGCGTTCTACTCGCCCACGG
>JAABUQ010005967.1_pt1 | contig 18881 bp, 22 predicted proteins | sample 5560001 | NCBI WGS metagenome assembly JAABUQ01 (sample SAMN10711888, study PRJNA513371) | rock metagenome | isolation source: Antarctica rocks | place: Antarctica: Victoria Land, Finger Mt nord | collected 2015-12-18
TCCCCCGCGCCCCACCCCATCCACCACCCCCCCCCGGCACTAACCTCCCTCAACAAGATCCCCGCCCAATCCCTGAACATCTACGCCATCCAGCCCAACTCCTCGCACCGCCGCGCCCCCAAACTCTCCCGCCAGAAAATCGGCGGCGGCGGCGGCAAAAACAGCAACTCCATGGGCGTGCTGGCACAGATCGTGGTGCCGATGAAGGGGCTCAAGATCACGGCGCAGCAGGCGAGGGAGGCGTTCAGGGCGAGTATTGTGCCGGAGAGGTTTGGGAGGGTGTATTATGTGGTTGTGGATGCGGAGGGGGGGTTTGTGGTTGATGGGGAGAATGTTTCGTGAGGGAGGGGGGGGGATGGGTGGATTGGCGGATTGACGGATTGACGGATTGGCGGAGTGGAGGGAATAGGTTTGCGGGGCGTGCGGTTTTTACCTTTCGGGATTGAGCGAGCATAGCGATTGGTGTTTGGGGATGGTGTGAGAGGCTCGGTGTGCAGATATTTGAGAGCCAATGATACACTATGAGAACACCCTCCCCACAAACCTCAGGCTCCCTGCAACCCTCATGACTAGTTCGGTGTAGATCGAGTAACGAGATGCCGTACTAACGATGGCGAATGGATGGGCCTTTCGGGAAGGAAAGACACGAGACTTGCTGATGGAGATAATGGAGTGAGCGGTAGGACTTGCGTGAGTGTAAGCAGAAAAGTAGCTGCTTCCCAACCTTTCTAGTAGCTAGAGATAGAGTCGCGCGCTGGGGATCAGAAAATAATTTTGAGAACTGTCCTTTTTCTTGTCGACACAATACTCGTGTCCTAAGCATGATGTGCGCTCAATATGCAAGGCTTTCGCTGCATCAATACCAATAGCCGGATGGCTTAGCTGACCTTGCAACACCCTGCTCCGCGCTGATCAGCTAACAAGTAAGAAAGGTATTGAGGAAAGGCCTACAAGTAGGAGTGTTGAGGGTAGAATGTTGCGTAACGGACCAGCAGCGCGGAAACGGGCGAAGCACCTTACACCTCCTCCCACTCGCTGCCAGCGTCAACACCAACGTTTTCCAAGGCCTGTTCTGGAGTCACTACAATATTGGCTACGACGCCTATCTCTCTAGATGGTCGTACAGACAGTGCATTCTCTTTAGCCTCTTTAGCAGATTCAGTAATCCGTAGTCGCAACTGCAATATGCCATGTTCCACCCTGAGCCTGCATTCTTCCCTCCTACAGCTCGCGTGCTGAGCAGGGGACTGATGACCGGATGCTTCGTCGTGCGTGAATGCTACGTTGTCGAGAGTCTTGTCAGCTTGTTGAGTCTCCGGGTCCTCGGTCCTAAGTTCTCGATGTGTTTCCATCGAAATATCCTTGAGAGACTGGGCAGCTTGGCTCCTTCGGTCGGGCAACTCTCTTGTCGTCGCGAATCTCGTCTCATCGAAAGTCGGGGGTTGCTTAAGCAGATGGTCGATGTAGTCCTCGAGATGCCGTACGCGTTTCCGCAGGCCAATCGCCAATACCTCGTTATGGGTATTGCTGGCACTGAGCTCAGCAACCTGGGCTTCTAAGCTCGCGAACTGGGTGGGTAGAGTATGCTTCGAGGCTTTAACGGTCTCTGCCGACGTCTCTCGCTCGTGGATTTTTTCTTGAGCCGTCTCGTCCCCTGCTCGAGGCTTGTTTACAGTGGTCCGTAGGTCAGCGTCGGCAAGCTGGATTGTCTGGTAATATTCGGCGTAAAGCTTCTTTCCTTGAGGGGACTCTATATAGCCATGAAGCCGCTCGACAACTACGAGCAGGAGCTTTGTGAGTATTGTTGCGGAGAAGATGAGCAGAGTAATCCCAATAGCGCTGGATGCCCCTTTGAAAGCCAGCTCGCAGTTGCTGCAGCCTGTAAAACGCATTCGCTCCCAGCCAGTGCCTATGATTGTACAGATGGAGAAATACGTGTCCAATATCAGGATCCGGACCGCCCATCTAGAGGTTAAGTGCGCACCCGCTAGGCCTGCGACTTGTCTGTGTGACGAGATTCTGAGTTGGCCGCGATAGTGGGTGGTACTCCTCGGGTCGGAGCACTCTTCGATGCCTGTATTAAAAAAGTAAACGTAGGGTTTCATGGAGACCCAGATGATGTAGGCTATGGCCGACAGGGTCCCACTCCAGATCGGGAATGTCCAAAGAACCTTGATTGGCAGCGCTGAGGTTTCCAAGATTCCACAGCCGTAAAGCACGAGGGGCCATAAGATATGGAAAGCCACCATGATCCGGCTGAATTGATACAAAGCATATGGTATCGAGGTACAGCCATCGCAGGAAATTTGGTCTTTATCATCTCTGAGAGCTTCTTTCATGGTCACTATGATCCCCTGGGCGTGAATATCGCTCGCCTTGAGCGCCTCTTCGTCGCGTAGCACCTGGGCAGCACCCGAAATTGGCGGGCTTTGAGACTCCATGATCAGGCGAGGTGTATGCAGAGCGAATTGACTTGAGCAATCAGATTTCTAAGATTCCTTGATGAGATCGATGCCTTCAGCTCGAGACAAGAGAGTGGGTGCGGTTCTATTTTGAAGGGTAAGACGGAGTATAGGCAGCAACAATCTCCTGGCTCGCGTTAGCACTCGGTAAACTGAGTAGGTTTCTCGAATTGGGGAAGTGGCACTGACCCTTAGCTCTTTCCTGGGGCAGCCTGCAGGCATCTTCAACAAGCCCACTCTGCTCAGCTCAGGAAGCCGTAGAGTTGGCATTTGGAATGCAGATACCATGTGCCTTGTAGTTGTTGCGTCGTGGCTTCCCTGGAACCGGATTCAGCATGACTATCCGAAAATGTTGAATAGCAGTTATCAGTTAGCATGACGAGTTTGCCTGTACAAAGAGCACAACAAGCATTAAAGCTTACCCTGACTTGTACAGATACCGTTCCATGCAAGCAGTGACGTGAGAGAGAGCTTGCGAAATAGACAGCTTAGTGTTGATGATGTCACCTTGGTCCTTTATTCGTTGAGCTCTGACCGCTGCATCGTCGTTCTCTTCTACCTACCCATCTTTGCACATTCGTGATCTCATGCTCTCATAATCGCCATATCGTCGTGACGCCAGGCCAACTTCAAGACTGTCGTCCCACTCTGTCGTCCCATAGCCAATTCACCAAATCACCACAGACACAACCCCCGACAGCCCCGCTGGCCCCTCTTCCTCCTCGCAATCTCCTCCCTCGCAGCCATCATTCTCAGCGTCTCCTTCCTCCTCTCAGTCTCCAACCGGCTCTCCTGCTGCAACCGCTCCAGGATTCTCTGCTGCCGCTCCTGCACTGTAAGCGGCCGATCCGGTCGACTCAGATACGCGTAGGCGTCCAGTTCCTGGCCAGAGGGCGATTGCACGATTGTCCGTCTCGAGGCGTTGGGAAGATGGGCCAGAGGGGTCGGAGAGCGTGAGTCTATGACTTGGCCGTTAGGGAAGAGTTCGTCGAGGTCGATGAGTTCGGAGAGATGAGTTAGGCGGCGGGGTGGAGCTGGGGGTGTGATGGAGGAGGGAGAGGAGGGGGAAGGTGGGTTGAGATAGGTGGTGGAGGTGGAGGTGGAGGTTTTGGAGATGCGCTTGGACGGGGTTTGACCCATCGTGTGGGGGCTATCCTGGGGTGGTTGCTAGGGAGGAGGTTGTGAATTTTGTCGGCATTGAGTGATTGGGTGAAAGGCTTACATTTGCATAGGGGCAGATTCGGCATTGACGGAATCGAGCAATTGGTAAGCGACTAGGTTTTAGGCAATTTGCTGAATAACGTTGATAGCAATTGAGGTTCGCGCATCGAGGGTGTTGACAGTGTCGGAGAAGGCGCGCCACAGACTTATTAGGTCGGCACAACTTTAGCAATTCACATTTAACGCTTCAACGGAATAGCGATGGGAAACTGCTTCATTGCTCAGGAAATTTTGAGGTGATGAGAAAGACTACTTCACTACGTTCACATCTTGAGATGGGCTTTGTTTATACCTATATTCATCTACATGGGTTACGATGTTCGTGCAGTGCCCTTAGAACCTCGAGAACGGTAGCCTATGCAATATCAGTTTTGATCGACCGTATTTATCTGGGAACATGAGGTACCATTTCCCTCTTAGCGTGATTACCGCCCAATTGTTGCCATCTTTGTCCGTCTCCTTCTCCACTTTAGTCGAGAAGGAGATTGCACTCATGATGCCATCGCCAAACTTCTCGTTCAGTATGGCCTTATACGCGAAACCGTAATTCTGGACGATCTCGTACAGCCGGTAGATGAGCGGCTCCCTGGGCGGCATATCCATGACTTGACCTCGGAAGGGGAATCCTGCCAATTGCGCGGAAAGCGTGCTATGCTCGATTTCAAGGATCTCCGAAAGCTTCTTCACGTCCTCCTCGTTCGTCTGTGCTTGTCCGTAGAATATGGCAGCGACGGAGACTTCGTTGCGCCCAAGGTGCTTGGCGATATCCTCAAAGGTCATTCCCTTCTTGGCTTTGGCATCGAAGAGGGTGTGAGCTTGGATGGGCATGCGACCAGCTGGGCCGGCCAGAGTGCTCTGCTTGCATTGTCAGCACGGCGCTCTCCGGGTTAGGGAAGCTCTGCTTGCATCTAGAGTGGCTATATTCGACATCTTGCTGGTTAGAACGGGCGTTGCGTAGAGGTATCTCCGAGTAGGATGCAGCAGGGAGGTTCGTGCGATTGACGGCGTTGCTCGGGTCAATTTGCAGATTGAGGAAGCCATGTTATACGTGAGGCAATCTTCTGGCTTTTGTATGTCCGAGTGGTTATGTCGTCAGTGGTGGGAAGATGCTTCCGCCCGCCTGATCGGCCAAGTCCAGAGTTTCGGGCGAGTGGGGAGTTATGGTCCGCTGTGATTGGCTACATGCTCCCATCGACAATGCCTGCCCTGAATGTAGGAGTGTTAAGGTACCCTTGCTGCTATGCCAAGTCGTAAGCATGAAGTAACTATCGTACATGTATGTAGGTGTATATTTGTCAAGGTATCCGAGATAAGGTAAGGTAGTGCTGACTGACTCGCTGACTTGCTGCCTTGCTGACAGCTTACCTTATACTTTCAAGGCCCAGGTCAGCCGCACATCATCTCCCCGCCCAATGATTCCGCGATCATAATGACTCTGCTTTCCTGGAATGTCCCGTACTTTGGTCTCTGTCTCCGTGCTTGGGGATTTTGATCGGATCATCTACAAGAAAAGCGTAGACGATGATGGCAGGAAACGGCCGAGAAAACCCTTTGGCCTACGGGGACTATCACGGAAGCGGGCCACAAGACCAAGGAGATGACCAGTCCCAAGGCGGTGAGCGAGGCTTCATCGGCGATACCTACCGCAAGTATAAAAACGTATACCGGCAGTCGCAGAGTGGAACCACCACTGGCGCCCAGCAATCTTCTGGCCTAGCATCGTCCATCTTCAACAAGCTGCATGGCGTTGTTCAAGAGCTGGGCTCACAGCTCGACCAAACAATTTCTGGCAAGCCGCAGGCCCAACCTCCGCCAGCGCCCACCGTTGGCGCACAGGCTACTACACAGAATCGTTTCGGTAGCTTCGCCCATCAAGAGTATGGAAACGACGTGAAGTGGTACGTTGATGGCTGCGGCTATATGTGGGCTGTCTCTATGGCCATCGAGCAGGCAAGAGAATCTATCTGGATTCTAGACTGTGAGCCAAACTTCTCTTCATGGCCCACCAGCCTTCCAGCTATAATTGAGGTCCTCCTCTTGTGGATTGTCGGGTCTACGGGTTTACTTTGTACGATGTTGAGAAGATCGCCCCCAAACAGCCCGTAAGACCCTTTCCATGCTTTTGTGGAAGCGTGATCTCATTCAAGACCTCCGTATAATTGGCATTGGACATTAGCTTAGAGCCTTTGAGATGTTGCTGCCTACGTTCGTTCCCACAAAGCTTCTTGACAATTCATCTCTCCAGACTGCTCTTCTAAAGCTGTCCGTGAAGTCTGCCAAGACCGTCAAGATCGAAGAACTTGCATCGAGGGCATGACTGACAGAAGCATAGGGTGGCTTTCTCCAGAATTGTATCTAAGGAGGCCGCCATCGCAGAACGAACAGTACCGCGTCGATCGAATGCTGCAAGCAGCCGCTCAGCGGGGTGTCAAAATCAACATCATTGTGTACAAGGAGGTCACTCAAGCTCTCACGCGTAAGTATCTCACACCTACTATCCCTCAATACCTGCACTCCCTACTGCCCCATGCCACCGATCCTATTTCGAGGACACTTAGTGGCCTGGGGCTTGCGGCAACTTTCGCAGCTCTCGAACACGTAGAGGCTGAGAACCCGCTGATGGCCCCCATCTTGCCAGTCTCCTCCAGCCATACGAAGCATGCTTTGGAAGATCTACATCCGAGCATCTCTGTTTTCCGTCATCCAGATCACCTTCCGGATGCTCAGACTCTGCAGTCCTCCTTCATATCCTCCTTGGAAAACCTCTCTCTGACGGCCAAGAAGGCTGCCAGTCTGCCCGCCGATGCCTTGAAAGCTATCTATGGAATGAACGAAGACGTGATACTATACTGGGCTCACCACGAAAAGCTTTGCCTCATTGACGGAAGAACCGCTTTCATGGGTGGTCTTGATTTGTGCTTCGGTCGATGGGACCTCAATCAGCACCCGATAGCTGACTGTCATCCTGGGAACCTTGATGATATCGTGTTCCCTGGCCAAGATTGGAACAATGCAAGGATTGCCGACTTCCAGGATGTGGCCTATTGGGATGCTCACAATGTGCTTGATCGAAAGACAAGTTCACGAATGGGTTGGTCTGACATCTCGATCAGCTTGCACGGCCCTATCGTTGGGGATTTGAAGGAGCACTTCGTCCAGCGTTGGAACTTCATCTACAACGAGAAGTACGACGTAACAAAGGACGTCCGTTACTCCAGGCTGACGCTTAACGCTCAAGCGCTTGGAGCCAATCCGCAGCAGAGTTCACCTCAAATATCTCCAGAGAATAGGCCATATCAAGCGGCCCCTGTATACCAACAGAGCTCTGCCGGGACCCCTAGTATTCAGCCATATCAACCATATCAACCGTCTACCGCTTCTTCGACCACAGGAGGCTCAAGCTCATACCAGCCTTACCAATCGTACAACCAGCCTCAACAGCCTCACATCCAACCCTCAGGTACTTCGTACGTTCAATCCGGAAACGAGCCACACGGCCAACCTGGTTACCAGTCCCAACAACAAGCGTACAAGCCTTATGGCGGCGCCAGCAACCCGGGTGCAAACCTTTCACAAGGCCAGTACATCCCCTCAGCAACTTACTCACGAGCTCCGAACGAGGGCGTGGGAGGAGGAGAATACGGGATTGGCGAAGCATCTCGACAAGGCCACCACCACCACCACCATCGAGAGCAGCTTGAAGAAGAAGCACGCGCAGTAGGGGGCCGCTTCGAGTCCAAAATGGGACACGCTGAAGAAAAATACGCGGAGTATGCAAGTCGTCACCCTGACCTTCCGCAGATGGGTAGCATCCCTTGTCAGATCGTTCGCAGCTGCACGAAGTGGAGCCACGGCGTTCCGACCGAACACTCAATCCAGAACGCTTACTGCGAGGTGATTCGGAACAGTCAGCACTTCATTTACATCGAGAATCAGTTCTTCATTACAGCTACAAGTGACAAGCAAAAGCCAATCAGAAATACGATCGGGGCCGCTATAGTGGAACGCATACTTCGTGCGGCTAGGGCTGGCGAGAAGTACAAAGTAATTGTGGTGATGCCTGCTGTTCCAGGTTTCGCGGGCGACCTTAAGGATGAATCCAGCCTGGGCACGAGAGCGATTATGGAGTTCCAGTACAGTTCGATCAATCGTGGAGGTCATAGTATCATGGAAACAATTGGTAATGCTGGGTATGAGCCGACCGAGTACATTCGGTTCTATAACCTAAGGAACTACGACCGGATCAATTCCAACGCATTTATGAGCGAGGCTCAGCGGATAAGTGGAATCGATTATGGAGATGCGAGGACCGCTCATGATGCTGCCGTCGAGCTTCCCGCCAATTCACGAGGTGTCTCCTCCCCAGGGCAGGACTACCAACGATATCAACAAGCTGCTCGTCAAACTGGCGGTCGACAAGGACTTGGCGACGGCCGTTGGGATACTGTCAGCGAGTGCTATATGCTTGGTGGGCCAGACATTCGAAGTCTGCCGTGGCAGGATGGGGAGCTGTCAGAGATGGATGTCTTCGTCAGCGAGGAGCTTTATATTCATTCAAAGGTACGACATCCTCGTCTCCCTGCGTCATGTATTCAAGGTTCTGACTGTCGCATAGGTACTGATAGCCGATGACCGCGTTGTCATCTGTGGCTCGGCCAACCTGAACGACCGCTCCCAGCTAGGGTACCACGACTCCGAGATTGCATGCATCATCGAAGACCCCACGCCCGTCGACTCATACATGAACGGCCGTCCCTGGCGCGCCAGCGAATTCGCGACCACACTGCGAAGGCAGCTCTTCAGAAAACACCTCGGCCTCGTCCCGGCGCAAGACATGTCACGCCAGATCAGAACTTCGAACCCATCGGTGTTCCGAACATCTATGACTGGGGCTCTGAAGCGGACCGCATTGTCGCAGACCCTCTATCCGACGCTTTCCTTAATCAATGGAACGGACAGGCGCGGCAGAATACCTCTGCCTTCGGGAAGATTTTCCATCCGGTACCGCATGATGATGTGAGGACTTGGAAGGACTACGATACGTTCTATGAGCGTTTCTTCCATGAAGCCGATGAAGAAGCCGATGGCAAGACTGGGAAAAAGACACCTGCGAAGTATCGGTGGGGACACGTTGTCGCCGAGGAATTCTCGTCAGGCGAGCAGGGCGTGCGAGAGGTTAAAGAATTGCTCAGCACCATCAAAGGGACGCTGGTAGAGATGCCATTGCTGTTCCTGATCAAAGAGGATATCGCGAAAGAGAGCGTGAAATTCAATACTTTCACGGAGGAGGTATACACTTGACGAGCGTTATGCGAATTCACGAATCCACCGAGAAGTGACGACGACCGATATGGAAGGTACGATGACTGCAAAGAGCTGATGAACAATGGTAGTGGCGATACAACAATATCAACTTCAGGAATGCTCTACGCTAGGACACATGCGGCTGGCGTGCTTTTTCCAACGACAGTCCCAATTCACTAAGCTACGTACCACCGAACGTAAACGGTCGTCCTCGAGCAAAGCATTGCTCGATGTTGCTTATCCGAGTACGCCTTGATTGGGCAAACGGAGCCGCGAATCCTTGGTGAGATATCGGTATCCTGTCTGCTATTTCTCGGTCTATCTTTCGTCATGATCGTATTCACCCAGCAAGCCGTAGCTTTTCCCTTCCATCAAGGTAAGGTAAAGTCTTGATTCCTACCGCCATGTGCCTCGGGTTTCTATCCATCTATACAATCTCATATTCCTTTTCTTGCTTTCCACATCCGACTCACAGGGCCGAGCCTCATCATTGACTACCCAATCCCACCTCACCGAGCAACTCTCCCCTCTTCTCAGTGCATACAGCTATCGACAAATCCCATCATGCCACAACAATCAGCCATAGGTCATCCCAATACACTCTCTCTCCACCCACCTCCTCCAGACCACAACCGCATTCATCCACCCTCATCCACCTTCCCTTCTCCCATCTCCCATATCCCAACCTCGGCCTCGGCCTCTCCGTATTCATCATGAACAATACTAAGGGCCTCATAAAGCGCCCTCTCCTCTCCTCTCACACATCTCACAAAGGCCCTTCCACACAAGGTCTCTAAGAACAATACTAAGCCTTCACGGCTATCCCGCTCATCAGCATCCACATCCGCATCCAACCCCCCGACTCCCCGCCACCTTTCCGCACAGACAAAGCCTCTTCCTCGAAGTCAACCATCAACTCTTGTCTAGCAGAAGAACAATACTAAGCCGCTCCATCCTTGTCCCCCTCTCCCTCCCTCCATCAGGCCTACAACTCTTTCAGCCCCCCAGTACATAAACCCCTCCCCTTCTTCCCACTCCCCCACCAATATCCAATATCCAAGAACACACATCAATCTACACACAAACAAACTCACAGCTTCCACCGCTTTCCTCAAAGCCCAAACCCAACTTACAAAAATGCCTGCCCAATCTCAAATCCCGAAGACCGTTGAGGTCAGCGCTGCGAATGGTACGTCTCTATCCCTAACTCCCCTCCCCCTTTCCTCTCTGCCGCCGCCGACGCGCACTTTGATCGCCCTTGACGGACCGTTCAATTAATTGTTATTTGATGGATGAGCGATGGACTAACGCACATACAGCAGAGGCACACCCCGGCTGGTCGGCCTGCAGCGTTATGTAAACCCTTTTGTACACATACCTACCACGCCGACATCGCCGTCTTGCCCTTCTTCTTGCACCTTACCCAATACACACAACAAAAACATCAAAAAACAATGATAGGGACGAGGAGGACGATGGCAGGGATGATGCGCGCGCGGGTGATAGTTTTTTCGTTTCGTTTTTCGTTCTAGCTCGTATGGGCTGATTCCTTGGGGTGGACGCACCGTGTTCTTTTTTCGTTGGTGATTTTCTTGGGGAGGAATTATTTTGATGGGAATTAAGGGGGGGACTATATTTGGGGGGCTATATTTGGAGGAGAGGATTTTTGGGGGTTTAGCTATAGGGATGCGGAATACAATCTTTATATCTTAATCGATTGTTCTATGCATGTGACAGCCCGGGGAGGGAGGAGATGAGGGGTGTGGTTGAGATGGGCATTTGAGCTTAGCTGTTGATCTGACTTTGTTGTGCTGGCTGGGTGGTGGGTCGTAGGTGAGAGCGGGATATGGGGGCTTAGATACTTGGAATGGAGATTGGACGCCTTTGGACTAGGCTAAGACTGGATGGATCACCTTCCTGCGTTTGGCGGAAGGTGCCGATCTGTAATGTCTCGGCTTTTTGTGCCTAAGCCGGGGGGGGAAGCGGGATTGCTCTTTCATGGGCCAGATTTAGAAGTGTGTAGTCAGGGACGTCAAGGTCACTCTGTGCGTTTGTGGGTCGTTCATGTGGGCATTTCGCAGTGGAGTATATCGTTATCAAGAGCTTCCTGTTTCCAAAGTTCCATTCTTCATTAGGATTCCTACGTCGGACTCGACCCTCGCTCATCCAGCTTCCCCTTGAGCATTTGAGCCACACCGCCCAACAGTACGGCTTCTTGCTCCACATGTCCCCACCCCTCAACATGCTTCGCCATTTCCGCAGCGGCAACTGCAATCTTACTCAACATATCTGCGAAACCAAAGATCTTGGTCAGAAAACTCTCAATCTGCAGGTTTTGCGAAAGGGAGGGCGAGCAGAGAATGAGATAGAGAAGATTGAGCACTGCCAGCCAGAACGGTTGGAGGTTGGAAAACCATCTCATTGAGTCTTCGGGGAACGGCTCCTCGGCGATGTTATCAATGGTGAAGAGCTCGTAGGATAGGGATGTGAGGGCTACTGGTGTGGCGAACAGCCAATCTCGCACTTCAGGCGGAGAGTTCGACGAAAGGACAGCGCTGTAAGCTTTGTCGGCAATGAGCAGCTCCGTCTTGAGCCAGCCGACGGCGCTGGCTTTCAAGTTCTCGTAGGGGCAGTGCTTGAGCGTGTCTTTGATGTATGCTAGTCGCATTTCCTCTTTCGGGTGACTATGTAGTATCTCCGCCGTGAGTTGGTGCGCGTGGAATCGTAAGCTCGACACGGGGGTGTTGGCTGAGAGAAGAGAAAGTCGTTGGATGGTTTCGTTGAAGGCTTCGTCTGATTCAGGTGCGTCGATGGAGGTTGTGGATACAATGTATGCACCTAGGAAAAGCACAGCGTCGATCAGGCTTGGAGGCTCTGAGCCTGCGCCGCTAGGGGTCGAGACACCGATGAATGTGGGGAGGAGAGTGGAGAACTGTGGGAATATGGTCAATGAAGGTAGAGAGGTGGGGGCGTCGAAAAGGGTAAATGCGGCTGCTGTGACGGCGAAGAGGTAGAGACTGCCTGGACGGGAAAGAGGGACATCGGAGGCCGACGAGGGAAGATCTTCTATAGGACTTGACGGGTCTTCATCGGGCTTGGTGATGGTGGCGAGGAGTTCTTCGGACGTCAACCTGAGATCACGAGCCAATGCTGCTAATTGACCGATCATGGTGTCTCTGCTGTGAAGATCAGATAGTGCAAATATGTCGGTCAGCGTTCGTCGGCCAGGGATGTTCTTCTCGGGATGCAGCTTCTCTTGAAGCCGGTTGGACCAGGCCAGTCCTGGAATATCTCCGTCTTCGACAGCTGGTAGAGAGACCATATAGGCTTCAATGACATAAGTGAGGAATGATTGGAGTAAGCGCGTCTGCAAATTTCCTTCGTCCGATCCGACAGAACCATCGTTGCCTTCGGGATCCGGCGCTGATTCTGGCTCTTCCTCCTTGTGGGCTAGAACAGAGATGCTGCTCATTCGCGGAGGTAGTTTGGGTCTGCTCGTACCCGAGAGGCTTTTGACAAACGTGATCACGGCTTCTGTGACTTCTGGATCGTGAGCAGTGGAAGCGTAGGCTGGTAAAATGGCTTGGAGAGAGGTTGAGAGGAAACGACTCGGATATTTTGTCTTGATGCGGGGATGGAGGGTTTGTAACATCAATACTAAAGATCTAAACTTAAGAGCTTTCGATGGAGGCTTTGGAGGTTCTGCATCTGATGGTGGAGTCGCTTCAGTGTCTTTGGTATACGATGGCGGTGCAATGTTCTTTTCTTCTTCGTTCAGCTTAATGTCTCCTAACGATGTGGTTGGAACGTCATCCGAAGGGTCCCCATCCTCATCATCTTCTTGCTCTTCGACATCCTCATCAGGTAATCCCAGATGCTCCAGTAGCTCCGTGACCTTCAGTACAACTTCCCTAGGATTTCCTAGACGCGCTACATCTTGCAAACATAACTTCGACTCTGGCAAAAGCGGTAGGAGAAGATGGACGAGATCCCAGCCAATATTGGTAGTTAAGGTTGTATCTTGAAGTAGGTCATGGAGCGTCGGCAATTGATCCTGTGTCAGATTGTATTCCAAAATCGTGAGATAGCTCAGATAGTCAGTCTGTGGGGGCAGTGCTTTGACAAGCGAATTTTCCGACATGGTTCGAGATACAGGCGCCTAGATACATCAATCAAGGCCCGATGCTCGGCTGGATTGATAGACCCCTCGCTCTAAGCATTGAATCATGCTAACAGTTTCTGTGTTGGTGGTCCGGCTGTTGATGATGGCCCTCAGTGGTGCCGAAATACAGGCCCAGCCGTTGCTGCATTTAATGGCAGAACAGTCACCAGAGCAATCGACAATCCGCTCTCCCGTCCTCCCGTCCCTCTTTCACAATATGATGCTGAGCAGTCTCTTCTCAAGACAATCAACTCTCCACTGTTCCGGAGTGATTTGATGCCAAGGCGTCCTCTGAATAAGAGGGGAGAGTCTAAGCGAGAGGCCATCCCGATGTGGTTAAGATACACGGGGCCGGCAATGATCGGTCTGGATTCCGCTGGTGGTAATACTAGGGAGATAGTAGTCCCGCCGTTATCAGACTTCCCCTCCCTTTTATCCCAGCTCCGCGTGCTACAAGATTTGCTAATGACGGGAAAGTAATGACGGCGCTCCATGCCTTGAACCACAGAATCTCCCTTGACATGGACACTTTCATCCTCCTTCTTTACCTCTTCTTTGCGTTTCTGAATCCTGGCTAGGACGCGTCGCTCTACCTTACCCACTGCGTGAAGGCTTCTATTCTAATACACCGTCCTAGAATTGATCCTCGAGGAGATATGGAGGAGCCTACGAGTATCAAGGTTCAGGATGAAGACCGCTTGGCCCAGCTGGGGTATAAGCAAGAGCTGCGACGTGACTGGAGCATGCTGCAGAATTTCGGCGTTTCCTTCTCGATCATTGTAAGCAATAGACAAGTCTCCTTGAACTCAACGACCAAGCTTCGAAAGTCGACAAGTGGAAGAGACGGTATCATTATGGAGGCTTAGCGTTGACTGGCTGCAACGTCGGCGACATGCATTTCTTCCGGGGCTCCATAACTGTCAAGTCGTCAAATCGATAAACCGTCATTTCTATGGGACTCGGCGCAGAGTGACGTAATGTCCTCCAAACTATGATAAGAAATGATTGGACTAGCATGGTCACCCACTTTCGCAGAGTTGGGCCGTCATCCATCGATAGTCTTAAGCTCCCGTTTTTCGAGCACTACTGTATCCTGGAGTGAGAGCTGACTGCTGATATATGACTTCCTAGAGCGTAATTACTGGTATTACCACGTACGAAGCCCTGGTCGACACTCGTCTGCATATACTGAGAATGTCAAAGCCTCTTTTCATATGGCTTGAACACGGGAGGACCAGGGGTTATGTCCATTGGCTGGATTGTCGTCAGCTTCTTCAGTGCGATGGGACATCTAGGCCATGGTTATAGCATCACTGATCGTTGTTAGCCTTCTTTGTAGCTCTAAGTATGGCCGAGATTGTATCTGCGATCCCAACCAGCGGAGGGCCATACTTTTGGGCTGCAGCTTTGGCCCCACCAGGAAAAGAACCATTCTTCTCATGGCTCACCGGCTGGTTAGCAACAGACCTTAATACCGTCTCGAAAGATCGATATTGATACAGCCTAGGTTTAATTTGGTAGGCCAGTTCGCCGTGACTACTGGGATCACCTTTGGTCTGGCAAATTTGATATCGACAACTGCCACTGTCAAGACAAGCTACGCGCCCACAGCTGGCAAGACCATTGGTATATACGCGGCACTGCTTGTTTCCCACGGCGTCATCAACAGCTTCGGAGTGGGTAGATTTCTGGGCGTTCCTTACCCCTTCCTAAGAGTCCGGAAGGCTTGAGATATTTCTTAGCACATTGGCTCTTTGAGACGCACCTCATTATACCATCTCCTAGCTTGAAGAAGCGAAGCTGACATACAAATCTGGTTAGGTGCACATACTTCGGTATCTCAACAATTCGTCGATTATTCTGCATTCGGTCGGTATCAGCTGCTTTGCTATTGCCATTCTGGCTAAAGCTCCAATCCACCAATCTGGTAAACTCGTTTTTGCGACTTTCTACGATGGGACTGGTGACCCTGGCTGGGCCGTACGAGCCTCTCCTGCTTACGTAGCAGCATGTGGGATATTGATGAGCCAGTATACCATCACAGGTGAGTGTGGCCTCATATCGGAGCTAGGAAGAATAAACTCAGCAGATTGTTTCCGTTTAGGAGCGTTGATACGGCCATCCGGATATCCGCTGACTTGAAGGCTTTTTACAGGTTTCGATGCGTCCGCGCATTTGTCCGAAGAAACCAACAATGCATCTTGGAACGCACCGCTTGGCGTTCTGATGTCTGTTGGTGTTTCGTCAATCTTTGGATTCTTCCTGCTTGTCTCTTTACTCTTCTCAATCCAGGACTTTGCTACCACGGTCAACAGCAATGTTGGTCAGCCAGTCCTCCAGATACTTATCGACATCTTCGGAGACTCTGGCGCCATCGCACTTATGACACTTGTTATGGTCTGTATATGGCATTGTGGTCTTTTCTCCATGACATCGAACAGTCGAATGATGTTTGCCTTCAGTCGGGATGGCGGGTTGCCGAAATTCTTCGATAAAGTTGATAAACGGTACCAATCGCCGATTCGGACAGTCTGGCTGGCCGCTACGCTATCTTTCCTCCTTGCTATACCGTCTCTTGGCTCTTCTGTCGCTTTCTCGGCAGCTACGTCGATTGCTACTATCGGTCTATACATATCCTACGGTCTCCCGATCTTGGTTGCCATCACCTGGCCAAGCAACTTCAAGAAAGGACCATTCAACCTTAGATTCGCCTCGCGTATGATTGGATTGGTGGCCGTGCTCTGGATTGCCTTCATCAGTATCATCTTCTGCTTGCCTACCGTAAATCCCGTCGACAGTCAAACACTGAATTATACTCCAGTGGCCGTAGGCATAGTACTAGTGTGGACATTGGGAAGTTGGTTTCTATGGGCTAGAAGATGGTTTACAGGTCCGGTGCGGCAGATTGAAGCGGAAAGGATGGGTGTTGATATCTCAGAGCCAGGAGCGCTAGAGCGGGCGGAGGCGGAAGGCAAGCTACAAGGGGATGTCAGCGTCTCTGGTTCGAAGTAGGTTGTCTCAAAGTCGTTGCATTTCTTAGACCCATCCTCTCTAAATCAAGAAGTGAGTATGGTAGTACTTGTGAGCTTCGATGAAGTCATCTATTCGGCCTGAAGCCTTCGACGGTCTCAGCTCAAAAGTGAAGCGTCTTACCATTGGCGAGATGTGCATATCAGAGACCACTGCAAGCGAATAAAGAATAGCCTCGTGAAATTTCCCAAACTGTTTCTTTGATGTAGGCAAAGAAGCTCTAGGGCCGCTGCAGAACCATTGCATCCAAAGACATCACTCCATGAATCCGTGGATCAGTCTATACCTCACTCGCTGCTCTCTTTTTATGCCAACTCAAGATCAGCGATACCAGCTTCAATCGTCAAGCTTATGCCATAACATCCCAATCGACTATTGTGAAAAAGATGCTTTAACGAGTTCACGTAATCCTGAGGGTTCATATCGACTAGCATTGACCTCTCATGACCTTAATTACCCAAGCTGATCTCGCTTTATTTCAACCTCAATCAGCACACCCACAATCACACACGCTTCAAGCCCAATCATGGCTTTCAAGGGCGTTCAAAACCGCACCCAGGACGAGAACCGCAAGCCGCACACTGCTGGCGCTTCTGCTAAGGATCCTCGCCGCACTCAAGACGAGAACCGCAAGCCAGTCACTGTTGGAGCCTCTGTCAAGGATCCTCCGGCGGTTCACAAATGGCCGACTCCACAGCCTTCAGCTTTCCACCGGAACAGCAGAGCTCAGTCTAATAATTCCACCTACACAACAGCTTCCAAAGAAGCTCCCTCCCACAACTCCCAATCTGCTCATTTTAGCAAGCGCTATCCATGCTCTTTCAATGGCTGTGGCCGCCGTTTTGACGAGAAGGCCAGCCTCGTCAAGCACAAGGACAGCGAGCATGACTACTGTCTCCCTTGCGATATAGACTTCGTCGATGATGAGGCGCTACACGTGCACAAGATGCAGAGCACAATGCACATCATTTGCCCTATTTGTGGCATCGACTTCAAGAGTGAGCCTGGGCGTGATCGTCACGCGAAGCAGGTGAGCAATTTCACAGATCGCAAATGCCTAGATCTACTGACAAGATTTAGATGCACGCCACACAGCAGAACGTCGAATGCCGCGGCTGCCACAAGACATTTCCGAAGGGAGCTGCCCTACTTCTGCACTTCGAAACGAACCAATGCGCCCCACTCAAGGCCTACAACAATCCAGACGAGCAGGTGCACCAGAAGGATATGCTCGAGGCTCAGCGCGCGTTGATGGCGGTCGAGCTGTCCATGCAACAGCAGGAGGACACGAGGAGGGGCCCCTGGCCGTCCACAACCCAAGCGGGCACCGAGTCTATCATTTCTGACAGTGCCGATGGTGGCGTTCGTCTTCAGCCATCGCTTATGGACGACCCAGTATCTGAACAATCTCATGGCATGGGCAATCTTCAACCTGCTTTGCTTGCTTTTCCGGATTCCTCAGATACAGCTTCCATGGCCTCCACATCTACCGTGCAAGGCCATGGGGGCAACTGGCCCGTCGTGGGCTCGACCTTCAACGGCAAGAGCAAAGCTGAGGGCACGGGTCGCCGCATGAGCGTTCAGTCTGCAGGCCCCTGGTCTAACGAGGTCTTTCCCAATGCTTCAAACAGCCCAATGCCCGCCGACACCACAGCTCCCTCGGCCAAATATACAGCAGCAAGCCTCGATTCTCGTGCACCGAGCGAATCTGGTATCAACAGCGTCCCCTCTGGACGTCTTCTCCAGCCGGACGGCCTGGACAACATATTCCACTGCCCCTTCCCCAAGTGCGAGTAAGTTTGCGGGACCCCCCCCCCCCCGGCTCAACATCGATCTCGCTAACGACGATTGCAGGCAGCGTTATCTCCTCAAAGACGCGCTCATCGTCCACATCAAGACCCACACGGGGATCCAGAACCGCTGCCCGTGCTGTTCCCGCAACTTCAAAACACCCAGCGCACTGACGGCTCATATGGAATCCGCGTCCACGCGCTGCAACATCCGTGAGACCAAGGGCTATGGCAACATCATCAGTCTCGTGTCTGGTGGCTTTCTCGGCGTGAGCGGCAAGTTCGAGGATGGGACGGTGAAGATGGATTCCCAGAAGAAGCCAGACTCCTTCTGGTAGGCATGTTGTGGGAACGGGACTATCACAGTAGCGGGCTGCTTGGTTGATAGCCTGAAAGGTGATAGCCTTCTCAAGAGAAGTATTGAGGTGGTGGGAACACAACATCAGGTCTTTCCGAGGACCCCATTAGATGGTGGAGATGCTCTTCAAGCAGATCCTACCAGCATTACAGTATTAGCATGCTATTTATCTTAGACTGGCAAAACAATCAATAGCATACCTTAGACCGTGAGGAACGCTAGAGCGATGCATCTTGCATTCCATTCTCTGAGCTCTCTAATGCAACAAAATATTCGCCAGAAATCTGGAGCCCTTCAGTAGAGCCATTATATCCTCAAGGGATCTCTGCATAACTCCTCATCTCTCTCGCCACTCGCGGCACCCACCCATCATCTATCCCAACCCCCCTCCGTTCTTAATCTCCCCCTCCCCCCTCCTCTCCCTAAACACCCCCTCCACCTCCGCCCCAATCCTATCACCCACCCCTCTCTCCTCCGCTATATCCCCCCTCCCCCCTCCCCCTTCCTCACCCATCCCCACCACAGAAACAGCAGTGCCAGTCACGGCAGAAACG
>JAABUQ010005969.1_pt1 | contig 18879 bp, 15 predicted proteins | sample 5560001 | NCBI WGS metagenome assembly JAABUQ01 (sample SAMN10711888, study PRJNA513371) | rock metagenome | isolation source: Antarctica rocks | place: Antarctica: Victoria Land, Finger Mt nord | collected 2015-12-18
CCGCCGGGCACGACCTCGCCCAACTGGATCAGGAACATCGGGATCATGCCACCCAGCGGGGTGAAGCTGTCGTGCATGGCGATCACGGCACCGTCCGAGGTGGCCGTCGTCGTCACCGCGAACAGGGACGATACGGCAGTTCCGAAGCGGACCTCCTTGCCCTCCATGTTGCCCATGCTGGGGTCGATGCCCAGCGCGGTCAGCACGGGGTTCCCGCCACCCTCCGCCGCGTAGCAGAGCACGACCGCGGTCACCATCAGGATCGCCATGGTCCAGAACAGCGCGAAGCCCTGGCGGCGGTCCTTCACGATGTAACCAAACATCACAGCAAGGGAGAACGGGATGACGATCTCCGACCAGGTCTCGACCACGTTGGTCAGGGCCGTCGGGTTCTCGAACGGGTGGGCGGAGTTGGCGTTGAAGAAGCCGCCGCCGTTGGTACCCAGCATCTTGATCGCCTCCTGGAAGGCAACGGGGCCGAGGGCGATGGTTTGCTTGGCGCCCTCAAGCGTCGTTGCGTCCACATAGGCGCCCATCGTCTGCGGCACGCCGGAGGCGATCAGGAACACGGTGTAGAGCAGCACGATGGGCAGCAGCACATACAGGGTGATGCGCGTCAGGTCCGCCCAGAAGTTACCCAGCTCTCGCACGCCACCGGCAGCGAACGCCCGGGCGACCATGACTGCGGCGGCGATGCCGGTGGCCGCCGACAGGAAGTTGTGCACGGTCAGGCCCCACATTTGGGTGCCGTAGGACAGCGTGGTCTCGCCGCCATAGGCCTGCCAGTTGGTGTTGGTGACGAAGCTGATGGCGGTATTGAATGCCAGGCGCGGCGACACGCCTGTCTGACCCGCCGGGTTGAACGGCAGTAGGTCCTGGAAGCGCAGCATTAAATACAGGATCAGGAAGTGGACCGCCTGCAGCAGCACCAGCGCGAAGGCGTAGGTCTTCCAGCCCATGCCGGCCGCCGGGTTGACGCCGGCCAGGGCGTAGAAGCCGCGCTCCACCGGGCCGAGGACGGGGGACAGGAAGGTGCGCTCCCCCTGCACGACTGAGGCGATATAGCGGCCGAGCGGGACGGCGCAGAGGAACACGAGGGTGAGGACCAGCGATATCTGCACCCAGCCAAGAAAGGTCATACGGCGGCGCCCCTAGAAGTCTTCTGGGCGTACGAGCGCCCAGACGAGGTAGATAAACAGGCCGGCGGACACAACGCCGCCTAGGATGAGGTCGAGCATGGGGCTAGATGCGGTCGCACAAGGCGGCATAGGCCGCCATGAGCAGGATGCCCCCTGTGCCCAGCACAATGATCAGGATGTCGTACATGCGCAGCCTCCACGGTTTCGCGGCCAGTCACTCTCGGTACCGCCGTCCCGCATGGAGAAGCCATGTGCGTGAACCGCCAATCGCATAAATTCAGCATAAAACGTGAGCAGGAACGGCTGCAGGATCTCGACCGTTTTCTACCAAGCAGCACCCTTCCCTGATCTTGCTTGCCTCCCAAGGGTCCGTGGAAGGCTGGTGTCAAACAGGCCATGCAGACCCGGACTACCGCAACGCGGCTCCACGGCCTTGCATTGGGAACGGCACGGGACTGATGAACGGCTGATCCGGGAAGCGGCGTCTGACCTTCGCCGTCAGAGGCCCCGCACCATCTCAGAAAATGCGGCCCTGCCACCAAGGAGCCAAGCCGAGTCCTATAAGCAGGAGGTTGCTGACGCAAACAGCCCCAAGATACAGCGTGAAACTTTCCTCGAGTATTGTCTTCCAGCTTGCAGGTCGCGTTAGCCCAAACTGTCCCGTCCACGAGATGGTGGCGCACAGCCCCAACAAGTAGAACACCAGTGTGACGCTGATTTGTCCCGCGTTCCCGCACCACAGCAGCAGACCCAGAACCGCTTCACGCGCGAGCACGTTCAAGGCCAACCTGACCCAACCAACGGGCCTGTTGGGCCCAGATCCTCGTGCGGGAAAACGGTTAGCCGGAGGCACCTTGCCGTGCGTACTCATCGGTGCTCAGTTGTCACGCCTGAAGCTGCATGAGCGCGTGCACGATCCGCGATGCGGCGACGAACACGAGGGCCTCATCCCAGCCGTTGAGGCTTCCCGTCGCGAATGGCTCGCCGCGGATGGCCGCGAACAGCACGCTCACCATCCCTCCGAACCCGAAGGCCAGCGATAGGACACCCATTCCGTCCCGAAGGGATTGCTCCTGCGAGAGGTAGGGCATGATTATAAGAACTGTGAGGACAATCAAGTGCAGGACAAACCGGCCGGCCCTGCGCCGCGACACCGGGTCAAGTGACCGCGGCTCGTTGTCTTTCGAGGATTGCCAAGGTCCGCTCACAGTGGACCGGCCCCGCCACGCGCCACCGGAAGTTTCATTGCAAGTTCGGTTTCTTGGCCGATGCAGCCTGGTGTTGAGGGTGAGTGACAGCGAGCCATCGAGAACGGCCAAACCCGGCCCATAGTGTGGTTGAGTTCCGATGTAACAGTCCGGACAATCGGGGCTGCAATCAGGGCCAGCAGAAGCGCGAACGCAATCTGCACCAAGATTCCAGTGTTGCTCAGGCGCATGATGATACTACTGGAGCAGAGTAAGGTGAGGCCGCCCTGCCGTCTGTTCCTCTGCACGTATCAAGTCTGGAAGCAGCAGGCCCAGTTCGTCCAAGGTCGCAGCGGAGGCGCGCGTGAGGGGCAGGCGCATGTCCCCGTGGCAAAGGTCGGCTAGGGATAGAGCGGCCTTGGCGGGGATCGGATTGCTTTCCCGGCCCAGGGCGCGATGTAGTGGCGCCAACAGGTCACGCAGCCGGCCAAACTCGATTAGGTCGGCCCGGTCCCAGGCAGCGTGCATTTGCGCACACAGTGCTGGCGTTATGTTGGCGGTGACGGAAATGCAGCCGTGTCCGCCCATGGCGCGGTGCGCTGCCGCCGTCGCGTCATCGCCTGAATACTGGAGCAACCTCGTGCCGCAGAGCGCCCGGAGGCGTGCAGGGCGCGAAAGGTTTCCCGCAGCGTCCTTGATGGCCACCACCAGGCCGCTCTCATACAGTCGGGCCACAGTTTCATCTTCTATGGCGACCCCGACGCGGCTGGGTACGTCGTAAAGGATAACCGGCAGGTTGGCTGCATGCGCCACTGCCCTGACATGTGCGGCGATGCCGTGCTGTGTCGGCCGGGAGTATGGCGGAGGCGCGCACAGCAGTGCGCTGGCACCATTCTGTGCTGCGGCGCCGGCAATAATGACTGCCTCCTCGGTGGTCGAGGCGCAGCAGCCGGCAATTACGGGCACTTGGTTTGCAGCCGCACCTACGGCGATCCGCAAAACGCAGGCTTGCTCCGCAACGGACAGGGACGTTGCCTCTCCTGTGCTCCCGCACACGACTACGGCCGCCGCCCCATGCCCGATCTGACGTTCGCACAATGCCCCCAGGGCTGCGTCGTCCAAACGACCTTTGTAGAAAGGAGTCACAAGGGCAGTGACCGATCCGCTGAGGCTGGCGATGCTGCTTGCAAGCCGTCCGCTTGCATGGCGCTCCAGAGCTGGCGAACTGTGGATCAAGCGCATGCCAGACGTCCATGCAGCGGCAATTCGGCGCGGACCAGCACTTCATCGGACACCACGCGCTTGCGGACCAGCCCAAACCCATGAAGCATAAGCAGGTGGCTTGCCTGCCGCAGCAGCCCGGCGTCTGGGCTGCCAGACAGGTGCAGCACCAGGGTGCCAAACGGGACCAGTTGCCGGCGGGATTGCACGATCGCGCGTGATAGGTGGTCAGGCGATCCCACGTGCGGCACAAGAACGACATCAGCCGTTTTTGAGGGTGGCCGGTCGCTGAGCCGCATCGCCGATGCGCTGACGTGGCCTTGCCTTAACAGCGTGCACAGCAGATCAAGCGTATTCGACCCAAGCAGGGTGATACGGCTGTCTAGGCCCGCATCGGCAAATGCGATCAATGCAGCCTCAGTCTTGCTGAGACCGTGATTGGGACTGTAGCTTTCCAGCAGCGACACCGCCGGTTCGACGGCGACATTTGCATTGTAAAACAAAGAGCAGCTCCTGATGAGATACAGGACCTGGAGGCGATACCGGCGCGGCCGAGAGTTGGCTTGTGTAGGCCATGGACTCAGCGATGAAAAGCGACCACTTGCCGGAATCTCGTTCCGATCCGATGAAAACATACCAGGTCACGCATAAACGTTCGATATGCAGAAAGGCTTACCGACGTAAAATTCCTATATGACCGACAGTGGAAGGCAGAGTTGCTGATGTTTACCGTTGCCTGGGCAGGCTAGTCGAACGGAATGCACATAGCTGGCCTCATCAGGTGACTTTTGCCAAAATAAAGGTGCTGTTTCTAGGCCAAACGCGACACGGCTGCAGCCGTGTCGCGTTTGGCTGGAATGGGATCGAGACGCCCTTCAAACACCTCAGCAGGCGTGCGATAGCCCAGGCAGCGGCGCGGCGCGGCATTGAACCGGTTGGCAAGCGCCTGCAGGCTTTCGGCCATGAGCCGCTCCGCCGGCGCTTCTGAGGGCAGGTAGCGCCGCAGCCGCCCCCTTTCTGCCAGGGGCTGCGCGGGTCGCAGAAGGTGCTTGTCACAGCCAGCCCTCGGTCCAGGGCAGGGTAGCCCATGAACTCAAATCCGCGGTCAAATGTCACGGTCTGACGCTGGTCCTGGGCCAGGCCGCCAAGGGCTGCTTGGATGCGCTCAGCCACACCTGCCGGGCGCCGGTCTGGGTTGGGCAGCAGCACCAGGAACCGGCTGCGGCGCTCAACCAGCGTTGTCACGTTGGCGTTGTCGCCAGACCTGGCGAACAGGCGAACACAAGCCGGTCGCCCTCCCAATGGCCAAAGCTTTCCCGGGTGGCCACGTCCGCCGGACGGCACGCTATCCCGCGCTCCAGCGGAATGCGATGCCCGCGAGGCCGGAGGCAACATGCTGAGAAGGTAAGGTTGCCGCAGTTCAGGATAGAACGTGCCAGGCTTTTGCCCCAGGCTGGCCGCCACGGACCGACCCCCCGCGCCGCTGGCCCGTCCTGCCTAGAACCCGACGATCGCATCCGCGGCGAGGGTCACCTGGTTCCGGCTGCGCCCATCGTTGAAGACGCGGATGCCCTCCAGCGTCCGGTCCCAGCGGACCTCGGGACGGAACATCACTGTACTAAGCGCAGCGGGCATGCCGGAGGGCTTATAGGTCACGCCGGCGGTAAGCCCGGTGTAGGTCGCGGCCCGGGGCGAAGTGATGAAGTTGCTGAATACGCCGCGCTCAAGATTTACATAGTCGAGGCTCGAACGCGGGGTCGAGACGAAGAAGTTCTGGTTGTCGCGGAAGATTTCGGCCCGGCCGTTCAGCGTCAGCGTGTCCGACAGCGCATACGAGGCATAACCCGCGGCGCCGTAGGCGTTGGCGTTGAAGCCGTCCTCCTGGACGTAGTTGAACTCAGTGGTCAGCGTTAGCTTGTCCGTCGTCTTCCAGGTCACGACGACATCGTTGTAGTAGCGCATGGCGGAGTTGGCGAAGGGCGTGTTCCGCTTGCTGTTCTCCGGCCCCATATGGGTCAGGGCGAGCACGGTGAACTTTCCGCCAGGCGCGTTCCAGCCGATGCCGGCGATGCCGCCAGGACGGTTGTTATTGTCGCCGCTGCCGTAACCGACGGCCACGTTGGTGCCGCTGTCTATGCCGAGATACAGGTCAATCGTGTCCGACACGTGCGCCGTCGCCAGCGCGCCGACATGCTCAAATGGCAAGCCGTAATTGAAGATGTAGGAGTGCGAGTAGAACGGGTTGCTCTTGGGATCAATCAGCTCGAACCCCAGGGGTGTCGGATACAGCCCGGCCTTCAGGTCCATGCCGCCTGCAAAAAGGTCAGGGAAGCGGACGCTGACGCTGGCCTCCGTCACCGCGATCTGGTTTCGGTCGTGGATGAGTTGGTCGAGCACGCCGAGCACGTGGACGATGCGTGCGTCTGAGCCATAGATCGCCTGCAGCTTGAAGCCGACGTCTATGCTGGTCGCCTTGGGGTCCACGTCGCGGTGATAGGTCACCATCGCCTGGTTCAGCACGGGCCGGTTGGCGTTATCGTCGAACAGGCGGCCGAAGTTGCGCCGGCTGCGCGGGTCGTCCGGGTTGCCGGTGATGCCGCCGTCAACCTGGAAGTCGAGCTTGATGCTACTGGCCCACTCGCTGAGGTTCCTCGGCGCGACGTAGGGCTTGTCGGCCGGGGCCGCCGCGGCAGGCGTGCCGGGGGTGCCGGTCTGTTCCTGGACGGTGGGGGCCGTTTGCGCGTAGGCGCCGGTGCCGAACAGTGCGGCGACGGCGGCGAGCAACGGAAGCGGCTTGTTCATGTCACTGGACCCTTGGTGTGCGTCTCGGCAGGTGGAATGGCATCGAAGCGCATAAACGATCCATATGCGGCCAGGTACCTACCCACGATTGTGCAAGACCGCCGCAGGCGACGGCCAGTCGCCCGGTTTTGCCGAAGCCCGGGGCGCATCGAAGGCGCGCGTGTAAGCGAGAACTGGGCCATGATCCTGCCCGGCCCGCCGGAAACGCCAGTTCCCGGCGGCCCACGCTGCACCCCGATCATCTGTGCCGCATAAGGCCCGGCCGCCCTGCGCAGCCGTCCCTCATGGCATGCATGGCCCGGCGCCGCCTGCTGCCGGCGCATTACGCCCGGCCGCGTGCTGGAATCCGGCGGGTGCGGCAGCGTCGCCTCAAAGATCAGCTCGCCGGTGTCATGGACGCCTACCCGACTGAAGCCCGCTCGCGTATACAGGCGGAGGGCGCAGGCGTTGTCCAGAGCGACGAGGAGGCGAACGCGCCGGCAACCGGCAAGCCTGCGGAACGCGGCTATGATGCGCGTCATAGTGGTATAGCCGAAGCCATGGCCCTGGCTGCTACGGTCGAACGCGAGCCAACCCAGCCACCAGCATGCGCCGTCACGCCGATCCGGGTGGGTCACATAGAAGCCAACCATCCGGCCCTCCGCCCGTATCGCGACCAGCGAGTGGGCTAAACCCTGGCGTACTGCCGCGGCGATGTCCGCCAAAGGACCGAGGAAACGATCCAACTGAACCGTGTCGAGGTCTAAGCACGCTATGCTGTCGAAATCAGCGCGGCCGACCCGGGAGTAGGCAAGACGTAAGTCGCCTCCAATGGAGGTCATGATACTCTCGTCCGAAGAGGAACATAGCCAGAAGGCATGAAGGCCGGTTGAACACGGCCGCGTCGTTTTCAGGTGCAAGCGTGGCGGCCAGCCACGCAGATTCCTTGTTCCATTCAAATTACATAAGATTTCGGCGAATGGGTTGCAAGAGGTGTAGCGCCCTGCCGCCTTCCTGCCCATGCGCAGCGTTGAAAGATTTTGTCGTAGGTGCAACAGAGATGAACAGTGCCGGATGTCTGGATCCTGTAGCCAGATAAAAAACAAATGGTATTCAAGCCCGGGATCATAAGCATTCCATAAAAATGGAGGCGGACCCGTTCTGCCAGTCAATTGCAAGATTGAATCTCACAGGGAAGCGGCCAAATCAGCGGCCATGCTGGCTGGTGCCGCAGGCTTCATCGCGACAGCGCCTTGATCCATCGTCGGTCCTTGTCGCCATGCAGCAGCACCGGCCCATGTCAGACGTTACCAGCAACGGCCTGTTCCAGGCCACAAAACGGTTTATTGCAAACTGAGGTCAATCGTAGGATGCCAAGATCAATGGCCCGCTCGACCCGACGTGGCGCGCCTGCCCGGCCAGCAGCGGCATGATGGACGAGGGACTTCCTGTTGTCGTTGGTAAGCTGCTGGCCGTACTTGGCCTGGTCGCAGCCAACGGCTTTTTCGTTGCGGCCGAGTTCTCGCTCGTCGGCGTGCGTCGGAGCCGGGTCGAGGAGCTTGCAGCCCAGGGCAACGCGGGGGCGACCGTCCTGCGCCGGGCCGTGGACAACCTGGACTCCAACCTCGCCGCGACGCAGCTGGGCGTCACGATCTCATCGCTCGGCCTCGGCTGGATCGGCGAGCCGGCGCTTGCCCACTTGATCGAGCCTGCGTTCGCCGTCCTGGGCGCCTTCGCCGCTGCCGTCGCCCATGCCGTCGCCGTCGTCGTCGCCTTCATCATCATCACGGTGTTCCACATCGTGCTGGGCGAGCTGGCGCCGAAGAGCCTGGCGCTGCAGCGCCCCGAGCGCGTGGCGCTGTGGATCGTGCGCCCGCTCAGCCTGTTCCTCGCGGTGTTCCGCCCTGCGATCCTCGTCCTGAACGGACTGGGCAATGCCGTCGTGCGCCTGGCCGGGCTGGAGCCGGGCCATGCTGAGGGACGGCTGCACTCGACGGAGGAGCTGAAGCTGCTGGTGGCTGCGAGCAAGGACGGTGGCCTGGTGCAGTTGGCGCAGCAGGAGGTGGTAGAGCGCGCCTTCGGCATGGGTGAGCGCCGGGTGCGCGCCATCATGACGCCGCGGCACGACGTTTACTGGATCAACGCCGACGATACGCCCGACACGCTGCTGCGCGCCATCCGGCAGAGCCGGCACGAGCAGGTGGTGGTGGCGCGGGGAACCCTGGACAAGGTCGTGGGCGTACTGCGGAAGCAGGATCTGCTCGACCTCCATCTCGACGGCAAGCTGCCACAGGTCGGCGCCGGCGACGCCGGAGGGCAGGCGTCCGAGGCTCTGCTCTCGGCCGTGCGCGAGGCGCTGGTCGTGCACGACGGCGCAACCATCTTGCAGGTCCTGGAAACGTTCAAGAACCGGCCTGTGCAGATGGCATTGATCGTGGACGAGTATGGTGCGTTCCGGGGCGTCGTCACGCAAACCGACCTGCTGGAGGCGCTCGCGGGCGAAATCCCTGATGCAGATGACGAGGCGGCCGTCACCCGGCACGAGGACGGATCGTTCCTTGTAGACGCCACGCTGTCCATACAGGACACCTTCGACCATCTAGGAATAGGCAAGGTTCCGCAGGACGGCGCCGAGTACCGGACGCTGGCCGGCTTCATGCTGTCGCGGCTTGGTCGCATTCCTGCCGCGGGCGACCATTTCGAGTGGGATGGTGCCGGGGATGCCCGGCGCTTCGAGGTCGTGGACATGGACGGCCACCGGGTGGACAAGGTGCTGGTGTCCAAGGTGAACAGGCCGGGTGTGGCGCCTGCCGAAGTGGCCGCCAGTGTCTGATGGCGCATGGTCCATTTCATCAGGAAAAGGAGTGTACCGGGTGCCGGACAGCCAGCCCTTTGACGGCGCGGGAGGTGGTCATGCATTGCCGCCTCTGGATGGGCGTGCGGCGTTGGACAGTCAGGCGGGCCTGGTTGCGTCGGGAGTGTATGCCGCAGGGCGCCGGGTCGCAGCCATACCGGTGGACGAGGCTGGACGCTGGCTGCACGAGCCCGGCCATGTCGTGTGGATCGGCCTGGTGGAGCCGCAGGACGAGCTGCTGCGGCGGGTGCAGGCGCAGTTCGGCCTGCACGACCTGGCCATTAAGGACGCCGGCACGGCGCACCAGCGGCCCAAGCTCGAACGGTATGGCGACGCGCTGTTCGTGGTCGCGCGCACGGCGCAGATGGTGGACGCGCGAATCGCGTTCGGCGAGACCCACCTGTTCGTAGGCCAGGGATACATCGTATCGGTGCGGCACGGGGCCTCGACCTCGTATGCATCCGTGCGGGAGCGGTGCGAAGCATTTCCCAAAACGCTGGCGCACGGCGAGAACTACATCCTGTACGAAATCCTCGACTTCATCGTGGACAATTACCGGCCGGTGCTGGAGGCGACCCGCGCCGACGTGGAGGCGCTTGAGGACGGCGTGCTCCGGGCCACCCCGAAGCAGGCCGATATCGAGCGGCTGTACGGATTGCGCCGCGACCTGCTGCGGCTGCGCGGCGCCATAGTACCGCTGGTGGAAGTGTGCAGCGAGCTGGAACATGCCGAGACGATGGCAGCGGACCCGTCCATGGGGCCGCTGTTCCGCGACGTGACCGACCATGTCCGCCGGGTGCAGGAGGAGACGGACGCCCTCCGCGAGGTGCTGGCATTCGCGTTCGAGGCGAGCCTGATGATGGGCCAGGCGCAACAGACGGCAATCACGCGCAGCCTTGCGGCTTGGGCCGCTATCCTGGCGATTCCGACGGCCGTCGCCGGGGTCTATGGCATGAATTTCGAGTATATGCCGGAGCTGAAGTGGCGCTACGGCTACTTCGCTGTGCTCGCCTTCATCGCCGCCGCGTGCGGGGCCCTGTACTGGCGTTTCCGGCGCAACGGCTGGCTCTAAATTTCGGTTCAGGCCCTCTTCGTCCTGCTCAGTCGATGAGGAACACCACAGTTGCAAGTCCGAAAACGGGCAGGAGCACGGCGCAGGACCAGGCCATGTAGCCCAGGAAGGACGGCATGCGGATGCCGCGCTCGCTGGCGATGGAACGGATCATGAAGTTGGGCGCGTTGCCGATGTAGGTCATGGCACCCATGAACACCGAACCCGCCGAGATCGCGAGCAGCGTGCGCGAGAGCTGGCCCATGAGCACCTCCGGGTCGGCGCCGGCCATGTCGAAGAACACGAGGTAGGTCGGCGCATTGTCCAGGAAGGAAGACAGCAAGCCCGACATCCAGAAGTACACGGCGTCGTTGGGCTGCCCGTCCGCCCGGCTGGCCAGTGTCACGAGCGGGGCCAGCGGCCCAGAGCTGCCCGCTTTGAGAATTGCAAGCGCAGGCAGCATGGTCACGAAGATGCCTGCGAACAGGAGGGCTACCTCCCGGATCGGGTCCCAGGTGAAGGCGTTCTCGATCCGCACGCGCCGGGCCGTCGTGGCCCAGGACAGGCCGGCAAGGAACAGCAGCACCGCATCCCGCACCAGGCCCTCCAGCTGCATTTCGATGTGCCACACAGCCACGCGCATCCCGGAATGCCACAGCCCGCTGGCAAGCACGGCAGCCACGGCGCCCACGAGGTAGAGTGCGTTGGGCAGGCCCTTGAAGCTCAGCCTCAGGCGCCCAGCCCGGCGCGGGCCGCCGTCGCGATGCCACGTCCAGCTATCGAGCGCATAGAACAGGCCAAGCAGCACGACGCTGCACAGCAGCATGGGGGCGGCCATGTGCCGGAGCGTCCAGCCGAATGCGATGCCCTGCAGGAAGCCGAGGAACAGCGGCGGGTCTCCCAAGGGGGTGAGGGAGCCGCCGATGTTGGCGACCAAAAATATGAAGAACACCAGCACATGGGCGTTGGCGCGCCGCTTCAGGTTGGCCTGAATGAGGGGGCGCACTAGCAGCATGGCTGCGCCGGTCGTGCCGGTCAGGCTCGCAAGCCCCGTGCCGAGCGCGAGCAGCGCCGTGTTGACCGCAGGCGTGCCGACCAGGTTGCTGCGGACACGGATCCCGCCGGAGATGACGAACAGGGCAAACAACAGGACGACGAAGGGCAGGTATTCAAGCAACGCGACCTGCAGCACCTCGTGCAAGGCGGCGGCCGCGCCGTAAACGGCAGCGAACGGCAGGAGGAACAGCATGGACCATGCCGCGGCCACCTTGCCGAAATGCCGATGCCAGAAACGGGGCAGCAACTGGGGCAGAACCGCAATCGAGAGCAGTAGCCCGGCGAAGGGCAGCACCCACCAAAGACCCAGAGCTGCGCCGTCGAGGGCCGGCAATCCCTCAGCCGCCGCGGCCGGACCCGCCCCACATGTGTCCACTAGCAGGACCAATCCCAGCAGCAGCATCCTCAACATCGTGGATAGACCAATCCAGAAGTGTTGCCCGCAGCCCTGTAAAGGAAGGCAGGTTTGCCCGAAGGTGAGCGCCGGGCCTTCTTGCGACGTAGTTGCAGCGGACCGAAGCCAGCCGCGCGTCGGCGCGCGATCGTCGTCGCTTTCAGCCGGATGTCCATAAAGCGGAAAGATGCAAGCCTGATACGCTTGCGCGGTGAGGCACCTGAGGAGGAGGTCGCCCTGGCACTACGAAGCTACGACTCTCTGGTCTGCACGGCCCTACGTTCCCGGCCTGACCTCTCCTGCACGCTGCTCCGCAGGTTTGCTGCGTCGTTCGAGGTTGTGTGCCGTGTTGACCAGCGCGATGTGTGAGAATGCCTGCGGAAAGTTGCCGACCAGCCGCTTTGTCCGCACGTCGTATTCCTCAGACAGAAGGCCAACGTCGTTGCAAAGGTCCAGCAGGCGCTCGAACAACCGCCGTCCTTCCTCGCCCCGCCCGAGCAGCACCAGCGCGTCCGCGAGCCAGAAGGAGCAAGCAAGGAAAGCACCTTCTCCGTGAGCCAGGCCGGTCTCGACTTCGGCTGGGTCGTGGCGCATGACGAAGCCGTCTTGGAGCAGCCGGCCTTCGACGGCGCAAACCGTGCCGGCGATGCGCAGGTCGTCCACCGGTAGGAAGCCCGTCGTCGGGATCAGCAGCAGGCTGCCATCCAGCTGCTTCGAGCCATAGGATTGCACGAAGCTGCCGAGTTCCGCGTCGTAGCCGTTGGCGCAGACGTCTTCGTGGATCGCCTGGGCGACCTCGCTCCAGCGCTCCACCGGACCCTCCAGCCCGAATTCCTGCGCGATCTTGATGCCCCGATCGAACGCAACCCAGGCCATGACTTTGCTGAACGTGAAGTGCCGTTCCGGCTTGCGGCTTTCCCAGATGCCCCGGTCCGGCTCGCGCCAGACGTCGGCAAGATGCGCCAGCAACGCCTTTTGCACCGCCCAAGCGTCGGCACTGCTGGCCAGGCCACCTCGCTGGGCCTGGTAGAGCGCATCCATCACCTCGCCATAGACATCGATCTGGATCTGGCCGTGGGCGCCGTTGCCGATGCGCACGGGCTTGGCACCCTCGTAGCCCGGCAGCCAGTCCACCTCCCACTCGGTCAGGCGGTGCTCGCCGGTGATGCTGTACATGATCTGCAGCTGTGCCGGGACGCCCGCGACGGCACGGAGCAGCCAGTCCCGCCAGGCGCCTGCCTCCTCGTAGTAGCCGGCATTCATCAGCGCGAGTAGCGACAGGGTGGCGTCGCGCAGCCAGCAGAACCGGTAGTCCCAGTTGCGGCCGCCACCGAGCGTTTCGGGCAAGCTCGTCGTGGGCGCCGCCACGATGCCGCCCGTGGGCGCGAAGGTCAGTGCCTTGAGAGTGATCAACGACCGCATCACCACATGGCGCCGTTCGCCTTCCCCAATCCGGGCACGTCCGGACCACCCGGTCCAGAACCGCAACGTCGCGTCGAGTGCAGCTTGCGGGTCAACCGCCTCAGGCAACGTCTGGTGCGAGGGCGCGTAGGTCAGCGTGAACGGCACCGTCTCGCCCGCAGCGACCGTGAACTCGGCAACCGTCTTTCCATCTTCGCCGTGGATCGGCGCAGACGTACGCAGCACGACTTGGTCCGGCCCGGCGATGGCACGCAGCGTTCCATCGTCAAGGCGGTGGACCCAGGGCACCAGGGCACCGTATCCGAACCGCAGGACCAGCTCCGTCCGCATCGCAACCTGTCCGCGCACCCCGATCACGATGCGGATCAGCTTGGAGCTGCCGCTGCGCGGCGGCATGAAGTCCATGATCACGACCACACCGCTCTCGGTCTCAAAGCGGGTTTCCAAGATGAGCGTCTCCCCCCGGTAGCGCCGGGTTGCAGGCGCAGCGGCGTTCGTTGGGGCGATGAGCCAGCGCCCGTGCCCGGGATCGCCGAGCAGGGCGGCGAAGCAGGCGTCGGAGTCGAAGCGCGGCCAGCAGAGCCAGTCCACCGAGCCGTCCCGCCCAACTAGCGCAGCAGTTTCGCAGTCGCCGATCAGGGCATAGTCCTCAATGCGCGAAGGCATAGTTGCCTACTCCTTCCCGGATGTCCGGTTGGTGAAGCGGGCGTTGCCCAGACCGGTGCCGAGGGTCATCACGCCCCAGCGCTCCAAGTCTCGCATGAACGGCGCCTCGCTCAAGCCCTGCACGACCGCGTCGTTGTGCATCAGCACCACGGTTTCGTGTCCGCCGATGGCGGGGATCGCCTTGTGCAAGAGCTGGGGTAGGTTGAAGCTTCGGTGTTCCCAGTCGCCGGGCAGGTTCTGGCCGCCCTTCTCGATCGACCCATCCTCCCGGATCAAGCCTGGGCAACCTACCCCGATGAACGGAGCCAGGCGCATGTCCTGCTTGTCGGCGCGCTTGATCGCCGACTGCAGCATGCCGGCAAGCCGTACGACGGCGTCCTCCCGGTCAGTGGTATCATCCGCATGGCGCCACAACTCGGACGCCGAGACCGTGCTCCGCGACAGGTCGGGAGCCTTGCGCAGATTGAGCTCGACGATCCCGACCCGGATGTTGGAGCCGCCATTGTCCACAGCCAGGATGGCGTCATGGCCCGAAAAGGCCCAGGACGGCACCAGGTGGATGCACCCGATCAGGCCCGCCTCGTCCGGGTCGTGCCGGATCGGCACCAACTGGATGTCGTGCCCGGTGCCTTTCAGGATCACGGACGTGCGGCCGATGGCAAGCTCGCCGATGCGGCTGGCGCGCAATCCCCCGCCAACGACGATGCGCTGGGTGCCCTGCCAGTCGTCCAGCCGCAGGAAACGGCCGATCACGGTCGCGAACTCCTGGGCAAATTCCTCGATCGCGCCGAGGAGCACGCCGGCGGCTTCCGGGTCGCCGTCCAGCAGCAGGCGGTCGAGCTTCTTCTTGCTGATGTGCCTGCTGGGCACGTCCCCAACCGGGTCGTCGTCAACCTGGCTCACGCGCTCCCGCATGTCGTCCAGGATGGCGCGGAACGCCCGCCCGCTCGCGCGGTCACCGATGAAGCCGGCTTCGTCGCGCAGCTCGGCATTGTAGGTGTCAATGTGCACGGCAACCAGACGCCCGGCGCCATGGCCGGCGAGGCTGGATACCAATGGTTCAGCTTGGGTCAACAGGGTGCATCCGATCAACATTGAGTTTGAAGGACAGGTCAGACGGTCCAAGCAGCGGCCGGGTGTGCACGGTGGTCACTACAGTTCGACCTGGATGCCGAGACGAATGACGCGCTGGACGGGATTTGGAAGTAGTCCGACGCCTTGACGGCGTCGCGTGCCATGAGGGCGTTGAGCTTCTCGCCCCACACCGGCAATTCGAGCTTCACAGTGCCGACGGGCGTCTCACGACCGAGGAAAAACGAGGTCTCGGCGATGTTGACCGGGAACTTGGCCTGGTGCGCCTCCAGCGCGGTCGGCACCGCTGGCGCCTCCGCGAACCCGAAACGCAGGGTCATCCGCACAAAGCCCTTGTTTTGTGGTCCGAGTGCGGCGGCGCGGGCGTATCGCAACTGGCGCCGTGGGTGCCGGGCAACTACGTGCTGAATGGGCAACAAGGGACCAGAGGCCGACGCGAAATTTCCGGTAAGCTTCATCGTGCCGGGCGCTGGTCCACGATGTACTCGCCTATGTTGAACGGAATTCCGGACGCCTGGCGCGCTGCCACCAGGGCCTTGCGGATCGTGGACCGCGCCAATGGCCGGCCACCCTCGAGCGCAGCCAGGGTCTTGACGCTGAGGGCGTTGCCGGGGACCGCGGACGCAATCTCCTTCCAGCGCGGGCAGATGAACCAGGCCCGCTCCTTCTTCTTCGCCATGTACAGGCATCCTTCCGGAACGCCCCCACACCATCGCCGTCTGTGTTCCGGCGTGGGGGCCTACTGACTACTTCGTGTCGATCAGGAAGGTTGGCGTCGGCAGCGGGCCGATCAGAGCCTGCTTGACTGGCTGCGCCGCTGCGAGCGGCGAGCCGGCGGGGACGCCTTTCACGACCGGCATCTGCCGCGTGACCTGCGCGGAATACTGGCCCTGCGTCGTGCCGGCCATGCGGGTCGTTGCGGTAAAGCCAGCGATTTGCGCCCCTGCCGCCACTGGCTTCGTCACCGTCCACGTCAGGTTCGGCGTATTCGGTATATCAATGGGCGCGACCATGGGATAGCCGTTCAGCATCGGCGTCCGGCCGAACTCCTCGGACGAGAACACCCAGCCGTCCGGCGACTTCGCCGAGTTCTCAACAAAACCGTAGAAGTTGTAGATGGTCACGAAGTCGCCCGCCGTCACAGGCTGGCCCGGCGACAGGGTCTCGTTCGCCTCGGTCCTGATGGTGAAATGGAAGGTGGAGGTCCCATCGGGGTTCTTGTCCACCTGCGTTACCGTGGCATCCAGCGCCAGCGCCGGGGCAAATGGGACGGCAAGGCTGGCCGCCACCAGGGCAGCAACGAAAGACTTCAACATGCAGGGTCTCCAGATGTGCAGAGGCACACCCGGGTTCTGCTCCGGAATCGCATAAAGGGGCTATACGAGTCTTGGGTGGAAACCAACTGGCCGTCGTACCGCGGAACACAACGGCGTCTGACTTCGATGGGCTGTTCGGCCGTGCTGTATGGACCGGCAGGGTGGACGCAATCACGCCCGCCCAATGCGCCCATGCGAGGCGGACGTATTGCGGGCGTCGCCTTCGCAGATCATGGCCGAGGTGCGTGGCAAAACCAGGGTCGGAGGCAGCCGAGGTGGGGTAGTTCGCGGACGAAGAACTGCCGGACGGCCTGTCGCTTTGCCGCTTGCTGCCTTGCCAGCTCCGCCACACAGTTCATGACGCGCTCAACGCAGAGTTGATCGCGTAATTCAGGGCGGCATGCGGCGCCCGCATCTTGATAGACTACCTCGATATCTTCCTCCATTCGATCGGTAACGGCACCGGCGCGTCCGCGACCAGCTCGAAGCTATGCTGGCGGACACGGGAGACCGGGTGGAGGTGAACCGCTGGGCAGGGGGCTGACGGTCAGCTTCGGGGGGACACGAACCTGGTCGGGCAGTCCGCGCCTATGTGTCGGACCTCGTGCCTTAGGGCCGCTTCGTCGGTGTGGTCCGGTTCGACCTGCGCGCCATGGAAGGAGGGATAGGGTTCGTCGTCGGCCTGCACTCTGGCTGGTGGAAGCGGGTCCTGCGAAGGTAGGATCTGGCTAGTCGGAAGAGACCATTGGTGGGAACACGGTTTTTCCGCTGCAGTGTTCCGCCTGTTTCTCGAAGCGGCCAAAGGCCCGGTTGCTTCATCCCACACCTTCCGCAGGCAAGGCGGCGTGCTATCGTGAATGCGTAGGTGGCCAACCAGGGGAGGGTAGCGCCGTGAACATCGACTGGAGTACCGAGCTTAAGCGTCCGGTGACACTCGCGCTGGCCGCCCTGGCCCTTGTCGGGTGGGTTGTCGCGATCTCGCAGATATCGTCGAAGTCGTCGCTCCGCGCCAGCACGTCGGCCCAGATCAATGAGCTGACGACAACGCGGCAGCAGCTCGCCACGGAACTCGACCAGCAGCAGAAAGCCTCCGGCACCCTTGCAGATATGCAAAGGACAGCCGCCGAGACCACCGCGGCAGCTAACACCGCCGCGCAGGGCCGCGATGCCGCAGCCACCCAGCTTGCAGAGGCGAACAAGGCAGCCGAAGCCGCAAAAGCCAGCTTCGCTGCCATTCAGGCGGAGCTCAAGGCGGCGACGGAGCAGTTCGCGCAGCAGCGCGCTGCCAGCGCCGACGCGGACAGTAAGCTGGCGCAGAGCAAGGAAGCGGCGGGCAAGCTCGACAGCGACGCCGCCGCCCGTAGTCAGGAGCTTGCCGACGTGAGCAAGCGGATCGACACCGCCCACGCGCAAGAGGCTGAGACGCGGCAGTCGCTGGCGCAGCTCACGCAGGAGGCCGCCACCCGTTCCGAGGACATCGCCAAGGCCGAGGCCGCATTGCGGCAAACCCAGCAGGCTGCTGCCCAGGCACAGACACAGGTCGCCGAAGCCCGGACGCAGGCGGACCATTTGGCGACGCAGCAGACCGACGCCCAGCAACGGTTGGCCTCGCTGCAACAGCAGCTTCCCTCGGCCCAGGCCGCAGCCGATGCGGCGCAGAAGCGGCAAGCTGACACGGCCACTCAGGTTGAACGCGCAGCCCAGCAGGCGACCGTTGCCGAGCAGCGGCTGACGGTCTTGCAGCGCCACACAGAGGACGCGCAGAAGGCGGCGGCAGTCGTTGGGACGGAACTTGCGGGCACCCAGGCGCAACTGACTCAACTGACCGAACAAAGGAGGGCGGCTGAGCAGCAACTAAGTTCATTGCGTGGAGAAGCCGACTCTTTGCAGCGGGACCGTGCTGCTGCGGAAAAGCAGCTTGCCGACAGCAAGGTGCAGCTTACCCAGCTTGCCGAGCAGCGCAGCGCCGTCGAGCGGCAAGTGGAGACGCTTACAGCGCAAATTGAACGCGGCAAGAAGGATGCATCCGACGCAGAAGGACGTTTGTTGGAAGCGCGCAAGCAGCTGGATCAGACCACTTCCCAGCAGACCGCGGCCGAGCAGCAGCTCAATGCGATGCAGCAACAGGTAGCACGGGCGCGCAGCGAGGTCGTCGATGCCGCGGCGAAGCTGGCTTCTCTGAAGCAAGCGGCCGAGCAACAGTCGGCTGCTCCGGATCTGATCGCGCCTTCCACCGTCCCCCCCAAGTAGTCCTCGTCGCCCAGCCGTGGAGATTGCGGCGGTGCAGCTTTGCTGCGACCCTTCCTGGCTCATCGTCGCCCCGGTCTTAAGGGTGGCTCTTGTCGGGTTCCGGGGTAATGGATGTTGGTGGTGCCGCTGGCGGGTAACTGATGTGATGGCTTGAGCGCGAGCCGCCAACCGGCTCGCGCGAGGAGTCTTCGCCATCATGCCGGCATCTGACTTGGTCAACCGAAATGCCTGGTCCGGCCTCGCGCTCGCCCGCACGCTTCTGCGCGCGGTCGTGGCCGCTTTCGTTCCTTCCGGCCCCATCGTGATCGGCGTTGACCATACGTTGGAACGCCGCCGCGGCCGCCGCATCGGGCCGGCAGGGCATTTCTACGACGCATCGCGCTCGTCGGCCGAAGTGAAGGTGACCGGCCGCGGCCTGCGCTGGCTGAGCGCGATGGTGCTGGTCGAGGT
>JAABUQ010005970.1_pt1 | contig 18876 bp, 23 predicted proteins | sample 5560001 | NCBI WGS metagenome assembly JAABUQ01 (sample SAMN10711888, study PRJNA513371) | rock metagenome | isolation source: Antarctica rocks | place: Antarctica: Victoria Land, Finger Mt nord | collected 2015-12-18
CTGCCCTGCTGCTGGACGAAAGCACCAGTTCCTAGAGAAGCACTCATAACCCGCCATAATTACAAGCAGAGGCATTGCGTGATTATGGCGGAGACATTAGCAGAGACGACGGCCCAGAGGCTGAACGCGCTGGTGCGGCAGGTGCGCGATTTGCCGGCGCTGCCGGAGACGGTGCTGCGGGTGATGCAGGTTACGGAGGATCCCAAAGCAGGCATCGCGGACGCCGCCAAAGTCCTGGTCTCGGATCAGGCGCTGGCGGCGCGGGTCTTAAAGCTGGCGAACTCGGCGTTTTACGGCTCCAGCCGCCGCATCGGCACGGTCTCCGACGCTGTCGTTATTCTGGGGATGCGGACCACGCGCAACCTTGTCATGGCGGCAAGCTGCGAGGCGCTGCTGGAAGGGGAAGTCGCCGGGTACGGCCTGCCGCGCGGCGCTCTGCTGCGGCACTCGCTGGTCTGTGCGTCGGCGGCGCAGGCGCTGGCGAAACGCGCCAAGTACCGGGGCGTGGAAGAAGCGTTTGTCGCCGGTTTGCTGCACGACATCGGCAAAGTCGTGATGAATGCCTACGAGCAGAACCAGTTTAAAGAAGTTCTTGCGCTGGTGTCCGTCGGCATGACTTGTGCAGAGGCGGAACGTGCCGTGTTCGGATTTGACCATGCCGAGGCCGGCGGCTGCCTGCTGGAGCGCTGGAACCTGCCGCTCCCCTTAGTGTCCGCCGTGCGGCACCATCATACGCCGCTGGACGCGCCGAGCGACAGCCCCCTGCCCTGCCTGGTCCATGCCGCCGACGCAGTCTGTCTCGCCCTCGGGATTGGCCTGCGACTGGGTGGCCGGGCAGATACGCTCCAGCCGGAAGCGCTGTCTGTTCTCGGGCTGACGCTCGAAGACTTTGAGGAAGTCACACGGCAAATTTGCGATTTGCTGGCGGAAGCCGGGCCGCTTTTTTGAAGTTACAGGGCCGCAAAGAAGTCAAACACCAGGTCGGCGGCTCCGGGCGGGTCTTCATGGCCGAAGTCCGGGTAAATCAGCAAATCTTTGGGTGCGGTGATTTTGTTGTACGCCGCGAACTGCGTGGACGGCGGACAGACCGTGTCCATTAAACCGACCACCATCAGCGTCTTCGCCTGGATGCGTGGGGCCAGAAACTGGACATCCACATAACCCAAACGGGTAAAGATCTCGGCTTCACGCAGGTGGCGCGGGTCAAACGTGCGGAAATACTCGCGGATCTCGGCGTAAGCCGCCACATCTAAATCCATTTCCCAGACCCGCGTATAGTCGCACAGAAACGGGAACCAAGGCGCGGCCAGCTTGATGCGCGGCTCCAGCGCCGCGCAGGCCAGCGTTAATCCCCCGCCCTGCGAGCCGCCGGTCGCGCCGACGCGGCCCGCATCCACTTCCGGCATCGCCATGACGATTCCGGCAAGCTGGGCGCAGTCGAGATAGACCTGCCGGAACAGCATCTTGTCGGGTCCGTCGTCAATGCCCCGGATAAAGTGGCCGGAGGCCGTGCGCCCGGTCGTGCCGCCGACATCTTCCGAGCGCCCGCCCTGACCACGCACATCCAGCGACGCCACCGAGTACCCTTGCGCGACGTATCCCAGCTTGTCGGTCCAGTTGCCGCTGCTCGCGCCGTAGCCGTGGAACATCAAAAGCGCCGGGTGCGGCTCCGTCTGCCCTTTAGGCCGCAGGTACTTGGCATGGACCCGTGCGCCGCCCATGCCGGTGGAATAGAGGTCGAAGCACTCAACAAATGAAGCTCTCAGCGCGTGCGGCACAAGCTCCGTCTGCGGGTCCAGCACCCGCATTTCGGCGACGGAGCGGTCCCAGAACTCGTCAAAGTCGGCGGGGCGCGGGCTGCGGCCTGGGTAAGTGAGCAGTTGTTCCAGCGGCATGTCTACTTGGGGCATTAATGGTTCCTTATAAGTGGTTCCTTGAAGGGATGAAGGACGGGTGGTTATTACGAGGACGTGAACGTCCTCGCTACAAGGCGTTCAGAAACGCCACCTGTCCAGGGGACAGAAGATTAGGATGAAGATAAGGATCAGGTCAAGATAATCTTAGTCGGTTCTTCTGTCCCTGGACAGGTGGCGTTTCTGAACGCCTTGTAGCGAGTGACTCCAGTCACTCGTGTCTGAAGTCTGTGGACCAAGTCTACCCTCTTGGACCATCTCGGCACAAGACCTCCGGCATCTTGTATCCCAAAGGCGATTGTGATATAATGCCGCATGACTAACGCCTCCGAGCGGTCGGCTTCCGATGTCGTGCTAATCGTGAACCCCACGGCAGGGCGCGGCAAAGCCGGGCGGCAGGTTCCTGAAATCAAGCGCCTGCTGGGCGAAGCGGCCGCCGGCTGGAACTGGCGCTTTACCGAGAAAAGCGGCGACGCGCAGGTCTTCGCGCGGGCGGCAGCGGACGCAGGTACGCGGCTAGTCGTGGCAGTCGGAGGTGATGGCACGCTGCATGAAGTGATGAACGGCGTTCTCGGCAGCGGCGCAACAGTCGGGTTAGTTCCCTACGGCACCGGCAATGATTTCGCCCGTGCGCTTGGTCTGTACGGCAGTCTGGAGGCCGCCTGCAAAACGCTGACATCGGGAACAATTAGAAAAGTAGATGTCGGCGTGATTGAAGGCGAAGGAACGGGCGGGCCGCGCCACTTCTTGGTGCTGGCCGGGACCGGCTACGATGCCCGGACCGCGCAAGCGGTCAATGCCGGCATCCGGTTCCTGTCCGGGCCACTGGCTTATGTCTGGGGCGCGGTGCTAACGCTGTGGCACTTTACGCCGTTTGCGCTGACGCTGACGCTTGATGGCGCTCCGCCGCGCAGTCTGAAAGCCATGTTTGTATCGTTTGCCAATGCCGAAACGACCGGCGGCGGCATGAAGATCGCGCCGGGGGCGAAAGTAGACGACGGCTGCTTGGATGTTTGCCTGGTCGCCGCCGTCTCGAAGCCGACGCTTTTATACAATCTCACGCAGATTTTCTCGGGCAATCACGTTCGCAGCGCGGCAGTTTCGATGCACAAAGCAAAACGCCTGACGGTAGACGCCGACCCGCCGCAGCCGCTCTTGATTGACGGCGAAGTGTGCGGCACGACGCCTGCCACGATCACGCTGCTGCCCGGCGCACTGCCGTTCCTGGTCCCCGCACCGTGACTTTGGTATGAGAAGCATCGTTATCCCTGCGGGCGGCGAGATTAGCCCGGAGTTCGCGGAGCGCATCGGCAGTCCACATCGCGCTCTGGCTCCGCTGGGACTAAGCAGAACGCCGCTTTTGCAGCACATTGTCAGCACGCTTCGCGCCGCCGAACCCGGCGCGAAGATAATCTGCGTTGCGCCAAAAGAAGTTTCTGGGGCCGTCGGCGGCGTAGACCTCTGGCTGCCGGCAGGGGTGAGCGGCCCGGAGAACATGCGTCTCGGCCTGAGCCATGCTGAAGCAAACCAGCCTGCGCTGCTTTGTACGTCTGATTTGCCGCTGATCACCACCGAAGGCGTCCGGGCCTTTGTGAATGCCTGCCGCGCAGACGCGCAGATTACGGTGGGCTTGGTCCGCGCCGAGGCTTATAGGCAAGCGTTTCCGGGGGCGCCGCCGTCGGAATTTACAAAACTGGCAGAAACCGGGCCGGTCACGATGGCGGGCCTGTTCCAAATCCAGCCGGATTTACTGACGCGCCGAAGCGCACTCTTTGACAAGCTGTTCCGCGCCCGCAAATCGCAGTGGCAGATGGCGGGCATCGTCGGCCCCAAGCTGGTCTGGCAGCTTGCGACGAGGACCTTGCGCCTGTCGTCGGTTGTGCAGCGGGCCGAACATTTAATTGGCGGCCCGGTCCAAGTCATTCTTGATGCCGACCCTATTCTCGCTTACGACGCCGATACTTTAGATGATTACACCTACGCCAAGACCCGTTTTGGAATCTGACTCGCCCCCTCGCCGTCACTTCATGAGTGAGCGCTCCATGCTGACCCGCATTATCGTGGGACTGCTAGGCGGGGCGCTTTATATCACGCTTGTCTTTCTAAACAATGGCCTGCCATTTGCGCTCGGCGTGGCGCTGTTCTCCGTGTTCGGCACACTGGAAATGTACCGGGCGGTTAAGAGACAGGGCGGCGAGCCGAGCGAGTTTCTCGGCGTTCTCGCCTGTGTTGCGTTCCAAATTATCGCCTGGACCCACAATGGCCGGCAGTTCGGGCCGTACCTGCCGGCGTCCCTGCTGCTACTGGTCATCGCAACCCTGCTGACGGAGCTGTTCAAGCGCCGGCCAAAACCGATTATCACGATTGGAACCACGCTGCTCGGCGCGGTTTATGTCGGCTGGCTATTTTCGTATCTCACGCTGCTCCACGGAATGCAGCCCGGCATGATCCGGTTCAGCGGCGCGAATATGCCCCTGCTCATCCCGCCGATCGCGCACACGACGCCCGGCGAATGGCTCGTGATCTTCGTATCCGCCTGCACCTGGATGTGCGACACTGGAGCGCTGTTTTTCGGCAAAGCGTTTGGGCGGCACAAGCTGGCCCCGAATGTCAGCCCCGGCAAGACCTGGGAAGGCTCGGTCGGCGGCGTCTTCACGTCCCTAGTCACCGGCGCGGCGCTCGGCCACTGGCTGCACCTGCCGATGGTTCACGCGCTCGGTCTTGCCGCCCTCTGCGCCGTTGCTGGTCAGGTCGGCGACCTCTGCGAATCGGCGTTGAAGCGCGACCTCGGCGTCAAAGACTTCGGGACAGTCCTGCCCGGCCACGGCGGCATCTTAGACCGCATTGACAGCATGCTCTTCTCCGCCCCCCTCGCCTACTACTACGTCCTGTTCTTCCTGATGCGCGTACATTGAACAACCGCACGGAATTATCATTTTGTAGGGGCGCTGCTTGCTGCGCCCTCTACCTGTCGGCGCTAACGCCGGTTTAAGAACCATGCCCTGAAGGACACGGCTAGGGTTTAATTGGGGTATTGGGCGCAGACGCTGGGAACCCGCCGCTTCGCGGGGCTAAGACAAAGCTAATCAAGGTCAATCCGAGTGCGCCGAAGGCGTAGTTTTCGGCGTCCGCGCCCCCTAGCCGTGCCCTTCAGGGCATGGTTCCTTATGCCCTTTGTTCTCTCCTAACCCCCATAAACCGCGTCACCCATTCCACCGCTCGCTGCTCCATGCTGTCCGGGTAGACATGGCCGAGGCCGGGATACAGTTCCAGATGCAGGCGCTCCGGCGTGTCGGCATACAGCGGGCGCAAGGCTTCTTCTAACGCAATGACGCCGTCTACCGAGACCGTTTCGTCCAATGTGCCGTGCTGCATCAGCAGCGGGCGCAGCGGCAGGACGGCGGGCAGCAGGGCGAGCGGGCTGGAAGATACGGCACGGTCGTAAAATGGGTTGCCCGGCCCCAATCCGAACGCACGCATCGGTCCGGCCCAGTCGGGGCTGCCGATGGCGACGGACGCGGCCTGCAAGCGCGGTTCAAAGAGCAGCCCGGCGAACGCAATATAGCCGCCTAGCGAGATGCCGTGGACGGCGGCGCGGCTTGCCCCCAGCGCGTCCAGCAGGCGAGACACGTCGCGGGCCGTGCCTTCCACCATTTCAGACGACGTGCCGAAGAAGTCCGCTTGCAACCGCGCTTCGCGTTCGCCGGCATCCGGGCGCTCGCCGTGCAGGCGGGCGTCCAGGGCGACGGCCCGGCAGCCGGCGCGGGCGAACGCCAGCAGGCCCGGCAGCATCTTTTCTTTGCGGCTGCCCAGCGGGTGCAGAACGACAACAACGGGCGCATTAGCAGCGATGCCGATGCGGGTGACGGTGAGGGTTGGCAGGTCTTCCGCCAGCCATTCGTGAGAAAGCGTATAGTTGTCAGGCATTTTGTTTTCCTTTCAAGACCTACCTCCTTGCTTCGCAGGGTCCTCCCTAAAGGGAAGATGAGGAAAAGAGGCAGAAGCCCACATTTGCTGTCCTGATCCTTCCTTTAGGAAGGACCCTGCGAAGCAAGGAGGTAGGTCTATTCCACCGTCAGCGCTAAAAGCATCAGCAGGACGCGCTGGCCGCGCGGGGTGATCTGATAGCGGTTCCGGCCTTCCTGAGCGATCAGCCCGGCGTACATGAGGTCCCGCAGGTGATGATACAGGCTGCCCGTGCTGAGCTGGGCCGCTGCGCCGAGCGCTGCCGCGCTTTCAGACGGATGACCAAGCAGGGCGCGGAGCAAGCCGACTTTCTGCGGCGACGACAGCGCGTAGCCGAGCAGCGCGGCAGACTCGTCTGTGGCACGCTCAATCTGTGCGGCGGACACAGTGATGGTGCCGGTCTTGAAGGCTGTGTCGCCCTCGCCGAGCGCAGGGCGGTGGACGCTGTAAGTCACGCCGCCGTCGGACTTAGGCTCTGCATTCGGCTCAGGCTTGTGTTCGGATTTGGCTTCGGGTTTGTGGTCGTTTTTCCCATCAGATTTTTGATCAGATTTTTGGTCGGCAATCAGTGTTTGAAGCTGGCGCATCTCCGCCTGCATCTGTTTCAGGGCTTCTTTAGTCTGCTTGTCCATTGCCAATTGTTAAAATCCTGCTTTTTTGTAATAGTGTAACATAATAATTTGGGGCTGTCAAGCGGGGATAGACAACAAGGCAATCCGTGGGTATACTCCCGGTGTACGAGTTAAAATGTCCTCAGCGATGACAATGGGGGGAGACGCGCATGACGAAGATTCTTGTGGTGGACGATGAAGAGCCAATCGTGGATGCAATTTCCTACAACTTAAAAAAAGAAGGGCTGATGGTCGAAACCGCGAGTGATGCCGACGAGTGCATCAGTCGGTTTTTGTCTGGCAATCCTGACCTTGTCATCCTGGATGTCATGCTCCCTTCGGGAAACGGTCTGGATTTGTGCCGCCGCCTGCACCGCCATAATGCCGCGCTGCCGGTGCTTCTTCTCACGGCCCGCGCCGCCGAGGCCGACTGCCTGCGAGGCTTTGACGCCGGGGCCGACGATTACGTCGTCAAGCCGTTCTCCATGCGCGAGCTGATGGCCCGTGTGCATTCCCTTTTGCGCCGCAGCTCCTCCCAATCCCCTCTTTCTGAACCTCTCGTGAGTTCTCTTCCGTCCGCTGCTGCGGAACCCGCAGCCGGGGCCGAGACGCTTTTCATTGATAACATGGAAATCCGGGCAGACCGACGCGAAGTGGTCAAGAACGGCACGACGGTCGCGCTGTCCCGCAAAGAGTTTGATCTGCTGACGCTCCTTTCTGCCAATCGGGGCCGCGTCTTTGACCGGCAGACCCTGCTGTCGCGGGTCTGGGGCGAGGACTGCTATGTGGACGACCGCACCGTGGATGTCCATATCCGCTGGCTGCGCGAGAAGCTGGAACCTATCCCGGCAAAGCCTGAGATGCTGCTGACGGTGCGCGGAGTCGGCTACAAGTTTAGGGGCTAAGCCGGTGACTCTCTTTCCCTGGTCGCGCCGAACTAAAGAAGAGGAACATAAAGACGAGGGCGGCACTGATCCGGATGGAATGCCGGACGCCGCCGCTCAGGAAGCCGGCGGCGCGGCACGCTGGCAGGCGCTTCTGGAAACTACGGAAGATGCCATTCTGCTGGCGAACGCAGAGGGCCGCATCCAGCAGGCAAACTCCGTGGCGTCTGCGCTCTTCGGCATCTCCGGCAGCGGTACGCTGCTCGCGCACACCCTCAGCAGTGACCTTGCGGAGCTGTACCGCGCGGCCATCCGGCGGCAGGCAGGGATCGAGCGCGAAGTCACCCTCAGCCAGCCGCCCCGCACCCTCTATGTCCGCATCACGCCGGTTTCCGACAACGAGTATCTGCTGGTCCTGCGCGACTTGACCGAGCTGCGGCGTCTCGAGCGTGTCCGCCGGGACTTTGTCGCCAATGTCTCCCACGAGCTTCGCACTCCGCTGACATCTATTAAAGCCATGGCGGAAACCCTGCTGGACGGCGCACTGGATGACGGCGAAGTCGCGCCGCGCTTCCTCGGGACAATCATTCGGGAGTCCGACCGCCTGGTCCGCCTCTCCGCAGACTTGTTAGATTTGTCCCGGGTCGAAGCGCTTGGTATTGAAAAGAAGCCTGTAGACCTGGCCCCGCTGGTCATTGAAGTCGCAAGCCGTTTAGTACCGCAAGCAGAAAAGGCCGATGTGAGCCTGGTCAATACTATTCGCACCCCGCTGGTGGTTCATGCCGACCGCGACGAAATGGCCCAAGTTTTAGTTAATCTTTTGGACAACGCCATTGCCTACACCCCGCGCGGCGGCGTGGTGACGCTGAGCGCCGCCGAGACTTCTGACACCCTGACCATTGCCGTCGCCGACACCGGCATCGGCATTTTGTCGCACGACATTCCCCGCCTGTTCGAGCGCTTCTACCGCGCCGACAAAGCCCGCTCCCGCGCCTCGGGCGGCACGGGCCTCGGCCTCAGCATCGTCAAGCACATTGTCGAGAACCACGGCGGGACCGTGGCCGTGGAAAGCGAATACAACAAAGGCAGCGTGTTTTCATTCACGCTGCCTAAGTCATAAGCCTTTTGCTCTGCGAACTTTGTTTTGGTGTCGGGTGAGAACGTGGACAATAGTATGCATCGCCTTTGTGCGGAACGGATATCGGAGTTGTTTCCGTGCCAAGTCTAGCACAGTCTCACCATTAGCATCAACAGAGGTTGTATCAGCGTGACACGCAAGCAGCAGTTTGACTGCTTTATATTGCCCATTGCACACAGCAACGGCGAGAGGCGAACGCTTCGGATTTTCCTGGCTCTCTGTCACAAGATTAGGGTCAGCCCCATTTCTCAGCAGCAATTCTGTTATGCTAGGCGAATCGTGCATGACCGCCAGCATAAGTGGTGTCCAGCCATTACCGGAAGAGAAGTTCGGATTGAATCCTTCCCGGATTAACTGTGAGACCACGCCAAGATCGCCTGCTACAACAGCTTCACTTAGGATCAGACTAGAATCTGTTTTGGCTTTTGTTGTCATTGGTGTCTATGCAAGGAGCCAGCGCTTCCCGTCTGGAATTTGCTCTTTCTAAGCCTGCGCCGGCGTTTCCGCACGGAAGGGGCGAGCGGAGGAAATCTTGGCGGAGAACTGGTCAATGCTGATCGCGATAACAGCGGAGGCACGGTCGAAGATGGGCCGGAAGCCGATCGGGTCGGCCAGCAGGGCCTCAATGCCGAAGCTGACCTGGTTCGGGTCGTTGTCGTCTAAAAGCGTGATTTTGATGGCTTTGAGGCTTCGGTTAACTTCATTCGCCGACGCCAGCGCCTTGTCGCGGCTGGTGATCAGATCGCCATAGTTCATGTAGCAGTACAAGTTAAAGTAGTTTGGGTCGTCATCGGTCGCGAAGCTTAAAAAGACGCGGCCTTCGCGCTTGAACGCGATCGCCCCCGCCCCATCGGTCTGCGGCACATAGCCTTCTTCGGTCAAAAACGCCAGCAGCGGCGATTTTTGCTCTGTCATCTCTTGCTTTGTCGTCGTTTCGTCTGCCATTCTCTTAGTTTCCTCGTCTTCCATTGGTTTTATTAAAGTAGTAGGCTGCGGCGGCGATGCCCGGCAGGATGAGCGCTTTGCCCCAGAGGGTACGGAAGTCGTGGGGGCTGCCGACCAGCGATGCCGCTCCCCAGTAGCAGGCATAGGCAAGTGCGTACAATCCTATGCCGCGCAGCACTAGGACTAACAGGCTAGGGCTAGTTTTCACGGAGCCACCGAGCCGCGTCTTTGGCGTGGTACGTCAAAATCATGTCCGCTCCCGCCCGCTTGATGGACAGGAGGATCTCTAAAGCCGTCGCCCGCTCGTCCAGCCAGCCGGAAGCCGCCGCCGCTTTGACCATCGCATACTCGCCGGACACATTGTACGCGGCGACTGGCAGATGGGTCAAATCGCGGACTTCACGCACAATGTCTAGGTAGGACAGCGCGGGCTTGACCATGATCATGTCCGCGCCTTCGGCGATGTCCTGCTCCACTTCTTTGAGCGCCTCGCGCCGGTTCGCCGGGTCCATCTGGTAGGTGCGCCGGTCGCCGAACTGCGGGGCGCTGTCGGCGGCTTCGCGGAACGGGCCGTAGAACGCCGAGGCGTATTTGGCGGCGTAGGACAGCAGCGGCGTGTCGGAAAATCCCTGGCTGTCCAGGGCGCGGCGCAGAGCGCCGACCCGCCCGTCCATCATGTCCGACGGCGCGACGACATCCGCCCCGGCAGCGGCGTGGGACACAGCGGTTCGTGCCAGCAGGTCCAGCGACGGATCATTTAAGATGCGGTCACCTTCGACAATGCCGCAGTGGCCGTGGGACATATACTCGCAGAGGCAGACATCGGTGAAAACCAGAAGATCGGGATTATCGGCCTTGAGCGCCCGCACCGCCGACTGTACAATGCCGGTCTCAATCCATGCGCTGGTCGCGGCCTCGTCTTTGCTTTCGGGCAGCCCGAACAGCAGTACCGCCGACAGGCCAAGCTTCGCAATCCGCTCCGCTTCGTCCCGCAGCGCGTCTACTGTTAATTGGAAGACGCCGGGCATCGAGCCAATCGGCGTCCGCTCGCGCCCCCGACCGGGGACCACAAACAGCGGGTCAATAAAGTCCGTGACGGCCAGTTCCGTTTCGCGCACCATGCCGCGCAGGGCGGGCGTTCCGCGCAGCCGCCGCGAGCGATGAGTTAAAATTGGAGAGTCCATAATAAGAGGATTATACCCGAACCCACCCCGGCACAAGTGCCGACCCTCCCGAGACGGGAAGGTGAGGAGTTTCAGAAGAACGCGGCAGCCTAAACCTCTTTACCCTCCCGTTTCGGGAGGGTCGGCACTTGTGCCGGGGTGGGTTCTCTCCACCGTCAGCCCCGGCATCGGCGTGGGCAGCAAGATAGCCTCCGCCCCGGCGGAATTCAAAGCGGCACTCGTGCGGTCTGGCTCCAGCGTCAGCGCGACCGGCCCCGGCAAGCTTCGCGCTCATAGCCCCGCCCGAAAGCGCGGCGGCAATCAGCGCTTCGTTGGCGTCCCCGCTGCCGCCGAGATCGCGGACGATGGCATGGTTTCGGTCCATCAAGAACGTCAGCATCGCGCAGTCCCCGGCGAGAAGCGCCCGTTTGGCGGTGCGGGCGAGGCCGGCGATCTCGGCGTAGCCGTCAACAACGGCGCGGTCTCCCGCCAGCCACCGGTCGCGCGGCGACGTATGCACCGACCCGGAATGATGACGAACTCCCGTATGCGCCAGCACAAACGGAAGATTGGAAACGTAGAGCGCGAGCGGCTCGATAGTCGCAAAGGGCGTGTCGGCCTCCATGACTTCCGCGCTGTCTTTGCCCTGGAAGTCCATAAAGTTTAGGCCACCGAACACGGTCATATAGTGGTCTTGGAACCCGCAGACGATGCCAAGCACATCATATTCAATTTTCCGCACCAGCTCCGCCGTTTCGTAAGGGTTCAAGCGCAGGCCCAGATGCGCCAGCAGGCAGCCCGTGAGGCAGGCCAAAATGGCGGTGGACCCAGCCAGCCCCGCCTGCATCGGAATGTCTGTGGTGGCCGACAGATGGAACGGCGCAGACGCCGCCGGGTCTACTTCTAAAGCCGACAGCGCCGCGCGGGCGACGTTCAAGTAGTCACCGGGGCGCAGCGCTAAGTCGTCCACCGAATGCAGCGTCTGCGACTGCCCCGACACGCTGATCGTCATCTCCGATGCTTCCGTCAGTGTGCAGTGCGCCCGCTCCCGCGTAGACAGCGACAGCACGGAGCCGCCATACATGTCCGTCGGGTTGCCGACCAGCCCGCAGCGTCCCGGTGCGCTTGCTTGTATCATCGCTGCTGCTCCAACGCCCACTCTACCAAAGAAGCCAACTCAGGGAACACTAAGTCCGGCGCGGGGCTGAGATCGCCCTCGGCGTAGGCGCGTATCCCGCCCGACAGCAGCAGCGCCGTGTGCCCTACCCCGGCGGCGTGACCCGCCTGAATGTCCGTCGCCGAGTCCCCGGCAAAGACCGTGTGCGCCAGTGTCAGCCCAAAGTCATGGGCCGCTTCCAGCAGCATTCCCGGCTGCGGCTTCCGGCGCGGCGAGTTCTCGTGCGCCATTTCCGTGCTGTAATAACAGCCGTCCAAAACCGCCCCCGCCTCGCGCTCCAATATCTCGCCCATCCGCCGCTCAATGGCGTCTAAGTCTGCCCGCGTCATCAGCCCTTTGCCGACCCCCTGCTGATTGGAGATCACAATGACCCGCACCCCGGCGTTGTTCAGCCGCCGCACCGCCGCCGCAACGTCGGGCAGGACCACCAAGTCATCCGCCCGCAGCAAATAACCACCCGGAATGTGCGGGTTCAGCACCCCATCCCGGTCCAAAAACACAGCGTCAAGTTTCATACTGTTTAGCGTAATTAATCTAAGACAGGAGTTATAATCTGCGTTCCACGCCAACGAAGCTTACTTCAACATCGTTCCAATCCCAGGGATTTTTCTCAGAGCCACCACCAATTGAAATAAACGAAGGGTTTGTACCAGCCTGGTCTGAACCAATTTTGAGACCATCCAAATAAACCGTTAGTGTCACGCCAATTTTGACGAACGTAACAATATGCTGATTAGTATTGGGTGCTGTGGTCGGCAAATCCTTCCCGTCTAGCTGAACGAGCTGTCCATTGACATCCTGATGAACACGAACTAAGAAATTTCCCCGGTCGCGCCCGCAAGTCAGTTCGGTTCCATAGTTACCAATACTTGTGTAGCGATAAGTGAAAGTAGCAATCCAGTCGCCAGTCAGAGGAAACGGATTTCGCTTCGTTTTGATGACAGGATAGCCGCCGCCAACCCCTTTTAGCACAACGCTACCCTTTGAGAACAAAAGAGTGCCACCATTGGTCGTCTGGTCCCAATTTTGCGCTGATTTTGCTGGGTCACTGAAGTTATCTGCAAAAAACACAGGGTTAGGTAAAGAACTAGAAGCATTGACCTTTCCGCCGTTAGCGGCAGTAAGGGAGGAGCGCCCCTGTTCGTAGTCTGAAGCGATTTGACGTTCCCCTAACACCCCGGTATACATTCTGACATCGGCAATTGCACCACTAAAGCATTCATGGCTTGGCGAGTTGAGATATTCTCCGTCGTCTCCAATACTAACGCCAGGATTGAAGTTCAGATCTAAGTCCCGCAAGGGTCTTATTGTTGTGGAGCCTCGCGAGGCAACTTTACCATTCACATAAAGCGTCATCAGACTTCTTTTGTCGTCCAAAGTCGCAGTCAAAAAAGTCCATTGGTTTAGTCGAACAGGTGCTTGCACCGCTGAGTAGTTATTAGACGCATTAGTCACTTGGAAATTGTAATCGCCATATGGACTGACTGCCAACTGATAGGGGTCAAGTCCAGGACGCCTATCACCCCGATAAACTATCTGCCCCCAGTTCTGGGATACTTCTGGCAGACCAGAGACGTTAACCCAAGCACTGATGGAAAACGATTTCGTCAGTTTCAGAATGTCCGGGTCACCGAGATTGATACCATCGGTTCCATCAAACTGAAAGGCTTGACCAAAAGCACCAGAAACGTAAGAAACTTTCCCATGAACGCTGCCGGAGTTGTCTAGACTCTTTAGGACGTTGTTATCGGCTCTCCACCAGCCAATAAGATGAGGCTGTGAAGAAGAAATCGAGGCATCCGCTATTTCATTTTGAGCGAGTCTGAGGCCAGCTTTACGAATGTTGTGTGAAGCGATGCGATACCTCAGAGGTAAGAGAGAATGGCGGAGTGCAACTGTTTTGTGTGGTTTAACAGAATATGATGCTGGCCGAACTCGGCGTACTGTTTTAATCCGTGGCTTTGGGTGCGTTCCTTGAATGTCGCTGATTGTATCTTGTCCGCTTGCAGGGTGACAACAATTCATCAGTGTAACGAAGCAGATTAACAGGCGTACAGCATTTGCAGGAGTGACAATAAAAACGCTCACTTCTTGACACTCCTTTCCGCCAATAGTAGTGGGTTATTTGGAAGAAGCGCCAACGCAGAGGAAAGGGCGGCATCAGCAGATTTCGCTCTTCCCAAATAGCGCAAGGCGCGCACCTGTTCAGCCAGAGCAAGCGCATTTGTGGGGTCTTTCTGAAGCGACTCCGCGCAGTCTCTTAATGACGATTGACAGTCAGTTCGCAGACTTTCTCGAATTGACGCAGCTTGCTCATCAGTTAGCGATTGTCCTTTATAATGAGCGATACTGCCCGCAACTTCAGTGTTCAAACTTTGCGCTGCTTGTGCTTTGGCATCCGCCTCAGCTTGAAGTTCCTGCCGAGAGGATGCTTCCACAGAAGGATTGTTATGTTGCGAAAATATCTGGTTTTTGTTGGAAGACGTTACACTAGATTTTGCTACTATCCAGATGACCAGCAAACCTAAGATGACACAGGCGGCTAAACCGCTGATTATAAAAGCAGCTGGCTTCGTTGAACCTTGCGTTTCATCAGGGCGGGGCTGTATCGCCGGTGGTTTGTATGGCTGAGTGTATCGGACGCCTAAACTCGGTTCAGCAACTTGAGTGGCCGCAGGATTTGTGGGCAACACAGGGGAAATGTATTGCCCCTCAACCGACTTACTTGCTGTAGGTTGCGCGGCTTCTGAAACCGGCTCCTTATCATCCAAATCAAGCTTGGAATACCAGAGTTCGCCGGTTGCAATGGCAGACGCAGTTTGGCTGCTATCCGTTGTGGAATCTAGCTCAGCTTCCTTAGTTTGTGCATGTCCCTGGACATTAGGAACCACGATCCCGTTGGCAGCAAAGTTTCTGCACCGAGGACATTCCATATCAAAGGCGGAAAGAGCATAAGAACACTTAGGACATTCCATTGTTTTCTCCAGAAGTGACGCGATTGTTATCCGCCAACCAGTTGCTCAGTCTGTTATCCCGACGAATCACCGAGCAGGGCGGCTCCATTGGTGCTGGCGGACCAGTCGAGTTTGACGTTCTTTTCGATGCGGCGAACGGATAGCTTGGGCCTCAACTTAATCACTTAGCAGGCGATGGCGTGGCGGGTGCAGACGCCGGTGAGGAGGTTCCAGACAGCGTCGAGGGCGAGGCAGGAGGCATCGGCGGCATCTCCAGCGTCGGGGTCGCTGAGGTGATGGGCCAGCAGGCGGCGCTCAACGGCGGAGTGTTCGACATCGGCTTCCTGGTGGACGCGGAAGTAGGCCAAAGTCGCGTCGTCATGGATGCCGTAGCGGGTCTCAAGCCCTTCAATTTTCGTGCCGGCGACTTCGGGGATCTGGCTTTCGTAGCTGTACAGCGCGGCCAAACCCGCAGCGACGGAGCCGTGGGTGCAAAGGCTGCGGAAGGTCTCGACCAGCGTAACGGTTTCGGGTTCGGCGGGCGTGGACAACACGGCGGCGCGGTTGGCACCGATGCCGGTGGCGAATTGCAGCCATAGTTCAGGGTGGTTCGGGTCGCCGGCTTCCTCGTCTACCAGGTTTTGCAGGACCGCCCGGCGGGTGCTCGCGTCGGCGGTGTGAGCGTGCAGGGCCGAAAGATACTGCGGGAAGGCAGCGACATGGTGATAATACTGGGCGGCGTAGTCAGCCAGGGCAGCCGAGGTTAGGTCACCGCGCTGCCAGGCCTGGTAGAACGGGTGGGTCAGCACGGATCGCCTGGCGATCTGGCTCTCAATGCGGGTGAGGTTCGGATGGGTCATGGGTATTCTCCTATAGGTGGATGATAGTCTAGCCGGACGAGTCGCCTAGAAGGGCGGCGGTGTTGGGGGTGTCCCAGTTTAGCTTGACGTTCTTCTCGATGCGGCGGACAGCTTCTTCTAAAAGCTCGCCGTTCTGGTCGCCGCTGACGGTGAGGGACATGCGGATGTAGCCGTCGCCGCGCTGGCCGTAACCCAGGCCGGGGATGGCGAGAACGTCGGCTTTTTCGAGCAGTTCACGAGAGAATGTCGCCGACGTGTAGCCGGGTGGGACGGGTGCCCAGACGTAGAACGTCGCTTTGGGCTTTTCTAGCGACCAGCCGAGGCGGTTCAGGCCGTTGACAAGAACGTCGCGGCGCTTTTGGAGCAGGGCCAGGGCTTCGTCGTTTTTGGCGTGGTTCAGCGCCCAGCCGGCAGCGAGGGCGACGGCGGCGAACTGCTTGGAGTCGACGTTGCCTTTGATGGTGTTGAGCGCCCGCAGGGCGTCGGGGCTGCCGACAGCGAAGCCGATGCGCCAGCCGGTCATGTTGAAGGTCTTGGACAGCGAGTGCGTTTCAATGGCGACTTCTTTTGCGCCTTCGATCTGCATGATGCTGGGAGCCTGGTAGCCGTCAAAACCGGCTTCGGAGTAGGCGCAGTCGTGGAGAATGAGCGTGTCGGTCTCGCGGGCAAAGTTGACGGCGTCCTGGAAGAGTTGGGTGGTCGCGATTGCTCCTGTGGGGTTGTTCGGGTAGTTCAAGTAGATCAGCTTGGCTTTTTTGACCACGTCGCTGGGGATAGCCGAAAAGTCCGGCAGGAAGCCGTTTTCGGCAAGCAGCGGGAACTCGTAGGGCGTGCCGCCGGCAAGCAGCGTGTTGACTTTGACGACGGTGTAGGCAGGATCGGGAACAAGCGCGACATCGCCGGGATCAATAAAAGCCCACGCGGCATGGGCCAGCCCTTCTTTGCTGCCGATCAGCTCTAAAATCTCACTGGTGGGATCAAGCTCGACGCCAAAGCGGCCCTGGAACCAGGTCGCGACATCTTCCAGGAACTCGGCGCGGCCCATATTTGACTCATCGTAGCGGTGGGTCGTCGGGTCGTGGGCAAAGGCGGCGAGATGGTCAATAATCTCCGGCGGGGTCGGCTGGTCGGGGTCACCGATGCCGAGGTCAATCAAGCTACGCCCTTCGGCAATGGCCTGGGCTTTAAGTTTTGCGATCTCGCCGAACAAATACGGCGGAATAAGAGATAATCGTTTGGCACGCTGCACGTTGTTGATGCTCCTGAGTTTCTACGGGGTTGTCACGGCACTTCCAGCGCCAGGTGATTTGTTCATCAATTTCGACACGCGCAGGCGGTTCCCCTGCGCGAGTTTTCAGTACCCTCGCGCAATATCTACGACACTTTCCAGCGGTTCCCCGGACGCGAACCGTCGCAAGTTTTCCAGGAACAGCGCTTTCTGGCGCTCCTGCAGGCCGGCGGTCCAGCCGGGCGAGTTGTGCGGGGCGATATGGACATTCGGCAAATCCCACAGCGGGCTGTCTCCAGGCAGAGGCTCCTGCGCGAACACATCCAGACAGGCTCCGGCAATCTTTTTCTCATGCAGGGCATCAATGAGCGCAGGCTCGTCAACTAAGCCGCCCCGCGCAATATTGATAAGCCAGGCCGACGGCTTCATCCGGGCAATCTGCGCCGGGCCAAGCAAGGCTTTTGTTTCGCCAGTCAGCGCGGCGGCGAGAACGACATAATCGCTTTCGGTCAGCAGACGCGCCAGCCCGTCCGGCCCGGTCAGCGTTTCGTCTACGTTCGGACTCGGGGCCTGGTTACGACGGAAGCCGAGCGTTCTCATGCCGAAGGCTTTCGCGCGGACTGCGACGCCCTGCCCAATTGGGCCGAGGCCGACAATGCCAACGGTTTGCCCGTACAGCTCTTGCTGGACGACCGACTCCCAGCGGCGTTCGCGCTGCGAGGCCATCAGCTCCGGGAGGCGGCGGGCCACCAGCAGCATCCAGGCCAGCACGAACTCGGAGATGGCAATCTCAAACGCCGGGCCGGAGTCGGTGACAACTAAATTGGGTTTGGCTTTGACGGCTGGGGTCAGCACATGGTCCACGCCCGCGCTTGCTGTGTGCAGCCAGCGCACTTTAGGACCGTCCGCAACAAGCGGCGCATAGCGCTTACCGGCCACCCAGCGCAGGACGCCTTCAGCCTCCTGCCAGGCATCGTCCAGAGGGCCGTCTTCGGGGTACGGAAGCAGCACAACGCCCGGTGCGGCAGCGCTTGCGGGATCGGAAAGTTCTTCGTAGATGTGTTCAGGAACCAGAATATGCATACGCCTATCATACCCGTGATTGACAAGGGGACGTTTGGCGGCTATAATGCGTCAGTACCATGGCCCAAGTCACTGTCTATACCCAGCCCGGCTGCCACCTCTGCGAAGAGGCCGTTCGCGTCTTGACCCAGCTTCAGACGCAGACGCCGTTCATGCTGGAAGAGGTCAACATTCAGAGCGACGCCGCGCTGCTGGCCGAATACGGGGAGCAAATCCCCGTCGTGCTGCTGAACGGCGAGTTTTTGTTCGAGTACACAGTGGATGAAGACAAGTTACAAGAGGAACTTAAGGAGGTGAATTAATTATGCGTGTCCGTGCCAAAGAACTGCGCCGTACCCGGAAGCGAACCGAAGAGCGCCATAAAGCCCGCCATCAAGCGGAAGTCAAAGCCGCTCCCAAGAAGAAATAACTTCAAGAAATAAGTCCGTCTGGAGAAGCCGCATGGAAATCTCTCAGGTCGAGAAAATGCGGGGAATGACGCATTCCGAAGATCGTCTTTCCCCGCGCGAAGTAGAACTCATCAAGTACCGCGATAACCGGACCCTGCTGGCAGTGACGCTGCTGAGCGGGGAGACGATTGAAGGGGCAATCCGCTGGCATGACCATCTTGCCCTGCGGCTCGTGCAGGTGGACCGCAGCGAAATGACGATTTTTCTGCACGCGATTTCCTACTATCGCCCTCGCCTTTAGTTTTTCTTAGCCTCTTTAAAATGCCAAACCGCCCCGTCTTCTGCCTGGAGAAGAAATGAGACGGTTTTGTTTTTTCCGAGACTACAGTGTTAGTGCGGCGGCGAGGCCTTGAGGGAATTACTGCCCTATCGCGTTTGGGGAATTACTGCCCTGTCACGCCGGTCGGCCCGTTGATCTGGATGTAGCCGAGTGCTTCCTTGACATGGTTGACGTGGTCAATAAACCGACGCTTGTCTTCCCGACCAGCCATTTCCAGGACCGTCA
>JAABUQ010005971.1_pt1 | contig 18870 bp, 15 predicted proteins | sample 5560001 | NCBI WGS metagenome assembly JAABUQ01 (sample SAMN10711888, study PRJNA513371) | rock metagenome | isolation source: Antarctica rocks | place: Antarctica: Victoria Land, Finger Mt nord | collected 2015-12-18
TCGCCTGGCTTCACAACTTTCGGCGTGTGGTCACGCGCTGGGAGCGCAAGGCGCAGAACTTTCTGGGTTTTGTGCAGCTTGGCTGCATCATTATCTTGCTCCGACGTTTATGAGATAGCTTCTAGTACCTAATAATTCCGGCTGGACTTTAGAAATTGCCACTGCCATTAATAACAAAGGTCAAATAGTTGGCACAGGCATCAATCCACAAGGACGGGAACAGGCTTATCTGCTGACATCCGTTGCGCGTTCTTGGACAGTGACTTCTATCGCCTCCGGGCCGGACGGTCAGACGCGCATTCTGTGGGACAAAAGCGAGGGCGCTATCACCCTCTGGACGCTCGGTGCGGATAATGCGCCTACAACCTACTCCAGCATCTTCGGCCCGTATGCAGGCTGGACAGCCAAAGCTATCAGTGTTGACCCGCAAAACAACACACACGTCCTGTGGACAAACATTGATGGGCGCATGACACTGTGGACAATCACGCCCGGCGGCAGTCTCACCGGCAGCTTTCCCGTGTTCGGCCCCTATGCAGGCTGGACAGCCGTCGGCATTGCCAGCAGCCCCAACGGCAGCACCCATATTCTATGGGATAATGCCGACGGACGCATGACCCCGTGGACGCTGGACGCCAACGACCAGATCACGGGAAACTACCCCATCTACGGCCCCTACAACGGGTGGACGGCCAAGGGCATCAGCGCAGGCCCTGATGGAAACACGCACATCCTCTGGGACAACGCCGATGGGCGCATGACACCCTGGACATTGGACGCCAATAACCAACTGACGGGAAACTTCCCCGTCTTTGGCCCCTATTCTGGTTGGACAGCCACAAGCATCGCTACCGGCCCGGACAACAATACGCACATTCTGTGGGACAACGCGGACGGACGCATGACGCCCTGGGCACTCACGCCAAGCAATCAACTGACGGGCAGCTTTCCAGTGTATGGGCCATATGACGGTTGGAGCGCAGTGGGCATCAGCGCCAGCCGGAACGGGAGCACGCATGTGCTGTGGGACAACGCAGACGGGCGGATGACGCCCTGGACACTAAACGCAGGCAATCAGCAGACGGGCAGCTTCCCCATCTTCGGGCCATACTAAATCAAAGAGCAAAACCGCCTTTGCCAGTCATCAGCCCTTCCCTCTTGTCTGTGAGGGAAGGGCTGATGCTTTTCCTAATTTTTGGCAGGCTGCCAATTTAGCGCACAAACCTTGGGAACACGGCAGGTGGGTATAACGTCTATAAAGCAAGAACAGCACAACATTGTGTCCAATAAACGCCGATTCCAGGAAGGAACCAATTGCATGTCCGATATTAACACGCCTGATGCCAACTTATCCCGCCGCATTTTCCTGCGCCAGGCTGCGGTTGTCGGGGCGGGCGCGCTGGCGGCCCCGCTTTTGCTGACGCCCCAGGCAGCCCACGCGGGGGGCCTGCTCGACTTTATGCCCAGCGTCGCCGACCAAAAGAAAATGGGCGAACAGGCCGCCCAGCAGACTGTCAAGCAGTACAAAGAAGTGTTTGACGGGCGCGCGCACCACTTCAACCAGCTTGGTCAAAGGCTGGTCGCCGCCCTGCCTGCCCAGGATCGCAATACGTGGGACTATAAGTTTCACGTCCTGGACAGCAAGGAAGTCAACGCATTTGCCCTGCCCGGCGGCAACATGTTTATGTTCACAGGACTGTATGAAAAGCTGACCAGCGACGATGCCCTCGCCGGTGTCACCGGGCATGAGATGACCCATGTGCGCCTGCAGCACTGGGCCAAAGCGTATGCCGCCCAGCAGAAGCGCTCCCTGGTGCTCGGCGGCCTGCTGTCCATCTTCCGGGGTGGGCAGCTTGCGCAAACGGCGGCGGGCCTGTACAACGGCTTTACGGGCCTCAAATACTCGCGCGGCGAGGAAGAACAAGCCGATGCAGGCGGCCTGCAAAACATGGTGGCGGCGGGCTACAACCCGCAAGGCATGATTGATTTGTTCCAGACACTCAACCAAGTGGCGGGCAGCGGCGGCGGCATGCCCGCGTTTTTATCCGACCATCCACTGACCAACGACCGGATTAGAGCCACGCAGCAGCGCATTGCGGCCTACCAGGGGCGGTATCGGTTCCCGGCTGAGACGCCGCTTAGCTACCGCTCGCTTGGGTAAGAACTCAATCAAAAGCGAGGCACAACAGCCCTTGCTCCGGCGCAGGCCGCCGGGCGAGGGCTGTTTGTTTTACCCAAACGCATCTATCGCGCTCTGGTAGAGGGCCAAGACACGCCCGGCAAGAGCGTACCAGTTGTGGTGGGATTGGACATAGCCCCGGGCGGCAAGGCCCATCTCCCGTGCCTCGCCCGGATGGGTGAGCAGATCAACGACGGCTTGCGCAAACTCAGCCGGGGCGCTCGCGGTGCGCAGAACGCGTCCCGGCGCATCCGGCGGCAGGGCACGGGCGGCGAGCGGAGTCGCCACGACAGGCAGGCCCATCGCCATCGCTTCCAGGGCTTTGTTTTGGATGCCCACGCCAATGCGCAGGGGGCAGACAGCCACCGAGGCTTGCGCTAGGAACGGGCGCAGGTCTGGCACATGGCCTGTCACATGAATGCCTGTGTGGGGGGTCGCGCCCAAGGCGAGCAGGTCAGCGCGCGGCCCGCTTCCCGCGAGCGTCAGGGTGGCATCGGGGCACGCCTTGCGAACAAGGGGCCAGATTTGGCGGGCAAAGTACAAAGCGGCATCGTAATTGGCGGCATAGCTCATCTTGCCTGAGAAGACAACGCTTTGGGGCAGGCGCACGCTGCCCGGCGGCATCTGGAAGTAGTCCAAGTCCACGCCGTTGGGAACGACTGAGATGGCCGGGGACACATGGGCGGCCTGTGCCAGCGATTGCAGGGCGTCGGCATCGTGGGCAGAAGTAATCAATGTCTGGTGGAACAAGGCGGCAGCGCGCGGCTCGTAGCGGCGCAGCTTGCATTCCTCCTGCCATGAGACCAGGCGCGGCAGGAGGCCACGGCCTGCCGCCCGCCGCATCTGCCCCTGCAAAGCGGCAAGGCAGTCCACGGCATCAAAGACCAGGGGCAGTTTGCCTTGCAGGACGCGGGCGAAGTGGGCGGCGCGCAAGTGCTCAACGTGCGCGACATCAAAGGTTTGCGCGCTCGCCAGGCGGCGCAGCAGGCGGAGCATCGCGGGCGAGTGGCAGTAGGCGGCCCAGAGCGGCGTGGGGGTGGGCAGGGACAGGGAGCATTGCAGCGCGGCGCGCGCCTTGGAGTGCGCAACCACATGCACGGCTTCGCAAAGCGGCAGCAGGGCCGCGCGCGCTTCCGCGTCGCGCTCCGGCCCGTCGGTGCCCAGGGCAGCCACAGTAACCGTGTGGCCCAGTTCCCCCAAAGACTTGATCCATTGGTACGGGCGCACGCGGATGAGCGAAGGAACGTAGGGCGCGACAAACAAAATACGCATGGTGGCTCAGTCAGGGATAAACACGGGCGGCAGCCTACTCGGCCAAAGTCTTGCGGTACACGTCCAGCAGCAGGCGTCCGATGGCGCTCCAGGCGTAGCGAGTTTCTACCAATTCGCGCCCGGCATTGCCCAAGCGGTCGCGCAGGGCCGGGTCACGGATGAGCCGCACGCAGGCACGGGCAAAGTTCTCCGGGTTGTTGGCAATGAGTATGTCTTTGTCGTGGGTGACTGCAATTCCCTCCGCGCCGATGTGGGTGGAGACGACCGGCAGGGCCATAGACAGGGCATTGACAATCTTCACCCGCATGCCGCCACCCGACAGCAGAGGCACGATGAAAGCGGCGCAGTCTTCGGCTGTTTCCCGCACATCGTCCACATAGCCGGGCACGGAGATGCTGGGGTCGGCGAGGGCGAGGCTGCGCACTTTGGCGGTGGGCGTCGCCCCGACAACGTTTAATTTCACGCCAGGCTCCTGGGCTTTAATCAGCGGATAAATGGCCTCGGTGAACCAGAAGATTGCGTCAATATTGGGCTGCCAGGACATGGTGCCGATGGAAAGCAAAGTCTTGGAGTCCCGGAGGCGCGGCAGGGGACAGAAGTATTCGCCGTCCACGCCAATGGGAACAGCGGTGACGCTTTTGGTTTCCGGGGCCAGCAGGCGCACGGCAATCGCGTCTTCTTCGGTCACGGTCAGCACGGCATCGCACTGCTTGCAGACCTTGGCCTCGTAGCGCTCCAGTTTGGGCCACTCCTGCGCGGCATACAAACGCATGGCGCGCGACGGCGTGGTTTCCGCCAGGCGCTTGATAATCATGCTTTCAATGTTGTGGTGGTCTAAAACAAGCCGCGCGCCGGTGCGCCGGGGCAGGACATATTGCGCCATCTGCAAGTGGTCAATATGCACGGCGGCGAAACGCTGGCCGTCCAGCCGCTCCCGCACGACTTTCTGCATGGCGGGCACATGGTCGCGCGAGACAATAAACGACCGCAGCAGCAGCAGCGAGGCGGCGGCATCGGCGATGTTGCGCACCCCGGAGCGGGCGATGGGGACGGTCTGGATGCCGCCCTTGCAGTAGGGCTTGAGGTCTTTGAGATACTGGTTCTCGTCGCTGGAGCGGATAAACGCCACCAGCGTAACATCATACGCCGAGGCCAGGGCGCGCAGCGTGTGGTAAGACTTGATCTTTGCCCCGCCGTCCAAAGGGTACGGCAGCAGATGGGCGAGAAACAACAAGCGCGGACGAACAGCGTCCATAGGTTTTCTTTCCTTTACACAACAAAAGACAACAGGTGCCGACTGCCGCTTGGTCTATTGGCCTGGGCGTTTCCAGCGCGCCGCCCTGCCGTTTTATGCGCGTTTGGAGCGCGTACCAACGACGGAACAAAACCGTCCGTCGTTGGTACAGGCTGGAAACGAGTAGTCAACGCTCAAGAGAAGCCCTCAAGAGGCCCCCCGCCCCAAGTTTGGGGAGCCAGAAGGAACCTACCTCCCGCCCCCTCTCCTGCACTGGCAGACCCGGCGGGCCGCAAGCGGGCGAAGGGAAGCAAGATAAAGATGTCCTAGCGGGCGAAGCAAAATAAGAGTATCCTAATCCTAACCTTCGCCCGCTTCTGCACTGGCAGGCCCGGAGGGGCGGGAGAGGGTGGCATTCTTATGCCGGGTGAGGGCTTCCTTTCCCCTCTGGCTCCCCATTATTGGGGCGGGGGGGGCCATCCGGCACTTTCCAACACTAAGGCATCACCGAGCGCACAATTTGAGACACGCGCTCGGCATAAGCATCCATGCCCATCTCGGCCTGGACGCGGGCGCGGGCGGCCTGCCCCATGCTTTGGCGCAGCGCGGCGTCGTTCCACAGCCGGGAAATGGCATCGGCCAGGGCATCCGGGTCATGGGGCGGCACGACCAGGTTTGTGATGCCGTCCTGCAAATACTCGGCCAGGCCCGGCGAACAGGTGACAACAGACGCCCGCCCCATCGCCATCGCCTCCAAAACGCCGTTGACCCCGGCGGCATACGGCGCGGGATGCAGCGGCACGACCACGGCCCGCGCGCGGGCATACAAAGCGCGCAGGTCGGCATAGGGCACATCGGAGCGCACAGTCACGCACGCAGGCAAGTTCCCCTCGCCCAGCGACAGGCCATGCGACGACCACAAGCTGGACGCGACAATAATCAGCGGCAAGTCCAGCAGCCGCGCGGCCTGCACCAATGTCGCGTAGTCGCGGTTTTCGCGCCCCACCGCCAGCAGATATTCGCCTGCCACAGTGTCGGTGGAAGGGCGAAAAAACTGCTCGTCCACGTTGTCCCATATCTGATGCACCCGGCTGGGCGGCAGATGAATCTCCTCGCGCAGAAAGCGGCCTTGCGTCTCAGACAGGCACAAAACAGCGTCAAACCGATGCAGCACGCGCGTCAGCCGGTGCAAGACGCGCTTGTTGCGGGTGATTAAGTTGTGCGCCAGCAGCACATGCGGCGGCCCGCCCCGCCCGCGCAGGGCCAGCGGCAGCCCCACTTTCTCCGAGACAGAAAACCAGGCATTGGCGGTCTTGCGCCTCTGCCACGCCGCATTCGCCTGCGCGAGATCGCTTGCTAATGCCCCTTCCAGCCGCCGACGCCACTTGGGAAGCTGGGAAGACAGCGACGTATCCAGCACGTCCGCGCCGAGACGCTCGGCCACGCACAGATAATCCAGGCGCGGGCGCAGACCCTGGGCAATCTCTTCCAGCGCCTGCGCCTCGGCCCGGCTGCTCGCCAGCACCAGCGGGCGACGAGTTTTATCACCAGCCATTGTCAAGGCACAAGCCGCCCGTCTTGGAACTTGTACTGCACAACCGGCCCCGCAACGTTTTGGCAGGCATCGGCGGCCTTGAAGTGGGGCGCATGGGGAATCCAAAGCGGCAGGGCCAGGTCAATGTCATGGAACTTGCTGGAAAGGTTGGCGACGCACACGGTTGAGGTCTGGGGCGCACGGGCGGGCAGGGCCGCCATCTGCCGAATCAATGCCTGCCGTACCATGCCGTTCTGGTTCTGCTGATGCTGCCAAACCGCAAACAAAGCCATGTTCGCCAGCGCCCATGCCGCCACGCCCGCTGTCAAAAGCCGCATTCGCGCCGGGGCATCCCGCCTCAGCCATGTCTGCGCTAATCCGGCCAATATCAGCGAAAAGCCCGCCGAGGGCAGATACAAATAGCGGGAAGCAATGCCCGCAGCGACAAACAAAAAGGGCAGAAACGAAATCAGCACCCACAGCACGCCAAAGCGAACCGCCCGGCTGCCGCGCACCCAGCACGCAATCAGCAAGGGCGCAACGAGCAAAGCGGCCAATGTGGTCAAAAGCCGGTACAAGGTGTCCAGGTGCGGCACGCGGGCGAGGAACCGCAGCATCCCGCCATACGGCGCAGGCAGCAGAACGCCGCCCAGCGCGCCGAAGTTGAGCAAACCGGACACGCCCGGCTTGTACACGCCTGTTTGCAGAAACGAAGCCGCCGGGCCGAACCTTTGCCACAGCGCCATGCCTGCCACATACAGCGCGCCGAGCACAAAAAAGGGCATAAGTGTCCGCAGCCGCTGCCTCGTGCCGCCCGTCCCGTACAGCAAGGACGCCGCCGCAAGGGTCAGCGGCAGAGTGACAATCGGCTCTTTGGAAAACATGCCCAGCACAAACAGCAGCACGGACAGCGCATAAAAGCGCCGCGGCGCACCGTCCAGCCAGCGCAGAAAACACGCCACCGAGGCGAGATAACACAGCGTTGTCACCAGATGCACAAACGCGGCAACCCACGTCACGGCTTCCAGCTTGCCAAAGCCCACGGCGAACGCAATCCCCGCCGCCCACGCCGCCGCGCGGCTGCGGGTCAAGCGCCACGCAATCCCGCCCACCAAGACGCAGCAAGCCCAGTGCAGCGCCAAAGAAACACATTCATAGCCCAGCGGGTGCAGGCCAAAGGCGCGAAACTCCAGCCAGAACAGCACGTTATTGAGGGGAGTAAACAGGCCGTTTTGCGAAAGGGTGAAGAACAGCAGGGGATGTGTCCATGCCCACCCATGCTGTGCCTGTGCCAGCAGAATAAAGTCATCATACTGGAAGAAGCCCCCGCGCAGCGGCGCAAACATCGCCAGTATCAGCGCGACGAGCGCCAAGGCAAACGGCGGCCAGGCAAACGGGGGCACGGCAGGCGGGGGAAGAGTGGTTTCGGCAGGTGAATGGAGCATGATAACGTAAATACGCGCGAGCGGCAGATGCAGATTAAGCGCGGGCGGCAGACACCGAGGGCGATGCAAGCGCAGACAGCACGGCCCTCTGGCGGTCGCGCTGGGCGGCAAGCGCGCCGCGCCGGGGGATCGGCAGGCTGCCCAGCACGGCGAACACCAGCCACTTTGCGCCCGATGTCAAGCCAATCCCAAGCTTGAGCAAAGCCTCAGCCGTTGGCCCGCAGTGCTTGCGCATAAACAGAAACTTGCTGCGGTAAAGCAGGCGCAGTGTCCGCGCCTGCGCCTGCCCGCTGCTTTTGCCATAGTGGTGTACGGCTTCGGCCTGCGGCAGAAAGAATGTGTGGTAACCTGCCCGGCGCAGGCGGCGGCACAAGTCGGTTTCTTCGCTGTACATCTGAAAGTCAGGGTCAAACAAGACGCCGCCTAAATCGCGGGCTAAAGCTTGCCCGCGCACAAGCAGGCACGCCCCGCTGACCCAATCTACAGGCTGGGCGTCCGGCACGCGCCGCAGAGCGTCAGCGGTCAGGCTGATACCGGCGGTGCCCGGCCCCAGGCGGCGGTCATGGCGGCCCCATATCTCGCTCCAAACCGTAGGAAAGCGCGTCCAGGACAATTGCAAAGTGCCGTCGGTATTCAGCGTCAAAGGCCCACAGGCTCCGGCTTGGGGGTGCGCATCCATCCACGACACCATTTGAGGGAGCGCGCCTGGCAGCAGCCGGGCATCTGGGTTAAGCATCAGCACATAGCGCGGCAGAGTATCCAGCGAGCGATACGCCAGGTTGTTGCCGCCGACAAAGCCTAAGTTGTCCTGCAAAGCCAGTAGCTGCACCTGGGGAAACTGCGCGCGCACCATCTCCGCCGAGCCATCGGACGAAGCATTGTCCACAACGACTGTGTGGACAGTTAATGTATGCGCATTGCCAGCCACAGACTGAAGGCACTCGGCCAGCAGGGCGCGCGTGTTCCAGTTCACCACCAAAACAGCGGCATCGGGGGCCAGGCAGCTCATCGCGTCATCCGGTGCGGGAAATAAGAGGCCGCTGTCACCGGCGCGGGCGCAATGGGAGCCGGGGCGCTCTTTGCCGTCAGCGCGCCGGTGCGCCGGGCAAGAGCCACCGCAATGCCCAGCCCCATCCAGCCATAAATAGTCGTGCTCATGTTGATAGTGCCGCCATTATAATACACCGGGATGAAGTAGTCCCCCACGCAGGCGGCGACGCTCAGCCCTGTCCACAGGCCGCCAATTGCCAGGATCATGGTGCGCTCAAAGCCCGGCGGCGAGCAGCGGTAAAAGCGCGCCAGCATCAGCACCCCGGTGATGACCCAGAACACTGTCAATGCCAGGCCGACAAAGCCCATCTCCGACAGCGACTGCCCATAGAAGTTGTGGGCGGATGTGTACCCGGTCGTGTTCCACACGGACGGACGCCCATAGTACATGTTGTAGGCGCGGTAGTTGCCAGGCCCAATGCCCAGAGGAAAGTGCAGAGCATACAGCACCGCCCCGCGCACCATAGACGCCCGGTCCAGGTCACCGCTCGTCTGCACTTTGTGCACCACGTGTTCCTGCAAGAACGGCAGAGACATCAGCACCAGCGCCATGCCCCCAATCAGCAGGCCCGCAAACAGCTTCCGCGACTTCAGCCATGCAATCGCCAGCAGACCGACAAACAAAGCAATCCAGCCTGAAATCCAGGTGATATTGAACAGGAAGACATGCACGACCGAAGCCGCAAACAGCAGCATGGCAAGCGGGCGTAGCTTTTGCCACTTGCCCACAGGTTCCAGCAGCCACGCCCACAGCCCGCAGTCCAGGCCCACTTCCAGCAAGGTCGGCCAGCCCCCGCCCAGGTTAGGGGCCAGGTGATAGAACGAAAGGCAGGTCAGCAGGCCCGGCAGGAAAAACACCAGGCAGATGCGCCGCAGCCAGTTGCCGTGGGTGAGATTGCTCGCCAGCATCCAGAACGTGCCAATAGACAACACGCGCAGCCCCAGCTCCAGCACGACCACCTGCGGCGGCGTGCGCCCATCCCCCGGCGTCCCAGCAAAGTAGTGCGCCACAGCCGGGTCCCAAAACAGGGCACCGTTGATTGCCGTCCACACGCTGAACGCGAGGTAAATGATAAGCGGGCGGTTCATCGGCGTGGGCACCAAGCGCCCCTGCCCTTTGCCGAAGCGGCGCAGGCCCCAGATAAACAGCAGGAAGAGGGCCGCCAGCTCCACGGGATACAGTGTTTTGCCCGTGCCTGAGCTGACCCCTGTCGCGAGCGACGGCGTCTGCCCAAAGCTCATCCACACCACGCCCACGAACAGCGCGAGGCAGGCCTCAAACTGATAATACGCCAATGCTGTGAAGATAACCGCGAGGCACGCGGCCACCACAAAGTACCCTGTCCCGCGTCCGGCGACTTCGTGGAACGTGAAACTCCCCAGCCCCAGCCCGGCCAGCAGAACCAACAGGCCAGCGACCACCAGACGCAGTGCGTCCTCTGCCCGCACACCCTCGCCAACTTGAGACGGCACAAAGGGCGCGCTCTGCTCGGCAGGCGCATCCAGGGGAAGGAATGTATCGCGTGGCACTAAAGACATAAGTTTATTTAGTTCAATTACGGCGGCTCTTGGCAGGCTGCCCCTGCAAGATGTGCGCCAACTGCGTGCCCAGTGCGCGCCAGCCGTACTGCGCTTCTACTAATTGACGCCCGCCCTGCGCAATCCGGGCGCGCTCTTCGGGGCTGTCCAGCAGGCGCAGGACAGCATCGGCAAACTCTTGGGGGGCATCAGCAATTACTATATGTTCGCCGCTGACTGCCTCAATTCCTTCGGCGGCTTGGGGCGTCGCCACCACGGGTACGCCCAGCGCCATCGCTTCTAATATCTTCAGACGCGTGCCGCCGCCCTGACGCAGCGGCACAACGCACACAGCTACGCTCTGGACAACAGGCCGAATATCCTGCACATAGCCCGTGAGCGTGACTGACAAGTGACTGCGCAGCGGGTCGTCCGGCGCGAGCGTGTCTGTTTTGCCGGTCACCAGCAGATGCGCTTGGGGTCGCTTACGCTGAACCAGCGGCAGAATGTCACCGGCAAAATGCTCCACGGCCTGCCGATTGGCGTAGAACGACAGCGCGCCATTGTAGATGACGGCATTGGGGTCGTAATTGTTCTCGGCAGCAGGCGCGTTGTGCTCCAAATCCACGCCGTTCGGCAGAACGTGAATAATCGGCGCGGCACGCGGCCCAATCAAATGGATAATCGCGTCCCGCTCCAGGGCAGACACGGCTGTCCAGCAGGCAAAGCGCGGGGCAAGCGATGCGACATGGGCGCAGAACTTCGCCACCATCAGGCCGAGCCGCAGGCGCTTTCGGAGCGATGCCGACTCGCGCGCTTCGCGCACAAAGCTGCTGACTTCCACCTGATCCAGCACGCACGGCGCGGCAGCATCATTAGGAATGTAGTGCGCGATCCCCACTTCCAGGGCCAGAATGACGTCGTAGCCCGCCGACCGGCATTCTTTGGCGATGGCACGGGCCGCATCCGGCTGGAACGTGTCCAGCAGCATGCGCGGCTTGGGCGAGAAGAAGCCGAGCTTTGCGCGCCATGTCCCGCTTTGGAAGAAGCGCGACGGGAACAATGTGACGCCTCCGGTGCAGAGTTGTTCCAACGGCTCCTGCGCCCCCGCCAGGTCGCTGTCGTCCTGCCCCAGCGCGATTAGTGTCAGTGCGTGCCCCTGCCCGGCCAGTTCGCGGATAAGGTTGTAGGCCCGCAGGCGTGAGCCGTTGTCGGCAGGGTACGGGCACCACGCAGAAACCACTAAGATGTTCATGCGTCCCGCCGTTCGTCAGGGGCAGCGCCTACTTTCGGCTCTTTGGAACCTACCCCCCGCCCCTCCCGAAGCGGGAAGGGAGTAAGAAGAGCTTCCTTGTCCCCCTTCTTTTTCAGCACTGCCGAGGCGGGAGGGCCTATGACAACTTCTCCAACTCCCTCCCCGTTTCGGGAGGGGTGGGGGGTAGGTTCCTCTTCCGCCCCCGCCAATATCGCCCGGTCGGAAACGCGCGCCGCCGCTTGCTCTTCTCGGCGACGCGCCAGCACGCGGCGCACATCACGCAAAGCCGCGCCCAGCCCCCGCAGCAGCGACGTGTCTCCCCCGCGCAGCGCCTGGTACATGCCCACCCACGGCGCGAGCAGCAGGCTTGCCGCCAGCCAGCGCGCATCGCCGATATTCTTCCACACGAAAAAGAAGTGGTTGCGCTGCCGCACCATCGCTAGAAAACGCCGGTCAAGCCGCGCCGTTGTGGACTCGTGTTCGTGATGCACAACGCTCAGCGGCTCGTACAACACCCGCCAGCCGCGCTTCAGGGCACGGTAGGACAAGTCTACATCTTCCCAGTAGGCGGGCGAGAACAGCTCGTCAAATCCCCCCAGCGTGTCCAGCATCGTGCGGCGATAGGCGGCGGCGCAGGCGGTGGCGTACAAAGTTGGGGCCGTCTGCGTGGCACGCAAGGCCGGGTCATGCACGCAGTCCACATAAAACAGGCCGTGGTGGAACGCGCCGTGCTTTTGCCCCTCGTCCAGCATGTCTTTGCCTGGTATGAGAATCGCCGCGTTGACTGCGAACACGTCAGCGTCTGCCTCCAAAGGACGCACGAGGGGCGCGAGAAAGCCCGGCGTCACATGGACATCGTTGTTGAGCAGGACAACCCATTCGCCCTGCGCCGCGCGAAGGCCCGCATTGCATGCCCGCGAAAACCCGCTGTTGGTTTCCAGGCGAATGACGCGCGCCTGGGGCACGTGGGCAGCCAGCCATGCCCCGGTTTCGTCCGTGCCACCATCGTCCACGATGATAATCTCCGCCTGCCCGACCCCATCGGCGGCCAGCAGGGCAGGCAGGTGCTTTTGCAGCAATGCCAGCCCGTTCCACGTGGGGATGATAATGGAAATCATGCTTTTTGCTTTTTCCCGTGCGCGCGCCACGCGTCTGTCAGCGCCGCGTCTACCGTATCCACCGAGAGGGCGTCAATACACAGCGGCGCGCGCGCACAGGCCCGGTGGCACGCGGGCAGGCACGCCCCCGGCGCGCGCACGAATGCAAACGACGCGCTGCGCGGCCCGGATGTTTGGGGCACAGTCGCCCCCAAAATCACCAATCCCGGCGTTTCCACCGCTTCCGCCACATACGCCAGCCCGCTGTCCGGGCCGACAAAAAAGTCGCAGCGCGCGATCAGGGCCGCCGTTTCTTTCACGCTGAGCTGCCCCGCCAGGCTGACCACGCCGGGCACAGACGCCACCGCCTGCCCTTCCCCCGGCCCGCCGACAACAACAAAGCGCGCGCCGTGCCGCTCGTGCCAGCGCCCTGCCAAAGTGGCAAACCACTCGCCGGGCCAGTTTTTCGCCGCCATGCTGGAATGCGTGTGCAGGGCAATCAATGGGTTGGGCGTGTCCAATAATTGATGCTGGCCCAGCAGCAAAATGGCGCGGGCTTCGTCTTCAGGGCCGACCCACATGCGCGGGCGAGCTTCCCCTTCGCCCAGCCCCGCATTGGCCTCGTAGAAGCTCATCAAGTTGCGCCCGTGCGTGAACCAATCCCCCGTGGTCGGCGGCCCGTACCGAAACACATGGGGAACGCCGTCCAGATAATCAAGCAACGTCGGAATGGGGATGTCCAGCACATAGGTTGTGTCAAACACGCCGGACTTCGCCAGTGCCCGCACTTCATACAAGCTTTTGACAGCCAACACGCCGTCTATGTTCGGGTCGCCTTGCAGCACGGGCAGCCACATCGGCACGCCCGCAAACAGCAGCGCCGCCTGCGGCATCCGCGCGCGCAGGGCGGCGCACACGCCCGCGCTCAGCACCACATCCCCCATCTGCGCCGTGTTCACCACCAAGCAGCGCGGGCCGCTGCGCCCAGCCGCGTACGCCTTGGCGAGCAGCGTTCGCGCCTGCCGCTTTGCGTCCCACACGCGCCGCGCCTTGTCCCACTTGTCCTGCACATTGGTCATTGTTGCTTTATCGCTGTTGTTTGTTATTTGCGGAGCAGCGACGACAGGCTTGGCTTTGAGGCTGGCAACTCCGAAGACATGTTCGGCGGCGGCGGATTATACCGAAGGCACACTGTGATAACTCCGCAGCCGGCACACAAAACAAGGCTAATCCAGGCGAGCGGGTGCGGCATCCTGACTGCATGGATCAACAAAAGGCAGGCAATCATCACTCCATAAGCCCCCCACCATATCCGCCCAATGCGTGTTGTAAACCACAAACGGCCAGTGAAGAATGGCCCTGCGACCATCCAAATCAGCACCCAGCCAAATGGGCGCGGCCCAAACCCCAACAACAAGGCCAGTCCAGTTCCGCAACCTGCCCCAAGCAAGGCAAGCCCTTTGTTTCTTAGAAAATAGCCTTTGTTGAACACGCTCATGAGGTTCCTCTTTCGTTGGCAAGTGGTGTCCGTGCCTGCCGCTTTGCGTCTCACACCCGCCTTGACTTACTTATCCTGCAAACTGGTCATGTGGCATTCTCAAGCGCTTCCCTATTGCGTTCCTAAGTCTTTCCAAGCCCATACCAACGACGGAAGAAATCGTTCCGTCGCTGCAACGCGCTCTAAATGCCTCCAATAAGCCTTTGCAATCCGCCCGCAACACGCGGTTAAGCCACGGCGGCCTCATACGACGCGAGCGTTAAAGCGGCGGTGCGCTGCCAGGTAAACAACTGGGCACGGGCGAGCGACAGGGCGCGGCGGGCCTCGTTTTCCCGGTCATCCATGAGCAAAAGGTGCAGGGCGGCGGCTATCGCGTCGGTGTCGCGCGGGGCGACAGACAGGGCCGCCGCGCCCACCACTTCGGGCAAAGACGAGGCGTTGGACGACACCACCGGCGCGCCGCAGGCCATCGCTTCCAGGGGCGGGATGCCGAAGCCCTCGTACTCGGAGACATAAGCGAAGGCGCGGCACGCGGACATCAGCGCATTCATGGCCTCGTTTGACACATAGCCCGCGAACACGACTTTGTCCAAAATGCCTTCGGTTTGGGCGTGTTCGCGCAAAAGTTGGTCGTGCCCCTGCCATGCGCCGCCTGCCAGCACCAATTTGTGGTCGTTCAACTGTTCTTGTTTAACAACCTGCGCCCAGGCCGACAGCAGGCGATGCAGGTTCTTGCGCGGCTCCAGCGTGCCCGCATACAGCACAAACGGCGTGTCCGCCAAACCCAGAAGTGCGAGATGAGAATGCAGAACGGCGGGGTCGTCAATGCGCCGCGTGCCCAGGCGCGGGGCCAGGGGAGTCACATCAATGCGGCTGGCCGGGATATGCAGGTGCGCGATAATATCTGCCTTGGTGGCCTCGGAAATGGTCAGAACGCGGTCGCATTTGTGCCTGGCGTACTCGTAATGACGCGCCGACATGGCGATGTTGGCAGGCTGATGCGCCCACGCATGGGTGAGAGTAGTCAAGTCATAAATAGTGGCAACATTGCGGCGAGCGGCATAAGTGGCGCTTTCCAATCGGGCCAATCCCGGCGTGTGCAGCAGGTCAAAGCGCCGTGCGGCACGCCGCGCCTGCCACTCGGACACGGCGCGCGTGCGCGACTGAACGCGCCGGACCACTTTGGCATCCCACAAAAGCGCGGCGGACTTCAGGGCGGGAGTGTGGCTGAACGGCGGGCGCAGGCTGAGATAAGGGCTGCTCCCCACAGCAAGCGGCAGGCCGGGGCTGCCCAGCCACGCGAACTGGCCCTGCTGCACCACAGTATCCCACAAGTTTGGCGACCAAACCAGGGGCATGAACGCCGAGATATAGTGGCCGCCGCTGCTTTGGGCGAACGCATCCAGCAGGCTGTCCACATAAAACTGCACGCCGGTCATGCGCCCAAATTGTCCCTCAATGCTTACTGCCGCGTTCATAGCGCTCCGATGCTCACCCCGTTATAATACCAAGTCGGCGACAAAAAAGCCGGGGTATTAGCCCGGCTTGAAGAAAAAGCATAAACGAAAAGATAAGGAATAACAAAGCGTGCTAAGCGACGGGGGGCACGGCGATCACCTTGACCGCATGGTCGCCTTTCGGCCCTTGTTCCAGCAGAAACTGGACTTGCTGCCCCTCGCGGAGCGACCGAAAGCCGCTTTTTTCAATAGAAGAATAGTGGACAAAAACCTCTTTGCCCTGCTCTATCTCAATGAACCCGTAGCCTTTGTCATCATTGAACCACTTGACTTTGCCTAAGATCATTGCACTGCACCTCCCGAGTGGAAGCCTCTTGAATGAGACAAGGCGGCAATGAGCAAGAACCATGCCAAAGGGGGCTAAATGGGCGGCAGTGCGAAGATTTATTTTTTGGCGGCAGTGTTTATTTCTTGGCGGCAGCGATGGGAGCGGCAGTGGGGGTCGTGCCATCCGAGACAATCTGCGTGCCGCTGTAGGTGCGAAAAAAGAGATGGGCTTTTTTGAGGCGGGCGGCACTCAGGCTGCCCTGCTCGGCAACGCTGACGGTAAACGTGTTTGGGTCGCCATCACTGACGTACTTCTCTTCTTTGTTCGCCTGAAGATAGTCCATCCAATAGCGCAGCGCAAACTTTTCGTTGCCGGGGATAATGCGCGGCAGGCGGTACGGCTTGAACTCGGCTGCCATGGGTGACGGGGCTGGCCCGGCGCCAGCCAGCAGGGCACAGATATTGTGATACGCCTGGCCGCCGCTTTGCCCGCTAACGACCAGCTTGCGGTTGCGGGGGTAGACGCCGAACGGCAGGGCCAGAGTCTGGACATTGTAGCCGGGCAGCAGCTTGTGGATATTGGCGACCGCCCCGGCAAACTCGGCCTGCACCTGGCTGTCCGGCCAGTGCCGAATGCCGAGCTTATGATGGACGGTGTGGTTGCCAATCTCAAAGCCATCCCGCACCAACGCCTGCATTTTGGCCTGGGACGACGCTTTCTGGTAGAAGGCAGGGGGGAGCTTCGGGTCACCGTCTGTCAGCACAAAGAACGTGCCTTTGAGGGGCCAATCAGGATGCTGCGCGTGGAAGGCTTCTAAAATGCCGATGGCGCAGTCGGGGTCTGCTTTGCCATCAGGCATGTAGGAGAACTGCCCGCGCAGGGCATCATCAAATGTCAGGATGACAGGCGACGTGCCCGGCGGGCAGTCTATCCTAGCATTGGCATAGTCGGACAGGCTAATCGGGCGGTAGTTATGGGCATACAGCCAGTCAATGTCCTTGCGAAAAGCGTCGGCAGGGTACTGATAACCCGTGACCTTGCTGCCTTTCACCAGATCGTGATACTCTAAAATAGGCACAACACCGGCTTCATTCGGCTGCACTTTGGTTAAATCAACAGGCATCGGCTTTGCGGGCGGCGCGGGCTTGTGGACAATGGCCGCTGTGGCCGCAGTGTGGAGCACGCGGCAGCCGGGCAGAGTCAAAGCCCCCAATAGCAGGGCGGCAGGCAGCAGCAGGCGGGGAAAGCAGGCAAAGCGCATTAAAACTATCTCTTCCTCACACAGGCGGGGATGGGGTAAACTGGCAGCAGCACGATGATTATACCCTACAAGCGCGGAGGCAGGAAACTCTCACCGATGGTTTCACGAGCGCGTCTGGCCTGCGACCACCTATGGAACAGCCCAAACACGCTGCTGGGATGCGTGGGCGCACTCGGCGGGCGCGGAACATGGCGGCGGGAAGAGCAGATTTGCGAGGTGACAGGCGGCTGGCTTGCCGCCTGGCTCAGCCGCAGCGGCTGGGCGGATGCCATCACGCTGGGCGACATGGTGCTTTATGCCGACAGCAGCTTTCCCCCAATCTTGCGGGCGCACGAGAGGGTGCATGTGCATCAAAGCCGCCGGTGGGGGCCATTGTTCCTGCCTGCGTATGGCCTGGAGTCGCTCTGGCAGTGGCTGCGCACAGGCGAGGGCTACCGCAATAATCGGTTTGAGCGGGCGGCTTACGATGGCCCTTCTCCCCTCAGTGACCCCGAGTGAAACGGGTGGCTTTGGCGCGGCCCGCTTGGTGTTCCCGGCCTGTGTGCATGTCCCATGGCTTGTGTTTGCATTTTCTGGGGCTTGTGTTTGCATTTTCTAGAACTTGAAACAGCGTTTGGCGGTGGGGTTTGCGGTACACTGGACGGCAGACCCACGCCGTGAAAGACGTTTCTTATGCCGCCGCCTTCCCTGCCCTCGCGGCCTTTTCCGCCGGTCACGCGGCTTTCCCCCCCGGCTGCGCGACGCGCCCGCACCCTCGCGGCGTGCCTTCTTGCGCTGTTTGCCCTCCTGCTGTGCCTGATCCCAAAGCCTGAAAACGACTTGTTTTTTATCCTGCGCACCGGCACGGACATTCTGCGCACGCACCATCTGCCCCGTGTTGACACGTATTCGTGGACAAACTACGGGACGCGGTGGGATGTGCCCGAATGGCTGGCGTTTGTGCTGTATGCGCTGTGCTTTCGCGCGGGCGGCTTTTTCGGAACATGGCTGCTGATGGCGCTGGTGGTTTTGGCGGCGGCTTTAACAGTTTGGGGGCGCGTGTCGCGCGCACTGCCGCCGGGATGGGCTTTCGGCCTTTCCTGTCTGATGCTGCTCGCTTGGAGCGACTTTGTGCAGGAACGCCCGTATGTCTTCACCTATTTGCTGCTGGCGTGCGCGCTGGGCGTGGTCGCGCGCAGCCGCGAGCAGGATACCGGCCTGCGCGGATTGTGGCCGCTCGTCCCGCTGTGCGTGGTTTGGACTAACCTGCATCAAGGCGTGCTGTCTTTGGTTGGCATTCTGTTCGCCTACGCTTTGGGCGACATGGCGGCGGCGCTTTGGGCACGTGCCCGCGCCCAATCCATGCGCTTGCCGCTTGCGCGCGCCGCGTGCATGCTGGGCGCGGCCCTTGTTTGCGCGCTGGCTATCACTGCCTCGCCGTATGGATGGCGCGTTTATCGCAACGTCTTTGTCACCCTCCGCGACCCGCAATTGATGGCAAACGTCACCGAGTGGAGGCCGATCACGACCCTGCCGCTCGCGCAAGCCATGCCGTTTTTGATTTTGCTACCCCTGACTGCGTGCGCTTTTGTGCTCAGCCGGCGGCGCAATCTTCCCGACTTTCTTGTTTTGATTGTGCTGGCTGGGCAGGCAGTTCTGCACGCGCGCGGCGCTCCCCTTTTTGCCATTGGCGCGGTGATGGTCGGCACGCCCCACTTCGCAGATTTGGCGAGCCGCCTGGCTGGGCGCTTTGGCTCCGCGCC
>JAABUQ010005972.1_pt1 | contig 18869 bp, 18 predicted proteins | sample 5560001 | NCBI WGS metagenome assembly JAABUQ01 (sample SAMN10711888, study PRJNA513371) | rock metagenome | isolation source: Antarctica rocks | place: Antarctica: Victoria Land, Finger Mt nord | collected 2015-12-18
GATGATGGTGCGAATATGCCGTACCGCTTCCACGATGTTGCCCGAGCCCGCCTCGCCCTTGGTGCGAATCATGGCAGCGCCTTCCGCGATACGGCGCAGGGCCTCGCCGAGATTGCGCGCGCCGCAGACAAACGGCACTTTGTACTCGTGCTTATCGACGTGATGCTCTTCGTCGGCTGGGGTGAGCACTTCGCTCTCGTCGATATAGTCGACACCTAGGGCTTCGAGAATACGAGCTTCGGTGAAATGGCCAATGCGCACTTTCGCCATGACGGGAATGGAGACGGAGGCCATGATCTCGCGAATGATGCGGATCTGCGACATACGCGCGACGCCGCCCTCTTTGCGTATATCGGACGGCACGCGCTCGAGCGCCATCACGGCGACCGCGCCCGCACGCTCGGCAATTACCGCCTGCTCGGCATTCACGACGTCCATGATGACGCCGCCCTTGAGCATCTCGGCCAAACCCACTTTCAGACGAAAATCATCTGTTCCGAAGTTCATATGTAAGCTCCTCTGCATTGTTCTTTAATATTGTTTATACGAGTGCCGCTGCAGGTTCGAGCGCGGCCGCCGACCGCGCCCGCAGCTGTTCGCTGGCCGCTACCCCAAGCATTGCGATCCCGCGCGTGATCTTCTCAGGGGAGAGCCCGCCAAAACTGAGACGCAGCGCGCGCCGGTGGCCGCCCTTTGATGAAAAGTACGGGCCAGGCAAAAAACTGACTCCGCATTCGCGCGCGGCGTTCAGCAAATCTTGCGCGACAAGCGGCGCCGGAAGTTCCACCCACAGATTCATACCGCCTTCGGGCTGCGAAAAACGGGAACCGGACGGCAGGTGCTGCTCACAGGAATCGAGCGCCGCTGCCAGACGCTTCGCGCCTGCCCGGCGAGTTTCCGCGAGGTGACGGTCGAGTTCGCCCGACTCGGCAAAACGGAGCAACACGCCTTGCGACAACTGATCCGAGTGCAGATCGCTGGTCTGTTTGGCTTCGGCGAGCCGCGCAATCACCGGGCGCGGGGCGATTACCCAGCCTGTTCGCAGGCCCGGAAAAGCGACTTTCGAATAGCTGCCGATCGAGATCACGTTGCCAGTCTGGTCGAGCTCTTTTAGAGACGGTTGCGCGGTCCCGCAGTATCGCAGCTTACGGTAAATGTTGGTTTCGACAATTACGAGACCGAAGCGCTGCGCCACCGCAATCACCCGTTTGCGCTGTTCCAGATTCAGCGTCGTGCCCGTCGGATTTTGAAAATCGGGTGTGATCACGAGCAGCCGCGGCCGGTGTTGCGCAACCAGCGTTTCGAGAGTGTTCACGTTCAGCCCGGCCTCGGTGCTGACCGGCACGGGGATGACGTGTGCGCCAGCTCGCCCCAAGACACGCAACAAGCCGTGGTACACCGGATCTTCGACCAAAACAGGCGTGCCGTCCTCGATCAGAATACGCCCGAGCAGATCGAGAGCCTGCTGACAGCCATTCGTGATGATCAGGTCATCGCTCGGGCGCGCGATTCCTGCGTCGGCATTTTCGGCCAGCAGGTAACGGCGGAGCGGCGCATAGCCGTAGGGCGATCCGAGCTGCAGAATTTCCGCTGCCTGCGGGCCGTCGATTACTTCTTTGGACAGCCTTCGAAACTCGGCCATTGGGAAACACTGCTCGTCCGGCCGCGAGTTCGCGAAATTAACGGTGTCGTCAACCGGCTGCGCATGCAGGGATTCGAGCGGCGTGAGCACAGCGTCCCAATCGAAGTCGGCACGAACCGGGGATTCGCCTCGCGCCACGAAACTCCCACGGCCCACAAGTCCTTCGAGGAGTCCCGCTTGTTCGAGAATGGCGTAGGCGGCAGATATGGTGGTGCGGTTCAGTCCAAGCTGGCCAGCCAATTCGCGGGTGGCGGGCAAACGCGTGCCAGCTGTGAGGGCCCCGGAATGAATAGCAGTGCGTAATGATTCCGCCAGCTGCCGGTAGAGGGGAATGGCAGCCGCGCTATCCAGGAACACGTGTGGCCGAATGTCCAACGAGATTATCCTACCAAATTGGACTGGCGTAGACCAGCCAATTCGTCCATCTCCTGGGCAAGCAGGTAAGCAGAAGGCGACAGGCTAGGCTAAAGCTGTGAGCTGTTCCCGGGGTAAACACCCGTTTGCGCCGCTTTTGGTGGCCCTTGCCGTGATCGCAACCTCAGTTGCCCTGCGGGCTGATCCATTTGACGTTTCTGGCCGCGCTCGCTCGGGGCAGAAGCGCAAGAATGAAGAACCAAAGTCGCAGGTACTGCCGCTCCCGCCACAGCCGCCCATGGCGCTCAAAGCGGATACGGACACCTTAGACTTTCATGTGTCGCCGCTGCTGAAGACGGGCGGGCTGGCCGCTCAGATCCGGCAGAGTTTGAATGATCTGATTCGCGACACGCATGGCGAGACGATTCTGAAACTACGCGCGTTTGTCGCAGGTGCAGGCGATGCGCGACGCGTGCAGGCAGAGGTCTCGCAGCTTTTTACGGACCGCAAACTACCGCTGCCTGTACTGACAGTCCTGCAGGTCGGCGCACTGGGGACGGAATCAGCCAAGGTGGTGATAGAGGCAGTGGTTTCGACCCGCCACACGGCCAATCCGAACGGTTTGGCTTTTCTGGCCGGCCAGGAAGGCGAATCGCTGACGGGGGCGCTCGATCGCTTGAAAGAAAGCGCGCAGGCCGCATCGGTATCTCTCGACCGGATTCTGACGGCAACCTGTTTCACCTCTCGCCTGGAGAATGTCGCGAGCCTGCTGCCATCGACTCGGGCGTTGTTTCCGCACGCCAATGTGAACCTGGTGCAGTCGGTCCGCGATCCAGCAAGTGAGCGCAGCACCTGCGAGGCTATCGGCCAGCTTTCGCAAGCGCCTGTGGAGGGTCCAGTGGTGCTCCTGAAGGACCGGAGAACGGCTTTGGTGAGCGCCCGGCAGATTGTCCTCACGGGATTGCAGCTCTCGTTCGGCAGCTTTTTGGACGACGCCCACGAGGCGTTTCTGCGATTGCAGCACTCGGCCGCTGCACTCGACCCGGTCGAGACGCCCGTCGAGGTGAATGTCTTTTCGCTTGATTTGTCCGGGGGATCGGCGCTGCGCAAAACGACCGCTGTGCCGCCGAGCACCTTTACTGTGCAAACTATCGAAGGTTTGCCTTCAGTGGATGCGACGGCGGGCATTGAGGCTGTCATGGTGCCGGGCGTGCAAACTCCTGCCGTGCGTTGACGGCTGGAGAAGGGCGGGCTGTACTGTACGGCCTGCATCCAACTGTATGGCATGCGTACATAGGCGACGCAGCCCCATTTATCAGAGAATGCGTGGGATGCCCTGGAACGAGAGTCAAGTACGATCAACAATTGAAGTTCATCGAGGAAGTGCTGAGAGAAGAGAGTCCATGACTGACCTCTGTCTTCTTTTTGGGATTCGCCCAAAACAGACGAGAAGTGGCGAGCGCGACATTAATCCGGTGGGACCACTGGCACTTGTAGACCATGAGTCGCCGTCCACCTGAGTACGAAGTTAACTAGATCTACGTGTCTGACCGGGGGCCAGTCTACGATAACGCCACTTTGCGAGGACCGATAAACTTGTGTGCTTCTGGTCCGGTCTATTGGATCACATCGCAGATGGGCCCATTATGGCTATCGCACGGAGCGAGTTGCATCTGGACGGAGCCTAGATCTTTGCTTGCGCCTGCTATGACTCTGACATAGCGCACGATTTTGTTGCGAAAGCCTCGAAGGCTTGCTTCCAGGTAATACCTACCCGCCGAGGCTCCGTTCACACAAAAATAGCCTTGGTCATCAGTTTGTCCGCTATAACTCCGAGAAGGAGAATTCTCACTGACGATCTTGATGCTTACTCCCTCCAAAGCCATCGGAACAGGATCGACGATCCGCCCCGTTATTGCACCCGGCTGCACGGCAGTTCTCAATGGGGAGGCCAGAAGCAGAGGGATGAGAGCAGCACTTACCAAGCGAGATTTCCACCGTACGGGGTTTACCAGGTCGCTACACATGAAAAAGAGATATTTGATTCTATGAATTTAATGACATTCCTGCCGCTACGAATTCCAACTTTACCTTATAAACAATCGTTATCGTAGAGTGGCTTCTCGGGGTTCGCGATCGCCTAGAAGCAAGCAGTGGCCGAGCGACACTGCTTCGAAGCGAAGTACTTTCCGGAAAACCTTATTCGACTCGATCGGCGAGTACAGCCGGGACCGCCAATAACGATAGTGATCTCGCCATTGCAGCATGTCTTTCGAGAAACTCCGAAAGCGCGACAGAGCGCTTTCATCGATTCCGCGCCTTTAGTGTCGGTTCAAAGCGTTGCCCCTATCAGCGGTCAGCGGTCAAAAGTTGCCACCTATAGTCTTTAGGCTATACAGCGCAGCTTCGGCAGTCGCTATAATCCACGTTAGGCAATCCTATCCATGCAGTTTTGTAAGCCTAGCCTGCGAACGCCGGCGCTCGTTTTCATTTTCCTCACCAGCCAAGCGCGCGGCTGGCAGGAAACTCAGCCCCCAGCGCCCAAGGCGTCGAGTGAGGCGACCGTTCCGGTGGTTACGCCAGCTGCGCCGCGGGGTGACGCCAAGACGTCGGATTCCCCGATCCGCGTCGCGGTGAACGAAGTGATTGTGCCCGTGACCGTGACCGATGAGAAGGGCCGCTTTGTCTCTGACCTCGACAAGAAGGATTTCTCGGTATTCGAAGACAATAAGCCTCAGGCGATCCGGTTCTTCACACGGGAGCGGAGCCAACCGGTTGTCATCGGATTTCTCCTCGACCTGAGCAGCGCGAGCCGCATTCATTGGAAGAACTTTCAGGATTCGTCGATCGAGCTGATTCAGACTCTGCTCACGGGTGATGCCAAGTATTCGGGGTACTTGATCGATTACGCGCAAGACGCCGAGATCGGAGTCAACACCGGCACGGATCCAGAGCCGCTGGTCGAGAAAATCCGCAAATTGAAGCCGGGTGGCGGGTCGGCACTCTATGACGCGGTTTACCTGGCATGCACCAGCCGCAAGCTGGTCAAGGGCGAGCCGATCGAGCCGCGACGCATCATCGTCATTATTGGAGACGGTCATGACAACTCGAGCAAGCACTCGTTAAACGAGGTAATCGAGCTGGCTCAGCGCAATCTGGTTACGGTTTATAGCATCAGTACCGAGGCATTCGGGTTCACGAATACTGGTACCGACAACCTGGTCCGCCTGTCTACCGAAACGGGAGGCCGGGTGGTTTACCCGCTGGGCGATGTGTACAAAGACACAGATGGCTATCTTTCGCATCCGTCCGACGACGGGAACTATGCCCTGACCGTCGGCACGGGCGCTTACCGTTCGGCGGTGGACAACAAGATGTATCACGCGGTGGCGGACATTGCAGGCGAAGTCACGATGCAGTACATCATCCGCTACGTCTCGGACAATCCGTCCGAGAAGGCGTACCGGAATGTAAAAGTGGTGGTCGATCTCGGCAATGTAAGGGTACGCGCCCGAAAGGGATACTACGCCAGTACGGCTACTCCGTAGAGGTTTCGGAAGGGTATTGGACACCCGTGGTGAGGGCGGTAAGCTGTTTCTGAGGACGACCTGTTCTCAGCGGTTGCTGTGAGAGCCTGATTCATCATGTCGGCGCGGGTAGTTCGTTTCAGCGATTACGCTCCTAAAAATGGGAGAGTACTCTTTGCTTCTCTCCGATCTGCCGGAACACGGCGTGCAGACGATCGGCATCCTGCTCCTCGACCCCGCGACGGATACCCTGCACATTCGACTCCGGCGGGATTGGAATGCGGTCGGTGAAGAAGAAGACATCGAAGTTCTGGCCGAGCTGAGCGGCGATCTTGAAATGCAGGCGAGGGAGCGGGGCGGGCGGGCTGTTCTCGATCAGCTGGACAATGAAGCGTCACAGGCGCTGCGGGTGACCGACAGAGAGCCGGTTACGGTGCGCAGCTTTGATCGTACGCTCGGTGAGCTCTACCGGGAGCATGTACCGGCCGAAGTCCTGCGCTTCCGCACGCATCTTCCCCGTTTCTCGCTGGCGGTGGCAGCGGGGCCTTTCCTGACGAATCCGGAAGATGTCACGGCGGAGGAATGGATTGAAGTCCCGCCGGATTTAAAGCTGGACGACGACATGTTTGTCGCGCGCATCCAGGGCCATTCCATGGAGCCCCGGATTCCCGACGGCAGCTTGTGCGTGTTTCGCCGGAACGTGGTCGGTTCGCGCCACGGACGCCTGGTGCTGGTTCGCAACTCGGAACTGGCGGACGACAACCAGTACACCGTGAAACGCTATAAAAGCGAGAAGAAAACGACCGAAGAGGGCTTCTTGCAGACGCGGATCCGGCTGGAGAGCCTGAATCCCGCTTATCCTTCCTGGGACCTGGACCCTGAAGAAGAAAAGTACCAGGTGGTCGCGGAGTTTGTGCGCGTGCTCGAGTAAGGTTGGGTCACCGCACACGACAAAATCGTACGCTAAGGATTTCAGCAGGGGCGGGTCCCGCGTTGCGAGAACCTGTTGCCATGATCGGAGCACCGCAATACGTTTGTGCAACGTGATTTGGCCCGGGCGAGAGGTGGTGCAAAACGCTCGTTTGCGCAATGGGCGACTTGGCAGCGCTGCTTTGGTCAAACATCGCACAGGCGGCTTGACGAGACTCTTCGGATTCCGATATAACGGAATATGAAGTGACTCACGCCGATAACCCCTCTTCCTTCCTGCCGCTGTCTCCGGCAATACTCCATATCCTACTCGCGCTAGCCGCTGAGGATCGGCACGGGTACGCCATCATGCGGGAGATCATTCAGCAGTCGCAGGGTCAGTACAAGATTGGGCCCGGTACCCTCTATGACAATCTCCAGAAGATGATGAACCAGGGTTTGGTAGAGGAATCGCGTCGTGCCGGTCGTGACGAAGACCCCCGCCGTCGTTACTATCATCTGAGTCGCCTGGGAAAAAGCGTTCTTACTGCTGAGGTGAACCGACTAGAGGAGGTCGTCCGTGAGGCCAAGACTCATCTAAAGCCCGCTCTAGGAAGACGATCATGACCCGCAGCTTATATCAGTTCATTGTTGAGATGCACCCGCCTGCGTTCCGCCGGCGTTTTGGTGACGAGATGATGAGCATCTTTGATGAGGGCACGGTCCACTGCAGTTTCGCCCTAGTTGTTGATGGCATCGTGTCCTTTATACGCCAGTGGCTTTTGCGAACAGATTCCTGGAAGCTGCTGGTTGCCGTTTGTGGCGGTTTTGTCCAGGTTTTCGGCTTTGGCGTGCCAATCAAAGGTCACCAGTACTGGACCGAGAACCATCAGGCACTTACTCCTTCGATGCAGCAAGTTATTTTGTTTGCGCTGACTCTCGTATCGAGCTTGTTCGTCGTAATCATGTTCATGTCGTTGTGGAACACGCGTTTTCAGCGGCGGCGTTCCGTGCGCCACAAAAGCTATGGTTCAGCGGGCTCGACCGCCCATCGCTTCGATGCTTTGCAAGAACGAAGGTAGCCTCGATGCTGGAAGTGCGCAAGGTGACTAAGCTGTATTCGGGCATTCCCGCCGTTAGTGACGTCAGCTTCTGCGCCGCGCCAGGTGAGGTTACTGGCTACCTTGGACCGAACGGATCCGGCAAATCAACAACCATAGAGATGATTACGGGTTGATTGAGCCCAGCGAGGGCGAAATCCTGTTTCGTGGTGAACCCATTGATCGGAACCGCATCGCTCACCGTCAGCGCCTCGGCTACGTTCCCGAAGAGCCGCATCTTTACCCTCATCTCACTGGGCTTGAGTATCTCGAAATGGTTAGCGAACTGCGCTGCCTTCCGAGGCGAGCAACAGCGACAAAGGTCAATGAACTTCTTCGCCTCTTGTCGCTGTTGGCGAATCGGCACGTGCCGATCTCCTTTTATTCAAAGGGCATGCGGCAGAAGATTTTGATCGCTGCCGCGCTACTTCACAATCCTGAGCTAGTCGTTCTCGATGAGCCCTTTTCAGGCCTCGATGTGAGCACGGCATTGATTTTCCGAGATCTCATTTCTGCGCTCGCGCGAAGCGGTAAGATCGTTCTCTTCAGCTCGCATGAACTCGAGACTGTTGAGCGCATCTGCTCTCGCGTGGTCATTCTTCACAAGGGCAGGGTCGTCGCGAATGATTCCATTCGAAATCTGAGCGCAGTTCTGTTTCGGCCCAACCTCGAAGGAATTTTCTCGGAACTCGCAATGGAGCAAGACACGGCTGCGATCACAAAGGAAATTGTGCAAGTGATCGAATCATGAATGCCGAAAACGTTGCAGATGCAGGCTCGGTCGGTCTGATCGATCAAAAGCGGCAGTTCCTGGCCCTTTATCGAAACTTCCTGTTCCGCGTCGTTGATTTGGAACTGCTCTCCGCCTCAGGAGACGTTCGCAACCTGCTGGGTCAGTTCGCGGCGCTGCTTGCGGCATACAGTTTCGTTCTTGCCATCTTCACTGTTTCGCATTTTGCGCTGTCGACTGCCGAGCACTCCAAGCTTGTCGTAAGCGCTTGGGGGCTTGAAGAATTTTACATCTCCACGACTATAACCGTTGTAGGGCTATTCGCCGTTCTCTCATGGAACGCGCTGGTTCCGGATCCCCGCGACAGCTTTGTACTCGATCCGCTTCCCGTCCGGACCAGAACCATCTTGAGCGCTAAGAGCGCTTCTGTGCTGACGGCTTTGGGCATCAGCATTTTCGCTGTGAATATCTTCACTGGCCTCAGCTTCCCGTTTCTCATCGTTCCCGGTGGCGGGTTCATCGGTGCTGTTCGATGCTTTGTTACGTACTGGGCAACGCTGGCTGCCGCCGGAGCGTTCACTTTCGGCTGCATTTTCGCGCTCCAAGGCGCCGCGGCTACGTTGCTGACTCATCAGCGTTTTCAGCGCATCTCCGGCCTGCTGCAACTATTGGCCCTGTTCGGCACACTGTCGCTCTTTTTCCTGACCCCGCCACTTGCCACTCCGTCTCAACTCGGCTCTCCAGCCAACCAGCATCTGCTCGCGGCTCTCCCGTCGTTTTGGTTTCTGGGATTATTCCAGGAATTGAACGGAACGTCCTATGGCGCGTTCGCTTCACTTGGATTGCGTGCGGTTTGCAGCCTGGCAGTCGTTTGTGTCGTCGGATTGTGCACCGCTGTCCTCAACTATAGCCGCAATACACGCCGCTCGATTGAACAGCCCGACATTGCGCCAAGCGCATCGATTGGCACTCTGTCGAAACTAGCATCAGCGCTTACGTTGCGCGTGCTTGCCGACCCAATTGACCGTGCCATCCTTCTCTTTTCAGCACGCACATTGGCGCGTAGCCGGCAACATCGGCTCATTCTAGCTGTTTACATCGGAATAGCACTTGCCATCTCGCTGGCTTACACGAAAAGTCTTGTTTACGGAGCCTCCGATGAACATTGGGAGGAGCCCGGAGTACCCCTACTCATTACCGGCCTCGTGACGCTGTTCTTTGCTCTCGTGGGGAGCCGTGCTGTGTTCGCACTGCCCTTTGCTCTTCAAGCCAATTGGATCTTCCAGGTCACTGCCGTTCGCAGTCCAGCGTCGTACTTCTCAGCAGTACGCACAACGCTGTTTGCGGTCGCCGTGGTTCCGGTATTGTGCATCGCTGGGTTTGCGTATATGGCTATTTGGCCAAACCGCCCGACGCTTCAGCATCTGCTTGTGCTGATCCTTCTCGGTTTTTGGCTAGTGCAGGTTTTGCTTCGGAAGTTCCGCAAAATTCCGTTTGCCTGCTCCTATCTTCCGGGCAAATCCAATCTCCGGCTAAAGCTCGGCATAGCCGGCGTCCTGTTTTTGCTTGCTGTAGACCTCGGCCCGCATATAGAGCATTGGTCTATGGAAAAGCCTGCGCGCTATTTTACTGTACTGGCGTTCTTGACCACGATCACGCTCTTGGCGACGCGACGAACGGCTGCGTTTGCAGCTGCGCCGCACAACCGCGTTCAATTTGAAGACGTGCCCACTGCCGACATCTTTGCTCTGGATCTCCGTCGAGATTCCGACTACGCCAATGAGAGCGACTATATCGATGCGGTGAGCTCACCTCCTCGACGTTCGTTTGCGTCGAAAGCGACACTGTTTGGACTCGGATCGGTTCTGTCGATTGCGGCCGGATTTTCTTATGAGCGGTTCGGGGAATGGCGCGATCACCAGAAATTCCCACAGATCGGGCGATTGGTTGATATCGGCGGGCGCTCGCTCAATCTTTACTGTTCGGGATCCGGCAGTCCGGCGGTGGTGATGGATTCGGGGGGCGGCATCACGGGTTATGGCTGGAAGCTCGTGCAGCCAGGTGTGGCTAGAATGACCCGGGCGTGCTGGTACGATCGGGCCGGATATGGATGGAGTGATCCTGCACCCCGCGCTCGCACGGCTGCCGACATGGCTACCGATCTCCACAGATTGCTGCACACTGCGGGCATCTCTCCGCCTTATGTGTTAGTCGGTCATTCGCTGGGTGGCTTCAATATTCGAGTCTTCGCAGCACATTACTGCAATGAGGTGGCGGGCATCGTGCTCGTAGATTCTGCCGACGAATACGAAGACCGCACGCGTTTGCCCAAGAGCATGCAATCGTCCCTTAACGATTACATTCCTCAGTTCTTGATGCCCATCATCATCGGATCGGCTCGGTTTGCGGTGCACGCAGGATTGCTACGCTTGTTCGACAACGGCGTCGCCGGTCCCGACGGCCATTTGTCATTGCACGACACGGTCGTGATTCACGAGCTTCAGCTCGAACCGAAAGCATTCGATGCGTCGCTGTACGAAGGCTTATCGCGCCCCGAAACCTTGGCGCAAGTGAAAGCAGTCCGAACCCTCGGCAGTACTCCACTCATTGTGCTGTCTGGTGCCAAAGAGCCCCCTGTTCATCTCGATAGCGAGTCCGAGAAAGAAGCCTTGGACCATTTCATGGAGTGGCGCGTCCACGTGACGCAGGCTCACCTCGCCAAGTTGTCTAAACGCGGACGGCAAGTTGTACTTAGTGATGTTGGCCACGCAATCCCCACGGAAGCACCGCAGTCCATTGTGGATGCTGTGCGGGACACACTGCTTCACGCCCGAGGCGCCGACCGGAAGTAGTCGGCCCGTCTCGGCGGTGAAGTGGTTACCGGAAACCTGCAGGGATCATCGAGGCCCGGTGCGGAACTTCAGCGTCTTCGAAACTTCTCCCATGAGCAATTCGCCCGTGTGATGCACAAACATTTCGTTTTCGCAATCCGGCTGCGGAACCGAGCAATACAACAGGAGGCGTCTATATACTCAAAATACTCACACCTTCGATGTTCCGTTATAGGGAGATCTCGTGCGAGCCGCAGCCAAATACCTGTCCTTTGGTCTAACCGTACTCGTCTCGACAGCAACTTCCTTTTCGCAAATCGTCCCGCGCACAGACATCACGACGCTGACTGGACAGGCTCTAACCTTCCCGAGAAGCGGAAGTGAAAAGCCACTCCTGCTACTGCTGAGCTTCTCGCGTAAAGGCAGTGACGACATAGCCAACTGGAACAAACACTTCAAAGTGCCTTATGCGTCTGACCAGCGCGTTGAATTTTATGAGCTCTACGACTTTCAGGGCGTACCACCATTTGTCATGAAAATGATCCTGCATGGTATGCGGCGCTCCGTGCAGGCGCCGGAGCGGTCTCACTCTGCTCCGTTTTACGCAGATGAAGACAAATGGAAGAAACTCGTCGGCTTCGACGATCCGAGCATCGTCTATATCGTCTTGGCGAAAGCAAACGGAGATCTCGCTGGCAGATCCACGGCCCAGCCTCCGATGCTAAAGGTACGGAACTCGAGACCGCCGTACAGAAAATGCAACCCGCTCAGAGGTGAAGAAACAACGAACTGCCTGAATCACGTACCTGCACATGAGGACAATGAAGCAATATTGCTCTCTCAGGTCCGCAGTCTCGGACCTTAGCACCATTTTGAACTTTTGGTGTAGTGACCCTAAGGTTGCACCAGGACATCCGGCGTCGCAGGCTGAGAGTTTCGGGCTGCTCCGCCCTCTACTAAGCTGATGCTATTTGAACAGCCGAAGCTTGTCTACGGTTCCCGGATCTCTTCTTTTCTGATCGCAGCAGCGCTTGCTGCTGCCACGCTGCCGACACTCACCGCAGCAGCTTCGCTCGACGTATACCTTTCCGCTCCTCGCGATCAAGCCACTTACATCGCCGGTGCTAAGACAGAAAATTTTAACTCGCTTCCCTCAGGTAGCCAGACCAAGCCGTTCAACTCGACCATCGGCGCCTACGAATTCAGCTCAAGCTCGCGTCTTGTGGGGCTGAACGCAGACCAATACGGTGGTGCATACGGCAGCCGCTACGTTTCACTCGGCGCACAGTCAGGATCGGCTACGCCCGTCACTTTGCAGCTCACCAAGCCTGCGACATATTTCGGATTCTGGTGGTCGGCAGGAGACCCGAATAATGGGTTGAGCTTCTACTACAACGACACGCTGCTGACGCGTTTGGTTACCGCGGATATCATTACAATTCTGAACGCGAACAACGGAGTAGTGACTGCGCTTAACGGTTCTCACTACGCAAAGGGCAGCTACTATGCAAACCCGAACAACGGGCGCGACGCCGCTGAGCCATTTGCCTACGTGAATATTTTTGCCAAGGATACCGGCTTCAACAAGATCGTGTTCGATAACTCCGGGCTAACTGCCAGCGGTTTTGAAACGGACAATCATAGCGTGTTTTCCGGCGATGCATCGCCTACACTTGCCTCGGTGTTTGTGGAATCGGGGCCTGCAATTCACATATCCGCTACGCCCGAGCCCAATACTGTGGCGCTGGCTGGATTGGGCGTGTTCGGCTTCGCTCTCTTGCTACGCCGGCGCAAACAGTAACGGATTAGTTAGTTAGGGGGCGGAGGCGTGCTCAGCGGGAGCGCCCCTCCGCTTTTCCCTTTCGTTTTCTTCCACTTTCCTCTTCGTCTGTCACTAATCCAAATTGCAACTTTTTCTCAACAGGATCGGCGCGATCAAGACGAACGCGCAATTTGTCTCCAATCGAGTAAGTCCGGCGGCTGCGCTCGCCGATGATCTTCCGTCCGTCTTCGTGATACCTGAAATGATCTCCCCAAAGAGTCTCAATCGGGACCAGGCCCTCGACAAACAGCTCGGTCAGTTCGACGAAGAAGCCGTGCTTCGTGGTGCTGATGATGAGGGCATCGAACTCCTCGCCGACACGCTCTTCCATAAACTTGACCTTCTTCCACTCGATTAGCTCTCGCTCAGCGTCGGCTGCGCGGCGCTCGGTGAAAGAAGTGTCGATACCGAGTTCGTGAAGTTGAGCCGGGTCGAGGAGCTCTTCGCCGTTGCTTAAGAGCCGGGCCAGAATGCGATGAACGACCAGGTCCGGATAGCGGCGGATGGGTGACGTGAAGTGCGTGTAGGCCGAGGCAGCCAGGGCAAAGTGGCCCTCGTTGATATTGCTGTAGCGCGCCTGTTTGAGAGAACGCAGCATGAGGTAGCTCAGGATACGTTCCTCCGGCTTCCCGGCGATTTTGGAGATCAGGCGCTGATAGTTCCGCGAAGAAACGTCGACTTCCTGCGGCAGAGCAAGGTCGCGGCGAGGGCTCCGGCCGGTACCTTTACGACCGCCACTCTTACTTTGGGGACGCCGTTCGGCGAGAGCGAACTTCTTCACCGGGATCGCCCCGATTCCGAGCGAATATCCGAAGTGAGCCGCGATCTCTTCAAAGTCCATCAGCCGCTTGCCATCCGGGGGCTCGTGGATGCGGTAGAGCGAGGGAATGCCGGCGGCCTCGAGGTGACTGGCAACGGCTTCATTTGCCGCGAGCATAAATTCTTCGATGATCCGGTGGGCCATGTTCCGGTCGCCGCGCGTGACGCCAATCATCTGCCCAGATAGATCGAGTTCGATGTTCGTTTCCGGCATGTCGAAATCGATTGACCCGCGTTTCGTGCGCTTGCGATTGAGAATGAGCGCAAGTTCCCGCATCAACTCGAAGCGGTCGGCCAGCTTGCTGTACCGCTCCCGCATAGCCGCGTCGCCTTCGAGCACGCGAAACACATTGGTGTAAGTCATGCGCTCGACGCTGCGAATGACGCCCTTGGTAAATTCGTGCGCGACGATCTCGCCCTGGTGATCGATCTCGAGTAGCGCCGACAGAACCAGGCGATCCTCTTCGGGCCGGAGCGAGCATATATCTGTCGAGAGCTCAACCGGCAGCATCGGCACCGCGCGATCCGGGAAATAGACGCTTGTTCCCCGATTGAGCGCCTCCCGGTCAATGGGCGAACCGGGTGGAACGTAGTGCCCCACATCCGCGATGTGCACCTGAAGAGCGAAGTTGCCGTTTCGAAGACTCTCGACCCAGACCGCGTCATCAAAATCGCGGGCCGTTTCGCCGTCGATAGTAACGATGTCGAAGCCGCGAAAATCACGGCGGCTCCCCAACTCGGCTTCGTCGATGTCGCGCGAGATGGTGTGAGCCTGCGCCAGGACCTCCGGGGGGAACTCGTGCGGCAGATGATGCTTGCGTATGACGATCTCGACATCTACGCCGAAGTCATCCGGGTACCCGAGTATCTCGACAACGCGCCCGACCGCGCTCTCGCCAGCATCAGGGAACTCGAGAATTTCCACGTCGACGATCATGCCGTCCTTGTCTTCGGCCCTCTCGGCGGGGCGTGGCGGCAGCTCTCCGACACGGTCCGCGGTGATTTCCCGCACGGGCTTTTCGAGGCCTTCCGGAATCGCGATCCATTGCTGGATACGGTCGTCGGCAGCGACCACGAAGTTGCCGCGTTTGCGGACCCGAAACTCGCCGACAACAGTGACATGAGCCCGGCGCAGTATTTTGACGATCTCGCCTTCCGCCCTGCCTTCTCCACCGAGGCGCGTTACGTGGACAAGCGCACAATCGCCGTGCATTCCCTTGGCCGCTTCGGGCGGGGGAAGAAAGATATCACCACGAATCGCCTCGGGCGCAGGCGCATCGGGAATGAGGAAGCCGAAGCCGTCGCGATGAATCGAAAGCCGGCCGGCCAGGTATTCAGAATTGACGCCGGTAGCGACGAAATGACCGGAGCGCAGTTCGGCGAGCAGCCCCTTGCCGGTCAGCCGGTCCAATGCATCTTCGAGGGCGTCACGGTTTTCACCTTGCAGGTGCAGCTCGCGGACCAGCTGTTTATAGGTGCCGCGGCCATGCGGCAGACGCCGTATGTGCTCGAGCACGCTGCGATCGTCGACGACGCCGCCCGTCCGCTCGCGATGTTCTTTTTCCGTCTTTCCCGCACGCTGCTGCACTGAAGCAAGTTTAGCCGGCACAATCCGTTGACTCGCTTCAAAGGAGTTGCCAAGACCCGCTATCCTGCGGAGATGGAGCTCAAAGCCATTCGCCTGACAATTCCCCAGGGCGGGAATATCATTGTCGGGCAGAGTCATTTCATCAAGACTGTCGAAGATATTTACGAGGCGATCGTGAATACCTCGCAACATTTACAGTTTGGGATTGCTTTCAATGAAGCTTCGGGCGAGTGTCTGACGCGGATCGACGGCAATGACGAATCACTCAAGCAAAATGCTGTCGAGAACGCAACCGCGATCGGCGCCGGACACATTTTCGTAGTCGCCCTGCGCAATGGTTTTCCGATCAATGTGCTGGGCCGCATCCAGGCAGTGCCGGAGGTAGCCAATATTTTCTGCGCGACCGCCAATCCAGTGGAGGTGATTATTGCTCAGACCGAGCAAGGGCGCGGCGTGCTTGGCGTGATCGACGGGAGCTCGCCTTCCGGAATCGAGACAGACACTCACGTGGCGGCTCGCATCGAGTTGCTGCAGAAATTCGGCTACAAGCGCTAGAGGATGGGAAACGGGTTAGCTTCGAGGAGCCCGGCTTCGGTCACTCCGCTGATGGGGATATCGAGTAACTCGTTCGGCGCGCGCCCGTGCGCTAACTCAACGTTCAGGAAGTTAGTGGTGAGCGCTGTTCGGGGTCGTTCGAGTGTTACTGCCGAAAGACTTTTCCCGATCATGCGCGAGCGGAATTCGCGTTGCTTCCTGGCGGATAGCTCCCGCAGGATGTGCGTGCGTTCGTGACGGACAGGCAAGGGCACCGCGCTTCCCTGCTCTGCCGCATGGGTGCCGGGGCGCTCGGAGTAAGTGAAGACATGCAAGTAAGTAAAGGGCTGCGCTTCGATAAAGTCTACGGTCTCGCGAAACTCCTTGTCCGTTTCGGCTGGGAAGCCTGTCATGACGTCGGCTCCAATGGCGGCATCGGGCATGAGCGAGCGCGCGAGTTGGAGCCTGGTGGCGTAGTGCCGGGTCCGGTATTTGCGGAACATGCGCTTGAGGACCGCATCCGAGCCCGATTGCATCGGCAAATGCACATGCTGGGCCAGGCGTGTTTCGCGAGCGATGAGCTCGAGCAACTCAGAAGACCAATCCATCGGCTCGACCGAACTGACGCGCAAACGGCGGATGGCTGTTTCACGCAAAAGAGCCCGCAGAAGATCAACCAGGCGCAGGCCGCTTTCGAGATCACGGCCCCAACGGCCAAGGTTGATGCCGCTTAAAACCACCTCGCTGTAGTTGCGAGCGAGATTTCGCACCTGCTCGATCACACTTTCAGCGGTGGCACTGCGGCTCCGGCCGCGCACGGCGGGAATGATGCAGAAAGAGCATCGATTACTGCAGCCGTCCTGGATCTTGAGATTAGGCCGCGTGCGATCGCCACGAATGCCGCGTACCGGAGTCGCCCGGAAGGCAGTCTCTTGCGCGATATCTCCGCTGACGATCTGTCCGTGATACTCTTCGACGCCTTGCGAAACCAGCTGAGCAATTTGCGTTTTATGCGTATTGCCAACCACCCAGCGGACTCCATCGAGAGCGGCGAGTTCTTGCGGAGCACGCTGGGCATAGCACCCGGTTACGAGAATCTCAGCATCCGGATAATCGCGGTGAAATCCTCGAATCATGCGGCGCGTATCCACATCGGCGCTCGCGGTGACGGTGCAGGTGTTCAGCACGACAACGTCGGCCGACGCGGCGCTACGCACAACCGCAAACGACTCGTCTTCGAGCGCCGCCTCAATCGCCGCGCCGTCTGCTTGCGATGCTCTGCAACCGAAACTTTGTACAAAAACCCGCTTCACGTTCCCTACTTGACTCGCGCTGAGTGGCTTCAGGAACGTGCAGAATCGACGGCCGGGTAGATAGAATTGACGTGAAATGAAACCAGAAGAGTTGAAGCCGCTGGATTCCGCCGCAGTAACAGAAGCCCTCCGAGGCTTAAGCGGCTGGACCGGCGATGAACACGGGCTGAAAAGAACGATTACGTTTCGCGACTTTCGGGCGGCCATCGCATACATGGATGCGTGCGTGGAGGGAATCGAGGAACGGGATCACCACCCGGTTTGGTCTAACACGTACAAGTCGCTCGACATTCACTTGGACACGTTCGACGCCGGGCACCGCGTGACGAAAAAGGATGTGGATCTGGCAGAGTTCTTGAATTCGATGCTGGATAAGTTTCAACCCGAGCCCGGCAGATAGAAACGACGACATGCAGGATTGTAAGTAGCCGGAAAGGTTTTGGCCGGCTTATAAGTACCGAAGCCGGCCATGTACAACCACCTTACTGGTTAGGGACTAACACAAAGCGCCATTTCTGGTTATCCCCGCCATTGCAGGACCATTGCTGGACAGGCGCGCCATTATTCTTTGAGATGCCGCTCACGTCCATGCAGCTTGCTTTACTGTTATTCGGACTAATCGTGTAGTAGCCATCGGGTGTAGCTGTTACGAGCCAGGTCTGGTAGGGTTGCGCCTCGAACGGCCACTGCTCCAGGAAATCGCCCTTTACCGCGGAGTTGCCGCCCCTGACCTGAAGCGCCAGCCCGCTATTTCTGATTTTGATTTCGTACCCGCCGTTCACCGGGACAAATTGGAAGTGCTGGTTCGTCTGCGCGGGATTTGGCAAACACGCCCACTGTTGGGCTGGGACCGTTTGGGAGGTCGCCAGAGGACCGCAGCGCATATCCAGACACTTACCACTATTCTTCGAGATGACATTGATCCATCCAGTGGGAAGTGAAGCGTCCGCCGTGGTTTTGACCTGGGCCGAATTAGGATCCATCATGAGGCTGGATTCATCGACTGCCTCAAAGTTGTCACCGGTCACGCGTGTAAGTTGATGCATCATGTCGTCGTTATAGCGCGAATCTCCCAAGCCGGTCAGGTGCCAGGAGGTCCCGTTATCAGCCAGAATGAGCCCGTACGTCTTTGCTGCCTGGAGGATAACCTGTACAAACGCAGGATACGGAGTGATATCGAAATTGGCCTTCGAGGCGAAAGCGCTGGCCCATAGGCGGATATTGCGCGTCAGTTCGCCACGATGCGGAATGCCGGGCAGGCCAGATGAACTGATTCCGAGTATGATCAGCCGTCACCCGGAGAGCGTGATTGATGTGTCCGGCAACGAGCTCGTCATATTGAATTTCTCCCGGGAAGATGGGCAGACCGGCGGCATTGGCGGACGTCCATCCTGATGGCCTCAGTTGGTTTGAGTTCAGTGGAAAGATCGCTCCGGAGCCGGCCTGCCATCCAGCCGGATGAGAGGAAAGATTGAACAGCTCATAGAGTACGCAGTTTGTCGTGTCAATGAGGATCGCATGGTGATCCGAATCAGTTTGAATGTTTACGTTAGCAGGAATCGGATACGGCCCAGGGTCACCGTTGTAGTAGAACGAGACGGGGGCTTTTGGTTGAGAGCCCGGGACGAGATTGTAAGGCATCCCGCCTCCATGGCCGAAATCAGGATGAAGTTTGGGGTTAGTTGCATTCATCGATTGCA
>JAABUQ010005973.1_pt1 | contig 18866 bp, 22 predicted proteins | sample 5560001 | NCBI WGS metagenome assembly JAABUQ01 (sample SAMN10711888, study PRJNA513371) | rock metagenome | isolation source: Antarctica rocks | place: Antarctica: Victoria Land, Finger Mt nord | collected 2015-12-18
GTGTCCATCGCGGCGCTGACGATGAACAAGGCGCTCGGCCTTTCCGCGACCGCCTACGGGCTCGGCGCGGGCGCTTTCTTCTGGAGCTACGTGCTGTTCCAGGTGCCCGCGAACATGATCCTCACCCGCCTCGGCGCGCGGCGCTGGATCACGATCATCATGATCTTCTGGGGCGTGTGCTCGGCAGGTGCGGCGCTCGTGACCGATACCACGAGCTTCGTCATCGTGCGCTTCCTGCTCGGGATCGCCGAGGCGGGCTTCTTTCCCGGTGTCGCGTTCTTCATGACGTGCTGGTTTCCCGCGCGCCACCGATGCCGCGCGATGGGGGTGTTCTTCGCGTTCGGCGCGGCGGCCGGGATCATCGGCGGCCCGATCTCGGCCCATCTGCTCGAGCTGAACGGATGGCTCGGCGTGGCCGGCTGGCAATGGGTGTTCCTGGTCGAAGGCGTGCCCGCCGTGGCGCTCGCGCTCGCCTGCCCGTTTGTGCTGAGCGATCGCCCGTCCGAGGCGCGCTGGCTCGATCCTGATGCGCGCGCGTGGCTGCAGGGGACGCTCGACGCGGAGGCGGGAGCGGCCCGAGCGCGGCATCTTTCGTTCGCCCGCGCCATCGCCACGCCGACCATCCTGATCCTGACGGCGATGTACTTCCTCCTGGCATTCGGCGTGTACGGCACGGCGTTCTTCCTGCCGCTCATAATCAGGAGCCTCGGCTTCGCCGACGTCACGGTCGGCTACATCACCTCGCTGCCGGCGATCGCCGGGGTGTTCGGCATGATTGTGTTCTCGCGAAGCTCCGACCGGACCGGCGAGCGGCTGTGGCATCTGGCGGTCCCCTGCCTGATCGGCGGCACCGGCGTCGTGCTCGCCGGGCTCTCGCTCGGCGTGAGCCCGACGCTCGCCATCGCGGCGTTCTGCCTTGCGAACTTCGGCATCGCCGGTGCGCTGCCGGTGTTCTGGAACCTGCCGACCGCCTATCTGGGCGCCGCGGCGGCGGCGGGCGGCATCGCCTTCATCAACTCCCTGGGCAATATCTCGGGCTACGTCGCGCCGCAGATCGTCGGCCTGCTGCGCGACGCGACCGGCAATTACGAGATGCCGATGATGATGGTCGGCGCGGTGGTGATCCTGTCCGGGCTACGGGTGCCGTTCTCGTCGCGGCGCAGCACACCCGTACTGACGCCGGGTGAATAAGACATTTGACGCTGACGGGAAGACGCCGAGGGGCGGTCGGGGTCAGCCTGCATCCGCATTCGTAATCAGGCCCAGCCGAGTTCCTTCATTGCCCAGCCGGAGTTCCAGATCTTCGTCATGTGGCGGATCTTGTCGCCCGCGAACTCCATAACGTAGACATAGTCGGTCTCGGTGCGCCTGCTGGTCGGCGGACAGGGGCCGCCCTCTCCGCTATGCGTGGCGGAGAACACCGCGTAAGCGCACACAGTCTGCCTCTCGGCGTCGGTCGCGAATGCCTTAAGGGCATAGCGTCCGTCGGGCATGAACGTGAGCAGACCCTTCATCCATTCGGCATAATCCCGCAGCGTCGTCACGCCCGCCAGCGGCTCGGACTGCGCCGCGAAGCTTGCGTCCGGCGCGCAATAGACCCCGCAGGCCTCCCAGCCTTTCCCCATTTCGCAAGCCTCGAAGAATCGCCCGGCGATGGCCGTGATTGCCGACATGTCCTCCTCCCGCGCATTGCTGGGAACCGAAAGCCGGCACCGAACGGCGCGGGCGCCGGCTCGGACGGATCCAAGCACGTAGCGAACCAATACGCAAGCGATATGTCGTGCCCGGACGAAGTTCAGTCGGCCGCTTCCGGCAGCGCCACCTCCGCCGCGACGGCCTTCATCCACACCGCCGTGTCGTGGAACACGGCGCCGCCCAGCGGCAGCGCCGGCTCGTCGCTGGTGAGCGCGTTGATGCCGATGCCGCCCTCGAAGCATTCGCTCGGCCAGATGCTCTCGGCCACGATCACGCCGGGCTGCACGCCGTCGAACAGGCGGGCGTGCAGCACCACCGACCCGCGCGCGTTGCCGAGCCGGACGCGCGCGCCGTCGAGGATGCCGAGGCGGGCGGCGGCATCCGGGTGGACGAGAGCAGTGGGCCGCCCCTCGCGGCGGCGCGAGCCCTCGGTCTCGGTGAAGCTCGTGTTGAGAAACTGCCGCGCCGGGGCCGTCACCAAGCGGAACGGCCGATCGGGACCGGCCTCGTCGATCACCGCGAGATGGTCCGGCAGCTTCGGCATCGGCGCGTGGTTGGGGCCGATGCGCGACCAGTCGGGGGCGAAATGAAACCGCTTGTCGGCGTGACCGAACCCGTCCAGGAAGTGTGACGCGGCGAAATCGGGCTGCGCGTCCATCCAGCGGCGCTGGATCAGCGTCGCGGCGTCCGGCCAGCCCGAGGCGCGCAACGTCGCGTCCACCATCTCCATCGCCGTCATGCCGAACCCGCCATGCGCCGCACCCAGGCGCTCGGCGAGGCCGCAGATCACCTCCTGGTTGGAGCGGCACGCGCCGGGCGGCTCGATCAGCTTGGGACCCATCTGCAGGTGGCTGTGGCCGCCGGCCTGATACAGATCGTCATGCTCCATGAACATCGTCGCCGGCAGCACCACGTCCGCCCAGCGCGCGGTCTCGGTCATGAACTGCTCGTGCACGCAGACGAACAGGTCCTCGCGCGCGAACCCCCGGCGCACCCGGTTGCTGTCGGGCGCGACGGTCAGCGGGTTCTGGTTCTGGATCAGCATCGCCGTCACCGGCGGGCCGCCGGCCAGCGCCTCCGCTTCGCCGCCGAGCACCGCGCCGATGCGGCTCATGTCGAGCACGCGCACGCGGTGGTCGACCGCGTCCAGCCCCTCGATCAGCGTCTTGTCGAGGTGATAGATGCCGCGGTTGTTCCAGAACGCGTCGCCGCCCTCGTGCTGCCACGCGCCGGTGACGGTCGGCAGGCAAGTCACGGCGTGCAGCGCCGCGGCGCCGTTGCGCAGCCGGGTGAAGCCGTAGCCGGTGCGAATGTAGGCGCGCTCGGTGGTGCCGTAGTGGCGGGCGAACGCCTCGATCTCGGCGACCGGTAGCCCGGTGATCGCGGAGGCCCACTCCGGCGTGCGGGTCGCGAGGTGCGCTTCGAGCGCGTCGGGGCAGTCGGCGTAGCGCGCCATGTAGGTGCGGTCGGCGTAGCCATCGCGGAACGCCACGTGCATCACCGCGCAGGCGAGCGCGCCGTCGGTGCCGGGGCGCAGCATGAGGTGCGTGTCGGCGATCTGCGCGGTCGCGGTGCGATAGGGGTCCACTACCACCAGCTTGGCGCCGCGCTGCTTCCGCGCCTGCGCCACGTGGTGCATCACGTTGACTTGCGTGTTGACCGGGTTGCCGCCCCAGATCACCACGAGGTCCGAGCGCGCCATCTCGCGCGGGTCGGGGCCGGTGTAGCGGCCGACGCCGGCGGTCCAGCCCGCCTCGCAGACCGACGTGCAGATCGTGAGTTGCTGGCGCGAGTAGCGCATCACGTGGCGCAGCCGGTTGATGCCGTCGCGCTGCACCAGCCCCATGGTGCCCGCGTAGTAATATGGCCACACCGCCTCGCTGCCGTGCCGCGACGTGGCCTCGATGAATGCGTCCGCGACACGGCCGAGCGCCTCGTCCCAGCCGATCTCGCGGAACTGGCCGGCGCCTCGCGGGCCGGTGCGCAGCAACGGGCGGGTCAGCCGGTCGGGGTGGTGGATGCGCTCGCCGTAGCGGGCGACCTTCGCCGCCGCGCCCCGCACGGCGCCGATCCGGTCGCCGCCGATCACCTCGACCTCGAGCGCGCAGGTCGAAGGGCAGTCGTGCGGGCATACGGACGAGCGCGTGTTGGTGTTTGCGGTCATGCGCCAGGGTATCGCGGCGCATCGCGGCTTGGCAAAGTCCGATGATGACAGTGCTCACGCAATCGCTCGCCCGACAGTTCGCGCGCATCGCCTTGCAGCATGTCGGGCGCGAATACCCGAATAAGCTCGACCACGTGCTCAGCGGGCCGGACGATCTGCGCGGCCCGAGAGACCTGCATCCGTTGTTCTTCGGAAGTCTGGACTGGCACTCCTGCGTGCACGGCTACTGGCTGCTGACCCGCCTGCGCCGTCGTTTCCCACACTCGGAGGAGGCGCGCGAGATCGACCGGCTACTCGCCGAACGGATCACGCCCGAGACGGTCGCCGGCGAGTGTGCCTATCTCGACGGTTCGTCGCGCGGCGGCTTCGAGCGCCCCTACGGCTGGGCCTGGCTGCTGATGCTCGCGGCCGAGCTGACCCGCGAGGGGGCGCCGGAAGCGGACGTGCTGTGGCCGCTGACGCAGGCCTTCGTGGCGCGGTTGCTGGAATGGCTGCCGAAGGCGACGTATCCGATCCGAGCGGGCACGCACGCCAACACCGCCTTCGCGCTGTCGCTCGCGCTCGAATACGCGGCGGCAACCGGGGACGACGCGCTGGACGCGGCCGTGCGGGCGAAGGCGCAAACCTGGTACGGCGAGGACGCGGACTGCCAGGCCTGGGAGCCGAGCGGCGAGGATTTCCTGTCGCCGGCGCTGATGGAGGCGGAGTGCATGCGCCGCGTCCTGCCGCGCGATGCGTTCGCCGCCTGGTTCGGCCGGTTCCTGCCCTGTCTGGCCGACGGCGAGCCGGCGACTTTGTTCCGCCCCGCCGCACCAAGCGACCGCAGCGACGGGCGGATCGTGCATCTCGACGGATTGAACCTGAGCCGTGCGTGGTGCTGGCGCTCGCTGGCGGGGACGCTCGCCGAAGGAGACCCGCGCCGGGCGCTCGCACGCGCTGCCGCGCAGGCGCACCTCGACGCCGGCTTGCCGCATGTCAGCGGCGACTACATGGGCGAGCACTGGCTGGCCAGCTTCGCGCTGCTGGCATTGGACCGGGGAGCCGAGGCCCAAGAACTGCCGGCTTGAACGTCACACCTCCGCGTCACGGAGGAAGTTGCCGGCCTCGAAGCTCACAAGAGGGGGGTCCGCCTCGAAAGATACGCCGATCGGGTCGCCGCCCTCGGCAACAATGGCGACCTGCTTGCGCAGCATTCGTCGCAGCAATGCTATGCCGCGGTCGGTCGTGGCGAGGTGCTCCTCGGAGTGCAGCGTGACCGGCCCTTGGCTGACCTGTGCTTCGTAGTCGCCGGGAAACTGCTGGTGCTCCGCTTCGGTCAGCTCGAACCAGCTCTTGCCGTTGAAGCTCGAATTCATGCGGGCAAGCGAGCCGGCCTCCCGCACGCGACCGGCGACGTAGATCCGCATGGTGGTGTCGTCCATCGGCAGCACCCAGCCGATCGATTCGACGCTTTGGAAAGCGCCGACCCGCGGGCTCGGCACGACGCGGAGCGTCGGGATCACCGCCTCCGTCACCCGCTCGAACAGCTTGCCCTGCTCGCCAGGGCGACGCTGCACGCTTTTCACGCCTCGCGCGCTGACGGAGAACGACACATCGGGCAGCCGGCCCATCATTTCCACGAACTGCGGGCCGCTGAACGAGCCGTGCAGGATGGGCACGTGGAAGGGGTCGACCACGTTCTCGAAATGCTGCAGCCAGTTGCTCGGCACGATCACCGGACCGCCGCTGCCGATGCTCGAATCGTCGGCCTCGATCCATTCGCCCTCGTCGAGCTCCTCCAGGCAGGCGTAACGCGGCAGCGCGGGGGCGCGGTCCGGCGGCCCCATGTAGGCGAAGATCAGGCCGTAGCGCTCCTCGAGCGGATACCAGGGCTGGCGCACGTTCGCCTTCGCCACACCCCGCATCGGCTCGCAGGGCTGGTCGACGCAATGCCCTTCCACGTCGAACATCCAGCCGTGATAGCAACAGCGGAGGCCGTCTTGCTCCACCTTGCCGTAGTAGAGACTGGAGCCGCGATGGGCGCAGCGCGGATGCAGGAGTCCGGGCCTGCCTGCCGCGTCGCGAAACAGGATGAGCTCCTCTCCCAGCGCCACTATTCGCCGTGGTACGCTCGCGGCGTCGCTCGCGATCCCGATCGGGTGCCAGTAACGCCGGAGCAGTTCACCCATCGGCGTGCCGCGACGTACGAGTGTTAACGCCTCGTCGAAGGTGGGAGCAGGCCGGAGATAGGCGCTTCCGTTCCCAACAGTCATCGTCACCGGCTCCCTCCGTCGCGAGGGACGGACTCTCGCCGGAGCCGGCGAACGCCGCAAGGCCGCGACGGTGCGACGAAAGTCCAGCTTCGTCGCACCCGGGCGGTCAGGCCTCGACCATCACCATCCAGGTCACGCCGAAGCGGTCGGTCACCATCCCGAAGCGCGGCGCGAAGAACGTCTTGCCCAGCGGCATCCGCACTTCCCCACCGTCAGCGAGCGCGGCGAATACCTGGTCGGCCGCGGTCTCGGTGGCGACGGTCAGCGAGAGCGCGAAGCCCTGGAATCCGGCTGGGCCGCCCGGGCAACCGCCGCCGTCGGAAGCCATCACGGTCGAACCCGCGACCCGAAAGCTCGCATGCATGACCTTGTCGTCGAAGCCGGGCGGGACCATCCCCGGCTGCGGCGGTTCCGGGCTTTCCTTGAAGCGCATCAGCATCTCGACCTCGGCGCCGAGCGCGCGGCGGTAGAAGTCGATGGCTTCCTCGCAACGACCGTCGAAGAACAGGTAGGGCTGAAGGGCCACGGTGTTTCCTCCTTGCAGGTTTGGCACGAGCGACAATGTTGTGGACGCCGTCCACAAGCTGTTTACCGAGTGTTGTGGATGCCGTCCACATTGAGGCGATCACATGCAGGAGATCACCGCCCCCGCGCCGCGCGGCAGCTATCGGCATGGCGACCTGCGGCGGGCGCTGGTCGAGGCGGGGGTGGCGCTGGCGCGCGCCGGCGGCCCGGACGCGGTGGTGCTGCGCGAGGCGACGCGGCGAGCGGGCGTCGTGCCCAACGCCGCCTACCGGCACTTCACCAGTCGCCGGGCGCTGCTGCAGGCGGTGCGCGCCGCCGCACTGGCGGCGGCGGCGGCGGCGATGGAGGCGGAGCTTGACACCCTGGACCGCGCGCTGCCGCCAGTCGCCTTCGCCCGCGCGAGCCTGCGAGCGGTGGGCGCCGGCTATCTGCGTTTCGCGCGCGCCGAGACGGGACTGTTCCGCATGGCGTTTGCCGCACCCGACGAGGCATGGGCGGCGTCCGGCCCGGCCATGGCCGGCGGCAGCGGGCTCAACCCGTTCGAGTTGCTGGGGGCGGCGCTCGATCGGCTGGTCGCCGCCGGCGTGCTGCCGTCGCAGCGCCGGCCCGGCGCCGAGTACCTCGCCTGGTCGGCGGTGCACGGCTTCGCCATGCTCGCCATCGACGGTCCGCTGCGCGGCATCAGGGAGGCCGAGGCGGAGCGCCTCGGCGCGCGCCTGCTCGACATGGTGGAGGCGGGGCTGTGAAGCGTCGTCACGCTTGGTCTCGTCCGAGGCCCCGCTGCGCTAGGTTATGTCAATTATGGAGCCAGGTTGGGCCACGCGCCAAGTCAGCGTAGATGACGCCAAGAGCAGGACGGACGCAGTCCTCGACGAGGTGGCGCGCGGCGAGGTCGCCATCACCCGTCGGGGCAAGGTCATCGCCAAGCTGGTGTCGGCCAGCCCGGCCAACCGGGCACGCGAAGCCGTCGAACGCCTGCGAGCTTTGCGCGACGGCATCGCCATGCGCGGTGAGAAGTTTTCCTGGGACGCATTGCAAGCCTATCGGGACGAAGGCCGGCGGTGACTATCTTCGATAGCTCCCTTGCATTGTGCTCGCTACCGCCCGGTTGAACGGCCGCATCCGCAACAGCAAGCTGCGCTTCCAATGTTCGGAGGTGGCGATGAAGGCGCATTTCGACAGTCTCGCCCGCTACAATGCCTGGGCGAACGCGCGGCTCTACGCGGCAGCGGCCGGGCTGAGCGAGGCCGACTACCGCGCCGACCGCGGTGCGTTCTTCCGTTCGATGCACGGCACGTTGAACCATCTGCTCGTCACCGATCGGGTCTGGATGCAGCGGATCACCGGCACGGGCGACGCGCCGGACCGGCTCGACGCCATCTTGTTCGAGGAGCTGCCGGCGTTGCGCGCGGCGCGGGAGGCGGAGGACCGCCGCATCGTCGAGCATGTCGAGAGGCTGAGCGAGGCCGACCTCGCGGGCGTGATCCGCTATCGCCGGGTGACGACGCCGGAGGTGTTCGAGCAGCCGCTGGCGCCGGCGCTGGCGCATCTGTTCAACCACCAGACCCATCATCGCGGGCAGGCGCACACCATCCTAACCGGGCTAGGCAAGCGCAGCGTCGAGCTAGACCTGCTCGCCTTCCAGCGGCTTGCGGAGCGGGGCCACGCCTGAAGCGGTGTCGGTGACGCGCAGCACACCGGCCAGGCATTTGTCGGGCCGCGCGGTGCGCTCGCAGCGCAGCACTTCCTGCACCGTCGCAGGCGGAACCGCGGCTGCGCCGCGCTGATCACGCGGCTCGCCGTCGCGCACCATGGTCGCCGTCGCCCAGACGCCGAGTAGCGCGGCAGCGCCCATTAGCGTATTCGCCACACTGCGCTTGGTCGAGATCCGCCGGTTCATCGCAGCCTCCGTTCGCCTTGGGGTCCACCATGCGGCAGAGCCTCGGGCGAGCCTGTTACGGACATCACACGCGCGGACGTTTTTCCCGCCGGGCTGGCCCGGCAAGACACTAACGAGGGGAATGCGGCGACCGCGTGTCGGCGCGGTGGTGCCCGCTAGGCGGAGGCCGCCCCGTCAATCGCGACTTCGGCGCCGGTGATGTAGGCGCTCTCATCGGACAGCAGGAACAGCACGAGCTGCGCCACTTCCTCGGCGGTGCCCTGGCGGCGCATCGGCACCAGCTCCAGCCGCTGGGCGTTCTCCTCCGGCGTGCGCACCTTCAGCATCTCGGTGTCGATCGGGCCGGGATGCACCGAGTTCACCCTGATCTTGCGCGGCGCGAGGTCGATCGCCGCCGCCTTGGTCATGCCGCGCAGCGCCCATTTGGTCGCGCTGTAGGCGAACGCACCGGGCGAGCCCTGCAGGCCGGCAACCGAGGAGATGTTGACGATGGAGCCGCCGCCGGCGCGCTGCATCGCCGGAACGACCGCCTTCATGCCGAAGAAGCAGCCGAACTGGTTGATCCGCACGTGCTGCTCGTAGAGGGCGGCGTCGGTGTCGAGCAGGGTGGCGGGACGATAGATGCCGGCGTTGTTGACGAGGCCATGCACGCCGCCGAGCCGTTCGGCGGCCTCCACCGCACGCGCCCAGTCGGCCTCTTGCGTCACGTCCTGCCGCAGGAACACGGCGGCGTCGCCGAGCTCGGCGGCGAGGCGCTGCCCCTCGGCTTCGAGCACGTCGCCGATCACCACTTTCGCGCCTTGGGCAACGAGCATCCGCGCCTCCGCCGCTCCCTGTCCGCGGGCGCCGCCGCTGATCAGAACCACTTTACCATCGAAACGTGCCATGCGGCGATCCTCCCCGATTAACCAAACGCCCAACGGAAAATGCTAGTCAAGCGGTCGCGCTGTGGAGCGGAGGCGGTTTTACGGGCGTGGAAGACGACGATCGCGTGGTGTTGTGGCCGCTAGGACTAGCGGTGGGCTTAGCGGTTTTTGTGATCGTGATCGATGCCTTCATCGATGACCTGCTCGCCGCCCTGCTGTGGATCGTTGGCGAACCAACGCTCGGAATTGGGTTCTGCTGCGGGCTGGCGTTGAATCTATGGCACTGGCGGTGGCGGCGAGCGGTGTCATTCGCCGGGGTCATCGGCCTCTACTTCGCGCTCGGCGCCCTAGCGGGAGGCAATCACGTTGAGGCTTGGATCAGCAATTGGCTCCGGTTCCTGGTCATGTATCCCGCCTACGCAACTGATGCGCCGAGTCGGACGCCGGCTCCGGACGGACTGATCCGGTATTTGTGGCGCGGCTACGGGTTTGCCGGAATGGAGAACGATGATTACCTAGTGTTCGACCGCACCGGACGGTTTTCCGCCAAACAGCGACGGGCGCATCCGGACGGGGATTTCGGACTGACGTGCGAGATCGTGGCGACGCAGCCGATGGTCGGGCGGTGGGTGATCGTGACGACGTTCAATTGCGATCTGGACCAGAGCTGAGGCCCAATCATCGCACGAACCCCGCACTCCTCGGCAGGAACAGCGAGAGCTCGGGGATGCAGATGATGAGCAGCAGCCCGACCCCGAGGGCCGCGAGGTAGGGCCAATAGTACCGCGCGTGCTGAAACACGCCGACATCGGCGAAGCGCAGCGCCATCAGCAGCCCGACGCCCATCGGCGGCAGGAACAGCCCGATGCCGACGGCCGCCGTCTGCACGATGTCGAAATGGATCGGGTTGATACCCATGCGCGTGGCGATGGGAAACACCACCGGGATCAGCACCACCGCGGCGGGAAGCCCCTCCAGCACCATGCCGAACAGCATGGTCATAACGGCAACGCCGAGCAGGAACAGCCAGTGCGTGCCTTCCAATGGCGCCAGCGCCTGGCCGAGCAGCGCCGGCACGCCGGTGACGCCCATGAGATACTGGAAGATGGTCGCCACCGCGAGCAGGAACACCACCGAGGCGGTCATCACCCCGCTCTCGTAAGCGATGCCGGCGATCTGCCGCCAGCTCACGTTGTGGTAATAGAGCTTGGCCGCAAGCAGCGAGTAGAGCGCCACCACCGCGCCCGCCTCCGTCGCGGTGAAGGCGCCCAGGTAGAAACCGCCCAGGATCACCACCGGCACCACGAGCGGCACCGCCGCCTCGCGCAGCGCGCGGAGCAGGTTGCGCCAGGACGGCCGGGTGTCCTTGGGCCAGCCCAGGATATGCGCCTGGATCAGCACCAGCAGGCACAGGCACAGGCCGACGGTGGCGGCCGGGATGAAGCCCGCGAGGAACAGCGCCACCGCCGAGGTGTTGGTCACCGCGGCGATGACGATCATGAAGATCGCCGGCGGCACCAGCATCCCCATCGCCGTGCCCGCCGCGATCAGCGAGGCGGCGTCCTCCGCCCGGTAGCCGGCGCGGCGCAGCGGCGGCATCAGCGCCGAGCCGAGCGCCGAGACCTCGGCCATCTTCGAGCCGCAGATATCGGAGAAGAAGTACGACACCACGATCACCGACATGCCGAGCCCGCCGCGCAGCCAGCCGACCATGGCGCGGGCGAGCTCGACCAGCGCCGTCGACATGCCGCAGCGTTCCATCAGCGAGCCGGCGAAGACGAAGGACGGGATCGCCAGCAGCACCCAGTTCTGCGAGCCGCCGATCATGCTGGAGGCGACCATCTGCAGCGGGAAGTGGCCGAGCAGCAGGCCGACGACGCCGGCGACGCCGAGCGCGAACACGATCGGCAGCGACAGCGCGAGCAACGCCACGAACACGACCGCGGTCAGGGCGAGGATCACCGCCTACTCCAGCAGCAGGTGAGCAGGATCGCGTTCGACCCGCCGGCCGGCGGTGCCGAGCGCGTAGAGCGCGATCAGGATGCCGCCGACCACGGCGGCCGCGTACAGCCAGCCTAGGCTGATCTCCGCCGGCGAGGCGAGGTCCTTGTTCAGCCGCACGAGCCCCCAGCCGAGCCAGGCGACGAGGCCGCCGAAGACCGCGATCAGCAGGTGGTTGAACAGCTGGATGGCGCGTTGCGCGCCCTCGGGCAGACGGGGCGTCAGCAGGGTCAGGGTGAAGTGGCTACGTTCGGAGATGCCGACCCCGGCGCCGACCATCGTCAGCCACGCCAGCAGGAGCTCGCCCACCTCCTCGACCCAGAAGAAGTTGACCGGGTCGACGTCGAGCCAGTCGGTGATCGGCACCATCACGTAGCGCAGGAACACCCCCGTAAGCATCACTCCGATCGCCGCCAGCACCAGCGCGCCGACGACGAGCTTGGGCACGGTGAGCACCGGCGCGAGGACGCCGCCGCGAGCGGCTGGACTGGTCTGCACGATCGGCGGCTCAGGCCTTGGTGGCGACGATCAGGTCCCAAAGCTCCGGATTCTGCTTCTGGTAGCTGGGCCAGATCTTCTCCTGCGCGGCCTTCTTGAAGGCGGCGATGTCGGCCTGGTTGACGATCATGCCGTGCGGCTCGAGCTGCTCCTTGGCGGCGGCCAGGGTGTCTACGCTCTCGGTCGCATGGCGGATCATCGCCTGCGCTTCCATCGATGTGTCGGCGACCAGCTTGCGCTGCTCCGGGGTGAGCCCGTTCCACGCCTGCAGGTTCATCACATTCACCGTGGGCGTGTAGTTGTGGTATGTCATCGAGAAGTACTTGGAGACGTCGTAGGCTTTCAGCGGCGCCATGTTGACGACGGGCAGATCGGCGCCGTCGATCACGCCTTGCTGCGCCGCCGTGATCACCTCCGCCCAGGGCATCGGCACCGCCACGCCGCCGAGCCCGTTCACCGTGTCGGCGTACACCTTGGCGAGCTGCACGCGCAGCTTCATCCCGCGCAGGTCGCGCGGCTCGTTGATCGGCTTGCGGCTGGTAAAGAAGTGGCGGAACCCGTAATCGAAGAAGCACAGCACCTTTACGCCGTATTTGTCCTGGAACGTCTTGTCCATTTTGGCGCCGACATCCCCGTTCAGCAGCCGGTAGGACTGGTCGTAGCTGCTGATGAGGTAAGGCACGAGGAAGACGCCCATTTCCGGGAACACGGTGGCCGACGCGCCGGCCGGGTTGCCGATCGCGATGTTGCCGGCCTTCACCGCGTTCATGATCTCGACCTCCTTGGAGAGGAGGGTGGCGCCCTGGAAATCGACGACCAGCGCGCCGTTGGATTTCTCGGTGACCTGCTTGGCGAACCAGTCGAACGCGACGGCGGCGGATTCCGGCTTGGGATTGATGTGGGCGAAGACAAGCTTCTTCGGCGCGGTCTCGGCGATCGCCGGCGCGCGCCCGAGTGCGAGGATGCCGGCCAGCCCGCCGACCCCCTGGATGACGGTCCGGCGCGAGGCAGCCGGACGGGTGTGTCGTGCAGTCACTTGCATCCTCCCAACGAAGCTTTGATGCTTCCTCATTGGCAGATTGCCCGCCCGCGGAGGGATTGACCATGCCGAAACTCACGCGCCAAGCGTGTTCGCTCGCGTACGAACTGACCGACATCGCCGCGCCCTGGATCGCCGAGCCGGAGACCATCGTCTTCCAGCACGGCATCGGCGCCAGCCAGGGCATCTGGGCGGAATGGCTGCCCGCACTGGTGGACCGCTACCGGGTGCTGCGGTTCGACATGCGCGGGCATGGCGCATCGACATGGACAACCCCCGCGACCCGGCTGTCGATCGATGAGCCGACGGACGACCTGTTCGCCGTCATGGATGCCGCCGGGGTGCGGCGCGCGCATCTGGTCGGCGAGTCGATCGGCGGCACCATCGTGCTGAACGCCGCACTTCGCGCGCCGGAACGCGTGTCCACCCTGACCGTGAGCAACGGCGCCCATGTCGGCGCCGGCATCCAGTCGGTGCAGGATTGGCGGGACGTGATCGAGGCGCGCGGCATGTCCGGCTGGTCGGCGCACATGATGCGGCACCGGTTCTTCGACGGCGCGGTTCCCGATGCGGTTTGGCGCTGGTTCGAGGCCGGGCAGGCGGCGGCCGACCCGGAGGCGATCCGGCAACTGCTGGCGGCGCTGGTCGGCGCTGACATGACCGATCGGTTGCCGAGCCTCATGCAGCCGACGCTGTTGCTGCACCCGGATAGCTCGCCGTTCATCCCGGTCCCGGTGATGGCCGACTTCAAGGCGCGGGCGCCTGACGCGCGTTTGCACGTCCTCGGCCGGGCGAAGCACGGCATGCCGGTGTCGCACGCGCGCACCTGTGCCGGGCTGTTGCGGTCGTTCCTCGACGAACATACCGCGCGCGGCTGACTGCTTCCTCCTTAGCTTCGCGATACACAGGACACATGGCCGGGCATTCCCAATTCAAGAACATCATGCACCGCAAGGGCGCGCAGGACGTGCGCCGGGCGCGGCAGTTCGCCAAGCTGATCCGCGAAATCACCGTCTCGGCGCGCTCCGGCCTACCCGATCCGGCGTCCAACCCCCGGCTCCGGGCTGCGACACAGGCGGCGCGGCAATCCAACATGCCGCGCGACACGATCGACCGCGCGATCAAGAAAGCCGCCGGCGCCGCCGGCGGCGAGGATTACGCGGAGGTGCGCTACGAGGGCTACGGCCCGGCCGGCGTCGCCATCATCGTCGAGGCGCTGACCGACAACCGCAACCGCACCGCCTCGGACCTGCGCTCGGCGTTCTCCAAGTACGGCGGCGCGCTCGGTGAGACCAACTCGGTCGCCTTCCTGTTCGAGCGGCTCGGCGTGGTACGCTATCCCGCCGCCGCCGCCAGCGCCGACGACATGCTGGAGGCGGCGATCGAGGCGGGGGCGGCCGATGTCGCGAGCGACGCGGAGGCGCACGAGGTGACCTGCGCCACCGACGACTTCTTCGCCGTCCGCGACGCGCTGGAGGCCCGGTTCGGGCCGCCCGACAGCGCCAGGCTCGATTGGCGGCCGACCATCTCCGTCACGCTCGACGCGGCCCGGGCGGGCGCGCTGCTCAAGCTCGTCGACGTGCTTGACGACAATGACGACGTGCAGAACGTCTACGCTAATTTCGACATCCCGGACGCGGTGATGCAAAAGCTCTCGGCCTGACACGATCGGGCGCGAATCGGGGGCACATGGTGAGGCTGCTCGGGGTCGATCCCGGCCTGCGTTACACCGGCTGGGGCGTGATCGAGGTCGACGGCAATCGGCTGCGCCACGTCGCCGACGGGGTGATCGCGACCGACCACGAGGCGAGCGTGCCGGACCGGTTGCGCGTGCTGCATGACGGGCTGGCGGCCCTGCTGGCGCTGCACCGGCCGCACGAGGCGGCGATCGAGGAGACCTACGTCAACCGTAACGGCGCCGCCACGCTCAAGCTCGGCTACGCGCGCGGTGTGGCCTTGCTGGCGCCGGCGCTGGCCGGCATCCCGGTCGTCGAATACGCGGCGAAGACCGTGAAGATGGCCGTGGTCGGCACCGGCGGGGCGGAGAAACAGCAGGTGCAGGCGATGGTCCGGCGGCTGCTGCCCGGGGCCACGCTGCGCCTGGCCGACGCGGCGGACGCGCTGGCCGTGGCGATCTGCCACGCGCACCGAAGGGCCACGCGGCTGGCCTGGAACAGCCCTCACCCCGGCCCTCTCCCACCGGGAGAGGGAGCAGGCAAGCCCTCTCCCACCGGGAGAGGGTTGGGTGAGGGCGCTTGATCGCCAAGCTCACCGGGCGGCTCGAGTCCGTCGAGGACGGGCGCTGCGTCATCGACGTGAGCGGCGTCGGCTACCTCGTCCATGCGTCCACCCGGACGCTCGCGTCGTTGCCGCAACCGCCCGCGCTGGCGAGCCTGCTCGTCGAGACCCAGGTGCGCGAGGACGCCATCACGCTCTACGGCTTCGCCGATGCCGCCGAACGCGACTGGTTCCGCCTGCTGCTGACGTTGCAGGGGGTCGGCGCCAAGGTGACGCTTGGCATCCTCTCCGCCCTTTCGCCGCGCGACTTGGTGGGCGCCATCGCGGCCGGCGACCGGGCCAGCCTCAACCGCATTTCCGGCGTCGGACCCAGGCTCGCCATCCGCATCCTCACCGAGTTGCGCGAGAAGGCCGGGGCGATGCCGGCCGTGGGCGGCATCGCCCCGCCCGTGGCGGCGCCGGGCGGCATCGCCGAGGACGCGCTCTCGGCGCTGGTCAATCTCGGCTACCGGCGGCAGGAGGCGCAGCCCGTGGTCGCGCGGGTCGTCGAGCGGCTGGGCGAGGATGCCGGGATCGACGGCGTGATCCGCGACAGCCTTAAGGAGCTGGCGCAAAGGAGCCCGGCGTGACGGAGGAGCGCGCCGTCTCGCCCGCCCGCGCCGCCGAGGACGCGGCGGAAGCGAGCCTCCGGCCGCAGACCTTGAAGGAGTTCGTCGGCCAGCAGGCAAGCCGCGAGAACCTCGCGATGTTCGTCGAGGCGGCGCGCGGCCGCGGCGAGGCGCTCGACCATGTGCTGCTGCACGGGCCGCCCGGCCTCGGCAAGACGACGCTGGCACAGATCGTCGCGCGCGAGCTCGGCGTCGGGTTCCGGGCGACCTCCGGCCCGGTGATCCAGCGCGCGGGCGACCTCGCGGCGATCCTGACCAACCTGCAGCCGCGCGACGTGCTGTTCATCGACGAGATCCACCGCCTGCAGCCCGCCATCGAGGAGGTGCTGTATCCGGCGATGGAGGATTTTCAGCTCGACCTCATCATCGGCGAGGGGCCGGGGGCGCGCAGCGTGCGCATCGACCTGCCGCCGTTCACCCTGGTCGGCGCCACGACGCGGGCAGGGCTGCTGGCGACGCCCTTGCGCGACCGCTTCGGCATCCCGCTGCGCCTGGTGTTCTACACCCCGGCCGAGCTCCAGCGCATCGTCGGACGCGGCGCCGAGAAGCTCGGGTTCCGCCTCACCGCCGACGGCGCCGCCGAGATCGCCCGCCGGTCCCGGGGCACGCCGCGCATCGCCGGGCGCTTGCTGCGCCGGGTGCGCGACATCGCCGCCGTCGAACGGTCCGATCCGGTCGACAGCGCGGTGGCCGACGCCGCGCTGCGGCGGCTGGAGGTGGACGGATTGGGGCTGGATGCGATGGACCGCCGCTATCTCAGCCGCATCGCCGAGCACCACGGGGGCGGGCCGGTCGGGGTCGAGACACTGGCCGCGGCGCTGGCGGAGGCGCGGGACACGCTCGAGGACGTGGTGGAGCCGTTCCTGATCCAGGAGGGGCTGGTCCTGCGCACCAGCCGCGGGCGGATGCTCGGGCAGCCCGGCTGGCGGCACCTCGGCCTGCTGCCGCCGCGCGGCGCGGTGCCGCAGCTCGACTTGCTGGGCGACGAAGGGTGACCGAACAGTCATGCTGACGCCATGAGCGCGGCAGGCCCGCACCGCTATGCCCTGCGCATCTACTTCGAAGACACCGATGCGGGCGGGATCGTTTATCACGCCAACTACTTGCGGTTTGCCGAGCGGGCGCGCACCGAGGCGCTGCGGGATGCCGGCATCCCGCATGCCGAGCTCGTTCGGCGGTTCAACCTGATGTTCGTGGTGCGGAGCGCCAAACTGGACTATTTGCGACCCGCCCGTCTGGACGACTCGCTGGTCGTGCTAACCGCGCCGCTGCGTGTCGGCGGCGCTTCGGTCAGCTTGCGCCAGGAGTTCAGGCACGCCGGCGACGAGCGTTGCCTCGTCACGGTGGAGCTGCGGCTGGCGTGCGTGCGTCCGGGCGAGGCGCGGCCGATGCCGCTGCCGCCGCGCTGGCGCGATGGGTTGCGGGCGATGGGTGGGAACGGGAGCTAGGCTGGTGGATCGGGCGGTGGATGCGGTTGGGTTGGGTGCGGCCGCGGGCGGCGACATGTCGCTGTGGAGCCTGTTCATGCAGGCCGACATCGTGGTCAAGCTGGTGATACTGGGATTGCTGGCCGCGAGCGTCTGGGTCTGGGCGATCGTGTTCGAGAAATACGCCAGCCTGCGCCGGGCGAACCGCGAGGCGGACACGTTCGAGGACCGGTTCTGGTCCGGCGGCAGCCTCGACGAGCTCTACGACCAGCAAGGGGCGAAGCCGACCAACCCGATCGCCGCCGTGTTCGGCGCCGCGATGGGCGAGTGGCGCCGCACCGCCCGGGTCGCCGGCGCCGACATCTCGCATACCGGCGTGCGGGACCGGGTGGACCGCTCGATCACCGTTACCATCGGCCGCGAGATGGAGCGGCTGGAGCGCTGGATGATCTTCCTCGCGTCGGTGGGCGCGACGGCGCCGTTCGTCGGCCTGTTCGGCACCGTGTGGGGCATCATGCACAGTTTCTCGGCGATCGCGGCGATGCACAACACCAATCTCGCGGTGGTGGCTCCCGGCATCGCCGAGGCGCTGTTCGCCACCGCGATCGGCCTGGTGGCGGCGATTCCGGCGGTGCTCGCCTACAACTAGATCAGCTCCGACCTCGCCCGCTACGCCGCCCGGCTGGAGGGGTTCGGCGCCGAGGTCGGGGCGATCCTGTCTCGCCAGAGCGAGGAGCGCCCGGCGTGAGTTGCCCCTCCCCCAACCCCCTCCCGCAAGGGGAGGGGGCTTGTTCTTCTCGCTCTCCCCTTGCGGGAGAGGGCCGGGGTGAGGGGGCAAACTGATGGCCGGCTCGTATAACGGCAAACCGCGTGGCCGATACCGCCCGCTGGCCGAGATCAACGTGACGCCGCTGGTCGACGTGATGCTCGTGCTGCTCATCATCTTCATGGTCACCGCGCCGCTGATGACCTCGGGCGTACCGGTCGACCTGCCCAAGACTTCGGCGCAGCCGCTGAACTCGGATGCCGAGCCGCTGACCGTGTCGATCAACGCGGAGAGCAAGATCTTCCTGCAGGACCAGGAGGTGCAACTCGACGAGCTGGTCGCCAAGCTGCAGGCCAGCGCGCAGAACAATGCCGACCGGCGGATCTTCGTGCGCGGCGACAAGGGCATCACCTACGGGCGGATCATGGAGGTGATGGGCACTATCACTCAGGGTGGCTTCACCAAGGTGGCGCTGCTGGCCGAGCAGCCCTCGACCGCGCCGGCCGGCAAGCCGCCCTCTACCCCCCCGGTTGCCAAGCCGGCCACGGCGCCCACGAACGGGGCATCGCCGAGCGCGCCGGTGCCGCGCGCGGCACCCCCGGCCGGCCCGCGTCAGCAGGGGCGCGGCTGATCCCTGTCCGATCCCGCCCCGATGAGCCCGGAGTTGCGCCGCGGCGCCCTCGTCTCCTTTGTCTTGCACCTGCTGGCGGCCGTCGTGCTGCTCATCGGCCTGCCGTTCATCCGGCCGCTCGAGGAGCCGCCGGAGCAGGCGGTGGCGATGGTGTTCGAGGGCAACGCCCTGAGCGCGCGCAGGGCGGAGACGCCGG
>JAABUQ010005974.1_pt1 | contig 18863 bp, 12 predicted proteins | sample 5560001 | NCBI WGS metagenome assembly JAABUQ01 (sample SAMN10711888, study PRJNA513371) | rock metagenome | isolation source: Antarctica rocks | place: Antarctica: Victoria Land, Finger Mt nord | collected 2015-12-18
CTGCTGGCCGCCCTGTCGAGCGTCACTTGCGCTCGACCGTCCTGGTGCCAGATCTCGATCGGCGTGCCCGCTTCCTTCACCGGCTCGGGCACGGCGGCGGTCACGAGGGCGCTGAACGCACTCTGAACATTCTGGATATGACAGAACCGACGGCTCCGATACAACAAGCCTGAACCGACCATTAGGCTTGTGGATATGGCTGACGCACCTTTGCAGCAACAACCAATCGAAGAAAAGCCGCTGCAAGAGAAGTCAGTCGGGCAGAATATCGCAAGAAAACAATACCCTACCCGTCAAGAGGCGCTGTCTGAGTCCCTTAAGACGTTTGTTAACAAAGATAAATGGCCGGCCTGGGCAATTTTTCTATTGGCTGGCTTTGTCGGAATCCCAAAGTGGAAAGACTACTTGGGCTTCTATTTTGAAGCACTCCATCATGTCGGAGGAGTTGCTGACATGATAGCTGATGCCTTCCCTTATGTTGGGATCTGCCTCACAGCTTTCGGTTTTACCTATATGGCGGGGGCCATTTTTCAAGAGGAGGCGCAGAAAGCGCGGCCTTGGGTGCCCCTGGCTGGCTGGACACTGTTCTTTTGCGCTGCGATGCTTGTCGGGACCCTAGTCCTCTTCGCCGTTTTCGTGACGAGCAGCAACATACCGGCCGCGATGCACTATTTTGCCGAGCAGAGCGTCGATAGACGCATTGTTGGCCAAAAAGAAGCTGTTCTGAAGGCAGAATTTACCAAGATAAAGGATTTGGTCCCCCCCTTCTCCATCAGAGCTGAGCGCGAAATTGAGAGCCTTCAGTATGCAGATGACCTCTTGCGGGTATCCAAGGAGGCGGGGCTGAAGATCATCCTTCATGACAAGGAGCAGGATCGCGTCCAGCCTGAAGATCTCGACTCAACGTCTTGGCACGGGATCATGATCGCTGTGCAATTTGCAGACGCGCCGACCCATCCTGCTATCCTACTCAAAAGTGCATTTGATGCAGTTGGACTCGAAACTCACTTCCTGACGGTGACTGATGGATCTCCCAATATCCTATTTGTTGTTGTGGCTCCGAGATAGCGGCTAAGACCAGTCCTCCACCCGTAAGGTATGAGCGCCAATAGCTCTCATGACGGCAAACAGGAACCATGCGGGAAACGCTCCTCGGTTGACCTTGGCGGCAACCGACGTATCCGTTTCCGGAATCCCCACATCCAAGTCAAACAATCCTGCCGTTGGTATTAGGTCAGAATGCGACAGCCTGGCCGTCCTTGCGCGGGTCCGAACCGGCGACGTAGCCATCCGCCGTACGCAGCACGAGCTGCGCGCCGCCGAATGCGAACATCGATTCGGGAGATTCCACGACGATGTCGTGTCCGCGCGCGCGCAGGACCTCGATGACGGCACCACCCAGCTCCGGCTCGACGGCAACCGTTCGGCCATCGACGATGCGCCAGCGCGGGGCATCCGCCGCAGCCTGCGGATTCTGCCCGTAGCCGAGCACGCGCAGCGCCATCTGCACGTGTCCCTGCGCCTGCATCGGGCCGCCCATGACGCCGAACGACATCGACGGCGCACCCGCCGCATCCATCGCGAAGCCGGGAATGATGGTGTGGAACGGCCGCCGGCGCGGCCTGAGCTGGTTGGCATGTCCCGGCGTCAGGACGAAGCCGGCGCCACGGTTCTGCAGGCTGATACCGGTTCGCGGCACGACGACGCCCGAGCCGAACCCCATGTAGTTCGACTGGATGAACGAGACCATGACGCCTTCGGCATCGGCGGCGGCGACATACACGGTGCCGCCCGGCTCGAGCGTGCCGTGACCCGGATCGCCGGCCGAGCCCGGATCGATCAGTCGTGCCCGCGTCGCCAGGTAGGACGGGTCCAGCATCTGCCGCGGGGTGACGTCCATGTGGTCGGCATCGCCGACGTGATGGACCAGGTCCGCCAGCGCGAGCTTGGTGGCCTCGATCGCATGATGGATCGTCTCGACGTCGTCCACGTGACGCTCGCCCAGACCATGGTGCTGCAGCATGCCGAGCGCCATCAGCGTCGCGATGCCCTGGCCGTTCGGCGGCAGCTCGTGCACGACGCTGCCGGCGAACTGCTGGGAGATCGTGCCCACCCAGTCGACCCGATGCTCCGCCAGGTCGTCCATCGCCAGGGCGCCGCCATGTCGCGCCGCATGCGCCACCATCTGCTCGGCGAGCCTTCCGCGGTAGAACGCCTCTCCCTCGGAGGCGGCGATCTGCTCCAGGCTGCCGGCGATCGCCTGGTTGCGGAACACCTCGCCCGGACGCGGCGCACGGCCCTGCGGCAGGAAGCATTCGGTGAAGCCTGGCTGCTCGCGCAACGCCGATCCGGCACGATGCCAGAGCGTCGCGATCGCCGGCGAGACCTGATAGCCATCGCGGGCATATTCGATGGCCGGCTCCGCCAGGGTTGCGAACGGCAGCCGGCCGAAGCGGCGCGACAGCGCGATCCAGGCCGAAACCGCTCCTGGCACGGTGACGGAGTCCCAGCCACGCTGCGGCATCACGTCACGTCCGGCGAAGCGCTCGGCGGTCCAGCCCGCGGGCGAACGCCCCGACCCGTTGAGGCCGTGCAGCGCGGTGCCGTCCCAGACGATCGCGAAGGCGTCGCTGCCGAGACCGCAGCCGGTCGGCTCCACCACGGTGAGTGCTATCGCCGTCGCGATCGCCGCATCGACGGCATTGCCGCCCTTCAGCATCATCCGGAGCCCGGCCTGTGCCGCCAGCGGCTGGGACGTCGCCACCACGTTGCGCCCGAGCACCGGGGCGCGGCTGGAAGGATACGGGTTGTGGAAATCAAGGTTGCTCATCGCGGCCACATCACGCCGGATAGTCAGCCAACAGATTTGAACCTGCCCAGCGCGTAGACGGCCCACAGTGCCGCGGGAACCCAGCCGATGAGGGTGACCTGCAGGACCAGGCAGATAAGGCCCGCGACCGGCCGGCCGATCGTGAAGAAGGTCAGCCAGGGCAGCAGAAGAGCGATCAGCAGGCGCATCATGACGGTATTCTCCAGAGACCTTCGACGAGGTTACGCACCGCGAGGTGCGCCGGTCGATGGGTCGGTATCGATCGATTGGGTCGTGAAGCGCACGAACAGGGCGGCCGTGCTGCCATCACCGGCGCGCAGCAACAGCGCGCCGTCGCCGCGCACGCGGTTGTCGTCGGCGAACTTGCCCGCGTTGCCCTGCATCATGTGGATATCGTGCAGGCCCCTCTCCGGCGAGAAGCCGAAGGTCCGGTCGCTGCCGGGATCCTGGAAGAACTCGCCGAACGCCAGCACGACCGAGCCGGTATCCGCGATCGCCGTCGCGATCTGCGCGTCGAGCAGCGGAGCGAGCGCGCCGCTGCCGCCGTCGGGCGGAATGGGCATCATCCTGTCGAGCGGGAACAGGCTGTCGCGGATATAATCCAGCCCCTGCCCGTCCGGCCCGGTGATCAGCGGCGTGAAGCCGGGAGCCCCAGACGCCAGCGCCGCGAGATCCGGACGCGTGGCGCGCGTGAACGCCGTGTCCAGGTAGGCCAGCACGTCGCTGCCATCGACCGAACGCACGTTGACCGCGATTCGGTACTGGCCATCCGCCTTGACCAGTATCTCGTAGTGCGGCGACTGGCCGCCGCCGTACTCGCGTCCCTGGACGACATGACCCACCAGCACACCGTAGGTGCGCACCGCGTTCGCGGGCTTGGTGCGAGAGTGGGTCATGCCTGATCCGAGCTACTTCGTCGCCACGACTACCGGCGGCTTGGCGGCGATGGCTTCGGCGTAGAGTTGCGGATAGAGCGCGGTCAGTGCCACGAGCACGCCGTTGGTCCAGCCGAAGCCGATCTGGGTGGCATATTCGCCGCCGCCGCCACCCGCGTCGCCGACGGTGGTGGTCACGTTGTACTTCTCGACCAGCTTGCCCTGCTGCTCGTAGCCGGCGATGTTCTTTCTCACCCAGCGCGTGGCGACGGTCCGGGCGAGATCACCATAGCCATAGTTGGTGAGGCCCTGCACGGCGATCCATTGCAGCGGCGCCCAGCCGTTGGGCGCATCCCACTGCTGCCCGCTGACGACCGAGGTAGTGACGATGCCGCCCGGCTTCAGCAGGGTCTTATTGACCGTCACGGTGACGGCGTCGGCCTGCGAGGCGCTCGCGAGGCTCACGAAAAGCGGATAGAGCGTGGCCGCCGTCACGTTGCCGGTGGTGCGCTTCTCGGTCCACAGGTAGTCGGTGAAGGCGCCGATGCGGCCGTCCCACATCAGCTCCCGGATGGCATTGCCGCGTACGATCGCGCGCAGCGTGTACTCGGTGCCGCGGGCCACGTCGCCCTTAAGGAAATAGCCCTGCGCGAGCGTCGCCTCGAGATGGAACATCAGGCTGTTCAGGTCGACCGGCAGGATGTCGAGCGTGCGCACGGTCGAAAGGTGCTGGCCATCTGCGAGCCAGCGTGAGCTGAAATCCCATCCGGACGCGGCGGTCGCGCGCAGGCTGCGCCATACCAGCGCGGCCGGACGGTTGCTTTCCGACGCCGTCTGCACGTCCTCCTTGTAGGACTCGTCACGCGGTGCCGCACGATCGTCATAATTGCGGTTGAGCACCAGGCCGTTCGCCAGACGTACCACGTTGCGATAAGCCGTGCCAGGCTTGGTGCTGCCGGCGCCATCCATCCAGTAGTCGTACTCCTTCTGCATCTCCGGGAGATACTTGACGATGGTGGCGGCACCGTCACGTCTGGCGACCAGCTCGACCAGGTAGGAGAAGAAGGGCGGCTGCGACCGGCTCAGGTAGTAGCTGCGGTTGCCGTTCGGCACGTGGCCGTAGCGGTCGATGTCGTAGGCGAAATCCGCCAGGATATCGACCGACAGTGCGTGCTGGCCGTCCTGCTCGAGGCCGAGGGCGGTGAAGTAGGAGTCCCAGTAGTAGCCCTCGCGGAAGCGGCCGCCCGGCACGATGTAGGGCTCCGGCACCGGCTGCAGGGTCGAGTAGGCCGGAACCGTGACCGCGGTCTGCGTCAGCACCGGCCATAGCGACGTCACGTAGGCGAGCAGCGAGGTACCCGGGGGCGCGGTATGCACGGTCGGGCCGGGCGGCACTGGCGCAGGGCTGAAATGCTGCTTCACGAAGCTGGCGAGATTGAACTCCGGCAGGTCCCTCTGGGCCTGGTACAGGCGCAGCAGGCTGGCCGGGGACGCGTCGGGCAGCAGGTCTGGGAAGGTCTTGCTGTCTGGAAAGATGCCGCTCAGTTCCACGGCGTTGTAGAGCGCGCCGTATTCGATCGAGGGCGGTGTGGTGTCGGCGGAGCCCACCACCTGGCTGCGCGCGGACGGTGTCGCGAGCAGGAAGGCGGCACCGCCGATGGCGAGCCAGGCGGCGCGCGCTGACGGGCGGATCGATGGCGGGAGTCGGTCTGGTCTGGACATGATACGTTTCCCTTATTTATCGGGGCGCTTGCGCGTCGCCGTCGGCACTCTGGCCGGATTCAGTTTCGTCCGCTACCGCTCGCTTGCGCCTGCGTCACCCGATCGGGGATGCCGGGCCGACAGGAGGAACGCCCGACATGACCAGGCGATGGGCGGTCGGACTGATGACCGGGACGGTGCTCGACGGCCATATCGACATCGCCCTGATCCGCAGCGACGGCGAAGAAATTCGTGAATTCGGACCGTGGAGGCTCGCTTCCTATACGCCGGCGCTGCGCACGCTGATCGAATGCACCGTGCAGGCTGCCCGTGCCTGGAACTTCGAGGGTCCGGAACCCGACCTGTTCGAAGTGGCCGGAACGGCGCTTACGAACGCGCAGGCAGAGGCGGTGCAGCAGTTCCTGGACGAGAATGGACTGTCGGCTGCTGACATCAACGTGATCGGGTTTCACGGTCAGACGGTGCTGCATCGTGCGCCCACGCCTGCGCGGCCGGGCGCCACCCGACAGCTCGGTGACGGAAAGCTAATGGCGCGACGGCTCGGCATCGACGTGGTGCACGACTTCCGCAGCCGCGACGTGCGCGCGGGCGGCCAGGGTGCGCCGCTCGCCGCGTCGTATCACGTGGCGCTGCTGCGGCGTGCGGCACCCGGCCGGGTGGGCGCGGTGCTCAACCTCGGCGGGGTGGGCAACGTCACCAGCTGGGACGGCGCGGGCGGCGTGATCGCCTTCGATACGGGTCCCGCCAACGGCCCGCTGAACGACTGGATATCCGGCCACGGGCTCGGCGAGATGGACCGCGACGGCACGCTCGCTTCGCGCGGCCGCGTCGACGAGGCGCTGCTGGCGCACCTGCTGTCGCATCCCTGGCTGGACCGGCCCTACCCGAAATCGCTCGACCGCCACGACTTCTCAGCCGCGATGGTGGCGGGACTGGGCGCGGAGGACGGTGCCGCGACGCTGACCGCCTTCACCGCCGGCTGCGTGGCGCGCGCCCTCGATCTGCTGCCGTCGCGTCCCTCCCACCTGGTCGTGTGCGGCGGCGGCCGGCACAATCCGGTCATGCTGCGCGAGCTGGCGCATCGGGCCCGGGTAGGGGTGCAGCCCGCCGAGCGGATGGGCTGGCGCGGCGACGCGATCGAGGCGGAGTGCTTCGCCTTCCTGGCGCTGCGCCGGCTGCGCGGCCTGCCGATCAGCTTTCCGCTGACCACCGGCGTGCCCGCGCCGATGACGGGCGGCGAGGTCAGTCATGCCGGTAGTCGCGAGCGATCGCCCTGACCCTACCGGAGCCTGGATGCTCACCATGCGATCGCAAGCCTCGGCGATCCGGTCATTCGGCCCCAGGGCAGTTTTGCTGGACAACCTGGCATCCAGACGACACCATCGCGCGCCCATCGCAAGGCGATGACATGAACGACCGGTCTCTTCCCTATCCGTTGCCCGCGGACCGCACGTCGCCCTCATCGGTGCCCGTCATCAGGCGGATCGGCACCGACGATTTGCGTGCGGCGCTGGCACTCGGCTGGCAGGATTTTCGCGCCCACCCGAGCCAGCTTTTCTTCCTGTGCATCATCTACCCCGTGGTGGCCATGATCTTCTGGAAGTTCACCGCCGGCTACGGCGTGCTGCCGTTGTTCTATCCCCTGGTCTCGGGCTTCGCGCTGGTCGGCCCGATCGCCGCGATCGGCCTATACGAGATCAGCCTGCAACGCGAACGCGGCCAGCCGGCGAGCTGGCGCAACTGCTTCGACGTGCTGCGATCGCCGGCCCTGGCATCGATCGTCGTGCTGGCACTGGCGCTGGTGGCGATCTTCGTGGTCTGGATCGTGATCGCGCAGGCAATCTACCAGGCGGCGCTGGGCGACGTTCCGATCAGCCGCATGTCGGATTTCCTCGCGCTTTTGTTCGACACGCCCGGAGGCTGGTTCCTGATCGTTTGCGGCAACCTCGTCGGCCTGGTGTTCGCCTGCATCGTGCTCGGCATCACCGTGGTGTCGTTCCCGATGATGCTCGACCGCAATGCCGACGTAGGCGTAGCGGTTCGCACCTCGGTGCAGGCGGTGATGCGCAATCCGGTGGTGCTGGCACTGTGGGGGGCAATTGTGGGCGTCCTGATCATGCTCGGCTCGCTCGCCGCGTTCGTCGGCCTCGCCATCGTGCTGCCGGTGCTGGGACATGCGACCTGGCATCTCTATCGCAGGCTGATCGCCGCGTGACGTCGTCCATGGGGATGCCGGCGCTGTCCAGCGGCACGCTGTTCGCCCGGCTTCGTTCCGGATGTCCGCAGGAATGGGACGCCTATGTCCAGCATCCCTTCCTGCGGGAGCTGGCGGCGGGCACCCTGCCGGTGGCCGCTTTCCGCACCTACCTCGTGCAGGACTACCTCTATCTGATCCAGTACGCGCGGGCCTACGCGCTCGCCGTCTACAAGGACCCCGACGTGGCCGGGATGCGCCGCACCGCACGCCTCCTGACCGACCTGCTCGACACCGAGATCGGGCTGCACATCGACTATTGCCGCGACTGGGGCCTGAGCGAAGCCGACCTGCAGCAGCAGCCGGAATCACTCGAGTTGCTGGCCTACACGCGGTTCATGCTCGATTGCGGTCAGCGCGGCGACATCCTCGACCTGCTGGTGTGCCTCTCCGCCTGCCTGGTCGGCTATGCCGAAATCGGTGTCCGGCTCGCGGCCGACCCCGCCACCCGCAGGCAGGGCAACCCCTATCTGCCGTGGATAGAGGTCTATGGCGGTGCGCACTACGTCCAGCTCGCCAACGAGGGCATACAGCGCCTCGACGAGCTGGCGCTGTCGCATGGAGCCGATGCGCGCTACCCGATGCTGCTGCGCAGCTTCCGCACCACCGTGTGCCTCGAAGCGGCATTCTGGACGCCCGGCTCATCGTAGCCCCGGCTCATCGTAACGTCGCCGGATCGTCCAGGCTCTCCCGCTCCGCTTCCCCGAGGCGCCCGCCGGGATAGGCATGGTGCAGGCAGAGCGTCACCGCCTCGCGCAGGGAGTCCGCGTAGAGATCCGCATCGACCACGTCGCGCAGGCGGCGGTCGGCGGCGTCGTCCTCCGTCGCCTGCGGCCAGAACACCAGCATCGTCGGGATGCCGGGCGCCAAGCGCCGGAGCCTGCGGCGCACGTAGCGCAGGTGCGCTGCCTGGGCGCCTGCCTCCAGCGCGCAGATGCAGATCATCGCCACGCCGTTCAGGTCCAGCGACGCGATCTCGGTGCGCGAGGTCGCATCCGCCGGCACCGTGCGGATCCCGATGCCGTGCTTGCCGAAGACCTGTCCCAGCACCATGCACGCGGCCTCGTCCAGCGCACCGGCGCCGGCCACGCACAGCACCGGGCTTGCCAGGCGCCAGGACGGTCGCACGGCCGCATCCTCAGGCGTGAGCCGGCCTGTCGGCGCCGGCTGAAGCGGCAGGCCGCTCTCGTCGTCGATCGTGTCGTCGTCGGCGCTCGCGGTCGGCGCCGCCTCCAGGACCGGTATGCCGAGCACGTCCGGCGGATCGACATCGTCATACCCGTCGAGTTCTTCGACCAGCTCCGCCACGCCCTCGATCATGCGTGCGCGGGGCGCGTCCCCGAGCACGCCGCGCATGGCATCGGCACTGGCCAGGCGCAGGCCCTTGATGACCACCTCGTCGTAGTAGGATGACAGCGATCGCCTGCGCAGCAGCCGCTCGGCCTGTTCGACCGCCTCGTCGGGATCGCCTGCGAGCATGCGCTGGTAGAACCCCTCCACCGGACTGAGCGCCGGCCGATCGCCGAACATCACCTCGAGGAACTCCAGCCGCTCCACGTGCCGTCCCATCGCCACGCAGCACAGGGTGAGCGGCGTCGAGAGCACCAGCCCGACCGGGCCCCACAGCCAGGTCCAGAAGGTCGCCGCGACGATCACCGCGATCGGCGACAGCCCGGTGCGCCGGCCGATGACGACCGGCTCGATGACCTGCCCGACCAGCGGCTCCAGCACGAGGAACAGCAGCGCCGTCTCGGCGGCCATGCTCCAGCCGGGCGAGATCGCCGCTGCCAGCAGCACCGGCAGCAAGGCCGCCAGGATCGTCCCGAAATAGGGCACGAAGCGCAGCAGCATCGTCAGGATGCCCCACAGCAGCGGACTCGGCACGCCGATCAGGAACAGGCCGATGGCGATCACGCAGCCGAAGCCGGCATTCACCGCGAGCTGGGTGATGAAGTAGCGGCTCAGGCGGGTCGCCGCCTCGTTGATCGCGCGCGTCGTCCGATGCAAGTCGCGCGCGCCGAACAGCCGGATCAGCCGGTCGCGCAGGTCCTCGCGCTGCAGCAGGATGAACATCGTCACCACCAGCACGATCGCCGCCGTCGCCAGCGGCGCCAGGATGCCGGCGGCGAGATCTCGTGCCACCTCGATCGGCGTCGGGCCGCTCTGGCGCACCTCGACGGGCTTGGCCGGACCCGGCTGCATGCCCGGCGCCGCATCCGTGTCGGCCGCGAGGCCGGAGCTGGTCAGGTGCTCGATCTGCGCGCGGACGCGCTCCGCCGCCTGCCACTGGCTGCCGGCGCCAGCCTGTCGCAGCAGGTCGAGCTTATGCTCGATGATGGTTCCATTGCTCGACACGTTGGAGCCGAGGCTGACCATCTGCGCGCCGATCAGCCAGAGCAGGCCGGTGATCAGTCCCAGCGCCAGCATGACCGCGACCAGGGAAGCCAGTGCGCGGCCGAGCCGCACGCGACGCAGCAGGGAGGTCAGCGGCGCCAGCAGGAAGCTGAGCAGCATCGCCAGCGTGATCGGGATCAGCACCTCGCGTGCCAGCATCAGGGCGACGATGACCACGACGCCCACCTGCAGGGTCAGCAGGGCACGTATCCCGGGTATATCCGCCGCCGAAACCGGCTGCACCGGCGTGCTCGATGACGTCCCGCTCCTGCGCATCGTGCTCTGCCCCGATATGACGCCGCAAGAACGAACGGCCGAACCCGCGGTTGCGACGCAGCCGCCGGGACGCTGCGAAGTAGTGGTTGGAGCCGTTACTTATCGGTTATTCACCGTGATGATGGAGCGACGTCAGGAGCACGGCGACGCTGTCGCCTCGCTTCGCCATCGGCCTCGATCGAGGAACGACCTCGGCCGTCTGCCGGGGTGGATCCATCGTCATCTTCTGCGCGAACTGCCGGGCCAGCACCGCGTCCACATGGCCTGCCGACATCGGCCGGCCAAGCAGATAGCCCTGGACGCGGCCGCAGCCGATCGCCTGCAACGCCTGCAGCTGTTCCTGGTCCTCGACACCCTCGGCCACGATGTCGAGGTCCAGGGCCTGTCCCAGCCTCACGATGGTCTCCACGATCGCCATCGTCCGCCGGCGCGTCAGCATGCTGGCCACGAAGGACCGGTCGACCTTGATCGTGTCCATCTGGTAACGGTCGAGGTAGCTCAACGAGGAGTAGCCGGTCCCGAAATCATCCAGGGCGACGCGGACGCCGAGGGCACGGATGCCGCGCAGGATCCTGTCGATGACCTCGGAGTCCTGGAAGAAGATGCTCTCCGTGACCTCGATCTCGAGGGTATGCGGTGCGATCCCGGTGGCGGCCAGGATGTCGCGTAGCCCCGAGGTGAAGCGGGCATCCTTCAGCTCCTCGCCGGACGTGTTCACGCTGAGCCGCAGCTCCAGCCCCGGGAAGCGGTCGCGCCACTCGCGCATCCGGGTGCAGGCTTCGCGCAACACCCAGCTTCCGATCTGGCGGATCAGGCCGGTCTCCTCGGCGGTGGCGATGAAGGCGATCGGGGACACCAGCCCGCGCTGCGGATGCTGCCAGCGGATCAGGGCCTCCAGGCCGACGATCCGCGTCGTGCCCGGATCGCAGATCGGCTGGTACTGCAGGTAGAATTCGTGACGGGCGACGGCATTCTGCAGGTCGGTGCGCAGCTGCAGCGCCTCGACCGCGCTGTCGTGCATGGAACCTGCGAAGACCGCGTAGCCGCCGGTGTCGTGCCGCTTGGCCTCGTACATCGCGAGATCGGCGTCGCGCAGCAACTCCTCGGGCAGGTCGTAATGCGTCGTCGCCTCGACCACGCCCACGCTGCACGAGGAAAATATCTCCTGCTTGCCGAGCCACATCGGGCGACGCATCGTCTCGATGATCCGCTTGGCCAGCGTGATCATGAAACTCGTCTCCTCGAAGCCTTCGATCAGCAGGGCGAACTCGTCGCCGCCCATGCGTGCCAGCGTGTCCTGCGGCCTTATGCAGGTTCTCAATCGCTGCGCCACCTCCATCAGCAGGAGGTCGCCGGCTCGATGGCCGAGGCTGTCATTGACCAGCTTGAACCGGTCCAGGTCCATGAACAGCACTGCGCAGTGGAAGCCCGGATCGCTGCGCACACGCGACAGGGCGATCGTGAGGCGGTCCATGAGGAACGCACGGTTGCGCAGCTTGGTCAGGTCATCGTGGAACGCGGCATAGAGCAGTTGCGCCTCGACGCGCTTGCGTTCCTGGATCTCCGCCTCCAGGACCACGTTCTCCGCCTCCACGATACGTGCGCGTACCGCGGTCTCCTCGGCCCGCTTGCGGTCGCTGACGTCACGCTGCACCGATACCCAGTGGGTGAACCAGCCCTCCTCGTTGGCGACCGGAACGATGCTGAGCTCCACCCAGAAGTCGGTGCCGTCCTTGTGCCGGTTGAGGAGCTCGACCTCGATCGGCTCCCAGCGCGAGAGCGCCATGCGCAGCTTGGCGAGCGCCGAGCGGTCGGTCCGCTCCGATTGCAGGATGCGCGGGGTCAGGCCAAGCACCTCTTCCTGGGTGTAGCCCGTCGTCCGGGTGAAGGCGGCGTTGCAGTAGACGATCCGGGGGCCAGGGAGGTCGATCGGCTCGGCCTGGGTGATCAGGACGGCGTCGTTGGCATTGACCACGACGGACTCGAGCAGGCGAAGCCGCTCCGTGCTGGAGTGGCGCACCGCCGCGGATCGTGCCTCGCCGGAAGCCTGGCGCAGGTCGTATGCCTCCAGCAGGGCGGCGTGGGCGCGCAGGACGCAGATCTTGGCGGCACTCAGGCCGGCGTGATGCGAAGCGTCGGCGACGATGAGGACGCCACGCAACGCGTTCCGGGCGTTCGTCACCGGAACCGCGGCGATGAACCGCACCGGCGATACGCCACGAAACAGGTCAGCACCCTCGCGGCCATGATCGGCCTCGCCATCGACGTCGTTGACGATCAGGAAGCCGTCCTGGCGCAGACGCGCCATAACCGCCACCCGGCCGCCTACGGCCTCGGCCACGGGCAACTCGATCCCGAAGGCGGCCGACACCATCAAGGCATGATCCGTGCCGAGGCAGAATATGGCGATCGGGCACTCGACCGCGTATGCGGCACCTCGCACGATCTGCGCGATTTCCGGGTCGATGGCGCGGCCGCCCGTAGAGCATGGTTCGACTGCGAGCCGCGAAGATCCCACGATCTGCGAGGGAGAAAAACTCACGGCAGGGAACCTCCAAGTCCGGTGGAAATCGGCCAGCCTACGCATCCCGCGGGTCAGCTCACGATCCCCGATACAATGCGATGATCTTTATGAATGAACCGATAACGGAGCAGCCGTCCTGAACAGGCCATTGCGACCGGACCCTGCCTGAAGCAGTGATTACGGCCTGGGTGTCACCAACTCCCTTGTCATTGTTTGTCGAAAATGATCCGAGGGTGTGGCTGTCCGAAGCATATGCGTCGGATAGCCGGATCGCCTCAGCCGTGGCCGTCCGCAGGATAGGCAGGCAGCAGCGGCGGCGGCTGCGGACCTCCTTCGGGCTGGGGAGCTCCCTGGGGCACGCGCGGCTGCCTGTTCAACTTGTCCATCATCAGGCTCACCGCGGTCTCCAGCTGGCGGTCATGGTCCGCCATCAGATCGCCCGGGTTGTTCTCGAGGGTGATGTCGGGGTCGACGCCGTGGTTCTCCATCACCCACTGCGAGTCTGTCCCGTACAGGCTGTCCTCCGGCACCGTGATGTAGCCGCCATCGAGCAGGTTCCAGTTGCCGCGGATGCCGCGTACGCCACCCCAGCTGCGCATGCCGAGCAGCGGACCGAGCCCGTACTTGCGGAAATAATAGGGGAAGATGTCGCCATCCGAGGCGGAGAACTGGTTGAGCAGGCAGATCTTGGGACCGTCGATCAGCTGCTGCGGGATCGTCATGGCCGCCCGTTCGCGGTTGGTCGACATGCCGATCAGCACCCGGCGCAGACGCTCCAGGATGATCTGGTCGATGAAGCCGCCGCCGTTCCAGCGGTCATCGACGATCAGCGCCTGCCGGTCCATCTGCGGATAGAACTGGCGCACGAACTGCTCCATCCCCAGCGCCTCCATGTTCGACAGGTAGACGTAGGCGACGCGGCCGCCCGAGAGCCGGTCCACGACGGCGCGGTTATGGTCGATCCAGCCCTGCTCGCGCAGCGACATCTCGGTCTTGACCGGATCGACGCTGATCTCGCGCGACGTCCCGGTGGGGGTGTTCGACAGCGTCAGTGTCAGCGGCCCGTGCACGTCCACGAACAGGCTGTACGGATCGGCCGGCGCCGTGAGCGCCTGCCCGTTCACGGCGAGGAGGTAGTCCCCGTCATGCACGTTGAGGCCGGGTGCCGACAGCGGGCTGCGGTAGTCCTCGCGGGTGTCGTCGCCGCGATAGATGTGCGCGAACCGGTAGCGGCCGGAGGCCGGGTCGAGCGCGAAATCGACGCCGAGCAGGGCGGTGGGCGCGGCCGGCGTCAGGTCCTGGTCGTCGCCGCCGCCGACATAGGTGTGCGAGTTGCCGAGCTCGCCCTGCACCTGGCCGATCAGGTAGTTGAGGTCCTCGCGCGAGCCGAGCAGCGGCAGCAGCCTGGCGTAGGTGTCGTGTACCGCCTGCCAGTTCACGCCGTTGGTCTGCGTGCTGAAGAACAGGTCCCGCTCCAGCCGCCAGGCGCTGTTGAACATCTCCGACCATTCCTGGGTCGGCCGCACGCGCATGCTCATGTCGTCGAGGTGCAGCGCGTGCCGCTCGCCGCCGCCCGCCTTGGTCTCGGCGACGCTGTACTCCTTCGCCTGCTTGAACAGCACGTGGGAGCCGTCCGCGGACAGGCTGTAGCTGTCCAGCCCGTCGAGGATGGTCTCGTCCTTACGCTTGTCCATGTCGTAGGCGTGCAGCGCCGGCTTCTCGCCGGGCAGGGCGCCCTCGATCATCTGCGGCGGCGTCGTCCGGTAGAATATCCGGCTGCCGCGCGCATCGAGGGCGGCGAAGTCGTTGGCCGGGATCGGCAGCGGCGCCACGCGGTCCATCAGCCCGTCGAGCTCGACATGCAGCGGCTTGGCGGCACCCGGCTTCCACGGATCGTCATGGGCCTTCTTGTCGGCCTCGTAGGCGCCCTCGTCGGAGCGCGGCGCGAACGGCGACGGCGCGTCATGCGACAGAGTGGCCACGTAGATGCCGCCCTGCTTGATGGTGGCGACATTGAACTCGCTCTCCGAGAGGGTCGGGTTCTCGTGCCGCGTCGAGAGGAAATAGAGGTACTTCCCGTTCGGCGAGAACACCGGCTCCTGGTCGTTCTCGTCCCGCCTGCTGACCAGCGTCGCGTGCGCGCCCGCCACGTCATAGAGGTAGATGCCGCGCTGCCGGTTTGGGCGCCGGATGCTGTAGGCGAGCCACTTGCCGTCCGGAGACCAGCTCTGGTCGTGGATCTCCTCGTACTGGTCCTGCGCCACCTGCTTCGGCGGGGCGCCATCGAGGCCCGCGATCCACAGGCGATGGTCGTTGTCGGAGAAGGCCAGGCTGGCGCCGTCGGGCGACCATGCCGGGGTGTAGAAGTAGCCGGTCGCGAAGTGGGTCAGAATGCGTTCGGCGCCGCCCGCCGAAGGCCGGATCGCGATCTGCTGGCCGCCGTCGACATCGGTGCTGTAGGCGACCGACCTGCCGTCCGGCGACCAGGCCGGATGGTCCTCGTCGGCGTTGCTGGTGTTGGTCAGGTCGCGTATCGCGCCGTACTCGGCCGGCACGCTGAAGATGTCGCCGCGTGCGGAGAACAGCGCGCGATGGCCATTCGGCGACAGCGCGTAGTCGGTCTGCTGGGCGGTGTCGACGTCGCGTATGGCACCATGCACCTTGACCGTGCGCGGGCCGGTGCGGGTGCCGTCGTCGAGCACGTCCACCGCCAGCTTGTGCATCGTCTCCGAGGGCAGGTCCAGCACGTACAGCGCGCCGCCCTGGGCGAAGGTGATGGCGCTGTCGCCCAGCGACGGGAAGTCGATGTCCATGTCGGTGAAGTGGGTGACCTGGCGGAACTGCTTGCTGTCCAGGTCGAAGCACCAGATGTTGGCGCGCCGGTTGCTGTCGCGGTCGGACAGGAAATAGATGCGTCGCCCCATCCACATCGGCGAGGTGTCGGTGCCCTTCCAGTCGGTGATCCGGGTGAGCGCGTGGCTGTGGGAGTCGTAGGTGTAGACGTCCTGCGACAGGCCGCCGTCATAGCGCTTCCAGGTGCGGAAATCGCGGAAGATGCGCGTGTAGGCGATCGAGTGGCCGTCCGGCCCGTAGGTCATGAAGCCGGCGCGGTCGAGCGGCATCTGCGTCGCCAGCCCGCCGGCGAGCGGCACACTGAAGGGCAGCGTGATCCAGCTGTTCCAGGCCTTGCGCCGTGACAGGAAGATGATGGCCTGGCTGTCCGGCGTCCAGGTGACCACCATGTTGTCCGGGCCCCAGCGGGTCGGCGCATGCTCGGTGATGTCGGAATGGAAGGTCAGCCGACGTGCCGCACCGCCCTGCGCGGGGATGACGTAGACGTCCTGGTTGCCCTGGTAGTTGGCGGTGAAGGCGATCCACTTGCCGTCCGGCGAGTAGCGCGGCATCAGGTCCTGGCCGGCATCGGTGGTGAGCCGGCGCGCGACGCCCCCTGCCCGGTCGACCACCCAGAGGTTGCCGTGCGCTACGAAGGTCACGGAACTGCCATGCTGGTTCGGGAAGCGCATCAGCGCGTGGCTGCCGTCCTGGGAACCACTGGCCTTCGGGTCATCGGCGGACGCGGGAGCCGCGCCGGCAAGCAGAAAGGTCGCCACGAAAGCCGCGCCGAACCTGATCGATGGTCTCATCATGCACTCCACTGCTGCCGCATTGTAGCCATGACGCGCGTGCAGGCCAGACAGCTGGATGAGGAATTGCGGCAACTGCCTTTGCGGGAACCGCCTCGCGGGCCTTGCCCACCGGGCATGCGCTCGCTAGGCGGAGGCGATCACGGGATTCTTATATCGATTACCAGGGACCTGCCTGCATGACACCGCATCTCAAGCGCCTCGAGAACGAGAGCATCCTGATCCTGCGCGAGGTCGCCGCCGAGTTCCGGAACCCGGTCATGCTGTACTCGATCGGCAAGGACTCCGCGGTGATGCTGCACCTGGCGATGAAGGCGTTCCACCCCGGCCGGCCGCCCTTCCCGCTGCTGCACGTGGACACCACCTGGAAGTTCCGCGAGATGATCGCCTTCCGCGATGCGACCGTCGCCCGGCTCGGCCTGACGCTGCTCGTGCATACCAACGAGGAGGGCCGGGCGCAGGGCATCAACCCGTTCGACCACGGCTCGTCGTACTACACGCACGTGATGAAGACCGAGGCCCTCAAGCAGGCGCTCACCGCGCACGGCTTCGATGCGGCGTTCGGCGGCGCGCGCCGCGACGAGGAGAAGAGCCGCGCCAAGGAGCGCATCCTGTCGTTCCGGGACGCGGCGCATGGCTGGGACCCCAAGAACCAGCGGCCGGAACTATGGAACCTCTACAACACGCGCGTGCAGCCGGGCGAGACGATCCGGGCGTTCCCGCTCTCCAACTGGACCGAGCTCGATATCTGGCAGTACATCATGCAGCAGGCGATCCCGATCGTGCCGCTGTATCTCGCGGCACCGCGTCCGGTGGTGCGTCGTGACGGGCTGCTGATCATGGTCGATGACGAACGCATGCGGCTGCGGCCGGGCGAGGCTCCCGAGACGCTGATGATCCGCTTCCGCACGCTGGGGTGCTACCCGCTGACCGGCGCGGTCGCTTCCGGCGCCACCTCGCTGGAAGCGGTCGTCGGCGAGATGCTGGTCTCGGAGACGTCGGAGCGGCAGGGCCGAGCGATCGATCATGACGAGGCCGGATCGATGGAGAAGAAGAAGCGCGAGGGATATTTCTGATGGCCGGCCAAGATAGCGGGCTGCTTCGCTTCCTGACCTGCGGCAGCGTCGATGACGGCAAGTCCACCCTGATCGGCCGGCTGCTCTACGACACCAAGCTGATACTGCAGGACCAGATGGCGGCGCTGGAAAGGGACAGCCAACGCTTCGGCACCACCGGCCGCGACCTTGACCTGGCGCTGCTGGTGGACGGGCTGGAGGCCGAGCGCGAGCAGGGCATCACCATCGATGTCGCCTATCGATTCTTCGCCACCGACCGGCGCAGCTTCATCGTCGCCGACACGCCGGGCCACGAGCAGTACACACGCAACATGGCGACCGGCGCCTCGACCGCCGACCTCGCCATCCTGCTGGTCGATGCGCGGCACGGCATCATGACGCAGACGCGCCGGCACGCCTTCATCGCCAACCTGCTCGGCGTGCGGCACCTGGTGCTGGCGGTGAACAAGATCGACCTGGTGGGCTTCGACCAGGCGCGCTTCGACGAGGTTTCCGCAATGTTCGAGGCGATGGCGGCGGGGTTCCAGTTCTCGACCATGCGGGCGATCCCCCTGTCGGCGCGCTACGGTGACAACGTCACCAGCAGCAGCGACAGGCTGCCCTGGTACTCTGGACCGACGCTGCTGGCGCACCTCGAAGGGATCGAGACCGGCCAGGTCGATCATGACGCGCCCTTCCGCATGCCGGTGCAGTGGGTCAACCGGCCGGACCTCGACTTCCGCGGCTTTTCCGGCAGCGTCGCCGGCGGCACCGTGCGTCCGGGCGAACGGATCGTGGTCGCCGGATCGGGACGCGAGAGCGTGGTTGCCCGGATCGTTAGCATGGAGGGCGACCTGTCGCAGGCGGTCGCCGGCGATGCGGTGACGCTGACGCTGGCCGACGCGCTCGATGTCTCGCGCGGCGACGTGCTGGTAGCACCCGACGCGAGGCCGGAGGTGTCGGACCAGTTCGCGGCGCACGTGGTGTGGATGGACGAGGCGCCGCTGCTGCCTGGACGTTCCTACCTGCTCAAGCTCGGCACCCGCACGGTGAGCGCCTCGGTGAGCACGCTCAAGCACAAGGTGGACATCAACAGCTTCGAGCATCTTGCCGCCAAGGAGCTCAGGCTGAACGAGATCGGCGCGTGCAACCTCTCGCTGGTCGCAGCGGTGGCGTTCGATCCCTACGCGCAGAACCGCACGATGGGAGCGTTCATCCTGATCGACCGGCTAAGCAACCATACCGCCGGCGCCGGCATGATCGAGTTCGGGCTGCGCCGCGCGACCAAC
>JAABUQ010005976.1_pt1 | contig 18862 bp, 19 predicted proteins | sample 5560001 | NCBI WGS metagenome assembly JAABUQ01 (sample SAMN10711888, study PRJNA513371) | rock metagenome | isolation source: Antarctica rocks | place: Antarctica: Victoria Land, Finger Mt nord | collected 2015-12-18
CGCTGTGTCATTTCTACGGGCGTCGGCGCTTTGACACCGAGGACGAGTCGCGCAACCTGCTCTGGCTGGCTCCGCTGTCCCTCGGCGAGGCTTGGCATAACAACCATCACGCCTTCCCGACCTCCGCCGCTCACGGGCTGCGCTGGTGGGAGATCGACCCGTCAGCGATGGTCATCAGAGCCATGGCGACCACGGGTCTAGCCACCGACGTGGTGCACATCAGCCGCCGGCGCCAGGCACCCAAGCTGGCCCGCCCGTAGGAGCGGGCCAGCTCCTCGCGGCGCGTCGCTGCCCAGCGCGGACTGCCCGCCACGCGCTGCCCGGGAGGTCCACAGGCCGGCGACCGTCGGGACCGTACGCTGCTCCACTGAGTTCCAGCCGCCATGCTCGCTCACAGGCCGCCCACCGTCGCCGATCCACACTGGCGCGATGAACATCACCGGCGCACAACGGTCGGGGTAACGCTGGCCGAGCATCCCGAGGCGGACCGCGGCGAGGTGCTCGAGCGCCACGCCGACGCGGTCAGCGTGGTGATACACGCCGCGGCCGCGGCGCGTCTGGCCGGCGACCAGCGGCATGCGCGCGCGCTGGCCAATCAGGCGAGCAGGCTGTGCGGCGAGCTGGCCGGACTGTGGCCGGCCGGATCGCACGAACCGCTGCGCTGAGCGGCGTGCACGCCGGCCAGGCAAGGCCTCTCTTGGGTTCGGGGCGGCGCCCACCGCCGGCCGCACCGGTCACCATCTCGCGCCCTGAGCCCCGAGATCGTGCGCGTGCAGGGGCTCCGCAAGCGCTATGGGGCGAGCGGACCCAAAGGCCGTAACGGAAGCACGATTCCGTATAGTGGCCAGACGGCGACCGGCGCCGTCACGGGCCATGGCCACGACATCTCAGGAGGAGGACCCTTGGAGCGCAAGTGGTGGACGCTGATCGCTGTTTCGGTCGCCATCTTCATGCTGCTGTTGGACATCACGGTTGTCAACGTGGCGCTGCCCGACATCCAGCGTTCGCTGCACTCGAGCTTTCAGGACCTGCAGTGGGTGGTCGACGCCTACTCGCTCACCCTGGCCGCATTTCTGCTCACCGCTGGCGCCCTCGCGGACCGGTTCGGACGGCGCCTGCTGTTCAGCATCGGCCTCGCCGTGTTCACCGTCGCCTCGGCGCTGTGCGGACTGGCGAGCTCCGCCCTCTTTCTGAACCTCGCCCGCGGGCTGCAGGGCGTGGGCGGAGCGATCATGTTCGCCACGGCGCTTGCCCTGCTCGCCCAGGCCTTCAGTGGGCGCGAGCGGGGCGTGGCCTTTGGCGTCTTCGGAGCCGTGACCGGCGCCGCGGTGGCCGTCGGGCCCCTGATCGGGGGAGTCATCACCTCTGCAGCCGGCTGGGAGTGGATCTTCTACGTCAACGTGCCGATCGGCATCGTGGCCGTGCTGCTCACCGTGACCCGCGTGCAGGAGTCCCGCGACCCGGGCGCGCGCGGCGTGGACTGGGTCGGGTTGTTCACGTTCAGCGGCGCGCTCTTCCTGCTCGTCTTCGCGCTGGTTCGCGGTAACGACAAGGGCTGGGGATCAACTCAGATCGTCGTCCTTCTGGTGGGGGCCGCGGTACTGCTGGCGCTCTTCGTCGTGGCCGAGCAGCGTCAGGCACGCCCGATGCTCGACCTGACCCTCTTTCGCCGTCCGGCCTTCGCCGGCGCCAGCGTGGTGGCCTTCGCCCTGTCGGCGTCCATGTTCTCGATGTTCCTGTACCTCACCCTGTACATCCAGAACGTCCTGGGCTACGGCCCGCTGCAGGCGGGGCTGCGCTTCCTGCCCACCACCCTGCTGTCCTTCGCCGTCGCCCCGCTCGCCGGAAGGCTGAGCGTGCGCGTCCCCGTGCGGCTGCTGCTGGGCTTCGGGTTGCTCCTGGTCGGGATCGGCCTGTTGCTCATGACCGCCGTGAGTGCAAGCTCGGACTGGACCGCGCTGATCCCAGGCTTCGTGGTCGCCGGCGCGGGCGTGGGACTGGTCAACCCTCCCCTGGCCTCGACCGCGATCGGCGTCGTTCCCCAGGCGCGCAGCGGCATGGCCTCGGGCATCAACAGTACGTTTCGCCAGGTGGGGATCGCCACCGGGATCGCCGGTCTGGGCGCGGTGTTCCAGCACGAGGTGACCGCCCGCACCACCGCTGCCCTGGCGGCCAGCGGCCACGCGGGCGAGGTGCTGTCAGCCGCGCACGGCAAGCTGGCGGGAGCGCTGCAGTCGGGAGGGATAGCGGGCGTCGCACGCACCCTGTCCCCCGCGGCGCACACGGCGCTGGCGCACTCCTATCGCGTCGGTTTCACCGGGGCCCTGTCGGCAATCCTGACCATTGCCGCGGTCGTGGCCCTCGTGGGGTCGGTGGGGGGCTTCGCCCTGGTGCGCAGGCGTGACTTCGTAGGCGTACACCCCGCCGCCGTCGAGGCATCACCGGGCGAGGCGGCGCCGGTCGCCGCGGCGTAGGCGTTCTGCGCTTCGGCGGTGGACCTAGGAGTCCCAGCCCGCCTGTAGCGTCCGCGAGCTGGGGATCTCGTGGCCCTCGCAGCGCAACACGGGCAGGCGCGGATAGCGCGGATATTTGGGTTGGGCGCGCGAGCGTTCACACAGGGAGAAGCTCGACCCGCGGGTGGTGCGCACCACGCGCTGGTGAACGCACGTGGCGCACAGCCCGACCCGGTCGGGAGGGGACGCGTGGGGCTCGCTCATTTCACCTCGCGACCCCAGGGGGCTCGGCCGAAGACCGCAGATCATCCGACGCGCGCTCGGCTCGACCGCGGCTGCCTGCGATCATTGCTCGGACAACTATGGCCACCCTGCGCTCATGAGCACCTTCCTGCGCCTGCTGGGATTCCTGCGCCCGTACCGACGGGGCGTCGCCGTATCTGCCCTGCTTGCCGCCATGGCCATGGTCATGACCGTACTCATTCCCTACCTGACCGGACGTGCGGTGGATGTGATCAGGACCGGCGGGCGTCACCTCGCCCTACACCAGGGCTCGGCACGGGCCCACGACCGCCACGAGCTGCTGCTCCTCGCTCTCGCGGTCGCGGCCGCGGGCGTGGTCGCCGCGGCCCTGACCTACTGGCGGCGCATGGTCTCCGGTCAGGTGTCGCTGGGGATCGAGTACGACCTGCGCAACCGCATCTACGGGCATCTGCAGGAGTTGGAGCTCGGCTACTTCGACCGAGCACAGACCGGGCAGCTCATGTCCCGTGCCACCGTGGATCTGGCCGCCGTGCGTTTCTTCCTGGGCTACGGGCTCGTGTTCATCATGCAGTCGGCGCTGACCATCGTGCTTGCAGGGGCGGCCATGATCATCCTGCAGCCCATGCTGGGCTTGCTCGCGCTGATTCCCGTCCCCTTCGTCGTGGTGACCGCGCAGCGCTACGGGCGCCGCGCCCGGCCGGCGGTGCAGGAGGTGGCCCAGCGCGTGGCCGAGCTCACGGCCAACGCCGAGGAGAACATCTCCGGGGTGCGGATCGTCAAGGCGTTCGCCCGCGAGCAACGCCAGCTCGAGCGCTTTACCGACAGCGCCGGGCGAGTCTTCGCCCAGGCCATGGCGGCCACGCGCCTGCAGGCGCTCTACAACCCCCTGATCGGCTTCCTGCCCCAGCTCGGGTTGGCGGCGATCCTGCTCTACGGCGGGCTCAGCGTCATCGGCGGACGCCTCACGCTCGGCCAGTTCAGCTCCTTCTACCTGTACCTGAACATGCTGCTGGCCCCCACCCGCCAGCTGGGCGTGACCCTCGGGCTCGCCCAGCGCGCCACCGCCTCGGGCGTGCGCCTTTTCGAGGTGCTTGACCGCGAGCCGCGACTGACATCCCCTGCCGGAGCTCCGCCCCTGCCCCCCGGCTCAGGCGAGCTGACCCTGCGAAGGGTCACCTTGCGCTACGAGGGCGCGACCCACGCGGCCCTGTCCGAGGTGGACCTGCACGTGCAGGCCGGGAGCACCGTGGCCCTGGTCGGGCCCACGGGGTCGGGCAAGACAAGCCTGGTGGCGCTCGTCGGGCGGCTGTATGACCCCACGGAGGGCAACGTGCTGCTCGACGGCGCCGACGTGCGCAGCGTCGACCTGCGTTCTGTGCGCCGAGCGGTCGCGGTGGTCAGCGACGACCCTTTCCTGTTCTCGGCCACCGTGCACGAGAACATCGCCTACGCGCGCGAGCACGCCACTCGCGAGGAGGTCACCCTCGCCGCCCGGCGGGCCCAGGCGCATGATTTCATCTCCCGCCTGCCGCAGGGCTATGACACGCGCGTGGGCGAGCGCGGGCTGACGCTCTCGGGCGGCCAGCGCCAGCGTCTGGCCATCGCCCGAGCTCTGCTCGCCGATCCGCGCGTACTCGTGCTCGACGACGCCACCTCGTCGGTCGACGCCTCCACCGAACAGGACATCAAGCTCGCACTGCGCGAGGCAATGGCGGGTCGCACGACATTCATCATCGCCCACCGCCTGTCCACGATCGCCCTGGCCGACGAGATCGTCGTCCTCGAGGACGGGCGTGTGCTCGCCCAGGGTAGCCACGACGAGCTGTTGGAGGCCTCCGGCCTGTACCGGGAGATCGTGGAGAAGGGGATGCCCGATCAGGTGTTCCTGACGCGCAAGCCGCGTGAGCGTGAGGTCGCGGGCCTATGACGCTCCTCGCGGGCCCCAGGATGACCGCACAGACGTGGCCATGAGTGCTCCGGCGGCCACCAACGCCCCGGCCCCGCGACGGGGCCGCCGCGAAGAGCTGCGCCGACGCCTGGCCGGTACCCGGGGACGTGGGCGTCGGGTACGTCGGCTGCTGAGCCTGCTGCGCCCCTACCGCTGGCGGGCCATTGCCATGATGGTCTCGCTGGTCATCGGCACGGTGGCGTCCCTGGCTCCCCCGCTGCTGGCCAAGCTGGCCATCGACCAGGGAATCGCGCGCCACGACTCCACGACGCTCGTGCTGGTGGTCGCGGCCTTCTTGGCGTCGGCCCTGGTGGTCTGGCTGGCCACCTACGTGCAGACCTACCTGGTTGGATGGGTGGGCCAGCGCATGCTCCAGGACCTGCGCCTGCAGATCTTCTCGCACCTGCAGAGCCTGCCGATCGGCTTCTACGAGAGCCGCCCGGCCGGAGTCCTGGTCTCGCGCATGTCCAACGATGTCGAGGCGCTGGACACCCTGGTGACCGACAGCGTGGTCACCCTCTTTCAGGCCTCGCTGACCCTGGTTGGCACCCTGGCCATCCTGATCGGGCTGGACCTGCGCCTCGTACTCATCACCGCGGGGATCTTTCCGCTGCTGCTGGCCGGCAGCCTCGTCTTCCGGATCGCCTCGGCCGACGCCTACCGCAGCACGCGCGAGACCATCGGCGCTATCACCGCCTACCTGCAGGAGACCCTCTCGGGCATTCGTGTGGTGCGCTCCTTCGGCCAGGAGCCCCGCCATCGCGAGGTCTTCGCCGAGCTCAACCGCGACAACCGCGCGGCGAACCTGCTCACGGTGCGTCTCAACGCCGTCTACTTCCCGGCCGTACAGGTGCTGTCACCGCTGGCGACCATGGCCATCGTCCTCTACGGCGGTTACCAGGCCCTCGACGGCCACATCACGGTGGGCACCATCGTGGCCTTCGTGGCCGCCCTGAACAACTTCTTCGACCCGATCACCCAGCTGTCAAACCTCTACACGACCTACCAGTCGGGCATGGCCGCGCTCGACAAGATCTTCGAGCTGCTCGACGAGCGCCCCAGCGTGGTGGAGAGCCCAGACGCGATCTCCATCCCGCGGCTGCGGGGTGAGGTGTTCTTCGACGACGTCACCCTGGTCTATGAGCGCCCCGTGCGCAGCGCGCCTCCCGCCCCGGTCGGCAGCGCGGATGGCGCCGACGAGCCCGCCGGGGCGCCGACTCGTGGAACCGCCCAGGTCCGCGCCCTGGACCACGTCACCCTGCACGTGCCGCCCGGCCAGACACTGGCCCTGGTCGGCGCCACCGGCGCGGGCAAGTCGACGCTCGCCAAGCTGGTGGCCCGCTTCTATGACCCCACCGAGGGTCGCGTGCTCGTCGACGGCTATGACCTGCGCGACGTGCGTGCATCCTCGCTGCGCGCGCAGATGGGAATCGTCCCCCAGGAGGCCTTCCTGTTCTCGGGCAGCGTGGCCGACAACATTGCGTTTGGGCGCCCGGACGCCACCGCGCCCCAGGTGCGCGCGGCCGCCGCGGCGGTCGGGGCCAACAGCTTCATCGCCGCGTTGGATGACGGCTACGACACCGAGATCGGCGAGCGCGGCGCACAGCTCTCAGCCGGCCAGCGCCAGCTGCTCGCGTTCGCCCGCGCGCTCATCGCCGACCCCCGCCTGCTCGTGCTCGACGAGGCAACCTCCAATGTCGACCTGCACACCGAGGGCCGCATCGAGCAGGGTCTACGGCGCCTGCTGGCGGGGCGCACCGCGATCGTCATCGCCCATCGCCTGTCGACAATCCGCCGCGCGGGACGCATAGTGGTCCTCGAGCACGGGCGCATCGTCGAGCAGGGCACCCACGACGAGCTCGTGCAGGCGGGCGGCCGCTACTTCGACCTGTACCGCGACTGGGCCGTTCAGGCGACGGGATAGCGGCGCCGCCTGGGTCGACACGCACTTTCAGCCGGGGGCCTGAGCTGCGGGACAGGGATTCGAACCCCGATCTCCCGGTCCAGAGCCGGGCGTCACTGCCATTGGACTATCCCGCATCCAAGCGGCACAGGATAGAGCGTCGCTGCCCGCCGCGGCGGCCGTCACGAACGTAGGTTCGCGCCGCCGCACAAAGACCGATGCGTTCAGCCACGCCAAGCTGGCGCCGCTTGACGCTAGACGCGCGTGCCCCGCCCGTTGGCGGCAAACTGCGAGGTGATGGACTCCTCCAGCCCCGGATCCAGGACGAGGAGAACCTGGTCGCCGGCCTCGATGACCGTGTCGGCACTGGGCACGAACCCACGACCCTCGCGCAGTACCGAGATGATCAGGCTCCCCTCCGGCAGACTCGTGTCCGCGACGCGGACACCAGCCGTGGCCGCGTCCACGCCGACCTCCAACTCGATGATCTCCAGTCGCTCCTCTTCCAGGGCGAGCAGATGGACAAGCCCGTAGCGCGGCACCTCGTGCTCGATCAGGCGCAGGATGAGATCGGTGGCCGACACCGCCGGCTGCACGCCCAAGAGCTTGAAATGCTGCAGGTTGCGAGGGTTGTTCACGCGAGCGATGATGCGATCGCACAGGTACTTCTCCTTGGCCACCTGGCAGACGAGCATGTTGTCCTCGTCGTCGCCGGTGACCGCGATGACCAGGTCGGCACGCTGGATGCCCGCGCGCTCGAGCACCCAGAGCTCGGTGGCGTCGCCGTACTGGACGCCGTGCTCGAGCTCTTCCTCCAGGCCCAGGTAGCGCGAGCGACGGGACTCGATGAGGGTGACCTCATGCTCCTTGTCCATGAGCTCCCGGGCAAGGTTCAGCCCCACCTTGCCCCCGCCGACGACGATTACGTACACAGCGCTCAGACGCTCTCTACGCTGAGCGCCTGCTCGAACATGTCGATGGCGTGACGGGTGGGTGAGATGGTGTGCACCCCCTGCTCGCCGTACCAGGCGGCGCGAGCGGGGTCCATCACCCTCGCGAGCACCCGGTCCACCCCGAACTTCTTCTGGGCGATCTGGGCGATGATGAGATTGGTGTTGTCGCCGTCCGTCGAGGCGATGAACACATCCGCGCGGGCGATTCCCGCCTGCTCGAGCGCGTCGAGCTCCAGCGCGGTGCCCACCGTGAACCGGCCCCCGGCGTCCTCCCAGGTCTTGGACTGCCCCGCGTCGAGGCGCTCGTGCGAGAGCGGGTCCTCGTCGACGATGGACACCTCGTGCCCGGCGGCCAGGGCGCTCTTGGCCACCGCCGAGCCGACTCTCCCCGCCCCGACGATCAGCACGAACATGGCGCGCAGCTTAGCCCATCGTCCGGGGCGCCCGGCGACACTGAGCGGTCAATCCATACCTGGTCGCCACGATGCTCGGTGCCCGATCTCAGAGCACGGCCTCGGCCGGCGTGGGCAGCGTCCCCGTGGCGCTTGACGGGCCGCCCGCGGGGTCCACCCGGGCGGCGGGGGCGGTGACGAACACCCGGCATGGCGCCTTGGCGATGACGTACTTGGATATGTCGCCCACGTAGTTCTCGAGCGGTCCTCCTCGGCCGCCCAGTCGCCCTCCGCCGCGTATACGCGAGGGCTCCTCGGCCCCCAGCACGATCGCCTCGACTCCACGACGGCGCGCCTCGTCGACGATGGCGGGGCCGGCCCGGCGCGCGCGAACCGTGGTCGTGGCCACCTCGACACCGGTGTACTCCTCCCCCACCGCCTTGGCCCGCGACAGCGCCCGGCGCGCGTGGTCGAGTTGCGCATCCGGCAGCCGCGCATCGATGGGCAGTGACATCGGCAGCTCGAATATCCACACCGCTTCGATCGTGGCTCGGTCGATGGCCGCCTCGTCGGTCGGCTCACCCGACACCAACAGGGCCGCCGTCTGCACGATGTCGTCATCGAGTGATGTGCCGAACAGCGGGACCAGGATCGAGCCGTAGTCACGGTCGGTCATCGCCTCGGCACGCAGCACCTGAGCGGAGACGGTCACCCGCCTCAGGATCGACTTGTCCTGCGTCCTGCGGTAAACCAGGTAGAGGGTCAAACCGACGGCCATCCAGGCCAGGCCGACGTAGCGGGCAGGCTGATGGACGACCACCACCGCCACCCACCCGGCCGCCGACGCAGCGGCGCCCACCACCGCCGGCAGGGGCAGGTCACCACCGCGCAGGTGAACCGCCAGCGGCATCCGGTAGGGCCGGTCGCGGCCGGGCTCCCGGTAGCGCAGGCGGCAGATCGACAGGTGGGCGATCGTGAAGGCCAGCAACGCCCCGAACGCGTACAGGCCGATGAGCATGTCCAGGTCCTCGGGTACGACCAGGGCGGCGGCCAGCACGGCGGCGGCGAAGATGAGCACGTAGGGCGTCGAGCGCTGAGGGTGAAGGCGCCCCAGGCCACTGGGGATCTGGCGATTGGTGGACAGCGAGTAGGCCAGGCGCGAAAGGCCCAACATGGCCGAGTTGGCCGCCGCGACCAGGGTCACCGTGGCCAGCGCGCCGACCACGTAGCGCAACCCCTCAGCCAGCCACGCGGGATGCACGCGATGGACGATGCCCAGCACCGGAGCCTCGACGAAGCGCTGGCTCAGCTCGGTGTGACCGTTGTGCACGGGCAGGGCGCTGACCGCCACCAGGGCGATGCCCACGTAGACCACCGCGACCGAGAGGGTAGCCGCCGCGACCAGGCGACGCAGCCCCTTGCGCCCGACCGCCACCTCGCCCGCCAGCCCGGAGGCGGATTCCAGGCTGGTGAACGCGATGGTGGTGATGGTCAGCGCGAAGATGAGGTCCGACCAGCGCGGCGCCTGGCCGAGGTGCACCTGCGCCACGAGGCTGTGCGGGTGCAGGAAAAGCACGATGCCCAGGACCACCAGCAGACCCTGTAGGGCGAGGTCGGCCCCAACCAGCATGCCCACGCGCCACACCCGACGAACGCTGAAGCCGCGCACGTTGGCCACCGCCACGAAGGCGATGATGGCCAGCGCCAGCACCAGCGCAACTCCGCGATCGCCCAACGGCTGCCAGAACGTGCGCAGGTACTGGGTGGCCGAGAACGCGCAGACCGCGATGAGGATCACGTAGTCGAGCAGGATCGCCCAGCCGGCGGCGAAGCTCACCAGCTCGTTGAACGCGTAGCGTGCGAACACGGTCGAGCCGCCACGATCCTGGTGCAGCGACGCGCCCTCCACGTAGGTCATGGCCGTGAGTCCGAACATGACCGCGGCGGCCAGGTAGACGAGCGGGGTGAGGCCCAGCGCGTGACCTGAGACCACGCCCAGCGAGAAGTAGACGGCGCTGGCCAGAGGCGTCCAGACGATCGCGAACAGGGGCGGTGAGCCCAGGCTGCGTCGTAGGCCCGTACGCGAGCGGGCCCCGAGCTCGGAGCGCACCTCCGCCGCGCGCGAGCGCTCGCTGCTCATCGCGTCGCTCGCCGGCTTTCCAGCCACAGACGTCCGGCGCCGGCGGCCACGAACAGGACGCCCATGACCAGGCGCACGGGCGCGGCGGAACCGCTGCCCACCACCGTCTGCACGATCAGCGCCACACCTATGACGAGCATGGCCATCGAGAGCAACACGGTGCCCGAGCGGTGCAGGCGGCGCGGGTGATCGGTCACCGGCTGGAGCTTAGACTGGCCGGCTGCCCCCGCCCACGGGCCCCCCGGCCACAAGTGCGCGGGGGGGCCCGGCCGAGCGGCGTAACCGGCCTAGGTGATGATCGGGATGATCAGGATGGCCACGATGTTGGCCACCTTGATCATGGGGTTGATAGCCGGGCCCGCCGTGTCCTTGAACGGGTCGCCGACGGTGTCGCCGGTCACCGAGGCCGCGTGGGCGTCGGAGCCCTTGCCTCCATGGGCGCCGTCCTCGATCAGCTTCTTGGCGTTGTCCCACGCGCCGCCCCCGGCGGTCATGAGGACCGCGAAGAAGAAACCAACCACGATCACCCCGATCAACAGGCCTCCCAGCGCCTGCTGATCGATGATCCCCACCACGAGGGTGAGCACGATCGGTATCAGCGAGGGCAGGATCATCTCCCGCTGAGCGGTGCGGGTGACGATGTCCACGCAGGTCGCGTAGTCGGGCGTGCCCGTGCCCTCCATGATCCCGGGGTTCTCGCGGAACTGACGCCGCACCTCCTCCACGACCGCGCCTCCGGCGCGGCCCACCGCTTCGATCGAAAGCGAGGCGAAGAGGCACACCATCAAACCGCCGAGCAGCAGGCCGATGAGCACGGGCGGCTGGTTGATGCCAAACGGGATGTGGTTGCCACGGCTCCTGTCCGCCAACTCCTGCTGAAAGCCGGCGAACAGCACGATCGCCGCCAGCACGGCTGAGCCGATCGCGTATCCCTTGGTCACCGCCTTGGTCGTGTTCCCCACCGCATCGAGGGAATCGGTGACGTCGCGCACCGCCTCGGGCAGGTTGGCCATCTCCGCGATGCCGCCCGCGTTGTCCGTGATCGGACCGAACGCATCGAGAGCCACGATCAGTCCGGTGAGCGACAGCTGGCCCATGACCGCGACGCCGATCCCGTAGATGCCCGCAAGCTTCCAGGCGGCGAAGATGCCGAAGACGAGCACCAGAGCGGGCAGCGCGGTGGCCTGCAGGCCAGAGCCGAAGCCCTGGATGACGTTGGTGGCGTGCCCCGTCACCGAGGCCGCGGCCGTCTTCTTGACCGGTGAGAAGCGCGTAGAGGTGTAGTAGTCGGTGATCACGAACAGCAGCGCGGTGACGGCGATGCCGATCAGCGAGCACAGGTAGAAGTCGCCCACGCTCGGAGTCTGGGCCGAGCCTCCGGGACCGCCGCCGGCGAAGCTCACGTTGTTCATCAGCCAGTGCGTGACGGGGTAGAACGCGGCCGCCGCGATGACCCCGGAGACAATCAGTCCCTGGTAGAGGGCCCGCTCGACGTTGCCCGCCCGCGAGCGCACCGCGAAGGTGCCGATGATCGATGCGATGATGGCCACGCCGCCGAGCACCAGGGGGTAGAGCGCCACCCGAGTCTGCTCCTGGAAGGTCAGGACGCCGAGCAGCATGACGGCCACCGCCGTGACCGCGTAGGTCTCGAAGAGGTCGGCGGCCATGCCCGCGCAGTCGCCCACGTTGTCGCCCACGTTGTCGGCGATGACCGCCGGGTTGCGGGGATCGTCCTCGGGGATGCCCGCCTCGACCTTGCCCACCAGGTCAGCGCCCACGTCGGCGGCCTTGGTGAAGATGCCCCCGCCCAGACGGGCGAAGACCGAGATCAGCGACCCGCCGAAGCCGAGGCCGATGAGAGCCTCGACCGCCTTGCGCTGGCTGTCGCCGAACACCGCGGTGAGCAGCCCGTAGTAGCCCGCGACGCCGAACAGGGCGAGGCCGACCACGAGTAGGCCCGTGATCGCACCCCCGCGAAAGGCGACGGTCAGCGCCGGAGCGATGCCCCCGCGAGCGGACTCGGCCACCCGCGTGTTGGCGCGCACGGACACGTTCATCCCGATGTAGCCCGCCGCTCCGGAGAGCAGCCCGCCGAGCGCGAAGCCGGCGGCGACCGCGATGTTCTGGATGAAGATCAGGGCGACGAACAGCACGACGCCCACCGCTGCGATGGTCGTGTACTGGCGGTTGAGGTAGGCGCGCGCACCCTGCTGTACGGCCAGGGAGATGCTCTGCATCTGCTCGCTGCCCGGGGCGAGCGCCAGTAGCGCGCGCGTGGTCAGAAGGCCGTAGGCCACGGCGCACGTGGCGCATACCAGGGCGACGACCACCCCGTGGTGCATCAGAAAGCTCAAGCGAATCCTCCGCGGTCAGGTTGCTATGCCCGCCACGGCTTCCGCGGGCACGGATATGGCCGGACACGCGCCCTCAGGGCGCCCACCCGGCCGGAAGGCGGCGGAGTCTACCGTGCCGCTCTGTCGTCGCGGCGCGCCCCACCTGAGGGGTTGGGCGGCGCCGGCGATCGACCACCCCGGTCGCACCCGACGCCTACCGGCCGGGCACCCACAGCCGCCCGCTGGACTGCGCCGGGCCGGCGCCCGGATCCGGCGGACTCGCGCTCGGCGGCGCGGCGCCTGGCGGCGGCTCGGGCGGGGTCTGGTCGGAGGGATCCCCGGCCGGCGGCGGACCCACCGGCGGGCCGCTCGCGCCCTGGGCCTCGCGTGCGTAGGCCATCTGAAGTTGCGACAAGGCGTCTCGCAGGGGTCCGAGGTCGGGCCCGGCGCGACGTTCGAGCACGGGCATGAGCCCCCGGGCGGCGTCGATCGCGTCGCGTACCTGCTCGAGGTCGCGCTCGTCCTCGGCGCCGGCCGCCAGGCCGAGGCGTCGCCCGGCCAGGTTGATCAGCGACACGGCGGTCTGGACGACGACGTCGCTGACCGAGATGCGCTTGAGCTCGGCCTCGTAGGCCGCCCGCATCTCCTCTTCGTTGGGTTCGCGCGGTGGTGTGCTCACACCCTCACCTCCTGTGCATAGCTTTGATGGGTCTCGCGCACCGAAGCAGCGTAGACCTCCTGCATGCTGGCCCCCGCCTCGATCTGCCGCCGCTGGCGTTGGGCGCCGTTCTGCTCCACGGGCGCCGCCTCGATACCGAGCTCAGAGCGTACGGGGGCGGTCCACTCCGCCAAGCGGTCGGTCACCGCGGCCGCGGGATATTCCTCCATCCGCTCGAGGTCGATGAGGCGCCCGTCGAGCCCGAAGCGGATGGCTCGCCACACGTTCTCCTCGATCAGGCGGCCGGGGGGATCCACTGACGGGCGGCCCTCGTCCTCATCGCGCGCGGCCTGGGCCACACACGAAACGATGAGCGCGGTGAGCGCATCGGCTTCGGAGGCGGTGCCCTGCGCGTCGCATATGCGCACCTCCACCGTTCCGAAGCGCAGATGGGGCCGCACCGACCACCACACCTGGGTGTATTCGACGATCGAGCGGGTGCGCAACAGGAACGCCAGGTACTCGCGGTAGGCCGGCCAGCCGCCGAAGGCGTCCGGCACCCCGCAGCGCGGAAAGCTCTTGGTAAAGCTCTGGCTGCGGGCGGAGTGCAGGCCACTGTCGCGCCCGTCGAGATAGGGCGAGTTGGCCGACACCGCGAGCAGCAGGGGCAGCACCGGACGCAGGCGGTCACATACGCGCACCGCCCGGTCAAGGCCGGTGATGCCCACGTGGACGTGGAGGCTGAACGTGTTGTTGCGCCACGCCACGTACTTCAAGCCGTCTTCGACGCGGCGGTAGTGCTCGGTGTCGATGATCTGCTGCTCGCGATAGTCCGACCAGGGGTGGGTACCCGTAGCCCCCAGGGCGGCGCCGCGCTGGGAGGCCAGGGCGAACAGACGCCGGCGCCGCTCGCGCTGGAGGGCCAGCGCGCCGACCAGGTCGCCGCCGGGCCCGGAGATGATCTCGATCTCCGAAGCGATCAGCTCGCCGGTGATCGCCTCGTGCAGGATTGGGTCGTCGACCGCCGCCGCGTCGCGCAGCTCGGCGAAGCGGGGGACGAGACCCAGCGTGGTCGGGTCGAGGATGGCGAACTCCTCCTCCAGTCCGACGGTGTGGTCGGCAGAGCTGGCGAAGAGCTCTTCGGCGCGATCGATGTCGAGGCGGTTCATGGCAGGCGCTTGCCCGATCGGGCCACCGCGCTGAAGGTGGCCCGCCCGGGTCAGGTCAGATAGAAGTACAGCGCGTAGAGCAGGTCGACCGCGGGACTGGAGGTGTGCACGGTGACCTCCGGAGGCACGTCCAGAAGCGACTCGGAGTAGTTGAAGATGATCTTCACTCCGGCCTCCACCAGCTCATCGGCGAGCGCTTGCGCCGCCTGGGTGGGCACGGCCAGAACCCCCACCACGATCTCCTCTTCTTCCACCACGCGGCGCAACTCATCGGTGTGGCGCACCTCGTGGCTGCCCACGCGCGTGCCCACCTTGGCCCGGTCCACGTCCAGCATCGCCACGACGCGGAAGCCATGGTCGGCGAAGATGTCCGACGAGGCGATCGCCTTGCCCAGGTGTCCCGCCCCGAACAGCGCGATGTTGTGCTGGCCGGCCGTACGCAGGATCTTGCGGATCTGGGAGACCAGCGACTCCACGTTGTAACCGACGCCGCGCTTGCCGAACTTTCCAAATCCGCTCAGGTCGCGTCGGATCTGCGTGGAGTTGACGTGCGTGTAGTCCGACAGCTCCTGCGAGGAGATCGTCTCCTTGCCCATCTTGCGCGCCTGGGTGAGCACCTGCAGGTAGCGCGACAGGCGCGCCGCCACGCCCAGGGAAAGACGCTCCCCCGGTCCCGGCAGCCCATCACGCTCGACGCCGTCGGCCGTGGCTAGCTGGCGCGAGCTCATCGGCTGACTCTAGTTCATCATCGGGCGGCGATCGGGCGGGCCAGGGCGCTCCGCAACCCATCCTCGTCGAGGTAGAAGTCGCAGAGCTCACGACCGTCCACAGCCACCACGGGAATGCGCTCGAGCAGGGCCCGATGGAGGCGGTCATCGTTTGTGATGTCCACTTCCAGCAGGCTGAACCCCAGCTCCCGGGCCAGCGGCTGGAGCTCGGCCCGGGCGTCGTCACACAGATGGCAGCCGGGGCGGCCGTAGAGAGTGACGAGGTGCCTCTGGCGTCTCGACGGGACGTCCTTCGCGTCTGTCGAGGCGTCGCTCACGCGGCCCGCTCTCCGGTGGCGTAGGCGTCCAGGCCCAGGTAGGACGGGTAGGCCAACCGCGGAAGGTAGCGCGCCGCGCTGGCGATCATGGCCGCGTTGTCGGTGCACAGCTCCGGCGCGGGAACGTGCACCTCCGCGTCCAAGGCACCCATCCGGTCGCGCACCACGCCGTTGGCGGCCACGCCGCCACCGAGGGCGACCCGCCGCAGCCCGGTGCGCGCGAGCGCCCGCTCCACTCGCAGGGTCAGCGCTTCGGCGATCGCCCGTTGATAGGACGCGGCCAGGTCGGCGCGTCGACGCGCAAGCTCTGAGTCGGAGAGCTCGCGCAGCCGGTAGAGCAGGGCGGTCTTCAGGCCCGAGAAGGAGAAGTCCAGGCCGCGGGCAAAGCTCGATTGGCCCGCGTCCGGAGCGCCCCGGGCTCCCCCGGGAAAGGCGAAGGCGGTCGGGTCTCCTGCGCGCGCGAGACGTTCGAGGGCCGGGCCCCCCGGATAACCCAGACCAAGCATTCGCGCGCCCTTGTCAAAGGCCTCGCCCGCGGCGTCATCGAGCGTGCGGCCGAGGATGCGCATCCCGGCGTACTCGGTCACGTGTCCCAGCAGCGTGTGGCCGCCGCTGGCCACCAGGCACAGGAAGGGAGGCTCCAGAGCAATCGGCGCCAAGAAGCAGGCGGCAACGTGGCCCTGCAGGTGATCGACCGGCGTCAGGTCCAGGCCTCGGGCGCCGGCCAGCGCCTTGGCCGTGCTCAGCCCCACCAGCAGCGCACCGACCAGCCCGGGGCCCTGGGTGACCGCGATCAGGTCGAGGTCGTCGAGCCCGATCTGCGCCTCGGCCAGGGCCTGGTCGAGGACCAGGTTGATCAGCTCCAGGTGGTGGCGTGACGCGATTTCGGGGACGACCCCGCCGTAGCGGTCGTGGACGCCCTGCGAGGAGATCACGTTGGCGTGCACGTGGCCGGCCCGGTCGATGACCGCCGCACAGGTGTCATCGCAGCTGGTCTCCACGGCCAGTATCAGCCCGGGTGCAGGCTCACTAGCCAAAGGCGCGACCGGGATCGGGTACGTCGGCAAGGGTGCCGGCCAGCGTGGCCGGGGTGCGCCACATGACAAGCGCGTCCTCCCCGTTGTCCTGGTAATAGCGGCGACGCATCCCGGCCGCGCGGAACCCATCTCGCTCGTAGAGGCGGATCGCCACGTGATTGGAGCGGCGCACCTCCAGGGTGAAGCGAGCGTCGGCGTCACCGATCCGGGCGTAGAGCTGCGCGAGCAGGGCGGAGCCCACCCCACGACGCCATTCGTCGGGATCCACGGCGACGTTCATGATGTGCCAGACGGTCTCATAGCGGGAGCAGATGAGATAGCCGACGAACCGCCCGTCCAACACGGCCGCCAGGCACACCCCTGAGGGCTTGGACAGCTCCAGGACGAACATGGCCAGGGACCAGGGCGTCGGGAACGCGCGCCGTTCGATGCCCATGACCTGGGGCAGGTCAGCGTAGGTGAGCCGACGTACGCGCACCGGCAGCGCATCGGTTGGGCTCTCGGCGGCGGTCGGTTCGGTCACGATCGGGACATCTGCCGTGGAACGCGGGCGTCGGGCGCGCGCCGATAATCGGGCAGGACAGCGTCCGGCGCGTCCCCGGGACGGCCGGCGGCGAGTCGGCAGAGGACCGCGCCGCTGACCTGGTGCAGGGGCGATGCGTCGTCCGGCACCTCCACTCCCGCCCGGTCGAGGTGGGCCCTGAATCGTATCGCCCCGTCGCCCACGGCCAGCCAGGTGGAGGCTTCCTGAGCCCGGAGCGCCTCGCCCAGCTGCTCGGGGGCTACCGCGCGCGTGTCCACGAGCTCGCGCGCCTGCACCCATCCCGCGCAGTACACCTCTCCCCGCCGAGCGTCGAGCACCGCCAGGACCGGGCGTGACCGACCGCCGCCCTGCGCTTGGGCCGACGCGGCGCCCTCAGCGAGGGCCCGCAGGGTCGACACGCCGCTGACCTGAACCCCCAGCGACTGGGCCAGCCCGCGGGCGCACGCCACCCCTATGCGCAGGCCGGTGAAGCTCCCCGGTCCCGTGCCCACCGCGACGCGCTCGATCTGCGCCCACGACAGCCCGGCCTCCGCCAGCAGGTCGGCGGCCAGTGCGAGCAGGCGGGTCGCATGGGCGGGTCGTTCACCGGGGGCGGCGTCTTCACGCGCCTGGGAGACCTGACCGGCGCCGAGCAGCAGACCGGCCACGGTGGCTGACGTGGCGCTGTCGAGCCCGAGCACGATCATGGCCGGGCGCCCGCGACTCGCCGGACCGTCAGGTCGCGCACGTCACCTCCCGCGTGGCGCAGGGTGACGATCCAGCGGGCGTCGGCCAGCGGTCCGGCTAGGGACGGCGGCCACTCCACGAAGGCGATGCGCCCAGCGCCGAGATAGTCGGACAGCAGGGCCGGATCCTCTCCCATCAACGAGGGCAGGCGGTAGAGATCAAGGTGGCAGACGACGACGCCCTCTCCGCGGTAGCGATGACCGATGCTGAACGTGGGACTGGTGACCGGATCGGTGACGCCCAGCGCCCGGGCCGCGCCGCGGATCAGGCAGGTCTTGCCGGCGCCCACCTCGCCGCGCACGAGCACGACGTCGCCGGCCACCAACCGCTGCGCCAGCTGGGCGCCCAACCTTTCGGTCTGCCCGGGAGCGGTGGTCCGCCGCCCCCAGGGGCTCTCACCCTCGCCGAACACGCGCATGCGGCCCGGCGGGCGTCACCCTCAGAACAGGCCCATCTGTTCGGGCTCGATCGCCACGCCGGGCCCCGACTCCGCCGTCGGGGTCTTGGGGGGGGCAGGCCGCGGCAAACCGGAGGCGGGCTCGTCGCGGCTGGGCGCCGGCGACTCGGATGCACTGGGCTCGCCGACCGGGGGCGGCTGCTCAGGCGCGGGTTGGGCGAGCAGGGCGGGCAGGCCGGCGAAGTCCTCGCGCAGGATCTCGAGCATGCGCGGCGTGTAGAGCGCTGCGGCGGGGTGATAGATCGGGTACAGACGCACGGTCCGCGCGCCGATCTGGCGCACCTCGGCGTGGCCGTGCACGCGGGTGATGCCCGCGGTATCGGACCGCAGCAGTTTGGTGGCGAAATTGCCCAGGGTGCAGATCACGCGCGGCGCGATCAGCTCGACCTGTGCCATCAGGTACTCACTGCAGTTGGCGATCTCCGCGGGCAGGGGGTCGCGATTGCCCGGCGGCCGGCACTTGAGCACGTTGGCGATGAACACGTCCGCGCGCTCGAGTCCGATCTCCCCCAGCAGCCGCTCGAGCAGCTTTCCGGCGCGGCCCACAAACGGCAGCCCCACCTCATCCTCGCGGGCGCCCGGTGCCTCGCCCACGAACATCAGGTCGGCGTCGGCGTTGCCGGCGCCGAACACGACGGTCTGTCGCGTCGCCGCCAGCTCCGCGCAGCGCACGCAGCCGCGGGCACGCCGCAGCACGTCTGTGAGTGCTTCACGGCGCTCGGCCGACGGGGAGGAACCTACCTTCACCACAGCCGATGCTATTGCCCGGCGCGCGGACCCGCGGACAGCCGCGCCTTCAGACCGCGGCTATAGTCACCGGAGGCCGTCACCGCAGTCATT